>Ga0102589_1000046_pt1 | contig 347645 bp, 330 predicted proteins | sample AraplaMF_Col_mLB_FD_76858 | JGI IMG/M metagenome (GOLD analysis project Ga0102589, IMG submission 76858) | Arabidopsis root microbial communities from the University of North Carolina, USA - plate scrape MF_Col_mLB | ecosystem: Host-associated > Plants > Roots > Endosphere | place: USA... | reverse complement strand
AGGCCGTCGATGAAGCGGCCATAGGTCAGGCCATGCTCGCGGACGGCAGCGTTGATGCGCTGGATCCAGAGAGCGCGGAAGTTGCGCTTGTTGACCTTGCGGTCGCGGTAGGCGAACTGCTTCGAACGGTCAACCGCGGCCTTGGCGGCGCGGATGGTGTTCTTGCGGCGGCCGTAGAACCCCTTGGCTGCCTTCAGCGTCTTCTTGTGCTTGGCGTGCGAGGTGACGCCGCGTTTTACACGTGCCATGTCATGATCTCCTTAACGTATCAAATTGCTCGAGAAGTCTCAGAGACCGTTCGGCAGGTAGTTCTTGATGACCTTCTTGCCATCGGCTTCGGCCAGCACCATGGTGCCGCGCGCGTCGCGAATGAACTTGTTGGTACGCTTGATCATGCCGTGGCGCTTGCCGGCTGCGGCGGCCAGGACCTTGCCCGATGCGGTGATCTTGAACCGCTTCTTGGCAGACGATTTCGTCTTCATCTTGGGCATTTTGCTACTCCATTCTTCTTGAATTCGAGCCGCGTGACGATGCACGGCTCCAGCGTAAAGAACGGCCACGGCATGCCCTGCCGGACCGTTCGGACGGCGGCTTGTAACCGATGTCCTTTAAAAGCGCAACCGGAATCCTCGCCTGCCGCGGGTTCGGGGCGCGGAAATGGAAAAGCCGCCCCGGAAGGCGGCTTTGATCCGTTCAGCGCGGCGCGCCGAGGAAGGGGCTCACCGCGGGGCGAGCACCATCATCATCTGGCGTCCCTCGAGCTTCGGCTCGGCTTCGACCTTGGCGATCGTCAGCGTGTCTTCCTTGACCTGCTGGAGAAGCTTCATGCCGAGTTCCTGGTGGGCCATTTCACGGCCGCGGAACTTCAGCGTCACCTTCACCTTGTCGCCTTCTTCGAAGAAGCGGTTCATCGCCTTCATCTTCACGTCGTAGTCGTGCGTGTCGATGTTCGGGCGCATCTTGATTTCTTTGATCTCGACGATCTTCTGCTTCTTGCGCGCTTCGGCCGCCTTCTTCTGGTTGGCGTATTTCAGCTTGCCGAGGTCAAGGATCTTGCAGACGGGCGGTTCGGAGTTCGGCGCGATCTCCACGAGATCGAGGCCGGCCTCTTCAGCCATGCGGAGTGCCTGATCGGTGGGGACGGTGCCGTGGTTCTGGCCTTCGGCATCGATGAGCTGGACGCGGGGAACCCGAATTTCCTTGTTGGAGCGCGGCCCGTCCTTGACGGGGGCTTCCGCTTTGAATGGTCTGCGAATGGTCGTGTTCTCCTCGAACTGTTTCGAAAGTGTATGAATCTGCGCGTCGACCAGGACATTTGCCCGCCTGCCGGCGTTTTTTCGGCAATGTGTTGATCGCGCTTGTGAAGTCAATAGCACGGCGCGCGGAAAAAATCACCACCTGTCCTTGCGCTTGCGAATCTGGTCTAGGTCTGGCGCAAGAGCCGGTTTCGCGGGTGGTTTTTCGCAGCCGGGCGCAGGAACGGGAGATAGGCATGACGGGCGCGAACGGCAATGGGCAGGCGGCGGAATTCATCACGGTGGGCACCGGCGACGCGGCGCGGCGCATCGCCATCGCGCTTCAGCCGCCCGCTGCCGGCAACGATCTCGCGCACTTCGTCTGGCTCGGCGGCTACCGGTCCGATATGTCCGGCACCAAGGCCGTCGAGCTCGCCGGCCTTGCCGCACGCCTCGGCACCGGCTGCCTGCGCCTCGACTATTCCGGCCACGGGGCGTCCGGCGGCGCCTTCGTCGATGGCACGATCTCGCGCTGGCTGGAGGAATCGCTCGCAGCCATAAAGCACGCGGCCGGCGCCATCGGGGCCCGGCGCATCGTTCTCGTCGGCTCGTCGATGGGCGGCTGGATCGCCCTGCGCGCCGTCGCCGAGCTCGCCCGGCAGAGCGACATCGACATCGCCGGCCTCGTGCTGATCGCGCCCGCGCCGGATTTCACCTCCGAACTCATAGAGCCGAACCTCACCGACGCCGAGCGCACGGCTTTGGCCGAGCGCGGTCAGTTCGAGGAGCCGACACCCTACGGTCCCGACCCGAACATCTATACGCTCAAGCTCATCGAGGACGGCAGGAACAACCGCGTCCTGACCGGTGCCATCGAGACCGGCTGCCCGGTCCATATCCTGCAGGGCATGGCCGATCCCGACGTGCCCTATGCCCATGCCGTGCGGCTGATGGAGCACCTGTCCGGCGACGACGTGGTGCTGACGATGATCCGCGATGGCGATCATCGCCTGTCGCGGCCGCAGGACATCGCCAAGATCCTCGAGGCCGCCGAAACGCTGGCGCGCGGGCAATAGGGGCGCCGGCGTGTCGCGCCGGTCACATTTTAACCATATTCCAGCATCGCCAATTCTGATGATTGACGAGAGGGCCGCCTGACCGTTAACTCTTTATTAACGATAGGGGACGGTTCATGGCACGAATGATTGGTGCAAAGGCTGGGGCTGCGGCGTTTTTCGCGGTTCTCGTCTCTTCTTCCTCGGCCTTTACCGCGCCGGCATCGGCGCTTTCCATGACAACAGGCGGCGTTACTTCGCAGCCGATCGGCCATTACGAATTCTGTCAGAGTCACGCATCCGAATGCCGCGCCGGCGCACGCGCCCAGGCGCCCGCCAAGGTCACGGAGTTCGGCTGGGAGACGGTCCGCCAGATCAATGCCCGCGTCAATCGCGACATCACGCCGATGACGGACAAGGAACTCTACGGCAAGGACGAGTTCTGGACCTATCCCGATAGCGGCGCCGGTGACTGCGAGGACTTCGTGCTCCTCAAGCGCCGCATGCTGATGGAAAAGGGTTTCGCGGCGGGCGACCTGCTGATCACCGTCGTGCGCAAGCCCGATGGCGAAGGCCATGCCGTTCTCACCGTGCGCACCACGCAGGGCGATTTCGTTCTCGACAATCTCAACAACGATGTGAAGCTCTGGACCGAAACGTCCTACCGCTACCTGAAGCGCCAGGCCTCGTTCCACGCCGGCCGCTGGGTCTCCATCGAAAACGGCGACGCCGTCATGGTTTCGTCGGTCGGCCAGTAAGGCCGCACGTCTCAACATATCTCGAAAAGAAAAACCCCGCTGTTCAGGCGGGGTTTTCTCTGTTGCGGTAACGTCCTGATATCAGGCAGCCGGCTGCTTCGTCTTGCGCAGGTAGGGCAGCACCGTGTCGAAGGAGCCGAAGCGCGCGATGGCATCCTCGTTCGAAACGGCGGCGGTGATGATGACGTCGTCGCCCTGCTGCCAGTTGGCCGGGGTCGCGACTTGGTGCTTGCTGGTGAGCTGGATGGAGTCGATGGCGCGCAGGATTTCCGGGAAGTTGCGGCCGGTCGTCATCGGGTAGGTGAGGATCAGCTTGATCTTCTTGTCGGGACCGATGACGAAGACGGAGCGCACCGTCGCGTTGTCGGCGGGCGTGCGGCCTTCCGAGCTCTCGCCGGCAGCGGCGGGCAGCATGTCGTAGATCTTGGCGACGGCGAGGTCCTTGTCGCCGATCAGCGGGTAGTCCACGTCGAAGCCGGTGGCGGTGCGGATGTCGGCCTTCCACTTGGCATGGCTCTCGACCGGATCGACGGAGATGCCGATGATCTTGACGCCGCGCTTGCGGAATTCGCCCTCGATGCCGGCCATGGCGCCAAGCTCGGTGGTGCAGACGGGCGTGAAGTTCTTCGGGTGCGAGAAGAGAACGGCCCAGCCGTCGCCGATCCATTCATGGAAGTTGATGGTGCCGGCGGTGGTTTCGGCGGTGAAGTCCGGAGCGATATCGTTGATGCGAAGGCTCATGTCTCGTCCTCTCTGTCTTGCAGGGTCGCGGGGTCGCAGGCACAAGCCTGCGAAAAGTGTAACCGTGGCGGTAGATAGACCGAAAAGGCCGGATTGCCTATAGCGGTCCGGCGTCATCCTGCACGCCCCGGTGGCTGCAACTTTTCGTCATTTCAAGGGGTTGGGTGAAGGCTTTCGGCGAGACCCGGCCGACGCGCCAAATCGTTCCGCCACGCGTGCTTGCCGTGGAAAGGCGATTTTATTTTAGCTTTGGCCTGAAAGGACGTTCAGGCGCCGAATTCGGCCCGTCCGCTCGTCAGGTCGATGACAAGGCGGCTCGTCTCCCCGGCCTGTTCGGCCGGAACGCGGAAGACGAGCCGTGCGCCGCTCTCGTGAAACACTTCGTCGTCCATCAGGAGGCCGGGCAGGGCGGCAAGCCGGGCCTTGACCAGCGCGAGGTCGGAAAAGCCGAGCGAAACCGTAAGCGTGGCGCGTTCGACATATTCCGTCTTGGCGGCCGCGCGCAGGCAGAGCGCCGCCGTGCCGCCATAGGCGCGGATGAGGCCGCCGCTGCCGAGAAGGATGCCGCCGAACCAGCGTGTCACCACGACGAGCGTCCGGTCCAGCGCCTGTCCGTCGATCGCCTGGAGAATGGGTTTTCCGGCGGTGCCGCTCGGTTCGCCGTCGTCGCTGAATCGGTAGGCCTGGCCGATGCGCCAGGCCCAGCAATTGTGGTTGGCGGAGGGATCGGAAACCTCTGCCAGCCGCGCTTTCGCCTCCGCCTCGGTGTCGACAGGACATGCAATGGCGATGAACCGGCTCTTGCGGATCTCCTGCTCGAAACGTTCGGTCTGGTCCAGTGTGTACAAGCGGCGGTTTCCGGTGGCGTCCACGCTGTCTCGTAGCGCTTCGCGGCACACCGCATCAAGTATTCAATAGATTACCAATTTTATGGACTATTGACAGTCGCCACGTTTTTGCCATGATGATGACCGGATCTTAACCAGAACGGAAGCGATGGCATGATGTATCTCGGTGGCGTGACGCTCGGCTACTTCAACCTCTATCCGGTCGGCTTTCAGCCGAAGACCGAAGACACGCGCTCTGCCGGCAACTCAAGTGAAGCCGAGGCTGCGGATGGAACGCAGGAAACCCTGCCGCTCGAAGGCAGCCGGCTTTCCTCGGCGCGTCGTCCAGTGCAGTGGCCGACGCGCGTCTTCTTTTGATTTTGAGCGCGCCGCTTTGACGCGGTGATGGTCAGGGCAGCGACGGGCAGGTTCCCGCTTTTGCGGGAAGCGCGCCGCCGCTGACGAGGGCGGCAAGCTGCGGGCGGTCGCCATCGGCTGTGGGCTGGATGTTCAGCGGCTCGCTGGCCGGCCACCAGTCTCCCGCCGCCCAATAGGTCCAGCCGGTCCACACGGCGTTCTCGCGATGGACCAGTGCGGTCATGCGGGCGAGACCATCGAGGCAGGCCGGCTCGGCCGATCCGCCGAATTCTCCCAGAAAACCACGCTTGCCGTTGCGCTTCAGCCAGTCGGTGAAGCGCTCCAGGGCCTTCACGGCATCGTCGGCGCGTTCGCAGGTGCTCGCCTTGCCGGAAAAATCCCCGTCGAGATACTGATGCACCTCGTAGACATTGTTGTCCGCCGAGTCCTGGATGCCGAGCATGACCGTGCCGTTGGCGCCGCCATCCCGCTCCTCTTCCCAGCTGTGCGCACCGGTCCAGATCGTGCCGGGCACCAGCACGAGGTTGGTCGCGCCGGTGTCGCGGATCGCCGCGATGGCGGCGTTGGCGGAGGCAAGCCATTGTGTCGCCGGCACGTCGTGCGGCTCGTTCATCAGCCCGAACTGCACGCCCGCATCCTGCTTGTAATCAGCCGCAAGCCGGCTCCAGAAATCGGCGAAGGCGCTGTCGGGCACGGCGGCCGAACCGATCTGCTGGTCACCGTAATAGGCGTAGTTGTGCGGATCGAGGATGACCGTCATGCCGGCCTTGCGCAGGGCCTTGACCGTATCGGAGAGGCGCTTGCGCTCCGCCTTGTCGAAGCTTCGGTTGAGCCGCGGCTGGAGGCGCTCCCATTTGAAGGGCAGGCGCACCGCATTGAAGCCCTTGTCTGCGAAATAGGTGATCGTCTCGTCGGACGGATAGGCATAGTCCTTGCCGTAGGTGCCGCGCCCCTGGCCGAATTCCGCGCCCGCGAGATTGATGCCCGAAAGGCAGGCCGCGCTCGCCTGAAGGGGAAGTGCAATTGCCGTCATAGCCGCCACCAGCCGAAGAACCGGCGTCGTACCGGATGGGGATCGCATGCCATTTCTCCGTGCCGTTCGTCGCGGGGGATAACACTCCGATGGCCTTAAGGCGACGTTAAGGCGCGCTGCCGGGCCGCAAACAGGATTAAGAGATTGCAACCGCCGGTCCGCCCGGTTAGAGGCGAAGGCCTCCACGCCTAGTCCCTTGCCGACAACAGGTTGCCTCATGTCCGTATCCCCGCCTTCAGCGCCTTTCTCCTCCGGCAGACGCCATCCGCTGCGGGTGCTGCTTTCGCTTGTCAGCGAGGAGAAGGGCCGCGTCGCCAGGGCGGTCGCGGCGTCCGTCATCAACAAGATCTTCGACGTGATGCCGGAAATCCTCATCGGCATCGCGCTGGATGTGGTGGTGCGCGGCAAGGATTCCTTCGTGGCGCAGGTCGGCATCACCGATCCCGTGCATCAGCTGACGCTGCTCGGCATCGCCACCTTCCTCATCTGGTTCGGGGAATCGCTCTTCGAGTACTTCTACCAGATCCTGTGGCGCGGCCTGGCGCAGGACGTGCAGCATCGCCTGCGTATCCTATGCTACGACCATGCCCAGCATCTGCCCACGAGCTTCTACGAGGAGAACCGGTCTGGCGATCTCGTGGCCGTGCTGAACGACGATATCAACCAGCTCGAGCGCTTCCTCGACCGCGGCGCCAACGAACTCATCCAGACCTTTGCCGCCGTCATCCTCGTCGGGGCGGTGTTCTTCATCGTCAGCCCGCTGATCGCCGTCGTCGCGTTCACGCCGGTTCCTGTCATCATCGCGGGGGCCTTCTGGTTCCAGCGCCGTGCCCAGGCGCGTTACGATGCGGTGCGCGCGCGCGCCGGCGGCCTCGGTGCGCGGCTCACCACCAACCTGCAGGGGCTCCAGACCATTCGCGCCTTCGGTGCGGAGGCCCGCGAGACGGCGGCCTTAAACAAGGAGAGCCGGGCCTATGTCGACGCCAACCGGGCGGCGATCCGCGTGTCCTCCGCCTTCATCCCGATCATCCGCATGGCGATCCTGTCCGGCTTCCTCGCCACCTTCCTCATCGGCGGCTGGCTGACGCTGACCGGCCAGATGCAGGTGGGCGCTTACGGCCTGCTCGTCTTCCTCACGCAGCGCCTGCTCTGGCCGATGACCGGTCTTGCCGAAATCGCCGACCTCTATGAGCGCGCCATGGCCTCGACGCGCCGTATCCTGCGCCTGCTCGACGAGCCGCGCGGCCAACCGCATGGCACGCACGATGCGCCTGTGTCCGGCCGCTTCGAATTGGAAGGCGTCGGCTTCCGATATGCGACCAGCCCCGGCGGCGTGACCGATATCAATCTTGCGATCCGCGCGGGCGAGACGGTCGCGCTGGTCGGGCCGACGGGCAGCGGCAAGTCGACGCTCATCAAGCTGCTCGGCCTGTTCATCCGCCCGCAGAAGGGCGCGATCCGGCTCGATGGCGTGCCGCTGGCAGACTGGTCGGGTGAGCGCCTGCGCAGGAGCATGGCCTGGGTGCCGCAGGAGGTGACGCTGTTCTCCGGCTCGATCGCCGACAACATCGCCTATGGCAAGCCGTCCGCAAGCCGCGAGGAGGTCGAGGCAGCCGCCCGGCTTGCCGAGGCCGACGGCTTCATTCGCGCGCTGCCCGACGGCTATGAGAGCCAGATCGGTGAATACGGCCAGAAGCTTTCGGGTGGCCAGCGGCAGCGCATCGCGCTTGCCCGCGCGTTGCTGATCGATCCTGCCATCCTCATCCTGGACGAGGCGACGAGCGCCGTCGACAACGAGACCGAAGCGGCGATCCAGCGCTCGCTCGCCAGGATGAAGGGCCAGCGCACCGTCATTCTCGTGGCGCACCGTTTGAGCACGGTCGTCCATGCCGATGCCATCCACGTGTTGGACGGTGGCCGCATCATCCAGTCCGGTCCGCACGACCGGCTTGTCGAATGCCCCGGCTTGTACCGCACGCTCTGGAACATCCAGACGGGGCATGCGGAGATGAACGAGACGGTATAACCGTCCCCTCAGTGCGCCTCGTCCCAGTTATGGGCAGCGCGCGCATCCACCTTCAGCGGCACCTTCATGGAAAGCGCCGGCATCGAGGCGTTTTCCATGACGTCGACGACGACGGGGATGGTCTTTTCGACTTCGCCGTCTTCGACCTCGAAGATCAGTTCGTCATGCACCTGCAGCAGCATGCGGGCCGAAAGGCCTGCGGCGGCAAGCGCCGGCTCCATCTTCACCATGGCGCGGCGGATGATGTCGGCCGCCGAACCCTGGATGGGCGCGTTGATCGCCGCGCGTTCGTTGAAGGCGCGCACGGACGGATTGGACGACTTGATCTCCGGATAATGCGCGCGGCGGCCGAAGATCGTCTCGACATAGCCGTGCTCGCGCGCAAAGGCCTTCGTGCTGTCCATGTAGTCCTTGATGCCCGGAAAGCGCTCGAAATACTTCTTGATATATTCGCCGGCTTCCGAGCGCTCGATGGAGAGCTGGTTGGCAAGGCCGAAGGCCGAGATGCCGTAGATGATGCCGAAGTTGATCGCCTTGGCGCGCCGGCGCACTTCGCCCGGCATGCCCTCGACGGGAACGCCGAACATTTCCGATGCCGTCATCGCATGAATGTCGATGCCATCGGCAAAGGCCTGTTTCAGCTGCGGGATATCGGCGACATGGGCGAGCACGCGCAGCTCGATCTGGCTGTAGTCGGCCGAGACCAGCTTGTTGCCCGGCGTCGAGACGAAAGCCGTGCGGATCTTGCGCCCTTCCGCCGTACGGACGGGAATGTTCTGCAGGTTCGGCTCGGAGGAGGAGAGGCGGCCGGTCGTCGTGGAGGCGAGCGCATAGGAGGTGTGCACCCGCTTGGTCTGAGGATGCACGAAGCCCGGCAGCGCGTCGGTATAGGTCGATTTCAGCTTGGTGAGCTGGCGCCAGTCGACGATCTTGCGCGGCAGCGGAATGCCCTGTGCGGCGAGGTCCTCGAGCACCTGCGCGGAGGTGGACCATTGGCCGGTCTTGGTCTTGGAAGCGCCGGGCAGGCCCATCTTGCCGAACAGGATGTCGCCGAGTTGCTTGGGCGAGCCGATGTTGAAGCGCTCGCCGGCCAGTTCGTAGATTTCCTCCTCGAAGCGGGCCGCCCCCTGGGCCAGCTCGCCGGAAAGGCGCGACAGGACCTGCCTGTCGACGGTGATGCCGCGCTCTTCCATGCGCGCCAGCACCGGCACCAGCGGGCGCTCCAGCCGTTCATAGACGGTCGTCATGCGTTCCGCCGCAAGGCGCGGCTTCAGCACATGCCACAGGCGCAGCGTCACGTCGGCATCCTCGGCGGCATAGGCGGTGGCGCGGGCAATGTCGACCATGTCGAAGGTCTGCGCCCCCTTGCCGGAACCGGCGACGTCCTTGTAGGCGATCGGCTTGTGGCCGAGCCAGCGTTCCGAAAGCGTATCCATGCCGTGCGTGCCGGCGCCGGCATCGAGCGCATAGGACATCAGCATCGTGTCGTCGAAACTCTGCATGGTGATGCCGTGGCGGCGCATGACGAGGTAGTCGTATTTCAGGTTCTGCGCGACCTTCAGGACCGACGGGTCCTCCAGCAGCGCCTTCAGCCGTTCGAGCGCCGCGCGGATCGGGATCTGGCCCTCGGCGAGGCCCCCGCCAAGCAGGTCGCCGACGCCGGTCTTGTGATTGAGCGGCACGTAGCAGGCACGGATAACCGTACCGGTCGGGTCCTTCGCATTGTCGGCGACGGCAAGCGAGAAGCCGCATAGCTCCGCCTGCATCGCATCGAGCGAGGTCGTCTCCGTGTCGAAGCCGACAAGGCCGGTCTCGCGCGCGGCGGCAATCCAGCGGTCGAGGCTGGCGAGATCGCGCACCGTCTCATAGGCCGCGTGGTCGATCGGCGCCGCGGAGAAGCGCTCGGCGCGCCCGCGCGCAAGCGCGCCAGGCGTGTTGGCGTCCGCGCCGGCGGTGGGCAGCAGCGTCGCGGCCGCTTCGGCCGCCGTCTCCTCGCCGTCAAGCTCAAGCGCCGGGCCGGCGACATCGCCCTTGTCGAGATCGGGGCCATGGGCTTCCGCACCCCATTCGACCGGCACATCGGCCGCATCGATGGCGCCGGCGTCGCAATCGCAGGCTTCGGCGACGCGGCGGGTGAGCGTGGTGAATTCCATGGCCTTGAGGAAGGCGATCAGCCGCGGGCCGTCCTGCGGGTGAAGGATCAGCTCGTCGAGCGTCATGTCCAGCGGCGTATCCGTCTTGAGCGTCACCAGCTGGCGCGAGAGCAGGACGAGTTCACGGTTCGCGACGATGTTCTCGCGGCGCTTGACCTGCTTGATCTCTTCGGCGCGGGCCAGCAGCGTGTCGAGGTCGCCGTATTCTTCCAGGAGCTGGGCGGCGGTCTTCGGGCCGATGCCGGGCACGCCCGGCACGTTGTCGGTCGAATCGCCCGTCAGCGACTGGAGGTCGATCATCTTTTCCGGCGGCACGCCCCACTTCTCGATGACCTCGGGGATGGAGATCTGCTTGTCCTTCATGCTGTCGTACATCGAGACGTTCTGCGTCACGAGCTGCATGAGGTCCTTGTCGGACGAGACGATGGTGACGTCGGCCCCGTCGGCTTCGGCAAGGCGGGCATAGGTGGCGATCAGATCGTCGGCTTCAAAGCCTTCCTTTTCGATGCAGGGCAGGTTGAAGGCGCGTGTCGCATGGCGGATGAGGCCGAACTGCGGAATGAGATCTTCCGGCGGCGCGGTGCGGTTTGCCTTGTATTGGTCATAAAGTTCATTGCGGAAGGTCTTCGAGGAGTAGTCGAAGATCACAGCGAAGTGGGTCGGCGTGACGCCCACATCGGTGTTGCGCGCATCCTTCAAGAGCTTCCACAGCATGTTGCAGAAACCCGAGACGGCGTTTACCGGCAGCCCGTCCGATTTGCGGTTGAGCGGCGGGATGGCGTGGAAGGCGCGGAAAATGAAGCCGGAGCCGTCGACGAGGAAGAGATGATCACCTTTTTTCATGGGGTGAATGGATAGCGCGGGCGGCTTTCCGCGTCCATCTTTCATTGTGCTCGCAAAGGCCTTTCACGGGGCTGAAAAGCCTCACGCGAACGTTACCAATTTGTAATTCTGGCGGGCACTTGGCTCCCTTGAAAAGCCACATTCGGAGCCACAATTATTCATCAACGGCACCTGATCAAAGCCGTTGTCTGGCACACGGCCTGTCCCCCGCCGCGCCAGACAAAGGACAAAGGCCTCATCCCCCTCTCCGGGCCTTTGTCCATAATTCGAAGAAGCCGCCGCGACAAGCCTCCTGTCGTCGGCGGCTTCTCGTTTTCGGGCCCCTTCTCGTTTTCGCGCCCAAGGATCGCAGGCTATGCATTGTCTTCGGCCCTGAACCAGCATAGCTTCCGTGCATGGACTTTGACCGGACGGCGTCGGCGGCATATCTCGCCAATCTCCTGGCGAAGGCGGCGTCCCGTGCCCTTCAGGCGCGGGCGGACGGAGCGGGCTTCGCCCCCGGGCAGTTTCCGGTCCTGCTCGAATTGTGGAACGGCGACGGCCTCACCCAGCGCGAACTTCTCGACCGCCTCGACATCGAGCAGGCGACGATGGCCAACACGCTCGCCCGCATGCAGCGCGACGGCCTGATCTCGCGCCGGCGTCACCCAAGCGACCGGCGCGCGCAACTCATCTTCCTCACGCCGCGCGGCAAGGCGCTGCGCGAAACGGCCATGACGGCGGCCAGCCAGACGGAGGACGCTCTCTTCCAGGGCTTCCGTCGTTTCGAGCGCGAGCTTCTGCTCGAATACATGCGCATGCTGCTTGCCAATCTCGGCCGCGATCCGCGCGTGTGACCGTCGCGGACGCGTCATACGATTTGCCCTCCCCGACGCGATCGGTCTAATGTCGGCACGAACACATCTGATTTGCCGCATGAAGGCCCGGACGTTTCCACGCCCGGCGCGGTATTCTCCGGGGATTCTACCATGACCAACATTCTGCCCGTCCTCGATCAAGCCATTGCCGGCGTCCCGGCCAGCCTCGAACGCCTGTTCGAACTGGTGCGCATCAAGTCCATCTCCACCGATCCGGCCTTCAAAGCCGAATGCCGCCGGGCGGCCGAGTGGCTGGTGGCGGAACTGCGCTCGCTCGGCTTCGACGCGACGGTGCGTGACACTCCCGGACATCCCATGGTCGTCGCCCATCACGATGGCGCCAAACCCGATGCGCCGCATGTCCTGTTCTACGGCCACTATGACGTCCAGCCGGTCGATCCGCTGAACCTCTGGGACAACGATCCCTTCGAGCCGGCCGTCCGCGACGCCGCCGGCGGCCGCCGCGTCATCACGGGCCGCGGCACGTCCGACGACAAGGGCCAGTTGATGACCTTCGTCGAAGCCTGCCGGGCCTACAAGGAAACGGTGGGCGCGCTGCCCTGCCGCGTTTCCATCCTCTTCGAAGGCGAGGAAGAATCCGGTTCTCCGTCGCTGAAGCCGTTCCTCGAAGCCAATGCCGCCGAGCTGAAGGCCGACTTCGCGCTGGTCTGCGATACCAATATGTGGGACGGCGACACGCCGGCCATTTCGGGCGGGCTGCGTGGCCTCGTCGGCGAGGAGATCGTCATCAAGGCGGCTGACCGCGACCTGCATTCCGGCTATTTCGGCGGCGCGGCCGCAAACCCGATCCATATCCTCGCGGACATCCTCGCCGGTCTGCATGACGAGACGGGACGCGTTACGCTGGAGGGTTTCTACGACGGCGTCGAGGAGACGCCCACCCAGATCAAGGCGGCCTGGGAGACGCTCGGCAAGACCGCCGAAAGCTTCCTCGGCGAGGTCGGGCTTTCCATTCCCTCCGGCGAAAAGGGCCGCTCCGTGCTCGAACTCACCTGGGCGCGCCCGACGGCGGAGGTCAACGGCATCACCGGTGGCTATACGGGTGAGGGGTTCAAGACCGTGATTGCGGCGGAAGCCTCGGCAAAGGTGTCCTTCCGCCTCGTCGGCAAGCAGGACCCGGCGCAGGTGCGCGATGCCTTCCGCGCCTATGTGCGCTCCAGGATCCCGGCCGATTGCTCGGTGACGTTCCACGCGCATGGCGGATCGCCGGCAATCCAACTGCCCTACGATTCGACGCTGCTGAACAAGGCCAAGTCGGCGCTTTCCGACGAATGGCCCAATCCCGCCGTCATCATCGGCATGGGCGGATCCATTCCCATCGTCGGCGATTTCCAGAAGATGCTCGGCATGGATTCGCTCCTCGTCGGCTTCGGCCTGGCGGACGACCGCATCCATTCGCCGAACGAGAAATACGAGCTGCGGTCGTTCGAGAAGGGCATCCGCTCCTGGGTGCGGATTCTGTCGGCGCTCGCCGCGCGTTGACGCAGATGTGATCGCCAAAGGGACCGGCTTTAATCGCACAAGCGGAAAGACTGGCCTACGGACAAGAGAAAGCCTGCATCGCCGCGTGCGATGACAGGCGCGCAAAACGGGGAAAGGATGAGGATGGCGTCACGATGGATCGCGAAAAACCCTTGCCGCAACAGCATGATGCCGGCAGGAGGCGAGGCGGGATGAAGCGTTTGAAGAAGTTCTTCTGGCCGCTCGTCAGCACGCTCGCCATCGCTCTGTCCATCTACATTCTCTACAAGGACCTGCGCGGTCTTTCCCTCGATGAGTTCGTCGCCAGCATCCACGCCATCCCGACATCCGGATGGCTGCTGGCCTGTGTCGCGACACTCGTGGCCTATGCGGCGCTTGCGGCCTACGACCATCTCGCGCTGGAACATCTCGGCCACCGTATCTCGCTGTGGTACATCACGCTCACCTCGTTCACGACCTATGCGCTGTCGCACAATATCGGCGCCTCGGTGTTCTCCGGCGCGCTGGTGCGCTATCGCGCCTATACGTCGAAGGGGCTGACGGGATCGGAGGTCGGCGTGCTCGTCGCCTTCTGCTCCTTCACCTTCGCCCTCGGCACGGTGATGCTGTTCGGCCTCGTCCTGGTGCTGGAGCCGGAGATCATCGAGCGCTTCGCCGATTTTCTGCCGCTGGGAGCGGCCTATTCGACGGGCTTCATCATCCTGGCCCTGGTGGGGCTCTATGTCGTGGGCAGCCTCGTGGGGTTCCGGCCGATCAACACCCGGTGGCTGAAGCTTGAATATCCCAAGCCGTCGCTGGTCTTCCGCCAGCTCTTCATCGCGCCCATCGAGCTGATCGGTGCGGCGGCGATCATCTATTTCGTGCTGCCGGCGGAAGGCAATCCCGGCTTCTTCGTCATCCTCGGCATCTTTCTCGCGTCCTTTTCGGTGGCGCTGCTGTCGCACGCTCCCGGCGGCATCGGCGTGCTGGAACTGGTGTTCATCGCCGGCCTGCCGGATATGGATCCGGCGGCGGTGCTCGCCGCGCTCGCTGTCTTCCGGCTGTTCTACCTGATCATTCCCTTCGTCATGGCGCTGGTGGTGATCCTGATCTATGAGCGATCCCGTTACCTTGCGCGGGTGCGGGAAGGCGAAGACTAGGCACGGATCTTTCCGGTTCATACTGCGTTCATTCGAATTATTTCATTGTATGAACCGTCTGAACAACATGAAGAACTATGAACAGTAGGGAGACCGCCATGAAGACATCGATCAAGACCGGCCTTTCGGCAGTCGTGGCTGCGGCCATGTTTGCAACGTCCTTTGTGGCGGTGCCGGCCGTTGCCATGCCGCTGCCGAAGGCCGGCGTCTCGCAGACCACGAACGTCGAGCAGGTGCAGTACTATCGCGAGCGTCATTATCGTGATCGTGACCGCCGTGCGTGGCGCGAGGATCGTCGCGGCTGGCACAACGGCCACCGCGGTTATCGTGAACACCGCCGCGGCTATCGCCGTCATTCCGATGGCTGGTGGTATCCGCTGGCTGCCTTCGGCGCCGGCGCCATCATCGGCGGTGCGATTGCCAATGACGGTTACTCGCGTCCGCGCGAAGCCGGTATCAATCCGCGCCACACCGACTGGTGCTTCGCACAGTACCGGTCTTACCGGGCTTACGACAACACGTTCCAGCCCAACTATGGCCCGCGCCGCGAGTGCCTTTCGCCTTACTATTGAGGCAGTTTCTCCGGGCGGCCTTCGGGCCGCCCGATCTCTTCACGCCGATTTGGCTCAAAGTCACGGTGACGTGTTCACCGCTTCTTAACGACCCCTTAAATCGCCGCATTTAAAGTCCATCGGACGACGACGTTTCCGAGGGCATATCCGACCGCTTATGGCATCCAACCGAAAATCCCAGCGCATCGAACCGTCTTTCCGGGGTTCCGGGCGACGAGACGACGACGATGATTTCCACGTCGGCGCAGAGGATCGTGTTGTCGATGGCGGCCGCAAGGGCCGCGGCAAAGCCCGCAAGGCGCCGCGTGAAAAGCGCGCCTCCTCGCGCCGGCGCGGCGCGTCCGGCGGCTTCTTCGGCCTTATCCGCCGCCTGTTCTACTGGTGCATCGTGCTGGGTATCTGGGGCGCGATCGGCGTTGGCGGCCTCGTGCTCTATTACGGCGCGCGCATGCCGAGCGCCACGAGCTGGGCCATTCCCGATCGGCCGCCGAACATCAAGATCCTGGCCGTCAACGGCGAGGCCATCGCAAACCGCGGAATGACCGGCGGCGAGGCGCTGTCGCTGGAAAACATGTCGCCCTACATTCCCCAGGCGGTGATCGCCATCGAGGACCGGCGCTTCTACTCGCATTTTGGCATCGATCCGCTGGGGCTTGCCCGCGCCATGCTGACGAACGTCACGTCCGGCCGCATGGTGCAGGGCGGCTCGACGCTGACGCAGCAGCTCGCCAAGAACATGTTCCTCTCGCCCGACCGCACGCTGGAGCGCAAGGTGCAGGAAGTGCTGCTCGCCATCTGGCTCGAGCACAAATACAGCAAGGACCAGATCCTTGCGATGTATCTCAACCGTGTCTTCTTCGGCTCGAATTCCTATGGCGTCGAGGCCGCGTCGCGGCGCTATTTCAACAAATCCGCCCGCGATGTGAATCTCGGCGAGGCGGCGCTTCTGGCCGGCCTGCTGAAGGCGCCGTCGCGCCTGTCGCCCGCCCGCGACCCGGAAGCCGCCGAAGCCCGCGCGCAGGTGGTGCTGGGCGCGATGCGCGAAGAAGGCTTCGTCACCGACACCGAGATCAAGACCGCGATGTCGCAGACGCCCGCGCGCGCGAAGAGCTACTGGTCGGGCGCCCAGTACTATGCCGCCGACATGGTTATGGCGCAGCTGCCCGGCATGATCGGCGACGTCAAGGAAGACCTCGTCATCGATACGACGATCGACCTCGATCTCGAAAAGAAGGCCGAGGAGACGCTTACCTCCCTGCTCGACAAGAGTGGTGCGAAATCCAACGCCTCCCAGGCCGCCCTCGTTTCCATCGACGGCACGGGCGCCATCCGCGCGCTGGTCGGCGGGCGGGATTATGCCACGAGCCAATTCGACCGGGCGTCCAAGGCCAAGCGCCAGCCCGGCTCCGCCTTCAAGCCCTTCGTCTACGCCGCCGCCCTCGAAGCGGGCCGTTCGCCGCTGTCGGTGCGCAACGATGCGCCTGTGCGGATCGGCAACTGGACGCCGGAGAACTACGATCAGAAATACCGCGGCGAGGTGACGCTCGCCTCCGCGCTCGCTCATTCGCTCAACACGATCGCGGCCCAGCTCGTCATGGAGGTCGGTCCGAACGATGTCGTCAAGCTGGCGCGCCGGCTCGGTATCGAATCGGAATTGCAGGCCAATGCCTCGATTGCGCTCGGCACGTCCGAAGTCACGCTTGTGGAGCTGACATCGGCCTATGCGCCCTTCATGAACGGTGGCTACAAGGCGACGCCGCACATCATCCGCCGCATCTCCACCGCCGAGGGCAAGGTGCTCTACGAGAACACCTACGACAATCCGCCCCGCGTTCTCGAACCCAACATCGTCTCGATGATGAACGGCATGATGATGCGGGTCATCACCGAGGGCACCGGCAAGGCGGCGCGCATTCCCGGCTGGCAGGCGGCGGGCAAATCGGGAACGACGCAATCCTTCCGCGACGCGCTCTTCGTCGGTTATACCAGCAACCTGACGACGGGCGTCTGGTTCGGCAACGACAACGGCGATTCCATGAAGAAGGTCACCGGCGGCGGGCTTCCGGCCCAGGCCTGGAGCCAGTTCATGACCGCCGCCCATGCCGGGCTGACACCGTCGCCGCTCTTCGGAACGGCTGGTGGCGATCCCCTGCAGGAGGGCACGCAGCCGGTGCCGCAGGAAGGGGGCGACGAACTGTTCGACGTCATCTCCCGTACGCTGGGCGTCGACGAGCGCCCGGCAGAAGGTGGCGCGGCCGTCGCGAGCGAGCAGACGGGCTCCGTACCCTTCGACGACGGCCTGACGCCGCCCGCCGATGTAGGCGAACAGCGTCAGCCGGCCACGAGGCGCACGACGCTGCTGGATGTGCTTCTGGGGGGCTAACGGCGCCGCCTATTCTATCCGTAGGCTATAGTGACATTTGTCGGTGCAAACGGATGGTCGAGCCAAACCCTGATACGTGTTTTCGCGTGTGGAACACGGGCGATTGCGTATTGAGGCTCGTTCGCATCAAATAGAATGAGTTCTTGGTTCGGCGTGTTCAGAATAGTATCGGAATCCGGTTCCCTGGCCTCTGCAACCTCGGAGTAAGGCCCAAGCGTCACATGGGTATCTCCATCATACCAGTACTCGGCTGGAATATTGACGCAGTCGTCGGAGACATAAATTCCCTGCCTATCCATGTGAACGGGAATGTCGACATTTCGACGACCCGACGCGTAGAAGCTTACATATTCCGGGGCGATTGACAGGCGTTGCACGCTCATGGCGTCAATATCTCCTCTTTGATAGAAACCCACCTTGCGAGTTACTGCACCACCAACAATGTGGATAAATCCGGCTTGGCTTTCCGACTGAACTTGGTACTTGGTGGTCACCGATAAAATGCCCACTACGTAGTCCCGACGTTTTTATACCACACCGGTGGCATCCGTGGGTTCTGCCGATCCGGTCAATCGCCGTCTGCTCCGCTCTGTTAAGTTTTCTATTGGTGGCTGGTGCGGGAATCCATTCCTCTGCATAAGGTCCGATTCCAGTCCGCGGCAACCTGACTTGGAGCGCGCGAAGCGTCGCCTCCCGCGCGGTTGCTTCGTCGGCGCGCCGGGATGCGCGGTTGGTCGGCGCGGAAGCCCGCCTTGAGATGGAGGGACAAGGTGAGCGCGCGCATTTCGACATTGGGCGCCCGCGCACTGGTAGCGTGATTGTAAAAGATCTGGGTCCGTCGGGATCAGATTCACGAGCAATGGCTTGAATCGCGCCCGCGATTGCGCTTGATTGCAGCGTGCGAGGACGGGCCGGCATTCCTGCGCCGGACGTGCTGATTTTGCGCGCTTTGCGGCCTTGCGATGTCTTGCAGTCGTCTGGAGGGGTCCTTATATACCCCGCAAGGCTACGGATCAGTCCGGGGCTTTCGCTAAGACCATACCATTAGGGGCTGCCAAAAGAATGCCTGAATGGGTTCCGGCAGTTCGCTTGAAGGAGAGAATGACATGGCTAAAGTAATCGGTATCGACCTCGGGACGACCAATTCCTGCGTATCCGTCATGGACGGCAAGGACGCGAAGGTCATTGAAAATGCGGAAGGCGCGCGTACGACCCCTTCGATCGTCGCCTTCAACGATGATGGCGAGCGCCTGACCGGCCAGCCGGCAAAGCGCCAGGCCGTCACCAACCCGGAAAACACCCTGTTCGCAGTGAAGCGCCTCATCGGCCGCCGCTACGACGACAAGCTCGTCGAGAAGGACAAGGGTCTCGTTCCCTACAAGATCATCAAGGGCGACAATGGCGACGCCTGGGTCGAGGCGCAGGGCAAGGGTTACTCCCCCTCGCAGATCTCCGCGATGATCCTTCAGAAGATGAAGGAAACCGCTGAATCCTACCTCGGCGAAAAGGTCACGCAGGCCGTCATCACGGTTCCCGCCTACTTCAACGACGCGCAGCGCCAGGCAACCAAGGATGCCGGCAAGATCGCCGGCCTTGAAGTTCTGCGCATCATCAACGAGCCGACGGCTGCGGCACTCGCCTACGGCCTCGACAAGAAGGACGGCAAGACCATCGCCGTCTACGACCTTGGCGGCGGCACGTTCGATATCTCGGTTCTGGAAATCGGCGACGGCGTCTTCGAAGTGAAGTCGACAAACGGCGATACCTTCCTCGGCGGTGAAGACTTCGACATGCGTCTGGTCAACTACCTCGCCGACGAGTTCAAGAAGGACCAGGGCATCGACCTGAAGAACGACAAGCTTGCCCTGCAGCGCCTCAAGGAAGCTGCCGAAAAGGCCAAGATCGAACTTTCGTCCTCGCAGCAGACCGAAATCAACCTGCCGTTCATCACGGCGGATGCCTCCGGTCCCAAGCACCTGACGATGAAGCTGACGCGCGCCAAGTTCGAAGCTCTGGTCGATGACCTCGTCCAGCGCACCGTCGCACCGTGCAAGGCAGCCCTCAAGGATGCCGGCGTCACGGCGGCCGAGATCGACGAAGTCGTTCTCGTCGGCGGCATGAGCCGCATGCCGAAGGTACAGGAAGTCGTCAAGCAGCTGTTCGGCAAGGAGCCGCACAAGGGCGTGAACCCGGATGAAGTGGTCGCCATGGGCGCCGCCATCCAGGCCGGCGTTCTCCAGGGCGACGTCAAGGACGTTCTGCTCCTCGACGTGACCCCGCTGTCTCTCGGCATCGAAACGCTGGGCGGCGTCTTCACCCGTCTGATCGAGCGCAACACGACGATCCCGACGAAGAAGTCGCAGACCTTCTCGACCGCCGAGGACAACCAGTCGGCCGTGACCATCCGCGTCTCGCAGGGCGAGCGCGAAATGGCTGCCGACAACAAGCTGCTCGGCCAGTTCGACCTCGTCGGCATTCCGCCGGCACCGCGCGGCATGCCGCAGATCGAAGTCACCTTCGACATCGACGCCAACGGCATCGTGCAGGTCTCGGCCAAGGACAAGGGCACCGGCAAGGAGCACCAGATCCGCATCCAGGCTTCCGGTGGTCTGTCCGACGCCGACATCGAGAAGATGGTCAAGGACGCCGAAGCCAATGCCGAGGCCGACAAGAAGCGCCGTGAGGCCGTCGAGGCCAAGAACCAGGCCGAAAGCCTGATCCACTCGTCGGAAAAGTCCCTCAAGGACTACGGCGACAAGGTCACGGAAGCCGATCGCAAGGCCATCGAGGACGCGATTGCCGACCTCAAGACCGCCGTCGAAGCGTCCGAGCCGGACGCAGAGGACATCAAGGCCAAGACCAACACGCTCATGGAAGTTTCCATGAAGCTCGGTCAGGCCATCTACGAGGCGCAGCAGGCCGAAGAGGCCGCGTCCTCGGGTGATGCCGGCGACAACGTCGTCGACGCCGATTACGAGGAAGTCAAGGACGACAAGAAGTCGGCCTAAGCCTCCAGAGATGCCGGCCGCGTTCTTCGCGGCCGGTGCCGTTGGATAGCAGGAAGGCGGAAGTCAGCGCGAAGGGAAACAAGGCACCATGATCACTCCCGTTTTTCGCGGCGACGATGTCATGGCCTTTCCTTCGCCGGCTTCCGCCTTTTTTCATGCGCATTTTTCGCTCGCGCAGGCTAAGGCAAGCTTCCAGGTCCATAACAAGAAGACCGTTCCCACGAAACGGACGTGAACCCGAATGGCAAAAGCTGATTTTTACGAGACGCTGGGTGTCTCCAAGACCGCCGACGAGAAGGAGCTGAAGAGCGCCTTCCGCAAGATGGCGATGAAGTATCACCCGGACAAGAATCCCGGCGATGCCTCTGCCGAACAGAAGTTCAAGGATGTCAACGAGGCCTATGAGACGCTCAAGGACCCGCAGAAGCGCGCGGCCTATGACCGTTACGGCCACGCCGCCTTCGAGCAGGGCGGCATGGGCGGCGGCGGCTTCGGCGGCGGCGGTTTCCAGGGCGGCGGCTTCTCCGACATCTTCGAGGACATCTTCGGCGAGATGATGGGCGGCGGTCGCCAGCGGCGTTCGGCCGGTGGGCGCGAGCGCGGCGGCGACCTGCGCTACAACATGGAAATCTCGCTGGAAGAGGCCTATGCCGGCAAGACCGCGCAGATCCGCGTACCGACGTCGATCACCTGCGACGTCTGTTCCGGCTCCGGCGCCAAGCCCGGCACCAGCCCCAAGACCTGCGCCACCTGCCAGGGCTCCGGGCGCGTGCGTGCCGCACAGGGCTTCTTCTCCGTCGAGCGCACCTGCCCGACCTGCCATGGTCGCGGCCAGACGATCAGCGATCCCTGCACGAAGTGCCACGGCAACGGACGTGTCACGGAAGAGCGCTCGCTGTCGGTCAATATCCCGGCCGGCATCGAGGACGGCACGCGCATCCGGCTGTCCGGTGAAGGCGAGGCAGGCCTTCGCGGCGGGCCCGCGGGCGACCTCTATATCTTCCTGTCGGTAAGGCCGCACGAGTTCTTCCAGCGCGACGGCGCGGATCTCTACTGTGCCGTGCCGATCTCCATGACGACGGCGGCGCTTGGCGGCACCTTCGACGTCGCGACGCTCGACGGCACCAAGTCGCGCGTCTCGGTGCCCGAGGGCACACAGGCCGGCAAGCAGTTCCGCCTCAAGGGCAAGGGCATGCCGGTGCTGCGTTCGTCGCAGGTCGGCGATCTCTATATCCAGATCCAGATCGAGACGCCGCAGAAGCTGACCAAACGCCAGCGGGAACTGCTCAAGGAGTTCGAGGAGATCTCCTCGAAGGACAACAATCCGGAATCATCGGGTTTCTTCGCCCGGATGAAGGAATTCTTCGACGGCTGAGCCATGTCGGAGGACAAGCAAGAAGCCGGGGTGCGATGCGCCCCGGCTTTTTTATGCCGCACGCAGGATGAAGTTCGCGAAACGCTTCTGCACGAAAGGCGAAACGACGAACACGATGGAGAAGACCATCACCGGCGCGATGACCGCCGTACGCTGCCAGATCGTCCACCGCTCGGTGAGCGGCAGGACGATATAGAGGATCGTCGTGATCAGCGGATAAACGGGCACCAACATGGCAAGGGCGAGATGCAGCTTGGAGAGTTTGCGGGGAGAAGATGTGTCGGACATGGAAGGACCTTTATAGAACGGAACGTTTCGTTTATATAGAAACGAAACGTTCCGTTCAAGTCCCCGCCGTGCTAGAAACGTAAAAAAGGAAAATGCCATGTCAGAGACAGATAACAGCCCGGCCCGCCGCTCGATCGGCGCCACCCGCAATCCGGCAAGCCAGGAGGCCATTTTGGCGGCGGCTGAGGCTGTGCTTCTGGAAAACGGCCTCAACGGTTTCTCCATCGAGGCGGTGGCCAAGCGCGCGCGTGCCGGCAAGCCGACGATCTATCGCTGGTGGCCGTCGCAGGCGGCCCTTCTGCTGGATGTCTACCACAGCCGCAAGCACATCAATTTCATTTTCCCCGACACGGGCAATGTGCGGGATGATCTGCGGGCCTACCTCTCGGGTCTGCTGACGACGTGGCGCGAACACACCAGCGGCGCCGTGTTCCGCAGCCTCGTGGCGAAGGCGCAGGGCGAGCCGGCGGCACTGGCCGCGCTTTCCGCCTACATGGCCGATCGGCGTGCACAGAGCGGGGAGATCATTCGCATGGCGCAGGCGCGTGGCGAGGTGCGGACGGATGCCGACCCCGAGCTGATGACGGAAATCCTGGCGAGCTTCGCCTGGGGCCGCCTGCTGACGGACAGGTTGGAGGTTTCCGACACGGATATCGACGCTGTCGTCGACGCCGTCCTTACCGGGATTGCGGCAAATCCACCGGCGTGAACGCTCAGTCGGCCGTATAGACGAGCCGCAGCGCGCCGTCGGCGCCGACGACGGGTGCCACGCCGAGATAGTTCGCGAGCTGCGGGTGGCCCGTCTCGATCGGATGATCGTGCGTGGCGGTGATCACGGCGACATTGGCACCGGCGCTCTCCCCGGCAAGGATACCCGCAGGCACATCCTCGAACACCAGGCAATCGGCGGGATCGAAGCCAAGCCGCGCGGCACCGAGCTTGTAGCCATCCGGCGCCGGCTTGCCCTTCGTGACGTCCTCTGCCGTCACGAGAACGTCCGGCAGCGGAATGCCGGCGGCCGCGAGGCGACGGCGGGCGAGGGCCACCGGTGCGGACGTGACGATGGCCCAGCGATCCCGGGGCAGGGCCGTCAGGAAGGCAACGGCGCCGGGCAGGGCAACGACGCCCTCCACATCCTCGATTTCCTGCCGCTCGACCTCCAGGGCTTCCGCCTCGGCGTCCACACCCGGCAATCCGAGCTGCGTGATGGTGTCGATACCGCGCTTGCCATGCATCATCGGCAGGAAGGTCGCCACATCGAGCCCGTGCTTCAGCGCCCAGCGCGACCAGACGCGTTCGGCGGCAGCGATCGAATTGATGAGCGTCCCATCCATGTCGAAGAGGAAAGCCGAGAAGCTGCGATCGAAAACGGGCGTGGCGTTTGGCAAGACAGAACCCTGTTGAACCGGGAGAGGAGGATGCATGGCGCGGGCCTTTCGATTACCCGCTTGGGGCCGCGTAAGCAACCTCTCTCGCACGATAGGCCGGGCCGGCCTTGGTTGCGGGCAGCCGCGACACCATCTTTCTGTTGTTGCCCGACGAATATGCCCGCAAGTGATTCCACTCGCGTGAAAAATGCTCTAGCTCTCAAGCCATGCCGCACAAGGTTTCCCTTTCCCGCCTCAAGCTCACGGATTTCCGCAACTATGCGAGCCTGTCGCTGCCGCTCGACGGCCGGCATGTCGTGCTGACGGGGCAGAACGGTGCCGGCAAGACGAACCTCATGGAGGCGGTCTCGTTTCTGTCGCCCGGCCGCGGCCTGCGTCGTGCCGCCTATGGCGATATCCCGCGCGCCGGAAGCGCCGGCGGTTTTTCCGTCTTCGCCACGCTGGACGGCATGCTGGGCGAGGTGGATATCGGCACCGGCACCGAAGGCGGCGAGGAAGGTCAGGCGCGAAAGCTTCGCCTCAACGGCACGCCCGCCCGCACGGTCGATGAGCTTCTCGATCATCTGCGCGTGGTCTGGCTGACCCCCTCGATGGACGGCCTGTTCACCGGTCCCTCCGCCGACCGGCGCCGGTTTCTCGATCGGCTCGTGCTGTCGCTCGATCCCGAGCATGGCCGTCGCGCCGCGGATTTCGAAAAGGCGATGCGCGGCCGCAATCGTCTCCTCACCGAGCCGCGGCCCGATCCGGCCTGGCTGACCGCGCTGGAAAAGCAGATGGCCGAGCTTGGTATCGCCATGGCCCATGCGCGCCATGAACTGGTGGGGCTGCTGTCCGGCCTCGTCGAGGCGGCACGCGATGACGGTCCGTTTCCGTCCGCCACGATGCGGCTGTCCGGCTTCCTGGATGAAGAATGGCAGCGCCCCGCCTATGAGATCGAGGACATCTATCTCGGCTTGCTGCAGGACGGTCGTTACCGCGATGCCGCCGCCGGCCGTACGCTGGAAGGCCCTCACCGTGCCGATCTCCTCATCCGTCACCGCGAGAAGGACATGGAGGCCGAACGCTGCTCGACGGGCGAGCAGAAGGCACTGCTCGTCGGCCTCATCCTGGCCCATGCGGGGCTTGTCGGCGGCATGACCGGGCACGCGCCGGTGCTGCTGCTCGACGAGATCGCCGCGCATCTCGACGAAGGCCGCCGCGCCGCGCTGTTCGACCGCGTCGATGCACTTGGCGGCCAGGCTTTCATGACCGGCACGGACCGGTCGATGTTCGATGCGCTCGGCGAGCGCGCCCAGTTCCTCACCGTCTCGAACGGAGGCATCCTGCCATGACCGATCCGCTGAGCCCCGAAGAAATCGACCGCTACCGTCGCCATATCGTGCTGGCCGAAATCGGCGGCGCGGGCCAGCAGAGGCTGAAACAGGCGAATGTGCTTGTCGTCGGCGCGGGCGGGCTGGGCGCGCCGGTTATCCAGTATCTTGCCGCCGCCGGCATCGGCCATATCGGCGTCATCGACGACGACACGGTTTCGCTCTCCAACCTGCAGCGCCAGGTGATCCACGACACGGCCGGCCTCGGGGTGCCGAAGGTCGAGAGTGCGGCGGCCGCCGTCGCGCGCCTCAACCCGCATGTGCGCTTCACCGGCATCGCTAAGCGCATCGACGCAGAGAATGCCGCGGCCTTGTTAGCCGGCTATGATATTCTCGTCGACGGCTCCGACAACTTCGATACGCGCTACACGTCCGCCGATGCGGCGGAGGCTGCCGGCATTCCGCTGGTCACCGGCGCGGTGGGGCGTTTCGACGGTTCGCTGACGGTGCTGAAACCCTATGAGGCCGGCGCGGACGGTGCGTTCTATCCCGGCTACCGCGATCTCTTCCCCACGGCTCCGCCGCCGGGCGTCGTGCCCGCCTGCGCGGAAGCCGGCATCGTCGGCGCGCTCACCGGCGTCATCGGCACGCTGATGGCGATGGAGGTGATCAAGCTGGTCACATGTGCCGGTGAGCCGCTGGTCGGCCGCCTGCTGCTCTATGACGGGCTGGCGGCCCGTTTCGAAACGCTGAAATACAAAAGGCGGCCCGCCTAAAGATTACACCCGCCCCGGCAGCACGCGATCGGGCGGGCGATGGCCGTCGAAGAAGGTGCGGATGTTGATCACGACCTTCTCTCCCATGTCGACGCGGCCTTCGATGGTCGCAGAACTCATGTGCGGGAGGAGGACGACCTTGCCTTCCGCCGCCAGCTTCAGGAGCTTCGGATTGACCGATGGCTCGTTTTCGAACACGTCGAGACCGGCACCGGCGATCTTGCCCTCGCGCAGGCACTTGATCAGCGCTGTCTCGTCGATGATGCCGCCACGTGCCGTGTTGACGATGTAGCTCGTCGGCTGCATCAGCTCGAGCCGACGGGCCGAAAGCAGGTGATAGGTCGCTGGCGTCGAGGGGCAGTTGACCGACACGATATCGACGCGCGCCAGCATCTGGTCGAGGCTGTCCCAGTAGGTCGCCTCCAGCGCGTCTTCCGTGTCCGGGCGCACGCGGTGGCGGTTGTGGTAGTGGATGGAGAGGCCGAAGGCCTTGGCGCGCTTGGCGACGGCCGTGCCGATGCGGCCCATGCCGACGATGCCGAGGCGCTTGCCCCAGATGCGCCGGCCGAGCATCCAGGTCGGTGACCAGCCAGCCCATTCGCCCTTGCGGTCCGTCAGGATGCGCGCACCTTCGGCAAGGCGCCGGGGCGCCGCCAGGATGAGCGCCATCGTCATGTCGGCGGTGTCCTCGGTCAGCACGTTCGGCGTGTTGGTGACCGTGATGCCGCGCCTTGCGGCCGCTTCCACGTCGACATTGTCGACGCCGTTCGAAAAGCAGGCGATGAGTTTCAGCTGTGGGCACGCCTGCTCGATGAGGGCGGCATCGATCCGGTCGCCCAGCGTGGGAACGAGAACATCCGCGCTTTTGACGGCCGCGACCAGCTCGGGCTGGCTGCGCGGCGTGTCGTCGATGTTGAGTTCCGCGTCGAACAGCTCGCGCATCCGTGTCTCCACCACCTCGGGAAGGCGGCGGGTGATATAGACCTTCGGTTTTTTCTTCTGGGTCATGGGATGTTCCGGCGTCCTGTTGACGGGTCCTTAACCAAGTTGGGCAAGGATTGCTTCATCAGGGGCATTTTCTACCAGACCCGGTCGCGAAGACAATCCGCTCAGGAAGCGGTCCCCGCGATTTGCCGCCGTGTGCCGGTTCTGCAGCCCGATGCCCTCCTCTGTTCGTGCGGATTTGCCATGCGTAACCTTGTCATGCGTTTCAGCCTCGCCGCCCTTGCGGGCATCCTCGTTTCCGTCGCCGGCCTCCAGTCTGCCCATGCGCAGGCGGCCAAGGGGCCGAGCGGCCTGCCGCTGCCGCGCTTCGTGAGCCTCAAGGCCAAGAGCGTCAACCTGCGCGTCGGCCCCAGCGTCGATTACGCCGTCGCCTGGCGCTACATGAAGTCAGGCGTGCCTGTGGAGATCATCCAGGAATACGATAACTGGCGCCGCATCCGCGATGCCGATGGCACGGAAGGCTGGGTGAACCAGGCGCTGCTGTCGGGCGAGCGCACCGCCGTTACCGCGCCGTGGATGCGCGGCAAGGGCGACGATGTCTTCGTCAACATGCGCCGCGAAGCGCTGCCCAATGCCACGATCGTCGCGAAGATCCAGCCCGGCGTCGTCGTGAAGGTCGGCGAGTGCAATGGCGACTGGTGCCGTGCCGAGGCGGAAGGCGCCGCCGGATGGGTCTCGCAGAACGAGATCTGGGGCGCCTATCCGGGCGAAGCCTTCAAGTAAGGCCGGCCTTTCGGGCTTCTTCTGCCAGCGACAGCAGCGGGCGCGGCCCGATCTGCTGGATGACGAGCCCGGCGGCAAGGCTGCCGAGCCTGCCGCAATCGGCAAGCGAGCGGCCGGCCGTGTAACCGTAGAGGAAACCCGCGGCATAGAGATCGCCCGCGCCCGTCGTGTCGACCACGCTCGGGATATCGATCGCGTCCACCTTGGTGCGCTCACCCTTCGCCAGGATGATGGAGCCGTCCTCGCTCATGGTCACCGCAGCAAGCCGGCAGTCCTGGGCTATGCGCGTCAGCGCCTCTTCGAAATCCTCGGTCTCGTAGAGTGCAAGCGCCTCGGCCTTGTTGGCGAAGACAATGTCGACGGTGCCCGAGCGCATGAGGTCGAGGAACTCGCCGCGATAGCGATGGACGCAGAAGCTGTCGGACAGCGTCATGGAGACTTCGCGGCCATGGGCATGCGCGATGCGGGCGCATTCGCGGATCGCATCCTTGGCGCGTGGCGGATCCCAGAGATAGCCCTCGAAATAGGTGACCTTCGCCTCGGCGACGACCTGCTCTTCCACGTCATCGGGCCCCAGCTCCACGCAGGCGCCGAGATAGGTGTTCATCGAGCGCTCGCCGTCCGGCGTGACGAAGATCATCGAACGCGCGGTCGGCGGCGTCTTGGCGAGCGGTTTCGTTTCGAAATGCACGCCCTGGGCGCGGATGTCGTGAATGAAGATGTCGCCGAGCTGGTCGTTGGCGACCTTGCCGAAATAGGCGGCCTTGCCGCCGAAGCTGGCGACGCCCGAGGCCGTGTTGCCGGCGCTGCCGCCGGAGGCTTCCAGTGCCGGTCCCATGCGCGAATAGAGCAGTTCGGCCCGCTCGGCGTCGATGAGGTTCATCGCGCCCTTGATGATGCCATTGTCCGTGATGAAGTTCTCGTCGCAGCGCGCGATGATGTCGACGATGGCATTGCCGACCGTCAGCACGTCGAATTTGGTCATGCGGGAATCCCGTCTTCGTTGTGAGAGCCGGAATCGGGTCTTACCGGATTTTCCGGAAGTTGAAAGCAAAAAGGCCGCCACACCGTTTCCGGCGGGCGGCCTTTTTCCGAAAGAGACCGGTCAGTCCTTCGCGCGTTCCACGTAGGAACCGTCTTCGGTGGCGATGACGACGCGGGTGCCGGCCGTGATATGCGGCGGCACGAGCGTGCGGACGCCGTTCGACAGGATCGCCGGCTTGTAGGAGGACGACGCCGTCTGGCCCTTCACGACCGGCTCGGTTTCGGTGATCTCGAGCGTGACGTGGCGCGGCAGGTCGATGGCGATGGCAACGCCTTCATGCACGGAAAGCACGACCGTCATGCCTTCCTGGAGATAGGCCTTGAGGTCGCCGATATCTTCGACCGACATGGTCAGCTGGTCGTAGGTTTCCGGGTTCATGAAGTGGTAGCCGTCGCCGTCCTCGTAGAGGAAGTTGTGCTCGCGGTCTTCGACGAAGGCGCGCTCGACCTGTTCGGTGGTGCGGTAGCGTTCGGAGACCTTCACGCCGTCGGAGATGCGGCGCATGTCGACCTGGGTGACCGGCGTGCCCTTGCCCGGGTGGAAATTCTGCGCCGTCAGCACGACATAGAGCTTGCCGTCGACGTCGAGCACATTGCCCTTACGGACGGAAGAAGCGATGATCTTTACCATAAGTCTTCCTTGTAACTGAATGGACCGCGTCGTAGAGGACCGTCGCACGACGTCTTCCCCGAACGCCGGAAAAAGCGTTTTCGGGGCCGCAACTATCCTATATTCCGGCAAAACACCAGTCTCCGCCGCCGTCTGGTCCGAAGAAACCTGTCATGGAAACGCCATGAACCTGAAGCCATCGCCCTGGTGGACGCCCGATGTCCATGCCGATCGCCGGCCGTTCCTGCTGGCGCGAAACCGCATCCAGGCGGCGCTGCGCGGCTGGTTTGCGGCGCGCGACTTCATCGAGGTCGATACGGCGACATTGCAGGTCTCGCCGGGAAACGAGGCGCATCTGCACGCCTTTGCGACGGCCGCGATCGGACATTCCGGCGGGAAAACGCCGCTTTACCTGCACACCTCCCCGGAATTCGCCTGCAAGAAGCTGCTGGCAGCAGGCGAACGGCGCATTGCCTGCTTTGCCCACGTCTATCGCAACCGTGAGCGGGGACCGTTGCACCACCCCGAATTCACCATGCTGGAATGGTATCGCGCCGGCGAGACCTATGACGTGCTGATGGAGGATTGCGGCGCGCTTCTGAAGCTTGCGGCAGAGGTGGCCGGCGTCGCGCAGCTCACCTATCGCGGCGCGACCTGCGATCCCGGTCTCGCGCCCGAGCGGCTGACGGTGGCCGATGCCTTCCGGCGCCATGCCGGTATCGATCTCCTCGCCACCATCGAACCTGATGGCGCGACCGACCGGCAAGGGCTTGCCGCGGCCATGCGGGCCGCCGGGCTGCGCGTTGCCGAGGACGATACCTGGGCGGACCTGTTCAGCCGTGTGCTGGTGGAGAAGGTGGAGCCAGGGCTCGGTTTCGGCCGCGCCACGATCCTCTGCGAATATCCCGTCGCCGAAGCGGCGCTTGCCCGCCCCGCCCCGCATGACCGGCGCGTGGCCGAGCGGTTCGAACTCTATGCCTGCGGCGTGGAACTGGCCAATGCCTTCGGGGAGTTGACGGACGCCGCGGAGCAGCGTCGCCGCTTCGAGCTGGAAATGGCGGAAAAGGCCCGCGTCTACGGCGAGACCTATCCGCTCGACGAGGATTTCCTCGCCGCGCTCGCCATCATGCCGGAGGCGAGCGGCATCGCGCTCGGCTTCGACCGTCTCGTCATGCTGGCCACGGGCGCCCAGCGTATCGATCAGGTGATCTGGGCCCCGGTTGCGGAGACGGTACAGTGACGGCGGCACGCAGCCTCACAACGATCGCCGAACTCGCGGACGCCGGCCTCGTGCCCGAAGCGAAACGAGCCGATGCGGCGGCGGTCGCCGAACGGTATGCGGTCGCGGTCACGCCCGCGCTCGTCGCCCTGATCGATGCCGACGATCCCTCGGATCCGATCGCACGCCAGTTCGTGCCCGATGCCGCCGAGCTCGTCACCCTGCCGGAGGAACGCGCCGATCCCATCGGCGACCTCGCCCACAGCCCCGTCGAGGGCATCGTGCATCGGTACCCGGATCGCGTTCTGCTCAAGGCGGTGCATGTCTGCCCGGTCTATTGCCGCTTCTGCTTCCGCCGCGAGATGGTCGGGCCGGAGGGCCTCGGCACGCTCTCGGCCAAGGCGCTGGACGCGGCCATCGCCTATATCGCCGAACGGCCGGAAATATGGGAAGTGATCCTGACCGGCGGCGATCCGCTCGTGCTCTCCCCGCGGCGTCTCCAGGCCATCATGGAGCGGTTGGGGGCGATCGCGCATGTGAAGATCGTGCGCTTCCACACCCGCGTGCCGGTCGTCGATCCCGCCCGTATCGACGCCGCGCTCATCGATGCGCTGAAGGCCTCCGGCAAGACGACCTATGTGGCGCTTCACGCCAATCATCCGCGCGAATTCACGACGGATACCTGCGCCGCCGTCGCCCGCATCGTCGATGCCGGCATGGTCATGATCAGCCAGACGGTGCTGCTCAAAGGCGTCAACGACGATGCCGATGTGCTGGCGGCGCTGATGCGCACCTTCGTCGAGAACCGGGTCAAACCCTACTACCTGCATCACCCGGACCTTGCGCCCGGCACCGCGCATTTCCGCCTGACGCTTGCCGAGGGCAGGGCGCTGGTCGAGAGCCTGCGCGGCCGCGTTTCCGGTCTGTGCCAGCCGGCCTACATCCTCGATATTCCCGGCGGGCACGGCAAGGTGCGCGCGGATTCCATGGCGGTGGAGGAGGCGGACGACGGCTGCTTCCGCCTGCGGGATTTCCGCGGCGACGTGCACGCCTATCCGCCGAAGGCGGACTGAGGCGTGCAGGCCGGGGGCGCGCAGGCCGGGTCGATCAGCGGGCGATCGCCGTCAGGATGGCGTTGCGCAGCTCATCGAGCCCGCGGCTCTTTTCCGACGATGTCGCCAGCACGTCCGGATAGGCGGCCGGGTGCTTCAGGATCTTTTGCCGGGTCTCCTCGATGAGCCGCGGCACGCCGGCATCCTTGATCTTGTCCGTCTTGGTCAGCACGATCTGGTAGGAGACGGCGGCCTTGTCGAGCAGCGCGAAGACTTCCTCGTCGTTCTTCTTCACGCCATGGCGGCTATCGATCAGCACATAGACGCGCTTGAGCGTGGAGCGGCCGCGCAGATAGTCGAAGACGAGCTTGGTCCAGGCGTCCACCTGTTCCTTGGGCGCCTGCGCATAGCCGTAGCCGGGCATGTCGACGAGCGCCATCGGCGGCAGGTCGTCGTCCGCACCGGAAAAACCATCGGGCACGAAGTAGTTGAGTTCCTGCGTGCGGCCGGGCGTGTTCGAGGTGCGCGCAAGCCCCTTGTGGCCGACGAGCGCATTGATCAGCGACGACTTGCCGACATTCGAACGGCCTGCAAAGGCGATCTCCGGCGGCCCCTCCGGCGGCAGGAATTTCATGGTCGGCACGCCGCGGATGAAGATCCACGGACGTCCGAAGAGGGGCTTTTCGCCGGGCGTCGTCGTCTCGGTCATTGCGTCCTGCCTTTGTCTCAGGCCCTCCGCTTCCCGGTTTTGGCAGCGAATGTCAAGCGCGGCGGCGTCGGCTCGGCGCGATGCCGAGCGATGGCAGCGGTGCCGCGGCAAAAGAAAACCCGGCGCGAGGCCGGGTTTTGCAATCGTCGCCTGACCTGTCGTCAGGATGGTTTCGGTTTCTTCCCGAACAGGCTCTTGAGATTGTCGAACAGCTCGATCTTCACGCCCTGGCGCTTCATGATGATCGCCTGCTGGATGATCGAGAGCGTGTTGTTCCAGGCCCAGTAGATCACGAGGCCGGCCGGGAAGGTCGCCAGCATGAAGGTGAAGACCAGCGGCATCCAGGTGAAGATCATCGCCTGGGTCGGATCCGGCGGCGTCGGGTTCATGCGCATCTGCAGGAACATGGTGATGCCCATGATGATCGGCCACACGCCGATCATCAGCATATGCGGCACCGCGAACGGCAGCAGGCCGAACAGGTTGAAGATCGAGGTCGGATCGGGCGCGGACAGGTCCTGGATCCAGCCGAAGAACGGTGCATGCCGCATCTCGATGGTCACGTAGATGACCTTGTAGAGCGCGAAGAACACCGGGATCTGCAAGAGGATCGGCCAGCAGCCGGCCAGCGGGTTGATCTTCTCTTCCTTGTAGAGCTGCATCATGGCCTGTTGCAGCGCCATGCGGTCGTCGCCGTGCTTGGCCTTCAGCTCCTCCATCTTCGGCTGCATCTTCTTCATGTTCGCCATGGAAGCGTACTGCTTGTTGGCGAGCGGGAAGAACAGGCCCTTCACGACGATCGTGGTGATGAGGATCGCGATGCCGAAATTGCCGAAGTAGCGGAAGAAGAAGTCCATCAGCTGGAACATCGGCTTGGTGAAGAACCAGAACCAGCCCCAGTCGATCATCAGGTCGAACTGCGGGATCGCGTAGGTCTTCTCGTACTGGTCGATGATCGGCACTTCCTTGGCGCCGCCGAAGAACAGGTTCTTGACTTCGATCGTCTGGCCCGGCGCGACGGTGATGTCGTCCTGGCGATAATCCGCCTGGTAGCGCGAACGGCCGTCGGTGAAGTGCGAGAAGCGCGTCTCATAGGGCGTGGCCTGCGGCGGAACGAGCGCCGTCGCCCAGTATTTGTCGGTGATGCCGAGCCAGCCGCCGGTCGCCTTGCCGGGCGTGACGGTCGTGTTGTCCTCGGTCTTGCTGTACTTCACTTCCTGCAGGCCGAGATCGCCGAGCACGCCGATGAAGCCTTCGTGCAGCACGTAGACCGATGGATCGGTCGGCTTGAAGAAGCGCGTCGAGCGGCCGTAGGGCGACAGCGCGATGGGCGCATCCGTGCGGTTCTCGATGCTGTCGGTGATGGTGAACATGTAATGTTCATCGACCGAGACGGTGCGGGCGAAAGTAACGCCCTTGTCGTTGGTGAAGGTCAGCTTCACCGGGGTCGTCTGCGTCAGCTTGCCGGTGCCGTCCTGCGTCCACACCGTCTGAGGGCCCGGAACCGTGCCGGTCGCATCGCTGCCGACATAGCCGATTTCGGCAAAGTAGCCGTGTTCGGTTTCGGCCGGGCTGAGCAGGGTGATGATCGGGCTCGACTTGTCGACCGTCTCATGGAATTCCTTGAGCTTCAGGTCGTCGAAGCGTGCGCCCGTCAGGTTGATGGAGCCGGCAAGCGCGGGCGTGTCGATCTCGATGCGCGCGGATTTCGCAAGCGCCGTGTCACGCGCCTCGGTGGCCGTGCCCGTCGCCGTCGCACCGGGCAGTGTCCCGCTCGTGCTCACCGCAGGCGTCGTGCCGTCGGCCGTCGTCGTCGTTGTCTGCTGCTGGGTCTGGGCAGCCTGCTGGGCTTCCAGCGCGACGCGATCCTTTTCCAGCTTCGGGTTCACATACAGGAACTGCCAGGCGACGAGGATCAGCACGGACAGTGCGATCGCCACGAAATAATTGCGGTTCTTTTCCATCACTCTTTCCCGGGAGCAGCTGAGGATTGCTGCCGCTTCTGTTTCTTACCTGTTGCGATCCGGTCTTTCAGGCTCGCTTCGAGGGTTTTGAAGGGCGCGTGCAACACGTCCCGTCTGGCGACAACCACATAGTCGTGTCCGGGCTCCATTGCAAACCCGGCGGATAGCCGCACCGCCTCCTTGAGGCGGCGGCGCATGCGATTGCGCTCGACGGCATTGCCATGCTTCTTCGTAACGGTGAAGCCGACGCGGGGCGCTTCCTCCGGCATCTGCCGGTCGCGTACTTCCAGAAGGAACAGTGGTCCCTTGCGGCGCTCGCCCTCGCGCACAAAAAGAAACTGCGGACGACTTTTCAGCCGTCCGACAGCGGATTTTCCAACAGTTTTCGTCATATGCCCGTCGCCTCTGTTCGGGCAGGCACGGCTTAAGCCGAGAGACGAGCGCGACCGCGTGCGCGGCGAGCGGAGAGGACCTTGCGGCCGCCCTTCGTTGCCATGCGGGCACGGAAGCCATGACGACGCTTGCGGACAAGCTTGGAGGGTTGGTAGGTACGCTTGGACATTTATTTAATACCGCGGTGTGCGGCCCTTCTTGGGTTTGCGTTTTAGCAAGCAGCGTTTCTGTCCGGCAACGGTTATCCCCTCACGGGAAGCCGAGCTTTCCGAACGTGGGCGGCTTATAAGGGCAAAAACGGTCGAAAGTCAATTGTGACCCTGCGGGAGAGCGGCCGGTCGCAATCGTTAATGTCATTCCCTCAAGGGTTGTGCGATTTTTTGCGCTTTAACGCTTTCGCCAGCGTAAAACGAGCGGCATGAGACAGAAATACCGGCCGTTCTTCTTCAATATTTGCTCCGTGAACGCGTGAATGCCCAACATCCGGGGGATTTTCATCAAAATCTAATTAACCTTTGAAATTTACATTTTGTCCCGAGGGGGTGAGCTGGATCGTGCCATCTTGCCGTACCGCTTACCTAGTGGAGCATGACGTGAAAATTCGGGGAAAAATCTATCTCATCGTGGGCGTGATGGGGCTCATTTCTGTGCTCGTCGGCGGCATCGCCGTTCATGTCGTGTCAGAGTACAGCGCAAAGCTCGAGCGCTACCAGAACGCCTCGGACCGGGCCTTTCTCGGCGAGCATCTGAACCGCCAGGTCACCGCCGTGGTGATGGAAGCCCGCGGCATCTACGCCTCCAAGGACAGCGAGAATGCGAAGAAGTTCGCCGACGGCATCAGCAAGGAACTCGATGGCATCGACAAGACGCTGAACGACTGGCGCCCGCTGGTGCCGGAATCCCAGAAGGCGGCCTTCGACGCCGTCGTGGGCCGTGCCGCCGAGTTCCGGACCTTCCGTATGGAAACGGCGCGCCTGGGCACGGAAGTGTCGCCCGCCGCCGCCAACGAGCAGGGCAACACCGAGAGCAACCGTGCCAACCGCAAGGCGTTCCAGCAGGAAATCGATGCCGTCGTCGAAACCGACACGGCCAACCTGAGCGCCATCAAGAGCGACATCGCCGCATTCCAGACGCTCATGCTCACCCTGGTGCTGGGCACGATCGGCGTCGGTCTGGCCGCCGGTGGCGGTGCGGCCTTCTACATTGCGACCAACGAGCTGAGCCGGCCGATCCAGAAGGTCACGGACACGATGAACCGCCTTGCGGGCGGCGACCTCGCGACGGAAGTGCCCTATGCGGGCCGTCAGGACGAGATCGGCGAAATGGCTGCAGCAGTCGCCGTCTTCCGCCAGAACGCCATCACCGTACGGGATCTCAATGCGCAGGAACAGGTTCTGCGCGAGAAGAGCGCCGACCTCCAGTCCTCCATCGCCACCGTCGTCCATGCCGCCGCAGCCGGTGACTTTTCCTCGCGCATCAGCAAGGATTACGACAACGACGATCTCAACCGTTTCGCAAGCAGCGTCAACGAACTGGTCGCCAGCGTCGAGGAAGGCATTGCCGAAACCCGCCGCGTCATCGGCGCGCTGGCCGAGGGCGACCTCACGCAGACCATGAGCGGCAGTTTCCGCGGCGCCTTCGCCGAACTGCAGCAGAACGTCAACACGACACTCGCCACGCTCCAGCGCACGATGCGCGAGGTGCGGTCGTCCACCGATGCGATCAACGCCAATTCCGGCGAGCTGCGCACCGCATCCGACGATCTGTCCAAGCGCACCGAGCAGCAGGCCGCGGCCCTTGAGGAAACCTCCGCCGCGCTCGACGAGATCACCGTCGCCGTGAAGAATTCGACGGACCAGGCGGGCGAGGCGAGCCGCATGGTCGCCGAGGCAACCCAGAGCGCCAAGCAGTCCGGCACCATCGTGCGCAACGCCATCGATGCCATGGGCCGTATCGAGCAGGCTTCGTCGGAGATCAGCCAGATCATCTCGGTAATCGACGAGATCGCCTTCCAGACCAACCTGCTGGCGCTCAATGCCGGCGTCGAGGCCGCCCGTGCGGGCGAGGCCGGCAAGGGTTTCGCCGTGGTCGCGCAGGAAGTCCGCGAACTCGCACAGCGTGCCGCCAGCGCCGCGAAGGACATCAAGGGTCTGATCACCAAGTCCTCCGACGAGGTGTCGGTTGGCGTCAAATACGTGCAGGAGACGGGTGCCGCACTGACCGACATCGAGGGCCGCGTCGTGACCATCAACGATCGCATCCACTCCATCGCCACCGCCGCCCGCGAGCAGGCGACCGGCCTTCAGGAAGTCAGCACCGCCATCAACCAGATGGACCAGGTTACCCAGCACAACGCCGCCATGGTCGAGGAGACCTCGGCCGCGACCCATAAGCTCAAGGCGGAAGCCGACGGCCTCGCCGACCTGGTCGCCCGCTTCCGCACCGGCGACGCGCTGCCACGCATCGCTGTCGCCCGTACAGAGACGCGCCCGGTCGAATCACCGGCCCGCCGCATGATGGGCAATGTTGCCCGCGCCTTCGGTGGCGGCGCCGCGGCCACGTCTGCCGCCGCGGTCCAGGAGAACTGGGAAGAGTTCTGATCAACGGCGCGCGCGCCTGGAAATAGAACGCGGCGGTCGCGAGATCGCCGCGTTTTTCGTTGTCCTGCGCTCCGTTGGAAAAATTGCCGTAATCTCCTATAATTGGCTGGCGGTCGTTATCGAGAACGCACCGCCGAGCGATGCGTTGGCAGTGGCGCATCATGTGGCCGGGCCCGGGAGTTGAGACATGGTGGACAGAGACGGGACGCCGTCCTTGGCCGAGATGCCGGTGCCGAAAGTCGGTTTCCTGTCGGGGCTTTCCGGCAGGCTCCTCCTCGTGACGGCGATTTTCGTGCTGATCGCGGAAATCCTGATCTTCGTGCCGTCGGTCGCCAATATGCGGCTGATGTGGCTGCGTGACCGCCTGAACACCGCAGCGGCCGCCAGCGTCGTCATCGAAGGGCTGCCGGATCAGGAACTGCCGCGCTCCGTGCAGCAGGAGACGCTGATGGCGACGGGTGCCAAGGCGATCGTGCTGAAGAAGGCCGATGCCTCGCGCATGGTCGCTGCGGTCGAGATGCCGCCGACGGTCGACGAGCAATATGATCTCTCGGATGTCTCGACGCCGGCCGCCGTCTACGATGCCTTCGATACGCTGCTTTTCGGCGGCGACCGTATCATTCGCGTCTACGGCCCGGTTGGCGAGACGACCACGCGCATCGAACTGCTTCTCGAAGACGGCGCCCTGCGCCGCGCCATGCTGCGCTATGCGCGCAACGTCTTCTTCCTCTCGCTTTTCATTTCGCTCGTCACGGCTGCCCCGATCTTCTTCGCGCTCAACCGCCTGCTGATCCGCCCGGTGCGCGGCATGACGGCCAATATCCGCGAATTCGCCGCCGATCCGTCCAATCCCGCCCGCGTCCTGCGCCCGTCCGGCGGGCGGGACGAAATCGCCGTCGCAGGCATCCATCTCGCGGCCATGCAGCAGACCCTGCAGCGCACGCTGAAAGAACAGAAGAACCTCGCGGATCTCGGCCTCGCGGTCTCGAAGATCAACCACGACATGCGCAATATCCTCTCCTCCGCGCAGCTGATGTCCGATCGCCTGTCGGATGTTGACGATCCCGTGGTCAAGCGCGTCGCGCCAAAACTTCTGCGCAGCATCGACCGCGCCGTCGGTTACACGAACGAAGTCATGTCCTACGGCCGCATGCGTGAACCGGAGCCGCGCCGCCGATTCGTTTCGCTGCGGCCGCTGGTGCAGGAGGTCTCCGAAGTGCTGGCTCTGGACACGCGCGGCGACATCGATTTCATCGTCGAGGTCGAGCCCGCCCTTCAGGTCGATGCGGATGGCGAGCAGCTCTTCCGCGTCATTCACAATCTCTGCCGCAACGCGGTCGAGGCGCTGTCTCAGGAGATTGCCGCGGAGCGACGGGCGGTCATCGTGACGGGCATCCGCACCGGCAGCGTCGTCTCCATCGCCATCGAGGACAACGGGCCCGGCATGCCGCAGAAGGCGCGGGAGAACCTGTTCACGGCCTTCCGTGGCTCCGCCCGCTCCGGCGGGACGGGGCTGGGGCTGGCGATCGCCCGCGAGCTCGTACTCGCGCATGGCGGCACCATCGCGCTTGTGGAAAAGGTCACGCCGGGCACGCTTTTCCGCATCGAGCTTCCCGATCGTCCCGTCCCGCTGGATGCCTTCCGCCACCGCGCCTGACCGCGTCGGCACAGGGCGCCGCAATGAAAAAAATACATTTTTCTCCGAAAGGCGCTTGCAATAACCCGAAGCACCCTTTAGAGAACCGCCTCGCAGCCGGGCAATACGCCCGTCACTGCCAGCGCACCCGTAGCTCAGCTGGATAGAGCACCAGACTACGAATCTGGGGGTCAGGAGTTCGAATCTCTTCGGGTGCGCCATTCTTTAATCAACATTCTGCAAACCGCTGATAGTCACGCGCCCCTGCCGCGGTCATGAGCCATTTTTGCCGTGACCGATATGTCACGGGGGGGCGGTCCCTCGCGCGGCTGTGATCGTGCCCCGGCGCGGCTTCTCTTCAAAAGCGCCTGCCGCTCGGCTAAGCAGGATCGGACGGAGCTTTCAGGCGCCGGCGAAACGGGAAAGTGAAGGAAGCGGGACATGACGAACCGCGAGGTGCCGCGCATGATGCGAAAGGTGATGTTCGCCGGGCTCATCGTGCTGGCCGGTTGCGCCGGCCGGCCGGAGGGCGTTCTGGTGCCGAGCGGCAAGGTCGCCCCGGGCGTTTCCACCGTCGACCTGCTGGTCGCCACCACGCGCGCGCCGTCCAGCCAGCCCGGCGTTCTCTTTTCCGGCGAGCGCGGCTCGGAACTCGCGGTCAGCGACATCGTCGTCTCGATACCGCCTGACGACAAGCGCAAGGTCGGCCAGGTGCAATGGCCCAAGAAGTTGCCGGCCGATCCGATGAAGGATTTCTCCACGGTCAGCGTGAAGCCGATCGATGGTGCGAAGGCCGCCGATGGCTGGCTCGGCCGCAACCTGCCGAAGAGCCGCCGGGTGCTGATCTTCGTGCACGGCTTCAACAATCGCTATGAGGATGCCGTCTACCGCTTCGCGCAGATCGTGCACGATTCCAAGACCGATGCCGCGCCTGTCATCTTCACTTGGCCGTCGCGCGCCAGCATCTTCGATTATTCCTACGACAAGGAAAGCACCAACTATTCGCGCGATGCGCTGGAGGAGTTGCTGCGGGCTGCCGTCAACACGCCTGAGGTCGGTGAAATCACCATCATGGCGCATTCCATGGGGACCTGGCTTGCCGTCGAGACCTTGCGCCAGATGGCGATCCGCGACGGCCGCGTGCCGAAGAAGATCCAGCAGGTCATTCTCGCGTCGCCCGATCTCGACGTCGATGTGTTCGGCCAGCAGATGCGGGCCATCGGCAGGGACAAGAAGGATCGGCCGAACTTCACGCTCTTCGTGTCCCGCGATGACCGCGCGCTGACGCTGTCGCGCCGCATCTCCGGCAATGTCGACCGCCTCGGCCAGATCAACCCCGCCGAGGAGCCCTACCGCTCCATGCTGGAAAACCAGGGCATTACCGTGCTCGACCTGACGGCGCTGAAATCCGGCGACCGCCTCAACCATGGAAAATTCGCCGAAAGCCCGGAAGTGGTTCGCCTCATCGGCAATCGCCTGATCGACGGCCAGTCGGTGACCGATTCCGAAGTCGGTCTCGGCGAGCGCATCGGCGCGGTAGCACTTGGCACGGCGCAGACCGTCGGCAGCGCCGCGAGCATCGCGGTCTCGACGCCCATCGCCGTCTTCGATCCGGTGACGCGCCGCAACTACGAGGACCAATGGCGGCGCCTCGGCAATTCCGTCGAAGACACCACGACGACCGCCGTAGGACAGTGAGGCGGCGGCCCGTTGGGGCCGGCTCCACCGCTGCCTGAACGGCCGTCAGGCGATGTCCACCTCGCGCCCGGCGATCTCGTAATCCTCGTTGTGCACCTGCAGCCCCTCCGCCGTTACCAGGACGATGCCGTAGGCGGCCGGCTCGTCCACCGAGAGGGAGGTGTCCGGCGTGTCGAAAGGCATCGGCTGCTGGTGTACGGGGCTCTTGAAGATGGAGAAGGGAATGCCGCGATGCGATCCGCCGATCGTGCGGTGCACGTGGCCGGCGAAGATATGGCGGACATTGCCGTGTTTCAGCACGAGTTCGTAGAAGGCGTCCTCGTTGCCCAGGCGAATGGCGTCCATGCCGGTAAAGCCCGTCTTGTGCGGCGGGTGGTGCATGAAAACGAGCACCGGCCGCCCGCCTGCGCCAGCCAGCGCCCGGTCGAACCAGGCGAGGCGCGTTTCGCACAGATAGCCCGCGTGGCTCATCGGATAGTCGTAGGGCGGGGCAAACAGGGTGTCGAGCAGCACGGCGCGGCAGTCGTCGAAATCGATCACCTGCTGGATGAAGCCGTTTTCGTCCGGCTGCACATGGCAAAAGGTCTCGAGAAAACGCGTGCGATGATCGTGGTTGCCGATGGTGATGGCGGCCGGCGGCGTCAGCAGCGAGAGCAGGTCCCGCAGGCGCTCGTAGGAGGGCGTATCGGCCCGATGTGTCAGGTCGCCCATGAAGATCACCCGGTCGGCATCCGCATGATGGCGATTGACGTGCTCGATGCCCGCGAGCAGCCTGGCATACGGGTCGAGGCCGATGATCCGGGCGCCGTCGGGCACCATGTGCAGGTCGGTGAAGACGATGAGTTTTGTCATGAAGGATCCCGTGCTGCGCCGACCCTTTCGTATCGCGCAAACCGGCAGCGTGAAAAGCGGTTGGAACGGGCGATAATCTGATATATCAGAATAGGAAAGCCGGCCGGCCGGTGAAAGCGGAGAGAACGACATGAGATGGAAGCGCACGATCCAGCTGCTGGACGTTCACTGCGAGGGCGAGATCGGCAAGGTGGCGATCGGCGGCGTGCCGAAGATCCCCGGCAACACGATCGCCGAGCAGCTTCATCACATCAACACGGTCGATGACAGCCTGCGCCGCTTTCTCTGCCTGGAGCCACGCGCGGCAGCGACCGGTTCCGTGAACCTGCTGCTGCCCGCCAAGCGCCCGGAGGCCGATGCGGGGTTCATCATCCTTCAGGCCGATCAGGCGCATGCCTCCTCGGGCTCGAATTCGATCTGCGTCACCACGGCGCTCCTGGAATCCGGCATCGTCGAAATGAGGGAGCCGGAGACGGTCGTCGTGCTCGACACCGCCGCCGGCCTCGTCAAGGCGACGGCCACCTGCCGCGACGGGTGCTGCGAGAAGGTCCGGCTCACCATGGTGCCGTCCTTCGTCGAGGCGCTGGATGTGGAGATCGACACGCCCCATTGGGGCCGCGTGCGCTTCGATATTTCCTATGGCGGCATCTTCTATGCGCTTGTCGATGTCGATCAGATCGACACCAGGATCGACAAGGCCAATGCGCGCACGCTGGTGGATGCCGGCATGGTGCTCAAGGATCTCATCAACCGCGCCATGAAGGTCGTCCATCCCGAGATCCCCGAGATCAGCGGCATCGCCTATGTCATGTTCCGCGATCGCGACCCTGATGGTCTCGTGCGCACCGCCACCACCATGTGGCCGGGCCGCGTGGACCGCTCGCCCTGCGGCACCGGCAATTCCGCCAACCTCGCCACGCTTCATGCCCGCGGCCTTGCCAAGGTCGGCGACACGTTCCGCTCGCGTTCGATCATCGGCACGGAGTTCGAGGTCGGGCTCGAGGCGGAGGCCGTGGTTGCCGGCCGCCCGGCCATCATTCCAAGCATCACCGGCCGCGGCTGGACGTTCGGCCTGCACCAGATCGCGCTCGACCCGACCGATCCGCTGGCAAACGGTTTCGCCATGACCGACACCTGGGGTCCCCAGGCCGGCGAGATCGTCTGACCGGGCACCGGCCTGCGCCGGGCAGAACGCAGATGTCTCCTCGGAAACAGAGGGCGCGGCCGGATCGGCGCATAAGGGGATGATCCAGTGCGGGGGGCGGTTGACGCCGCGCCCGCCATCGGTTCAAGTCCGCGCCACATATATCGAAGCGAAAGACATGTCATGCGACCGCTCCATGCACGGAACCCAGTTCTTTTCGGGCGTCGGCTTTTCCTGGCCGGGGGCGCGCTTGCGCTCATGGGGGCGGGCGTTCGCGCGGCGTGGGCCAGCACCGTCATCGGCAAGGCCGTGAAGATCACGGGCGACGTCACGCGCCGGCAGGCCGGCCATCTGGAAGGCCTGAGCCCCGGCGCGAGCCTCATGGACCGCGACTTCGTGACAACGGGCAAAGAGAGCTTTGCCGCCCTGGCGCTCGGCGAGGAGACGAGCCTGCTTTTGGGCAGCGAGACCGAACTGCTGATCGACAGCTTCATCGCCGGGCAGGGCGGAACGATCGAACTGGGCACCGGCCAGATGATGTTCGACCGCGCAGAGGGCCTCGCCAAGATCGACTTCACCATGCGCACGGCCTTCGGCATGATCGGCGTGCGTGGCACCAAGTTCTTCGCCGGCCCGAGCCGCGGTGCCGCCTTCGCCGTCTTCGTGGAACATGGGCTGGTCGAGGTCACGGGCGGTGGCGTGACGCGGCGGGTCGGCCGCGGCGAGGGCGTGGATTTCGCCGCGCCCGGCGCGGCACCCACGGCTGTGGCCCGATGGAGCGAGGCGCGCATCCGCGAAGCCTATGCGAGCGTGGGCGCCGGATAAGGCGGTAAAAACAGGAATCTAGAACATTTCCGGTGAACCGGAGTTCACCGGAAATGTTCTAGTCGAGCGTGAAGAGTTCCATCGTCCCAAAGCCCCGGATCTCGTGGCGGCCGATGGGCCGCAACGTCCGGCTGGCTTCGCCGGCTGCGCGCGGCCCGACGCAGATCTGCGTCCCCAGGAACTTGTTGGCGTCCTGCAGCCGCGCGGCGAGGTTTACCGCGTCGCCATGGGCGGTGTAGTCGAGCTTGCCGCCGGCACCGACTTCCCCGAGCACGGCGTCGCCCGTCTCGATGCCGATCCGGGTCCGGCCGAAGGCCTGATCGAGGAAGATTGGCCGATGGCGCATCTCCTCGGTCAGCGCGCGGATGTCGTCGGCGCAGGCCAGCGCCTTGTCGACATGGCCTTCCAGATCATCCGGCGCGTTGAAGAGCGCATGCACCGCATCGCCCACCACCTTGTCCACCATGCCGCCGTGGCGGGCAACGAGCGCGTTGACCTCGGCGAAGTAGATGTCGAGCAGTTTGACGAGATCGTGCGGGCCGATCTTCTGCGCCAGCGCCGAGAAGCCCTCGATATCGGTGAAGAGTGCCGTGACCTGCCGCGCCTCGCCCGCCACGCGCCCCATGTCGGGATTGTCGATATAGCGCGAGACGACGGATTGCGGCAGATATTGCGCGAAGCGCTGCCGTGCCGTCGCCTCCGCCCGCCGCACATGGGCATATTGCATGAGACCGGTAACGAGGGCGGCCGTGGCGACGATGAGCGACACGCCGATCGCATCGGAAAGCAGCGCGGTGCGGGCATAGAGCAGCACCGATGCGCCGAAGACGAGGCCGACCAGGGCAAGGCCGGCAACCGCGGCGCCGAGCGGCCGCAGGCGCGCCGCCGCAAGCGCCGCCGCAGCGCCTGCAAGCAGCGCAAAGCCGGCCTCGACGGGTGGCAGAAGCGGATCGCGCGTGGGAATGGTATCGGTCAGGATGGCATCCGCCAGATCGGCGTGGATCTGCACGGATGGCTCGAGCGGCATGGACGCGCTGGTGCGCAGCCCACCCAGATTGGGCAGGCTGCTGCCGACCAGCACGACCTTGCCGGCAAGCGTCTCCGCCGGGACAGTGCCGGCCACCACATCGGCGGCCGAGAAGGTGCGTGCGGCGATGGTCGCGGCGCCGCTTGCGACGAAGCGCAGGCTGCCGTCCTCGTCGAGCCGCAGGACGCGGCCGTCGTGGCGCAGCCATGTCGGGTCGCCGCCCAGCACGGGTGTGCGGGCGCCCGCCGCAAGCCGCGCCACCTCCACGCCGAGCGCCGGATAGGCCGCGTTGCCCACGATCGCATAGGCCTGCACGCGGCGCACCACCGCATCCTCGTCTCCGACCAGGAAGGCGGCGGCGGCTGCCGTCGAGCGATCCTGCAGGAAGGTGCACGAGCTTTCCGTGCCCTCGATGAACCAGAGGTCCGGCACGTTGACGGGCCGGTGCAGCGCAAGCTTCGGCACGGGATGCGGCGCACCGTCAAGCGTTTCGCCGATCAGGAAACCGAGGACGGTCGGCACCTTGCCGATGGCGTCCGCGAGCGCGGCATTGGCCGGCACGTCGGGCGCGCAATCCGTGCTGAAAATGAAGTCGAAGGCGATGGCGGTGGGCTTGGCGGCCGCAAGCCGTTCGACGAGCGTCGCCGTCTCGGCCCGCGTCCAATCGCGGTTCGGCACGCTCTGGAAGGCCTTGCGGTCGATATCGACGACGACGATGCGGTCGCTCCGCGCGGCCGGAACGGCCTGGGTGAGCGCGTCGAAATAGAACTCGCGCTGCCGCTCCAGCGCCGTCTCGCCCAGGGCGAGAAGCGCCAGCGCGCCGGCAAGGCTGGCAATGAGGCCGGCGGCGAGGGGCCTGTATTTCTTTGCGATCATTCTCTCGGCAGCCTAGTCGTCGTCCGGCTCGGCGATGCCGTAGAGCCGTCCGACATGGCACTGGATGATCCCGTCCTTTCGCCGGATGGCGCCGGCTTCCTCCAGCGCGAGGATCGAGCGGTTGATCTTCGGCCGGCTCGCGCCGAGGATGCCGGCGATTTCCGTCTGGCTCAGTGCGATCTGGAGATTGGCGCTGTCGGGCAGCTCCTCGCCGTGGATGTTGCGCAGCGTGGCGAGGAAGAAGCGGGCGACCCGCGCATCGAGATCGTAGAGCGCGATGGTTTCGAGCTGCTCCGTCGTTTCGCGCAGCTTGGTGCAGAGATAGTGGATCACCGCCTGCGCGGCCGCCGGATTGCGGGCAAGCAGGTCGAGGAAGTCGCGCTTGGCGATGACGTAGCCCTCCGTCGCCACCGCCGCCGTGGCATCCGCCGAACGCGGCTGGCCGTCGAGGATCGCCATCTCGCCGAGCACGGCGCCGGGTTCGAGCTGGCGCAGCGACAGTTCCTTGCCCTGTGGCGTGATGAGGGAGAGCTTGATGCGCCCGGTGACCAGCACGATGAGATAGGTGCCCTCGTCGCCGCGCTGGAAGATCACCGTTCCCGCCGGCCATTTGCGATAGGTCGCGATCCCAGCGATATCGCCGATCGTCTCCTTGCTGAAACCTTCGAAAATCGGAAAGGAGCGCCAGAATGCGGCACTCTTGTTGATCTCGTTCATGTCCGCTGCCCCCGGCCGGCCGAAATACGCCAGCCGGCGGAAATCTTCGCCCAGCGGCCGGGCGCATGCAACAGAAAAGAACGTGCCCTGGCGGTTGTCAGCCGCAGATGCGCACGCGCTTCGTAACGGTCCTTCCATGGGCGTCCGCCACGCGGAAGCGCTTGGTGACGCAGTTCTGCCGGTCGTGCGCGCGATAACCTTCATCGGAGGATGCGCCCGCAGCCGTGAAGGTGAAGGAAACGGCGGCAAGAGCGAGGGCGAGCAGGGTCAGGCGCATGATCTCTCCAGCAGGCAGGGGCAGGCGCCTTTCTCACACGGCCCCACGCCCCGGTCTGTTCCTGGGGAACAGGAAGCCGTTCTCAAAAAGTGAACAATCTGTCTTCCGAACGACCGGCTAGCTTGACGAATGAAAGCTGGTATCTCTGTCGTCAACGCAAACAACGAAGCCTCAGGAGCTTTCCATGCCGCAGAACGCCGTCGTCCTCGTCGGACGCATCCTCCTCGCCCTCATGTTCATCACGTCGGGCTTTGGCAAGCTGACCGATCCCGCCGGCACCGCCGGCATGATCACCGGTGCCGGCCTGCCGGCCGCAACCGCGCTCGCCTACATCGCCGGTATCTTCGAACTCGTCGGCGGCCTCTTCATCCTCGTCGGCTTCCAGACGAAGATCGCGGCTTACCTGCTCGCCGCCTTCTGCGTGTTCACCGCACTGACCTTCCACAGCGGCGCGATCAACATTCCGGATTTCCCGGCAGGTGCAAACGGCCTGCTCACGGTCTTCAACGGCCTGATGATGTGGAAGAACATCACGATTGCCGGCGGTTTCCTCGTGCTTGCCGCCTTCGGCCCCGGCTCGATCTCGGTCGACGCCCGCCGCGCAGCCTGAACCCGACTATCCGTCTGATCCTCCAGAAACCCTTCCCGGTCCCCGGGAAGGGTTTTTCGTTGTCTGAACGCTGGAAACCCGCCACTCTTGCTGCTATGCGCACGGGGATAGAACCCTGCGGGAGATGCCGATGTTTTCCAATTCCTTTCCGGACCGTGATGTGATGGCGGAGCTGATGGCCCGCATGCTTTGGGAGATCAAGGCGGTGCATTTCCGCCCGGAAGAGCCCTACAAGCTCGCCTCCGGCATGGCTTCCCCGGTGTACATGGATTGCCGCAAGCTCCTGTCCTACCCGCGCATCCGCTCGGCCATCATGGATTTCGCCGCCGCGACCCTCACCCGCAATGTCGGCTTCGAGCGTATCGACGTGATCGCCGGCGGCGAGACGGCCGGCATTCCCTTCGCCGCCCTCCTTGCCGACCGCCTCAGTCTGCCGATGATCTATGTGCGCAAGAAGCCCAAGGGCCACGGCCGCAATGCGCAGATCGAGGGCGTGATGGCGGAAGGCACGCGCGTGCTCGTCATCGAGGACCTCGTCACGGTCGGCGGCTCCATGTTCACCTTCATCGACGCGATCCGCGCGGCCGGCGGCGTGGTCGATCACGGCATGTCGCTGTTCTACTACGGCATCTTCAAGGAAGCCGAGGCGCGCTATGCCAATGGCGGTGTGAAGCTGCATCACGTCGCGACCTGGCGCGACGTTCTGGCCGTCGCCCGGCAGGAAAAGCTCTTCGACGATGCGACGCTCGCCTCCGTCTCCGCCTTCTTCGAAGCGCCCTTGGCCTGGTCGGCCGCCCATGGTGGCGTGTCGGAACTGCCGACATCCTAAAAAGCGCTGGCGCTTTCCGCTGTGATTGTTTAAATCGATTGAAATTCGGTTGGAGGACTTTCGATGATCCTGTGTTGTGGTGAAGCGCTGATCGACATGCTGCCGCGGACGACGACGCTCGGCGAGGATGCCTATGCACCCTATGCCGGCGGCGCGATCTTCAACACGGCCATCGCGCTCGGCCGCCTCGGCGTGCCCACGGGCTTCTTCACGGGCCTGTCGGATGACATGATGGGGGACATCCTGCGCAAGACGCTGCGCGAAAGCGGTGTCGATTACAGCTACTGCGCAACGCTGTCGCGGCCTACCACGGTCGCCTTCGTCAAGCTGGTCGACGGCCATGCGACCTATGCCTTCTACGACGAGGGCACGGCCGGCCGCATGATCACCGAGGCCGAGCTTCCGGCACTGGGCGATACGTGCGAGGCGCTGCATTTCGGCGCGATCAGCCTCATCCCGGAACCCTGCGGCACCACCTATGAGGCGCTCCTCGAGCGCGAGCACGAGAAGCGCGTCATCTCGCTCGATCCCAACATCCGTCCCGGCTTTATCAAGGACAAGGACGCCCATATGGCCCGCATCCGCCGGATGGCGGCGATGGCCGATATCGTCAAGTTCTCCGATGAGGACCTGGCCTGGTTCGGTCTCGATGGCGACGAGGATGCGCTTGCCCGCTACTGGCTGCACCACGGCGCCAAGCTCGTCGTCGTGACTCGTGGCGCCGACGGGGCGGTCGGCTATACGGCTGAGCACAAGGTCACGGTGCCGAGCGAACGCGTCAGCGTCGTCGACACAGTCGGCGCCGGTGACACCTTCGATGCCGGTGTGCTGGCCTCGCTCAAGATGCAGAACCTGCTCACCAAGCAACAGGTGGCGAAACTCGACGAGGCGCAGATCGCAAAGGCGCTGGCGCTCGGCGCCAAGGCCGCGGCCGTCACCGTCTCCCGCGCGGGCGCCAATCCGCCCTGGGCAAACGAGATCGGGCTCGCCTGAGCGACATCCCGCTACGGGGAGCCGCTTGGCACTCCTTCATCCCCCTGTCATCGCTGCATGGTCAAAGGGGCCATGCTCGATCACACCGCTCCAGATTCGCCCGCATCGGCTCGTCCTGACGGACGGGCTCCCACCGTGCTCGTCGTCACCGATGCCTGGCGCCCACAGCTGAACGGCGTCGTGCACACGCTGGAGGAGCTGGCGCGCTCGATGGCGGAGGAGGGGGTCGAGGTCGTCTTCCTCACGCCGGAAAAGTTCGCGACCGTGCCGCTGCCGTCCTATCCGGAAATCCGTTTGGCGCTTGCCTCAGCGCGGCGCGTGCTCGCCGAGATCGAGGCGATCGCGCCCGACTATATCCATATCGCCACCGAGGGTCCGCTCGGCATGGCGGCGCGGCGTGCCTGCCTCAGCCGCCGGCTGCCCTTCACGACGGCCTATCACACACGGTTTCCCGAATTCATCAGCGCCCGCCTGCCCATTCCCGAAAGCTGGAGCTATTGGTGGCTGCGCCGCTTCCACAATGCCGGCGAAGGCATGATGGTGGCGACGAAATCGCTGGGCGCGGAAATGGCCGCGCGCGGTTTCGTGCGCATCAAGCGCTGGTCGCGCGGCGTGGATACCAAGCTGTTCGATCCCGCCAGGCGCCGCGATCTCGGCCTGCCGCGGCCGATCTTCCTTAATGTCGGGCGTGTTGCGGTGGAAAAGAACCTGCCGGCCTTCCTCGGTCTCGACCTGCCGGGCAGCAAGGTCGTCGTCGGCGATGGGCCCGACCTTGCCATGCTGCGCCAGCGTTATCCCGATGTGCATTTCCTCGGCCGCAAGACCGGCGAGGAACTGGCGAGCATCTATGCCTCCGCCGACGTCTTCGTCTTCCCGAGCCGCACGGACACGTTCGGCAATGTCATGCTCGAGGCGCTTGCCAGCGGCGTTCCCGTCGCCGCCTTCCCGGTAACCGCCCCGCGCGACGTGCTGGGCGATGCCGGCGCCTTGTCGGAAAACCTGCGGGCGGCGGCACTCGCCGCGCTCGACATCCCGAAGGACGTCGCGCTCAACAGGGCCGCGACCTATAGCTGGCGTGCCTGCGCGCTGGAATTTCTGGGCAATCTCGCCCGCGTGCCGCGCGGTTCCTTCGCGGCACGCCGTCTCAGCCTTCGCTAGGGCATGTCCAGCCGAAGCGGGATCGCTTCGGCGTCGGACAATTCGGCAAAGAGAAAGTTGCCTACTTCGCCGCCTTCAGCAGTGCGGCGACGAGGCCGGCGGTGGAGGAGTCGTGTCCGGCCGCGCTTTCCTTGCCCTCGACGACAGGCAGCAGGCCCGTCGCCAGCTCCTTGCCGAGCTCCACGCCCCACTGGTCGAAGGAGTTGATGTTGAAGAGCGCGCCTTCGACGAACACGCGGTGCTCGTAGAGCGCGATCAGCCGGCCGAGCGCGAAGGGCGTCAGGCTGTCGTGGACCATGGTGATCGACGGGCGGTTGCCGGAGAAGACGCGATGCGGCGCGATCCGGTCGGCCTTCGCCTCGTCCATGCCCTTGGCGGTGAGCTGTGCCTTTGCCTCGGCGAAGCTGCGGCCCTTCATCAGCGCCTCGGACTGCGCAAGGCAATTGGCGATCAACAGCTGGTGCTGGTGGCGCAGGCTCTTCTCGTGGCCGTTGGCCGCGATCATGAATTCGGCGGGAATGATGGCCGTGCCCTGGTGGATCAGCTGGTAGAAGGCATGCTGGCCGTTCGTGCCGGGTTCGCCCCAGACGACCGGGCCGGTCTGGCCTTCGACGGGCGTGGAATCCATCGTCACCGACTTGCCGTTCGATTCCATGTCGAGCTGCTGGAGATAGGCGGGAAAGCGCGACAGCCGCTGGTCATAGGGCAGGATCGCGCGCGAGGGATAGTCCAGCACGTTGCGGTGATAATAGCCGATCAGGCCGAGCAGCATCGGAATGTTTTCGCGGATCGGCGCGGTGCGGAAATGGTTGTCGATGGCATGGCCGCCGGCCAGGAAATCGGCGAAGTTCTCCTTGCCGATGGCAATCATCAGCGGCAGGCCGATGGCCGACCAGATCGAATAGCGGCCGCCGACCCAGTCCCAGAAGCCGAAGACGCGTTCGGCGCCAATACCGAAGGCCGCGACCTTGTCGAGCGCCGTCGAGACCGCGCAGAAATGGCTGCCGACCGCCGCCTCGCCCAGCGCGTCGGCGATGAACCTGCGCGCGGTCGCGGCATTGGTCATCGTCTCGATGGTGGTGAAGGTCTTGGACGCGACGATGAACAGCGTCGTTTCCGCGTCCAGCAGCTTCAGCGTGTCGGCGATATGCGCGCCGTCGATATTGGAGACGAAGTGCAGGCGCGGCCCGTCGTGATAGGGCGCCAGCGCCAGCGTCGCCATGACAGGGCCAAGATCCGAGCCGCCGATGCCGATGTTGACGACATCGGTGATCTTCTTGCCCGTCGCGCCTTTCAGGGCGCCGGAGCGCACGCCATCGGAAAACGCGCCCATAGCATCGAGCACAGCATTGACGTCGGGCATGACATCCTTGCCCTCGACGAGGACGGGCGTGTTGGCGCGGTTGCGCAAGGCCGTGTGCAGCACGGCGCGCTCTTCGGTGATATTGATGATCTCGCCCGCAAACATCGCGTCGCGCTTCGTCTCGACGCCCGCCTTGCGGGCAAGCTCTTCCAGGCCATCAAGCACGGCATCGTTCACCGCGCATTTGGAATAGTCGAAGAGGAAGTCTTCGAGCGTGACGCTGTAGCGGGCGAACCGCTGCGGATCGGCCGCGAAGGCCGCCCTTATGTCTGTGGCATTGGTCTCGCGAACGATGGATTTCAGCTTTTCGACAAGCGCTTTCATCGGCGTGTTCCTCGGGCCTTGGGACGATGCCGGTTAGCTAGTCGCTTTGGAGGGCGCAAATCAAGACCGCAAATGCGCCTTCCGCGAAAAAATTAAATCGGTTTAACCGGGGCTGCGTCAGCCCCGGAGGTCCTTGCGAAGGATCTTGCCGACATTGGATTTCGGAAGTTCGGTGCGGAACTCGATGAATTTCGGCCGCTTGTAGTTCGTCAGGTTGGCGACGCAATGGGCCTTCACGTCAGCTTCCGTCAGGGCGTCGTCCTTCTTGACGACGAAGAGTTTCACGGCCTCGCCGGAATGCTCGTCGGGCACGCCGATCGCCGCGCACTCCAGCACGCCGGCCAGCGACATCGCTACCTCCTCCACCTCGTTGGGGAAGACGTTGAAACCGGAGACGAGGATCATGTCCTTCTTGCGGTCGACGATCTTGGTGTAGCCTTCCGCGGTCATGAAGCCGACATCGCCGGATCGGAAGAAACCGTCCGGGGTCATCACCTTTGCCGTTTCGTCCGGCCGCTGCCAGTAGCCGGCCATGACCTGCGGCCCGCGGATGCAGATCTCGCCGACCTCGCCGAGCGCCAGCGTCTTGCCCTCGTCGTCGCGGATCTCGATATCGGTGGAGGGCAGGGGAAGGCCGATCGTGCCGGTGAAATCGGGGCTGTCGAAGCGGTTGGCGGTGGCGACCGGCGAGGTCTCCGACAGGCCGTAGCCCTCGGTCACCGCGCAACCCGTTATCTTCTGCCAGCGCTCCGCGACGGGCCGCTGCACCGCCATGCCCCCGCCAAGCGTCAGCACCAGCTCGGAGAAGTCCAGCTTCTGGAAATCAGGGTTGTTCATCATGGCGTTGAACAGCGTGTTGAGGCCGGGGAAGATGTGGACGCGGTACTTGCCGAGTTCCTTGACGAAGGCCGGGATGTCGCGCGGGTTGGCGATCAGCACGTTGTGGCCGCCGAGCGCGATGCCCATCAGCCCGTTCACGGTGAGCGCGAAGATATGGTAGAGCGGCAGCGCGCAGACGAAGACGAGCTGCTCGGGCCGCTTCTTGAGGCGGAAAACCGGCTCGATCCACAGCTTGATCTGCTCCATGTTGGAAAGCAGGTTGGCGTGGGTGAGTGTCGCGCCCTTGGAGATGCCCGTCGTGCCGCCGGTATATTGCAGGAAGGCCGTATCGCCGGGCGAAATGTCCGCCGGCTTCAAGGTGGCGTGCGCACCCTCGGCCATGACCTGCTTGAAGGGAATGTGCCCCGGCAGGGACCACGCGGGCACCAGCTTCTTGATCTTGCGCACCACGAGATTGACGATCAGCCCTTTGAGGCCGAGCATGTCGCCCATCGTGGTGACAACGACATGGCGAACGGCGGTGCGCGAGACGACCTGCGCCACGGTGCCGGCAAAATTCTCCAGCACGAACAGCGCCTTGGCGCCCGAATCCTTCAGCTGGTGTTCCAGTTCGCGCGGCGTGTAGAGCGGATTGACATTGACCACGACGAGACCGGCGCGCAGGATGCCGAAGATCACGACCGGGTTCTGCAGGATATTGGGCATCATCACCGCGACGCGGTCGCCCTTGGACAGCCCCTGCGCCTGCAGCCAGGCCGCGACCTTTTTCGAGGCTGCGTCGAAGTCGCTGAAGGTGAGCGTCTTGCCCATGCTGGTAAAGGCAGGGCGGTCCGCAAAGCGGGCGCAGCAGCTTTCCACCAGCGCGCCGATCGATGAATGGCCAAGCGGCGTGATCGTCTGCGCCATGCCCTCTGGATAGGACGCGAGCCAGAAACGGCTGGACGCTTCGGTGGATGGCTTCTGTTCTATGGCCGACATGGGGCTCCTCCTCGTGGGCGCGTGGGGCATCGTCCGTCCTGCGGTCACCGAATGGTCCTCCAACCATCAGGTGCGAACAAGATGATGCTTTTGTCGGGCGCCATCAAGCACCATGGCTATCTTACATTGACGTAAACGTCAACAATTGCCGCTCCTGGCCCGATAGCTTTTTCGTGAGGCCGGGCGGCTGCGGCGTCTCACCGCGCCGGCAACGAAAAAACCACGTATATGTTTAACATTCTTCGGATAGACCTTATCTAGAGGCCCGGCCTGTACCGGCCGCAATGGAGTAGACGAGTTTGCCGCAATCGGAACATCGCAGAAATGAGCCCCGGCTGATCGGTGTGGCGCGCCCGAGTGGAGCGGCGCTCATCTCACCGACATCGGCGGCGCGCTGGCTGCTCGTCCTCGTCGTGCTGGCAGGCATCTACTTCTTCCATGGTTTCGTGGTCCCCGTGCTGGCCGCCCTCGTCATCGCCTTCGCCAGCTGGCCGCTCTATTCGCGCCTGCTCGTGCAGGTCAACGGCAACCGCACGATCGCCGCCTCCATCGCGATCCTTCTCATTCTCGGCTTCATCGTCGGGCCGATCATGTTCGCGTCGACCTATGCCTTCCACGAAATCCGCGAGTGGATCGGCTGGGCGGTCGAGACCAATCGCACGGGTGCGCCCACGCCGGACTGGATCAGCGCGCTGCCCGTCATCGGCGGCTGGCTCGACATGCAGTGGACGCGTTTTCTCGATCATCCCGGCGCGATCGGCGAGCTGACGCAGATCGTCAGCGGCGCCAATATCGGCAATATCTACCGCGTGGCGCTCGCGGCCGGCGGCAAGGCTTTCGGCCTGCTGCTCGCCATGCTGTTCATGCTGATCGCGCTGTTCTTCATCTATCGCGACGGCCGGTCCTTCGCCGCCCAGGTGGATCGCCTCGGTGAGCGCATCCTGCCGATGCGCTGGGAGCGCATCTCGCGCATCGTTCCCGCCACCATCAGCTCCACGGTCACGGGCATGACGCTGATCGCCATCGGCGAGGGCATCGTGCTCGGCGTCGCCTACTGGATCGCGGGCGTGCCCTCGGCCGTCACGCTCGGCGTCCTCACCGGCGTCATGGCGCTCTTCCCCGGCGGCGCGCCGCTCTCCTTCACCTTGGTCTCGATCTACCTCGTGTCCAGCGGCTCGCCCATCGCCGGCCTCGCGCTCTTCATCTGGGGCTCGGTGGAACTCTTTATCGTGGACAAGACGCTGCGCCCGCGTCTTGTCGGCGGTCCGATCAAGCTGCCGTTCCTTCCCACCTTCTTCGGCCTGATCGGCGGCGTGAAGACCATGGGCTTCCTCGGCCTGTTCATCGGTCCCGTGCTGATGGCCCTGCTGGTCGCGATCTGGCGCGAGTGGATCCGGGAAATCGAGGCGACGGATCCGCCCGCCACGATCCGCCTGGACGCCCGCCCACAAACGCCGGACCTGTCCGAGCGTGGGCGCAACGTCAGCTGACGACGGACGCTCGCCGCGTCGTTTACGCAGCACTCCGGCGATAGAGGGCGGCGGCCTCGGCGACCAGTTCCGTGTTGCCGGATGCCTGTTCGCCGTTCATGAGCAGGCGTCCGTCTTCCAGCCCGACACGGGTGGACCAGCGTTTTTGATGCGCCCGGTCAACGAAGTGCCAGACCGTGTCGTCGAAACCGTGAAGTAGGATCGGTCGAACGATATCGGCGCGCGCAAGAACACGCTCGATGCCGTCGGCAATCGCATCGGCCCCGGCAAGATCCTGCGCCTCGATCTCTATGAGCACGCGAAAGACACGGTGGCGATCCGCAAGCGCGGCCAGCCGTTCGGCATCGGCAACGGTGGCCAGCCCCGCCTCCACGCCCACACCCATCTGATGTAGCAACCCGATGACGGCGGGCGCATCCGGCTCCGACAGATTGACCGAGGCATAGTCGGGCAGCACGCGCCATCGGGAGATGCAGTCCCGCGTCCGCTCCACGTCCCCTTCGATCCAGGCACCCGTCGATACGCCGATGAGCGTTCCCGGGCAGGCGCGCCGCATGGCCAGCATCGTGTCATCGATGGCCGCCAGGCTTTCGCGCCCGTCGTCACCGCGCGGGTGGATGTGCAACTCCGCCGCACCCGCCACGACGCAGGCCGCCCCATCGGCAGCCATGGCATCCGGGGTCGTCGGCAGGCGCGGGTGGTAATCGCGGGTCCGTGCCCCGTTCAAGCAAGCCTGTACGATCATCGCGAGCTCCAAGCAACGACGCCAGTCTAGCGGTGCCCAAAGAGTTCGCAAGGTCGCACAGAGCCATGACACGCCAGCCGGACGTGGTGCACAGAAATTAAGAATGTCAGGGAGGAAGTGGTGCCGCTTACGTGACTCGAACACGTGACCCCGTCATTACGAATGACGTGCTCTACCAACTGAGCTAAAGCGGCATACCAAGCGCAGGGCAACCTACTATCGCCCTACTATTTTATTCTCATCCCCACCAACCCGTTGGCTTCGAACATCATTCCCGAGCGGACCCGGTAATTACGAATGACGTGCTCTACCAACTGAGCTAAAGCGGCCTTCATGGTCCCGAAGCGTGCCGGGACCGGAATGGGTGCGCTGATAACCGCTATGCGCGGAGATTTCAAGCGGTGAGTTTCAACTTCCGCATTTTTCCCGCGCTACGGAGTGCGCAGTGGCTCAGCCGTCGGTGATGTGGGCCCTGGCGGCGGCGTATTCCTGCTCCAGGCGCGCGACGAGTTCGGCGGTCGGGGCCACGGACTTGATGGCGCCGATGCCCTGGCCGCAGCCCCAGATGTCCTTCCACGCCTTGGCGCCCGATGTTGCCGTCTCGAAATCCATTTTCGAGGGGTCGGCCTCCGGCAGGTGGTCCGGATCCATGCCGGCGGCGGCGATGGAGGGTTTCAGGTAGTTACCGTGAATGCCGGTGAAATAGTTGGAATAGACGATATCGGCGGCCGCGCTGTCGACGATCATCTGCTTGTAGGCCTCGTTGGCGCGGGCCTCGGTCGTGGCGATGAAGGACGAGCCGATATAGGCCATGTCGGCGCCCATCGCCTGGGCCGCGAGGATCGCGCCGCCGGTCGCGATGGCACCGGAGAGCAACAGGGGCCCGTCGAACCATTCCCGAATTTCCTGGATAAGTGCGAAGGGCGAGAGCGTGCCCGCATGGCCGCCCGCGCCGGCCGCCACGGCGATCAGCCCGTCGGCGCCCTTGCGGATCGCGGAATTGGCGTGGCGGTTGTTGATGACGTCGTGCAGCACGATGCCGCCATAGGAGTGGATCGCGGCGTTGACCTCGGGCACCGCGCCCAGCGAGGAGATGACGACGGGCACCTTGTACTTCACGCACATCGCCAGGTCGTGCTCCAGCCGCTTGTTGGAGCGGTGGACGATCTGGTTGACGGCAAACGGCGCAGCCGGACGATCGGGGTGTTTCGCATCATGCGCCGCGAGAGCTTCCGTGATCTCGGCCAGCCACTCGTCGAGCTGCGATTCCGGGCGCGCGTTGAGCGCGGGAAAGGCGCCCACCACGCCGGCCTTGCATTGCGCGATGGTCAGCGCGGGGTGCGAGATGATGAAGAGCGGTGCCGCGACGACGGGCAGGCGCAGCTTGTCCTTGAGGATCGCGGGCAGGGCCATGAAGACGTCCTTCTTTGACGTTTACGAAAACGTCAAAAGGATAGCAGCGGGAATGCGCGGTGAAAAGAGGCTGAGCGCAGGGCGGGAGAGACGGTGTGGTGCGGTAAGGAATGCGACTTGTCGCGAATCGCCGTTTCGGCCGCACGGCAGGACGTCGATAGTGCCGGCCATATCCCGGCCGAACCTCTCCCGTCACACGCCGGTGCCGATTCGCGTTTACGGCGGCAGGAGGCATCGTGGCTCGCCTGCTGGGGGCTCCGGCGCAGCTTATCCCCGGAGAAGGAGGGCGGTTCGGACGCCGAGACTTGCGCAAATTCGCGGCAAACGTTACGCAAAAACCAACAAAAGCCGGAAAGTGAGGCTCTTTCCACAGATGTGTTTGGCCGCGGCGGGGCGTGGTCGCCGAGAAGGATCAGACGTGAGCGGACTGGAAGCGGCAATCAGAAATGCGCTGACGCGCTCGGAACGCGGCAATGCCGAGGTGCGCGCGCGCATCTACCAGTCGGCGCGCAACGCCCTCGAGGCCGGGCTACGCAAGCAGGACATCAACGATCCCGAGGCCGTGGCGGCGCAGCGCCACCGGCTCGAGGCGACGATCCGCCAGATCGAGGCGGAAGAGCGCGCGCAGGCCAGCGCCGCTGTGCGCGAGGTCCGAGCAGAGCCGCGGGTCGAGATGCGGCCGGAACCGGAAACGCGCGCCGAGCGCGACACCCGGCCCGAGCCGACACTGGATGCCGGGCCGCGCATCGAGCCGGAGCGCAGGGCGCCGGAAGGCGACATGGGCGCGATCCGTCCCGAGCGCATGGAGCGTCTTGGTGAAGGTGGCGCACAGGCGACGGCGGCTTCGGCCACGCCCGCAAGCCAGCCCTCCGATTTCCGTCCGGAGCGCGTCGCCAAGGCGCGCAAGCGCCGCGGGCGGCTGTTTTCCTTCCTCCTCGTGCTTGCGACGCTGGTCGCGGCCTTCGGCGCGCTTGCCTGGTGGGTGACATCGAGCGGCCTGCTGGATGACCTGCAGGATGATTCCCGGCCGCCGGCGCGGGTTTCGGCGGAGGATTTCTCCGGCGAGGACCCGATCAAGAAGGCGCTCGATACGCAGAGCCGCTTCACGTCCGACTGGCGCCCGATCTTCACGCCGGGCGACGCCGCCAAGCTTTCCGCCGGCGCGGCCGGGCGCTTCGAATCGGTCAGCACCAGCGACGGGCAGGCCGTGCGCGTCACCTCGACAAATCCGGAGCGTGACGGTGCGGTGCAAATCGAGGTGTCGCCCGAGGTCCTGGGCGAGATGGGCGGCAAGACCTCGACGATCGCGCTCACCGTGCAGGCCGCCGGCGACAAGCCGGTGCAGGTGTCGGTGGAGTGCGATTTCTCCACCATGGGCGGCTGCGGGCGTCATCGCTTCACGGTGTTGGAGCGCACGGACATTCTGTTCCAGGTGGAGTTCGATCGCTCACTTTCGCCGAGCGAGCCGGGCCATCTGCTGCTCAACAGCGACATTGCCGGCGGCGGCGCGGGTGTGAACCTCTACGCCGTCCGCATCTTGCCGGGCGAATAAGAGGCCCGGCCGGCCCTGACGCGGCGCGGGACGACCCCGCGCCTGCCGGGATGGTCGTCCCCCTTATTTTACGAAGCCGACACCGGTGCCGACGATCTTGTCATCGATCTCGCCGATCGCCTTCTTGTCCTTGCCGTCATAGTCGAGCGTCTTGAGGATGTGGCGGATCAGGTTGATGCGCGCGCGCCGCTTGTCGTTGGCGCGGATCACGGTCCACGGCGCGTGGTCCGAATGGGTTTCCTTGAGCATCCGGTCGCGCTTTTCCGTGTAGTCGTCCCACTTGTTGAGCGCGGCTATGTCCATCGGCGAGAGCTTCCACACCTTGAGCGGATCGTGCCGCCGGTCGTGGAACCGCTTCAGCTGCATCTCGCGGCCGATATTGAGCCAGAACTTGAAGAGGTGGATGTCGTCCGAAACGATCATCTTCTCGAAGCGCGGCGTTTCCTTGAGGAAACGTTCGTATTGCTCGGGCGTGCAGAAGCCCATGACCGGCTCCACGCCGGCGCGGTTGTACCAGGAGCGGTCGAACAGCACGAACTCGCCCGAGGTGGGGAAGGTGGCGACATAGCGCTGGAAGTACCACTGGCCGCGCTCGGTCTCGGTGGGCTTGGTGAGCGCGACGATGCGCGCGGAGCGCGGGTTCATGTAGGACATGGTCGCATGGATCGCGCCGCCCTTGCCGGCCGCGTCCCGGCCCTCGAACACGGCCATGATGCGCTTGCCGGTCTTCTGCTGCCAGAACTGCACCTTGACCAGCTCGATCTGGAGAAGCTTCAGGGTCTTCTCGTATTCCTTGTTGTCGAGCTTCTTGTCGTAGGGATAGTCGTCGGAGCCGAAGGCCTTCTCCTCGATCCAGTCGGGCAACACGGGATCGTCGATGTCGAAGACCCGCTTCTTGCCCTTGATATCCAGTTCGACAGACCGGTTTTCGGCCACTTCCGCCATCGTTCGCTCCTCCAGGCACAGACCGCGGCGCACGCCGCTTCACCGAAAGGTGGCCATAAGCGCATTGCGAATTCAAGCGCACCGTGAAAAACATGTCATGAAATCGCGCTATCCATCGAGAATCGGCGGGGCGCGGAGGCTGAGATGCTTGCAAGGGAATGGGTGGCGGTGACGGATCAGCGGACGATCCTCGGCTGGCTGGCAACGCAACTGTGGGGCGAACGCGTTCTCATCGCCTCGGCCATCTTTGTCGGCTTCGTGATGTGGCTCGCCGGCCTGCATCTGGGCTGGGTTTCCTTCACCGTGCTCCTGCTGGTCATTGCCGGCCTCGTGCGCACCGACCGGCGTGCCGCCGAAGGCAATGCGCGCACCATGGCGGTGCCGGCTGCCGCGGTGCCCGAAAACGATGTCGCGGCGGCGCGGCAGGACGACCTGTCCGCCATCGCCGCCGTCCTGGGCGCGCTGGATGCGCCGGCTTTGCTGATTTCCGCCCGCGAGACCGTCAAGTTACAGAACCGGGCCGCGGAGGCGGTCTTCGGCGCAATCCCGCTCGGAAGCGACCTTGCGGGGCGCATCCGCGCACCCGGCATCCTCGACATGGTTCGCGAAGCCCTCGCGACAGGCCAGCCGCGCGAAACGGAGCACGCCGAGCGCCTGCCGTCCGAGACGGTCTATGTGGTGCGCATCGCGCCGCTAGCCGAAAAATCCGGCGAACCGCTCTGGCTTTTGACCTTCCGCGATGTCTCCCAGGCGCGCCGCATCGATCGCATGCGCTCCGACTTCATCGCCAATGCCAGCCATGAACTGCGCACGCCGCTCGCCTCGCTGCGCGGCTTCATCGAAACGCTGCAAGGCCCGGCGAAAAACGATACCAGGGCGCACGAGCGCTTTCTCGGCATCATGCACGAGCAGGCCACGCGCATGAGCCGGCTCGTCGATGACCTCCTGTCGCTTTCACGCCTGGAGCTGCGCACGAATGTTGCGCCCGACCAGACCGTGGACCTAGTGCCGCTGATCGCCCATGTGCGCGACAGCCTGCAGCCGCTCGCCTCGGAGCTCGGCGTCGACATCGTGCTCGACCTGCCCGCCCATCCTGTTTCCGTCACCGGCGAGCGGGACGAACTCGTCGAGGTGTTCGAGAACCTCATCGAGAACGGCTGCAAATATGGCCAGGAGGGCAAGCGCGTCGACGTGGCGCTCACCGGCGGCACGGATGGGACGCCCGTCGAGGTCTCCGTCAGGGATTACGGTCCCGGCATCCCTCCAGAACATGTGCCGCGCATCACCGAGCGCTTCTACCGGGTCAATGTCGAGGCCAGCCGGTCCAAGAAGGGCACGGGCCTGGGGCTGGCGATCGCCAAGCATATCCTCACCCGCCACAAGGCACGCCTCGTGGTGCGGTCCGAAGTGGGCAAGGGAACCGTCTTTACGGTGAAGTTCTGACACACAATGTCACGGCATCCTGCAACTGTCTGAAATAAGCGATTATTTTCAGTGGCTTGGCCTGTCACAAATGTTTCGCGAAACTGACATAAAACGGATGGCGATCGGGGGGTAGAGAGAAGCCGCCGGTCAGCGGCAGAGAGCGCCAGACGAGCGCTTCCCACATATGTCCTCTTCGGGAGAACCCAGATGAAATCTCTTAAGCTCACCCTCGCGGCGCTCGTAGCCTCCGCCGCATTCGCAGGCGTTGCCGTTGCGCGCGACCAGGTCCAGATCGCCGGCTCCTCCACCGTTCTTCCCTATGCCAAGATCGTTGCCGAGACGTTCGCCGAGACCTATCCCGACTTCAAGACCCCGATCGTCGAATCCGGCGGCTCCTCGGGCGGTCTGAAGGAATTCTGCAAGGGCGTCGGCCCGAACACCATCGACGTCGCCAACTCTTCGCGCCCGATCAAGGAAAGCGAAATCGAGGCCTGCAAGGCCGCTGGCGTCACGGAAATCCAGGAAGTGAAGATCGGCTACGACGGCATCGTCTTCGCAACAGACTCGGGCAATGCCGACCTGAAGCTCGTGCCGAAGGACCTTTATCTCGGCCTCGCCGCTGAAGTCGTCGTCGATGGCAAGCTCGTCGCCAACCCCTACAAGAAGTGGTCGGAAGTCAACAAGGACCTGCCGGACGCCGAAATCGCCGCCTATATCCCGGGCGAGAAGCACGGCACGCGCGAAGTCTTCGAAGAGAAGATCCTCGCTGCCGGCTGCAAGGAAGCCGGCGCGGTCGACGTCATCAAGGCTGCCGTTTCCGATGAGAAGGAACAGCATGCAAAGTGCGTCGCCGTTCGCAAGGACGGCTTGGCTGTCGACATCGACGGCGACTACACCGAAACGCTGGCCCGTATCGCTGCCAACAAGTCCGGCATCGGCGTGTTCGGCCTCTCCTTCTACGAAAACAACGCCGACAAGCTGAAGGTCGCCACCGTCAACGGTATCGTTCCCTCGACCGAGACGATCGCTTCGGGCGAATACCCGGTTTCGCGCCCGCTGTTCTTCTACGTCAAGAAGGCACATCTCGGCGTCATCCCGGGCCTGAAGGAATATGTCGAGTTCTTCACGAGCGACGACATGATCGGCCCGGACTCTCCGCTGGCTGAATACGGCCTCGTCGCCGCTCCGGAAGCCGAGCGCGAAGAAATCCGCAAGGCCTTTGCCGACGGCAAGATCATGTAACGACCTTGGGTCGCCGCGGCGGTTTGCGCCGCGGCGACCTCTGGCTTTCGGGCGGGGACGCCCGCGTCATGTTCTTCGGCCGGGAATGGGGCGCCCAGTCGAACGGTCGGAGCGGGCGGTTTGGCACGCTCGGGGCGGATGATCTCGCCAGGAGACTTTCCTAAAATGAGTATTTCACTTCTCTTGCTCATCATCGCCGTGATCGGCGTGGCGGGCTATCTTTTCGGAAGCTGGCGCGCCAACGCGCTTGCCGGCGGCAAGCTTTCGAGCCTGCATTCCCGCCCGGGCTACTACGGTTCCTTCGTCGCCATCTGGTCGGTCCTGCCGGCTCTCGTCGTGATGCTGGTCTGGATCATCGCAAGCCCGATCTACATCAGCTCGACAGTTCGCGGCGGCTTTCCCGAAGAGGTGAAGGCCACCTCCCAGGCCGAGCAGAACCTCGCCTACAACATGATCGGCGCCATCTCGCGCGGCCTGAACACGCTGTCGGCCGAAGAGCGCGAGGCGATGTTCGCCGACAGCGCGACCGCCCGCACCGTGCTGGCGGCCAAGGGTGTCCCGCTCGCCGCCGATCCCGCACCCTACATGCTCACGTCGGCCGACGATCTCAACCGCATGACGAAGGCGAGCGGCACCTTCCTGTCGATCCTCGTCATCGTCGCGGCGCTTGCCGGCGCCTTCGTCTCCTACCGCGCGATCGCACCGAAGTTCCGTGCCCGCAACCGCGTCGAAGGCGTGATGCTGGTGAGCCTCATCGCGGCTTCCTCCATCGCCATCCTGACGACGGTCGGCATCGTGGCCTCGATGGCGACGGAAGCCATCCATTTCTTCAACATGGTTCCGGCCTGGGAGTTCTTCTTCGGCACGACGTGGGATCCGCGCTTCGCCGCGGCGGGCGCCACGGCCTCTTCCGGCCAGTTCGGCCTGATCCCGCTGCTTGCCGGCACGCTCTATATCGGCTTCGTCGCCATGCTGGTCGCTGTGCCGGTCGGCCTCTTCGCCGCCATCTACATGTCGGAATATGCCTCGCGGACCGTGCGTTCCGTTGCCAAGCCGCTTCTCGAAGTGCTCGCGGGCATCCCGACCATCGTCTACGGCTTCTTCGCCCTCATCACCGTCGGTCCGTTCCTGCGCGATATCTCCGCCCAGCTGAACGGCCTGGTCACCGGAAATTATGCAAGCTTCATCCAGGCGCAGAGCGTTCTGACGGCCGGTATCGTCATGGGCATCATGCTGATCCCCTACGTCTCGTCGCTGTCGGATGACATCATCACCGCCGTGCCGCGCGCCCTGCGTGACGGTTCGCTCGGTCTGGGTGCCACCCGCTCGGAAACCATCAAGCGGGTCATCATGCCGGCAGCGCTGCCGGGCATCGTCGGCGCCCTCCTGATGACCGCCTCGCGCGCGATCGGCGAAACCATGATCGTTGTGCTCGCGGCCGGTGTTGCCGCCCGCATGCAGCTCAATCCCTTCGAGCCGATGACAACGGTGACGGTCAAGATCGTCAACCAGCTGACGGGCGACCTCGAATTCACCTCGCCGCAGACGCTGGTGGCGTTCGCGCTCGGCATCACGCTCTTCGTGATTACGCTCTGCCTCAACATCTACGCCCTCTACATCGTGCGCAAATACCGGGAGCAGTACGAATGAGCCAGGTCTCCACAAGCCCCGCCCTCGGCATCGCCACCAAGCCAGAACGCCGCGATATCGGCCTGCGTCGCCGTTACGCCGCCGAACGCCGCTTCCGCCTCTACGGCATGGCGGCAATCGCCTTCGGCCTGCTGTTCCTCTTCCTCCTGCTGTTTTCGGTCGTCTCCAAGGGCTACACCGCATTCCAGCAGACGATGATCACCATCCCGATCGAGTTCTCGCAGCAGATCATCGACAAGAACAACGAGCGCGCCACCAACCCGCAGAAGCTCGTGACCGCCAACTACCCCGTCGTCGCGCGCAACGCGCTCGCCAAGGTGCTCGGCGTCAGCGAGGACGACCGCGCCGGCCTGAAGGCCGTCAACGGCATGATTTCCGACAGCGTGCGCGTGCAGCTGCGCAATCTCGTGACCGCCGATCCGTCGATCATCGGCACGACGCAGACCGTGACCGTCCTGGCGCACGGCGATCTCGACTCCGCCTTCAAGGGCCAGATCGATCTCACGGTGCCGGAAACGAACCGCAAGGTCTCCGACAAGCAGGTCGGCTGGATGAATCAGCTTGCCGAGAGCGGCGCCCTTTCCAAGCACTTCAACACCGGCCTCTTCACCAACGGCGCATCGAGCCGTCCGGAGGCCGCAGGCGTGGGCGTAGCACTCATCGGCTCGCTCTACATGATGCTCATCGTGCTCGTCCTGTCGCTGCCGATCGGCGTTGCCGCCTCGATCTATCTTGAAGAATTTGCCCCGAAGAACCGCTTCACGGATCTCATCGAGGTCAACATCAACAACCTCGCCGCCGTACCCTCCATCGTTTACGGTCTGCTCGGTCTCGCCGTCTTCATCAACTTTGCCGGCTTCCCGCGCTCGGCGGCCCTGGTGGGCGGTCTCGTGCTGACCCTCATGACGCTGCCGACGATCATCATCGCCACCCGCGCGGCGCTGAAGGCCGTGCCGCCATCGATCCGGTCGGCCGCGCTCGGGCTCGGCGCCTCCAAGATGCAGACCGTGTTCCATCACGTCCTGCCGCTCGCCATGCCCGGTATCCTCACCGGCACGATCATCGGGCTTGCCCATGCGCTCGGCGAAACCGCGCCGCTGCTCCTCATCGGCATGGTCGCCTTCGTCGCCGACGTTCCGGCAACGCCGATGGACCCGGCGACGGCGCTTCCGGTGCAGATCTACATGTGGGCGAACGAGGCCGAGCGCGCCTTCGTGGAGCGCACGTCGGGAGCCATCATCGTGCTCCTCATCTTCCTCATCCTGATGAATGTCGGTGCGATCCTCCTGCGCCGCCGTTTCGAACGACGCTGGTAGAAGGACCGGTCATATGAACATGATGTCAGAAGCAGCAGTCGAGAAAGCCCTGGACAGACAAATGAACGACATTTCCTACAAGATGATCGGCAAGGACGTTTCGGTTTATTACGGCGAGAAGCGCGCCCTCTACGACGTCAACCTGAACGTCCGCGAAAACACCGTCACGGCGCTCATCGGCCCGTCCGGTTGCGGCAAGTCGACCTTCCTGCGCACGCTCAACCGCATGAACGACACGATCGACGGCTGCCGCGTCACCGGCCGCATCACGCTCGACAGCGACGATATCTATGATCCGAACATCGATGTCGTGGAGCTGCGTGCCCGCGTCGGCATGGTCTTCCAGAAGCCGAACCCGTTCCCGAAGTCGATCTACGAGAACGTCGCCTATGGCCCGCGCATCCACGGCCTCGCCAAGGCGAAGGCCGACATGGACGCGATCGTCGAACAGAGCCTGCAGAAGGCCGGCCTGTGGAACGAGGTGAAGGATCGCCTGCATGAAGGCGGCACGGGCCTCTCCGGCGGCCAGCAGCAGCGCCTGTGCATCGCACGCGCCGTCGCCGTCAGCCCGGAAGTCATCCTGATGGACGAGCCCTGCTCGGCGCTCGACCCGATCGCCACCGCCAAGGTCGAGGAACTGATCCATGAGCTGCGCACCAATTTCACGATCGTCATCGTGACGCACTCCATGCAGCAGGCGGCCCGCGTGTCGCAGCGCACCGCCATGTTCCACCTCGGCAACCTCGTCGAGGAGAACGACACCGACAAGATGTTCACCAACCCGGATGACCAGCGCACGCAGGACTACATCATGGGCCGCTTCGGCTGACGCTTTGGTCGCCTTAGCCCCCAAAGCAATTCCAGCAAAAGTGTGAAGCGGTTTTGCGTTCGGAATTGCGTCGAAAAAACACGTCTCGTGTATTAAGGACAGAACGATGTCATCGACCCATATCGTCTCGATCTACGATGAAGAATTGAAATACCTCTCCCGCCGCATTTCCGAGATGGGCGGCACGGCCGAGCAGATGGTGGCGGATTCCGTCCGCGCCCTCGTTTCCGCCGATGCGGCTTTGGCCCAGAAGGTCATTTCCGAGGACGTCATCCTCGACAATGCCGAGCGCCAGATCAACGAGAAGGCGATCGTCACCATCGCCAAGCGCCAGCCGATGGCGGCCGACCTGCGCGAAATCATGGGCACGATCCGCATCGCCGCCGAGCTGGAGCGCGTCGGCGACCTCGGCAAGAACACCGCCAAGCGGGTCATCGCCGTGCAGAGCTCGGGCATGCCGCGCAAGCTCGCGCGCGGTCTCGAGCATCTCGCCGAACTGGCGCTGATGCAGCTCAAGGAAGTGCTCGATGTCTTCGCCACCCGCTCGGTGGACAAGGCCAAGGCGATCCGCGAGCGCGACGACGAGATCGATGCGATCTACACCTCGCTGTTCCGCGAACTCCTGACCTACATGATGGAAGACCCGCGCAACATCACGCCCTGCACCCATCTCCTGTTCTGCGCCAAGAACATCGAGCGCATCGGCGACCACGCGACCAACATCGCCGAGACCATCTACTACATGGCGACGGGCTCCCAGCCCGAGGGCGAGCGCCCGAAGGACGACACCTCGACATCCGTGGTCACGGCGGATGTCTCCGAAGCTTCCGAGTAAACTGGATAGGGTTCGCTACATGGTGCCCAGAATAGCCGTCGTGGAAGATGAGGAGGCGCTGAGCGTCCTCCTGCGTTACAATCTCGAGGCGGAAGGTTTCGAGGTGGATACGATCCTGTCCGGCGACGAGGCGGAGATGCGCTTGCAGGAGCGCATGCCCGATCTTCTCATTCTCGACTGGATGCTGCCCGGCGTTTCCGGCATCGAGCTGTGCCGGCGCCTGCGCCAGCGTCCGGAAACCGAGCGCCTGCCGATCATCATGCTGACGGCGCGCGGCGAGGAGAGCGAACGTGTGCGCGGCCTCGCCACCGGTGCGGATGACTACGTGGTCAAGCCGTTCTCCACGCCGGAACTCGTCGCCCGTGTGCGGGCCATGCTGCGCCGTGCCAAGCCGGAAGTGGTCTCCACGGTGCTGCGCTGCGGCGATATCGAGCTCGACCGCGAGACGCACCGCGTTCACCGCCGCACGCGGGAAGTCCGCCTCGGCCCGACGGAATTCCGCCTGCTGGAATTCCTGATGACCTCGCCCGGCCGCGTCTTCTCGCGTTCGCAGCTTCTCGATGGTGTCTGGGGGCATGACATCTATGTCGACGAGCGCACCGTCGATGTGCATGTCGGACGCCTGCGCAAGGCGCTCAACTTCGCCAACATGCAGGATGTCATCCGAACGGTGCGCGGCGCCGGCTACTCGCTGGAAACCTGAGCGACGCAGTCCTCCCAAGGACGGAAATGGGCCCTTCGGGGCCTGTTTTGCGTTACGGCAGGCCGCACAAACGAAAACGGAGCCTTTCGGCTCCGCTTCTAATCTTCTGTCGCTAATCTCACCGTGCCCGGCGGCGCTCCGCCGAAGGCTGGTAGGCGAGGCGCTGGTGATAGGTGCAATAGGGCGAGTTGTCAGGCGACTCGCAGCCGCAGAAATGGAAGTCATCGTTGAGCGGGTCGCCGATCGGCCACTTGCAGGTGCGCTCGGTGAGCTGCGTCAGTTCCAGCTTGCGCGACATCGGCACCACGACGTTCTTGCCGCTGATCACGACGGGCAGGTTCTCGGCCTGTGTATCGAAATCGGTGTCGATCTCATCCTTGGCAAGGGCGTTGCCCACCGGCCGGCTGACCGGACGGGGCGCGTTGGCCGGACGTGCTGTGAAGTTCGAGGGGCGCGGGGTGGCCTGCGCCGGGCGCTTCGGGCGGGCCGAAGCGGGCGTGCCGCCGGCCTTGGCGCGGCCCGGCAGGTTGAGCCGGTGCACCTTGCCGATCACGGCGTTGCGGCTGACGCCGCCGAGCTGCGCCGCGATCTGGCTGGCACTGAGGCCCTCGCTCCAGAGCTTCTTGAGTTTCTCGACCCGCTCGTCTGTCCAGTTCATGCTCTCGTCTCCGTTCGGCGCTCGCTGTGCGGGAATCCCTCATCGCGCCACGAACGAATCCGTAGCCTGAGCGCCCTAACTCTGGTGGTGACTAGTTCCGCCGCATGCAGTCTAGTAATTGACCCTTAACCTAGAGTTCGGGGGACTCTGTGACAAGAGTCGGGGGAATCGGGGCGAATCGATTTCAGAGTTTTCCCCAACTTGCTGGTAGGGTGTGACTCGATAGCGACACTGTCCATGCACGCTATGAATCCTCACCTTGCGGGAGGTTCAGTGCGATTTGGAGCTATGCATTTTATTGACATCACCGCCTGAAATGCCGATAGTGCAGCATGCCGCCGAAAGGCGGCTTTTGATTTTTCTGGCAACCGGAAAGTCAAGCCCCCGAATTTCTTTTCCGCATCCCTTTTGGAGGATACGCGCCATGGCCGATGCCGCGCCGCTCTATGAAACCTATATGCGTGCGCCGCTCCGGTTCACGCACGGGGAGGGCGTCTGGCTGATCGACGAGAACGGCGAGCGATATCTCGATTTCGCCGCCGGCGTGGCCGTCAGTTCGCTTGGCCACGGCCATCCCCATCTCGTTTCCGCGCTGAAGGAGCAGGCCGACAAGGTCTGGCACCTCTCCAACCTCTATGAGGTTGCGGGCCAGGAAAGCCTCGGCCGCCGGCTGACGGACGCGACCTTCGCCGAAAAGGTGTTCTTCACCAATTCGGGTGCGGAAGCGTTGGAATGCGCGATCAAGACCGCGCGCCGCTATCATTTCGCCAAGGGGCATCCGGGCAAGTTCCACATCATCACCTTCGAAGGCGCGTTCCATGGCCGCACAATCGCGACCATCGCCGCTGGCGGACAGGAAAAGTACATCGAGGGCTTCGGGCCCAAGGCGCCGGGCTTCCTCAAGGTTCCCTTCGGCGACATCGCCGCCGTCAAGGACGCGATCACCGAGGAAACCGCGGCGATCCTGATCGAGCCCGTCCAGGGCGAGGGCGGCCTCAGGCCGGTGCCGAAGGAATTCATGCAGGAGCTGCGCCAGCTCTGCGACGAATACGGCCTGCTGCTCATCCTCGACGAGGTGCAGACGGGCGTCGGCCGCACGGGCCGCTTCTTCGCCTATGAGCATTCGGGCGTCGCACCCGACATCATGGCGATCGCCAAGGGTATCGGCGGCGGCTTCCCGCTCGGCGCGTGCCTCGCGACGGCCGAGGCGGCATCCGGCATGGTGGCCGGCACGCACGGCTCGACCTATGGCGGCAATCCGCTCGCCATGGCCGTCGGCAACGCCGTGCTCGACGTGGTGCTCGCCGATGGCTTCCTGGAGCATGTGCGCGATGTCGCCCTGGTCTTCCGCCAGGGCCTCGCGGCGCTGCAGGATCGCTTCCCCGACATCATCGAGGACGTGCGCGGCGAGGGCCTGATGCTCGGCATCAAGGCGCGCATTCCGGTCGCCGATCTCCTGAAGGCGGTTCGCGCCGAAAAGCTGCTTGCCGTACCGGCGGGCGACAATGTGCTGCGCCTTCTGCCGCCGCTGATCACCACGGCGGAAGACGCACGCGAAGGGCTCGCCCGCATCGAGCGGGCCGCCGAAAAGCTGAGCGCCGCCAAGGCCGCCTGAGCGCATAAGGGACTGGGACAGGACACATCATGGCCAAGCATTTTCTCGATCTTTCCGCCGTTTCGGAAAGCGATCTCCGCGTCATCATGGACGATGCGCATGCGCGAAAGGCCGCCAACAAGGCCGGCACCGAAGCCAAGCCGCTGGCCGGCAAGATGCTGGCGATGATCTTCGAGAAACCGTCAACCCGCACCCGCGTTTCGTTCGATGTCGGCATGCGCCAGCTCGGCGGCGAGACGCTGTTCCTGTCGGGCACGGAAATGCAGCTCGGCCGCGCCGAGACCATCGGCGACACGGCCAAGGTCCTGTCGCGCTATGTCGACGCGATCATGATCCGCACGACCGACCATGCGCGCCTGCTGGAGCTGGCGGAGCATGCCACGGTTCCAGTCATCAACGCGCTGACGGATCTCACCCATCCTTGCCAGATCATGGCCGACATCATGACCTTCGAGGAGCATCGCGGCTCCACCAAAGGCAAGACCTTCACCTGGACGGGAGACGGCAACAACGTGCTGCATTCCTTCGTCGAGGGCTCGGCGCGTTTCGGCTACACCATGAAGATGGCCGTGCCGATGGGCTCCGAGCCCGACGACAAGATCCTCAACTGGGCGCGTGACAACGGCGGCAACATCCTGCTCGGGCACGATGCCGAGGCGATGGTCGACGGCGCCGATCTTGTCGTCACCGATACCTGGGTCTCGATGAACCAGGAGCACCGCGCCCGCGGCCACAACATCTTCCAGCCCTATCAGGTCAACCCGCAGCTCATGGCGCGCGCCGGCAAGGACGCGCTCTTCATGCACTGCCTGCCCGCCCATCGCGGCGAGGAAGTCACCGACGAGGTCATCGACGGCCCGCAGTCCGTGGTCTTCGATGAGGCCGAAAACCGCCTGCACGCGCAGAAGTCCATCCTTGCCTGGTGCTTCGGAGCCGTTTGAGGCCGTCTTGAAAAACGGCGCCGCCGGCACGATCTAGGGCCTATCGCAGAGGCGCCGCAAGGCGCTTTCACTGGCGCATGCCCGCCCGGTGTGGAATGATCCCGGCCGGCAGATGCGCAATCAGGATAGAGTGCTGCCCCAAGCGGCCGGGCCTTGTGCCCGCCGGCATTGCGGCGCGTGAAGGAGTAGAACGATGACGGCGGAAACCGCCCTGAAACTCGGTGAGCCCGGCTATGCCGGCGATGACCACGTCCTGCCGTTCCAGGTCGAGGGCCTGGATGTGCGCGGCCGCGCCGTGCAGCTCGGTCCCATGCTGGATACCATTCTCGGCCGGCATGATTATCCCGCACCGGTGGCCCGCCTGCTGGCGGAAGCCATCGCGCTGACCGTGCTTCTAGGAACCTCGCTGAAATTCGAAGGCAAGCTGATCGTGCAGACCAAGGGCGATGGCCCGGTCGACCTGCTCGTCGCGGATTTCTCCGCGCCGCAGGATGTGCGCGCCTATGCCCGCTTCGATCAGGAAGCCCTCGATGCCGCCATCGCAGCCGGCGCGACGGAGCCGCATGAGCTGCTCGGCAAGGGCATCCTCGCCTTCACCATCGATCAGGGCGCGCATATGCAGCGCTACCAGGGCATCGTTCCGCTCGACGGCCATACGCTGGAAGAAATCGCCGGCGTCTATTTCCGCCAGTCGGAGCAGATCCCGACCAAGGTGCGCCTCGGCGTGGCCGAGCTATACGACCGCGATGCCGACGGCAAGGCGCGTCACCGCTGGCGTGCCGGCGGCATGGTTGCGCAGTTCCTGCCGCAATCGCCCGAGCGCATGCGCCAGGCCGACCTTCCCGGCGGTGACGGCGACGAGGCCGGCCACAAGATCGACGACGATGATCATTGGGCCGAGGCCAAGGCAATGGTCGAGACCATCGACGCGGATGAGCTGACGGATCCCAATGTCGGCACCGAACGGCTGCTGTTTCGCCTGTTCCACGAGCGCGGCGTGCGGGTCTACCCGCCGCAGCAGGTCTTCGACCGCTGCTCTTGCTCGCGTGAGAAACTGAAGGGCGTGCTGGCAGCGCTCAGCGCCGAGGAGATCGCTCATACGGCGGACGAAAAGGGTGAGATCGCCGTCACCTGCGAGTTCTGCTCGACGACCTACCGCTTCGAAGCCGCGGAGGTTTTGCCGCAGTAGACGCTTGCGGCAACTCCCTCAATTCAGCGTGCGCGCCTGCCCCGGCGTGTCGAGCGAAAAGGCGGGAATGGCCACGTCGAAGGCCTCGCCGGTTTCCGCTTCCATGCGGTAGCGGCCGAACATGATGCCGGACGGCGTTTCCAGCGGGCAGCCCGATGAATATTCGTAGGTGTCGCCGGGCCGCAGCACCGGCTGCTCGCCGATCACGCCCGGCCCGTTCACCTCGTCCACCTGCCCGTTCTGGTCGGTGATGTGCCAGTAGCGCGTCACCAGACGCACGGCGATGTCGGAGTGGTTGGAAATGACGACCCGGTATCCCCAGACATAGCGGCTGTCGTCGGGATCGGACTGATCTGCCAGATAATATGGCTCTACGGTCACTTCGATGTCGCGGGTCAGCGCACGATACATGGGCAAGCCTTGAACTTAACGACCCCTGCTATTCTACACGAATAAGGTTTCGTCAAGGATAAGCGCAAAAGGCGCCGGCCTTGTGGCCGACGCCTTTTTCAACTGTCGTCCGTCCTGGCGAAATCAGGCGGTGACCTTGGAGAGCGCGCGGGCGAAATCCTCGATCAGGTCGTCGCTGTCCTCGATGCCGGCCGAAAGGCGCACGGTGCCGGCGGAGATGCCGAGCTCGGCGCGCGCCTCGTCCGTCAGGTTCTTGTGCGTCGTCGTCGCCGGATGCGTGATCAGGCTCTTGGCGTCGCCGAGATTGTTGGAGATCTTCACGACCTCGAGGGCATCCTGCAGCGCGAACGCCGCGTCCTTGCCGCCCTTCATCTCGAAGCAGACCAGGGTGGAGCCGCCCGTCATCTGCTTGGCGATGATATCGGCCTGCGGATGGTCCTTGCGGCCGGGATAGATCACCCGGGCGACCTGCTTCTGGTCGGCGAGGAAATCGGCGATGCGGCTCGCATTCTCCGTCTGCTGTTTCACACGCAGCGGCAAGGTCTCGATGCCCTTCAGCAACGTCCAGGCATTGAACGGCGACATGGCCGGGCCGGTATGGCGGAAGTAATCGTGCAGGTTCTCGTCGATCCACTGCTTGTCCGACAGGACGACGCCGCCCAGGCACCGGCCCTGGCCGTCGATATGCTTGGTGGCGGAATAGACGACGACATGCGCGCCGAGTTCCAGCGGCTTCTGGAAGAGCGGCGTGGCGAACACGTTGTCGACCACCACCTTCGCGCCGATCTGGTTGGCGAGCGTCGCCACGCCGGCGATGTCGATCACTTCCAGCGTCGGGTTGGTCGGGCTTTCGAGGAAGAACACCTTGGTGTTCTTGCGGATCGCGCCTTCCCAGTTGGCGAGGTCGCGGCCGTCGATCAGCGTGCATTCGATGCCGTATTTCGGTGCAAGCGTCTCCACCACCCAGCGGCAGGACCCGAACAGCGCGCGTGCGGCGACGATATGGTCGCCCGCCTTCAGCTGGCAGAGGATGGCGGCGGACACGGCGGCCATGCCGGAGGCGGTGGCGCGGGCGTCTTCGGCGCCTTCCAGCAGGCACATGCGCTTTTCGAACATGTCGTTGGTCGGGCTGCCGTAGCGGGCGTAGATGAATCCGTCCGTCTCGCCCTTGAAGCGGGCTTCGGCCGCAGCGGACGTGTCATAGACGAAGCCCTGCGTGAGGAAGATGGCTTCGGCGGTTTCGCCGTGCTGGGAGCGGGTGGTTCCGCCGTGAACGAGTTGGGTGGCCGGACGCCAGGACTTGCTCATGTGATCGTCGCCTTCAAACAAAAAAACCGGCCGCAAAAGCAAGCCGGTTTCGAACCCGGCCTTTTTAGCTACTTGTTTTACGTGGCTGCAAGCCGGCCGGCCAAATCACCACGGGATAATCCGCTAATACTGCTTGGCTGCGCTTGCGTCAATTGCCGGCATTTGGTTTTGTGCGGTCCTTCTGACGGGACGGTACGATCATGGCTTCTGTGGTGCGCAGCACGGGCATTCTGGCGGATAACGCCATCCGCGGCTTGTTCGAAAGCGGGCGGCTGAAAAGCGAGGCCGCGCTGGATGACGACCAGATCCAGCCGGCGAGCCTCGATCTGCGCCTCGGTGCCAAGGCATTCCGCGTACGGGCAAGTTTCCTGCCCGGCCCGTCCCATCTCGTCGCCGACAAGCTCGACCGCCTGCAACTGCACGTCATCGATCTCAGCGAGGGCGCGGTGCTGGAAACCGGTTGCGTCTACATCGTGCCGCTGATGGAAAGCCTCGATCTGCCGGCCGAACTCGCCGCATCCGCGAACCCCAAGAGCTCCACCGGCCGCCTCGATATCTTCACCCGCGTCATCACCGACCGGGCGCAGGAATTCGACAAGATCCCGGCCGGCTATGCCGGACCGCTCTATCTGGAAATCTCCCCGCGCACCTTCCCCATCGTGGTGCGCCGCGGCTCGCGCCTGTCGCAGATCCGCTTCCGCAAGGGCAATGCGCTCCTCAGCGAAAACGAGCTTACGGCGCTGCATGTCAGCGATACGCTCGTCGCCAGCGAAACGCCGAATGTCTCCGGCGGCGGCATCGCCCTGTCGATCGATCTCAAGGGCACGGGGCCGGACGGCCTCATCGGCTATCGCGGCAAGCATCACACCTCCGTCGTCGATGTCGATCGCAAGAACCAGCACGACATCTTCGATTTCTGGGAGCCCCTGTTCAGCCGCGGCCGCAACGAGCTGATCCTCGATCCGGACGAGTTCTACATCCTCGTCTCGCGCGAGGCCGTGCATGTGCCGCCGCTCTATGCGGCCGAGATGACGCCGTTCGATCCGCTCGTCGGCGAGTTCCGCGTGCATTACGCCGGCTTTTTCGATCCCGGTTTCGGCCACGCGCCGGCCGGCGGTTCCGGCAGCCGCGCGGTGCTGGAAGTGCGCAGCCACGAGGTGCCCTTCATCCTCGAACACGGCCAGATCGTCGGCCGCCTGATCTACGAGCACATGCTCGAAGCCCCCGCAGGCCTCTACGGCTCCGGCCTCGGCTCCAACTACCAGGCCCAGGGCCTCAAGCTCTCCAAGCACTTCCGCGCCGGGTGACGCCTGGCAGAAGCTAGCGGCACCAGTAATCGCCCACCTTGATCCAACGTGGTCTTCCAAAGGACATGGCGCCTATTGCTCGATATCGGGCTGGCACGCAACTCGTGTTGTCTGAGTCGATGACTGAAGGGATCAGATATCGAGAGCGTGTGGTGCCGAAGGCTGAGCTATGAAATGCGGTAAAAATTTAGGCTCTATGGGACCGTCTCGAGACCTTCTTGGGGGCATATCCATGGAGTTCAGGCATTCTCTCAGTGTTTTTTTACCGTGCAGATGCCGGAGCCTGTTCGTGATGGCTTTGATTTTTTACCGTTGATGGGAATGTAACTGCGCTTCGTGACCTCGATCTCGCAGCTGTTCCTTTTTACCGAGAATCGAAACGTGAAGCGCCTTTCCTTGACGAAGTCCTCCGTTTTGAGGAAGTCGACATACCCCGCGTCGCTGGTGTCTCCGTAATCGAACCTGTTCACCACATCGATGACATACTCCCCGTCGCTGGCATGTCGGACGGTAAGGCAGGGATTTTCGGTCCAGCCGGTTCCCAGTTCCACATGTTCAAGCTTCGTGCACTTGGTCTTGCCCTTAAGATCCAGCGGAAGAAGCTTGTTGAATGTGTTCATGGCATCCGTGACGGTTGCGCCACCGAATGCGGCGAACATCTTGCCGTCCTTCAGAACTATGCTGGCAATATCGGGAACGTTTTCAAAGCTGTACACCGTTGCCCCGCTGGCTTCCGCCGTCGACTTGAGGGAAAGCAGGAAGCAAAGGCCAAGAATGATATTTCGGCGACGACGTGACATTGTTTGTGTCCAGTAACTCGGAGTGTGGTGGGGTTTATCGAGAATGCAGCGTCGCGGTGGGCCGACAGGCTCAGTGAGTGGTTTTCCTGCAGGTGACCGGACCGGTCCTAGAAGGCTTATGCTTCGTGCCGTCCAGCGGCACATAGGTGCGCGCGATCACGCTTGCCGTGCATGTCGATGCCGTGGCTTCGAAGTGGATGCGCAATTTCCGCTCTTTTACGTGGTCGGCGGCCTTGAGGTTGCTGATTTCGTCTTTCACGTCGTCAGGGAATTCGTATCGGATCGCGAGGTCAACCAGATAGGATCCGTCGGCCTGGCGTTGCGCGGAGATGCAGGGCTTCGAGGTCCACGATTTGTCGCTGTCCGCGTAGAGTATCTTCGTGCAGTTCTTTTTGCCGGCCGGATCCATCTTGAGGAGCTTCCCGTAAAGCTCGTCGGACTGAAGCGACATAAGCGCGTCGTTGAAGACGGCGAACATCTTCCCGTCCTTGAGCAGGAATCCGGTGAGGTCGGGCACCTTGTCCAGTTCGAACAGGCTGATGCCAGCCGAATGCGCTGCCCCGGTCGTGTTCATGACGGAAGCCAGGGAGAGAAGCGCACATGCGAGAAGTCGGCGCGGGTATGTCACGATGTGCCTCTTTTCTTGATTTCGGCTGGTCAAGGTTTTGATGCGTGCGACCGGTGGAGGGCGCTATCGGGTGGCTCTGCTCGAACCGCCAAGTTCACTTCGATCGATGTCAACAATGAAGATGGCGTTGCGTACCTTTTTCGTAATTTTTCCTTGCACGGTTTCAAAAGGTATGGCCCGCCTCTTGTAGCCCTCCAGGGTCGCGGGCGTCCCTTCGTCCCTCGGGAGAAGGTAAGCGGCATTGGCTAAGTCGAACCCTCTTCCGGTAAAGTAGAAGAGCGCCTGATCACCCGTCTTGAGGTCCTGCACGAATTTGTCCAGTACGAGATTGAAAGTGTTTTGATCGGGGTCTGTGAGGACCTCCGTCTGGTAGCCGATGCCTTGCAACACTTTATCCAGGCGCTTGGCGTCGTGGACAGGGGCGGTCAGCACGCCCGCCTCATACTTTTCCACCGCGACCAGCAATGCTTTCTTGATGCCGCTGGTGCTCCGCAGGCTTACCGTTCCCTCAAGGCTGTCCTCTACCGCGGGTTCGATCTGGCCCCCCGCGTTGGCTCTCGTCCGCCGGATGGTGAGGGCAACATCCTCGTCCGGGGCGGCAGAATCCAGCGCGTCGATGAACATCGCTGAAAAACCTTGCTCGGCGTCATCATACGCATGTTCTCCGGGGCCGGCGCTATACACAACGAATGATGGTTGGGGCGCTTTATCCCTGAGAGACAAGCCGGCATTCGCCGGGAGGAAAAACATGAGGACGGCAAACACCGCCGCCAGAAGGGAAAGGGCTGCAACCGTTCCTGCTTTCACGAATCTGAGGGGAGTGTTCATCGGATGACCAACGGGTTGTGTTGCGCGTGTTCAAGGCGTTCCGAGATTGATGATCTCAACGCGGCGATTTTTCGGGTCGTTGGGGTCCAGTCCCTGCGTGGGACGCTCTTCTCCGTAGCCCGCGGCGATCAGCCTGTGCGGCGGCACGCCGTGGGAGGCAAGGAAATTCCTTACGGACAGGGCGCGCCGCTCGGACAGGAGCTGGTTGCTCTCGCTGGTGCCGGAGGCGTCGGTGTGGCCGCTCAACGAAAACTTGCTGCCGCTCAAGTCTGGCGATGTCAACGCGACGGCAAGCTCCCGCAGGACGGTCTGAGCAGAATCGGTGAGGGTCGAGGAGTTCAGGCCGAAGCCAATATAGATATTGAGAACGGGCCTGTCGTAGCTGGAAACATATTCGTCCAGCTGCCTGCGCTCGTCGATCTTCAAGCCGCGCGTGGTCTCATGCGTCATGAAACCCGGCGTGTCCCCGGATTTTCCAATGTCATTGGCTGAAATGCTGCGTGTCGGCGCTTTGCGGGGCTCTTTAAGGCGGTCTATCATGTCCTGCGTGGAGAGCTCCTTGCCGCTCGCCACACCAAGGCTGCTGACAAAAAACAGAGCGGACAGGATGGCGCTTAGGCGTAAACTCATCTCGATATTCCAGTGCAGCGATACATCAATTTCTTATTAAGGGTTATACAGAGACTTAAAGCAATGGATTTCGAGTTATGCTTGGGAAGTTCTCATTCGATGCCCGATTTACGGTGTAGTATGCGATCTGCATTTATGTTTTGCAGCAAAAATGGTCTGTTGGTCTGCCGCAGTTCGTGATCGACGTGTGATGGCGGGTTTGCTGACAAGACAGATCAGCGAAGTATCGATCATCAATGGGTATTGTGAAGGATAGAAACCGACCTGATATTGTTTTATCCTTTCGTGCAGCGCTGTATCCTAAAGAACAGCCGTTCGCCGTGAATAATGCTAGAAGCCCTATTGGCGAGGCCTCCGGTAGAGCCGGGCAATATGTGAGCAACAGAATGACTGTCCCGCGGTTCCGTTTCCTTTTGGCGATCTTCATCGCGCTCCTGGCTTCAGCGGGTGTCGCGCATGCGACCCGGATCGCCCTCGTCATTGGGAACTCTTCGTACGAAGCGGTCCCGCGCCTGCCGAACCCTGTTCGTGATGCTGACGCAGTCGCAGAAGCGCTCGAACGCCTCGGCTTCGAAGTGTCTATCGGGCGCGATACGAGAAAGGCGACGCTCGAAACCCTGCTTGCCGACTTCAGTGAGAAGGCGGCTGGCGCGGAGATGGCCGTTGTCTTCTATGCGGGCCATGGCATCGAGGTCGGTGGCGAAAACTACCTCATTCCGGTCGATGCGAAACTCAAGTCGGATGCGCGCATCAAGTTCGAAGCGGTTTCCCTGAGCGACATTCTCTCCGCAATCGAGGGCGGCAACGGCATCAAGCTCGTGCTTCTCGATGCCTGCCGCAACAACCCGTTCATTGCCAGCATGGAAGGCAGAACGAGATCTGTCGGCCGCGGGTTGGCCAAGGTCGAAGCTGCCGATGGTATCTATATCAGCTATTCCGCCGCAGCCGGAACAACCGCATCGGACGGCGAGGGGAACCATAGCCCCTACACGGAGGCGCTCCTTTCCACGATCGAGGAGCCCGGACTCGAATTGAATTTCCTGTTCCGAAAGGTCGCCCGGTTCGTGAAGCAGAAAACCAATGGTACCCAGACGCCCTTCGAATACGGGCGCTTGCCCGATGTGAACATCTATCTCAATCCCCCGGTCGAGGTTGCACGCCCGGTCCCCAAGGATCCGTGTGCCGATGCTGCTGCGCATTGGGCGGCGATCGAAGACAAGAAGAGTGCGGCGCTCTTCAAGGCGCATCTTCAGTATTTTGGCCAGTGCGCCTTTGCAGAACTGGCTCGAAATGCGCTCGACGACCTCGTAAAGACCGAAAAGCAACAGGCGGCAAGCGCATCCGTGGCTGCCGTTGACGCCGCCGGAGCGGCAAGCGCGATTGCGGAAGAGCAAAAGACGCCGGCCAGTACAGCGTCCGGGGATGACCTCGCGGGAGAAGAGACCGTTGCTCTGGTGCAGCCGGATAATGCCAAGGCCGATCTCCTGTCACTCACCCGGGATGTACAGTCGGGACTTGCCGGCTTGGGCTGCTCCAAGGGCACTGCGGACGGGCGTTGGGGCAGGCAGTCCAAGCGGGCAATGGAGCGCTTCAATCAATTCGCCAATCTTTCCCTCGATGTCGAAGCGCCTTCGCAAGCTGCGCTTGCCGCCATTCGGGAGCGGACAGGGCGGGTTTGTCCCTTGGAATGCGCCCCCACGGAGGTCGTGGCCGGAGATCGCTGCGAGCGAAAGACATGTGATGCCGGGTTCACTTTGAACAAAGCCGGCAAATGCATTGCCTCGTCTGCGGGCAGCACGCGCGCCGAGCGCCGAAAGAAGCTTTTGGGTACGCCGAAACAGGAGGCGGATGTTCAATCGTCCAAGGCCAGGGACTGCTTTGAACTGGACGGTCAGAAATTCTGCATGTGACAGGATACGCCGAAACGCGCTATCGGCCTCTGGCTGACATGGGATCAGACAGTCGCGTCACTTGCTGCTGACAACGCAACCCAGATCGCCGACGGTGGACGGGACCTGTCGCTTGCCATCGATGGGAATATAGGTCCGCTTGAGCATAACGGCGGAGCAGGATTTTCCAGAAACCTCGAAGTCGATCTCGTATCTGCGCTCTTTGACATTGTCGGCTTCTTTCAGAAACTTCAGTTCTTCCTTTCCGCGGGCAAGCCAATGGGACCAGTCATACTTGACGGTAATCCTGAGGATGTAGCTGCTATCACCCGTTTTCTCCGCGGCAGCGCATGTTTTCACATAGGTCCGCGTGTCGTCGTCCACCCATTCGGACGTCAGGCAGTTCGGTTTGCCACCCAAGTCCAATTTCACCATCCGGTTCATTGTGTCGAAACGCTCTGAATCCCGATCGATCATGGCAACGGGTGCGAACATCTTTCCATCCTTGATGACGATGCCGATGAAGTCCCGGAGTTTCCCGATCTTGTAGAGCACGGCATTCTTGGCGGAAGCGCCATGAGCCGAAAGAACGGACATGCCTATGGCCATGACGCCCATTGAAATTCGCTGACGCATTTCCACCCACCCACCGGAGACTGTCTTGAGATATACCGCCTGAAAGCTAGAAACTTCTTCTTGTCAGCACAAGTCTGTTTAGAGGTGGCGGGAACCTCATTTCGCCATCATCAACGCGACCGACGATCCCACCGGCCGCCTGATCTACGAGCACATGCTCGAAGCCCCCGCAGGCCTCTACGGCTCCGGCCTCGGCTCCAACGACCAGGCCCAGGGCCTCAAGCTCTCCAAGCACTTCCGCGCCGGGTGACGCCTGGCAGAAGCTTGACACATCCCGCGAACTGTTGAATGAGTGCGGCCTCGGCGCTGCCCTGCGGGTATGATGTAATGGTAGCCTGTCAGCTTCCCAAGCTGAACGCGCGGGTTCGATTCCCGCTACCCGCTCCAGCCGGATTTTCAGGAGTTTGCGCCGAGTTCACGCCGCACCGTTTTTGACCGGTTTTACAGGCGGTTCTACAAACCCTGTTCCGCTTCCGGCACCATTTGGTTTGTGACCACCGTCTTTGCGCCTGTCCGCGCCGGGCGATGCGCGGTCTTGTTCCAGAAGAAGGGATTGCTGCGCAGCTCGCGAACGGCGCGCCATGCGGCGCGGGAGGCGAGCAGCCAGTAGACGGGCGTCAGCATCCATTTGCGTCCGACGGCCGCCCGCTCGGGTGGTGTCATGCCCGCCCGCCCGAGCGCGATGAAGATGGCGTAGCTGCCGAAGATGTTCGCCATGTCCATGACGAACAGTGTCAGCTGCATCGGCCCCACCGTATAGGCCTGCCCCGAGAGCAGCTGCCCGGTGATCACGGCGATATAGGCGATGACCAGCGGGTGGGCGAGCGAGGACAGGATGAGCCCGCCGATCAGCACCTGGAAGACGATGCTGGCGCCTAGCCCCATTTCCCTTATGAGCATGGAGGGGCGCCGCATCACCACCAGCCACGTTTGCAGCCAGCCCTTGAACGGTTTGTCCGCGTTGATCGCTGGATGTCCACACTGTTCTAAAAAGGTTAATTTTAACAGCGTGTTGGTGCGATATTCTTGAAGCTGAGATGTCATGGTTGTCTAAATTTGGTGTAGGAAATCCACCTCATTTGTTGCTACTGTGTTGGCATCAATGCGGGTTCAGACAGGGTGTGGGCATCGAATGAGAAAGAGCTTAACCGCGCTGACAATTGCGGCCCTTCAGCCAAGATCATCGGCATACTACATCGGCGATGCGAAGCAGGATGGTTTGAGAATCCGAGTTGCTCCGGACGGGAAACTCACTTGGAATGTGACGGTCCGAGTTAAACACGGAAAGGTTCTTAGTGTTTCCCTAGGCCGCTGCGATCATGAAGGACGTGTCGGCCTCGACTTGGCAGGTGCGAGGGAGCATACAGCAGAAATAGTAAAGGCGGCCCGTCAGGGTATTGATTTGCTTGCCGTCGAGGCGGCTGGGCGAAAGGCGAAGAAGGATCTCATCACGGTGGCAGGCCTCATAGCTGCCTACTCTAGCGACATCAGCAACCCTCGTCGCAAAGGCGGTGCACTCCGCACAGCAGCAGAGATTGAGCGTCGCTTAAAACGCGCATTGGCGACAAAGCTCTCTGATCCAGCGACTGAGGTAAGGCGACGGGACTTAGCCGAACTCCTTGATACCGTCTTCCTGGAGTTTCCTCGGGAGGCAGAGAAGCGCCGGCAGCAGATCGACGTTTTGTTTAGGTGGGGCATCGCAAAGGGTTACCTTGATGCGAGCCCTATCGATGGATTGCCGTCGTATGGAACGAGTCTTCCTCGACATCGCGTGCTGAGCGGGGACGAATTGAGAATTCTCTGGAATTGGTTAGATGACGGCGCTGACAACATGCCGACTGATGTGATCAACGTCCTAAAAGTACAGTTTTTAACCGGTGCTCGAGTTGGAGAGGTCGCAGGAATGACGGCTTCCGAGTTGTCAGAAGACGGCGATCGGCTCCTTTGGACGCTTCCCGAGAGCCGATCAAAAAACAAAAAGAGCCATACCCGACCACTCGTAGGACAGGCACACATCTTAGTTGCGGATCTTCTTAAGACCGGTGTTCAAGGGCCACTCTTTCGCATTCTAGATCGAAGCCGAGCTTTGAGAGCCGATGATGTTGGCCTCGCTCTCAATAAGCGAAACCGTCCTGTCGCCCATTTTACGACCCACGACCTTAGGCGCACATTTGTCTCCGTGCTTGATGAATTGGGGGTCCCGTTGGAGACGATTGCGGCCGCCATTGGCCATCGCAGAGGCGGTGCAGAGACGAGAACATTAATCCGTCACTACAGCAGACCGAACCTTGATGAGCGCATTGAATTGGCTCTGAAGGTTTGGGATGAGCACATTCAACGACTGCTTGCCAAATAGTCTTCTCGTAGAGCGTGGCTAGCGAGGCTTACGAAAAAGAAAATATAACGGATTGAGAGATGGATGCATTGAAGGTGCGCCAATGAGAAATGTGGATGAAATACTTGAATCTGACGAAATGAAAAATGTTGTCAGTGCGGTTGAAGCTCTTAGAAGGAAATTCCTTCCAGCGTCGTCACTCAAAGAGTTAGACGTTAATCCAGTGGACATGGCTTATCGAGAGAAGTTTCCCGCATCGGATGTCTTAAAGCTGCTTCTTGATGAAGAATTATACTATGAAGGTTTCAAGAAGGTGCTGGCAGTAGGCTTCGCGGGTTGGGTCGCATTGCCAGATGATAGCTCGTACCGGCGGATTCTGGTGATTGCTGCCGCTCTAGAGCATATGAAGAGTGCGGCGAAGGCGGCGGATAGAGGCGACGTGCTCACGTTGGAGCAGGATATTGCTGCGCGCTACGTTCTTACGGGACCTCAATTTCTGATCGATGTTTATGATCGTATCGGGGGTTATAGCGCGTTCCAAATTGTCCCTTCGGTTCACGATACTTGGGTACGAGATTCAGAAATCAGGGCGGCTCGATCTGCGGCTCAAGCTGTTTGTTATCTTCACCATGGGGTCAATCGTGCGCAAGAATTGGGGAGGCAGTTCGCTCCAAGCCTCAATAGGGCGGTCGCCGCTTTCGATGCGTTGAAGGAGCGAAAGGACTTCCCGTTCGAAGCGCACTACGTCGGGCGCTCGCTTCTGCATCGCAGGTGGAGCGGCCACAAGGAGACATTAGCGCTTCTCTATTCTGCTTCCACCATTGATGTCCGGCAGCAAACGCTTCTAGACGTAGTGTTGAACGGCCAGTTTACCTACCAGAGTCATCGACGGTATCTCGGTGGCTGGATCTCGCGTGCTCGTTATGTGGCAGCGTACATCTTCTCCCGAATGGCAGACACAAAGCTCACCAGTGATACGAACGGTGTCTTGGGAAGCGGGAAAATGACGCAATTCGCACCGAAAAAACTTAGGGAAATTGAGGAAGTCGCGGTGATGGAACAAATAGAAAGATATATCAAATAGTTAGGATATATAATTGTCCATCCAGACAAGGTATGTCCACGTACAATAAACTATTGGAAAACAGTCAATGTTGCTGCGATCTTTGTGGGGTGTTCAACACAAACCCACGGAGAAAGCCATGACGAAAGCCATTCCGAACCTGAAAAAAAGCGCTACCACCGAATCTAAGCCGCTAGACTTCCCTTACACCGGCTACGTTAGGGTGAAGCAGATTGTCTCCCCTCTTGGTCCATTGCCGATCAGCCGGTCAGGTTTCTGGGCCGGTGTAAAGTGCGGCAGGTTTCCCAAGCCTCGAAAGATTTCGTCGAGGGTAACGGTGTGGCGCGCTGAAGATATTCGCGACCTTCTGACTAAGATCGACAGCGGCGCATTGTAGTCGTCTGCGACGACTCGGCGCTCAATCAAGCGCCGTCTCCCCCCTATTCGGGAAGTTGCATTAACTAACTCGGTACCAGTCAATCGAGACGGACCACAGCAGGCGCGTCGAGCCTCGCGGCTGCGTCGGAATGCAATCTTAGCATGCAATTGACAATAAAATGAACCCAAAAGGTGTAAGATGAATGATGTAAGAAGTATCTCAGCTAACAAGAAACCACTGAAAGTGCGTGTCACCCTGCCGGTCAAGAAAGTAGGGAAATCGGATAATCCGAAAAATCTGCGTCCAGGTGCCGCCGATGAGGTTAAGGCCTTTGTACAACTCAGAGAGGATCACACCAGACGCCGCAAGGCGCACCGCAAGCAAGTTCGCGCAGACGTCTGCAGCGCGTACAACTTCGGCCTTCGTCTGATGGAGAACGATAATCTCTGGGCCATGTTCCGAAAGGCCGGTTGGAAAGGCATTGGCTGCCCTCAAGAAGGTGATCAAGCAGACGCGGTCCGGTTCGCGATCAAGTTCATGGTGGGACCGGGCAAGGACGCGCAGAAAAAGGCCAGCTTTTACTTCCGCGCAATCAAGAAATTCGCTGACGAGGGCGCTTCCGTAAGCGATGTGAAGGAGGCCTTGAAGAAGTATGGCTTCCGCTCCCTCACGAAGAAAGATGCTAGCGTGACGTTCGAGGAGGATGGCAAGCCGCCCTCCGAAGAAAGCGATGTTCGAAAAGATAGAAGGTCAGTGGCTAGGCGGGAAGATGAAGGCAGCAAGACAGTGGCTGCTACCATATCGATGAGTGACGGCGGCGCCAGCACAGTATCATCGGTGAAGAGTGCTGATCCACATGTACAACGTCACGAGGAAGGTAATCGCCGACATCCTGCAACGCTGACCCTTGGCTGGACGGCCTTCGAATGCATCGTGGAGCTCTCGGCCAAGGCCCTCAACCTGACGCGTATGGTTGGGGGAGAGGAACTTGAACTGCGCTGTACCCTCATCGACAGCAGCCCGCCGACACTCCGTGTCAAGTCGGTTAGGAAGGCTGCGGGGTAGTTACAGACACGCGATAAAACCCGAACGATGAAGGGGCGAGGGCGGAAGTATGCGCTCGCCCCAACTCTATGGCATTCGATGGTCTCTGCATTCACCGGTTTGAGCTCCATGCGACGACCCGCGCAACGAACTCTTCCTCCGGTGATCGGATAGTCCGATTTCGAATGGGCGGAGCGTGTCCCATCTCGCTGCCCGTCTTGGGAAGGATGAGCGCATCCCCCCACTCCGTACGTCCCCGGTCAACAGACTTAAGAGCGTATCCTGTGGCTTTGTCGATGGACTTCTCGATCGGCATGGCATGAAGCCGCGTGAGGGCACGACCGACGAGAAACTGGGCTGGGTCCTTGTTGATGATTTCCGACAACCTTTCGCCCGTTCTGACATTCGGAGGCACAAACACCATCGCGTGGAGATGCTGTCCGCCGTTGGCAAGGTTTTCGGCGACGCTCATTCCGTCGATCTTTTGAACCGGCCAGTCTGCAGAGCTGAGCCAAAGAGGCATCTGTTCCAATGTCGTCTTGCGCGGGTGTTTCACTAGGCGGGTCAGGATTCTCGAATAGACCCTTTCGGCTATGGAATTCATTTGTCGGGTGAGCGAGGCATCATTTCCTTTAAGCGCCACGAACATTAGGGTCAGCAGGTAAGCCTCGTCTCCACGGGACAGGCGTGTGCGTATCCACTCGTCAATGGCTGCGTTCAACTCCTTCGATCGCTTCATGTTACTCTTCCTATAGCTTGTGTTGATTGGGTTGGTTTGGGTCTAATTTGCTCCTATAGGCGTGCTTCTCCATATGCCTGAATGACCGCAGGGTGCGTTCACGCAGGACATTCCACCCTGAAAGGGTGGTGAGCTCGGTGGGGCAATTCCCCAGCCATGCTTTGATTGCTAATTTGAATTGGCATTCGCCGAATGGTTTACCGCCGTCTCTTCGCTACGAACGGTGCCGACCAACATCGGCCTCGGTTTCCACTTGCGTGAAGAGCGTTCGCGCCAAGCGGAGCTGCCACACGCTATGAAGCAGCGAGTTATCCCTTTACGGCCACGCGGCCCTCTGTATTGGAGTTGGTCGATGCGGCGTTACCCGTCTGGAACGTGACGGGTCCGGGCAGCAGCACTTACTGCCAGCGGCCCACCAAGCTCACCAAGGCGCCGATGGGAAGCACGTTCAGCCACTATCTGAAAGACCCGGTGACCGGACAGCCGCACCTCGGAATCTATCGCATCCGGCCCGATCGGCCGCTTGAGATCATCGGCCGCCACCTTCGTGGACGGGGTGAACATTAGTAGGCGCGGTTGAAGGGCTTATCTGCCGGTTCGCCTTGTAGGCCCGACAGGCGCCGCCTCCTATTTGCCAGTCCAGAGACGACGCCCGCAGTCCCACCTTTCGGTGTCGTCCCGCACGTGCAGGACAGCGAAACGGGCGTAGCAGCCATTGTAGCGTCGCGATTGCGTAGGATTGTCATTTTTGCGTGAAAGTGCCGTAATCTTCTTGGGTTGTTCCCTGCCCACGAAAACGCCGCGCGGCTCGGAAATATAGCTAACATCTTGATATTTAGTCTTATTTAGCGTATAACTCGGCCATTCGACGAACTTTGCGAGGCAGCTATGCGACTAAGTTTTTGGCCATCACCGCCACCGCAAATCATCGATATCAACGTCCCCCTGAGCGCCACTTTGGCGCTCTTTTTCGTTTCAAGGAGCTACGCATGCCTACCTCATCCTTTGAACCTTCGACCGGCGTCATCAAACACGTTTCCCTGCCGCACGTTTCGATCCTGAACGGACCGCGCCCGCCGGCCGTTGCTAAGGCTGCAAAGGCGAAGCCGCAGGCCGACACGACCACAGCTGCCGCGCTCATTCTTGTTGGGCTGGACGATCAGGGAAAGCCGCATGCCGCGTGGTTTACTGAGGATCAGGTCGACGCAGCCACCCTAGCTGCCGATCTCATGGACATGGCGTCGATTGCGGTCGAGGGCGACGAGCTTGTTGGCATTGCGAGCGCGCTGCCGAAGGGGAAACTGTTCGAAAGCGGCAAGGCGTTCGTGCCGTTCACCAAGCGGGAAACCTATGATCGCCTCGCCACCTTCCTTGACGAGAATTACATCGTAGCAACTGCCATTCGCGTCGAAGCGGCAAAGGCTGCCGCCGCCGAGAGCTACGCCAAAGCGAGCAAGGGCGAAGCACCGCTGCGTGTGCCCGAAGATTGGTCGAAGCTCGCGGTTGGTGATCTCGTGCTCGCGACGGAAGACCCCGCCGATGGCTGGTGGGCGTGCGAAGTGATCGAAGTTCTCGACAATGACCAGTACCGCGTGCGCTGGCGCGATTTCCCTGAAGAGCTGCCCGTCACAAAGCGCATAACCGATCTGGCGCTCGTGCACCCTCAGTGCAAAATCTACTGAGGAGCGCCGAGCGATGGAATTTTCCGAAATCATCCCGATCGCGCTCGACACCGGCAGAGAACGGCTTCATCGCGCCGATATGATCCGTCGGCTCAATGACGCCTTCCGCCGCACGTTCGTCAGCAGCCATGTTATCGCGACGCGGAGTATCATGCTGTTGCCGCCCGATGAGCGGGCCTCGGTGTTCCAGGCAGTGCGCGAACACGATACGTTCGCGGCCGAAGATGATCCCTTTGGCGAACATGAATTCGGGGCTGTGACGCTCAACGGGGTGCGCTACTTCTGGAAGATCGACTACTACAACCTCGATCTCAACGGCGCTTCACCGGACCCCGCGGATTGTGCGTTCACCGTAAGGTTCATGACGATCATGACGGCAGGGGAGTATTGATGATGCCCTCTGCTGCAAACCGCCCTTCGAAGCCCGCATCGTCGCGGGCTTCTTCAATTCGGGGGCTTGGGTTTACGCCCGGCTCTCAGTTTGTCGGGGGTGCCCTCGTTCGGGTCGATCTCGCGGAAGAGCGCCGAAACCCGCACGCCCAGGACATTCGCAACAGCCTCGAGCGTTGTGATGGTTACGTTCTCGGAGCCACGTTCGATGCGACCGACATAGGCGCGGTCGATACCGGCCTCCAGCGCAAGCCGCTCCTGCGAGAGGCCCTTTTTGACCCTCAGGTGACGAAGGTTCCAGCCGATGATGAGGCGTGTGTCCATGGCGGACACATGAGCCACATCAAAGGCTTGACAATCGACGGACTGTCAGTCTCCTATTATTCAACTTCGACACGAACAGGACTCCCGCCCAGATGAACGCCTACGTTGACGCCATGCGTCGCTACTTCGATTTCAAGAGCAGAAGCGGTCGCGCCGAGTTCTGGTACTTCATGCTTGTCGTTACAGGGTTCGGCGCTGTTGCACTGGCCACAGATCTTGCAATCGGGAATGGACATGATGCACCCCTGTACGTCACCGCCGTCTGGGCAATCCCCCACTACATTCCGATGCTGTCTGCCGCCGTTCGCCGCCTACATGACATCGATCGGACCGGGTGGTGGGTGTTGATCGGCGTGATCCCGCTCGGACAGATTGTTTTGGTGGTGTTCTACTGCCAGCCATCGACGCCGGGCGTGAACCGGTTCGGCCCGCGCGATATCGAGAGCGGGGCGCACGCCGTTGTAGCGGCTCACCAGCAGACGAAACCGACAACGGGCACCCCCAGCCTTGAACGGCTTGAGCGTCTGGCCGCGCTGCGCGCGTCAGGGGCGATTGATGAGGCCGAGTTTCGGCAGATGAAGGCTGACGCCATCGCTGCCGGGCGCGCTTAATCCTCTGCCCTACGGCAATCACCCCCGTGCCGCCGGCGCAATCATGCCTTGGGCAACCAACCACGACATCAAAGGAAGAATTACATGAAGATCGCAATCGGTATTATCGGCATCATGCTTGGGATTCTGGTGCTGCTGCAGTCCTGCACTGTCGGCACGGCCTCGCACTTGGTCGGTGACGCCGCGACCGGAGACGCAGGTTCGCTCGGCATTCTGGCTGGGCTGCTGCTGTTCGTCGGCGGAGCCTTCGCCTTCGGCCTGCCGATCGTCTCGACCGTCACGTTTACGCTCGCTGGCCTCATCGCCTTTGCCGGATCGGCGCAGTTCCCCGACCTGAAGGTTTGGGGCTTCATCGCCCTCGCCATGGCCGTGATGGCGTTTTTCACGTGGCGGTCGGCAAAAAAGAAGAAGGCGGTGGTATGATGTTCAGGTTATCTACCGCATCTGTACGACGAGCCGTCTGGCTGCTGACAGCATTAGCCTGCCCATGGCAGACACTGGCGTCTGAGACCCGATACTTTCAAGAGACGCCGTGGGAGCTCGCTCTTGTTACCGATGATACCGACGCGCAGAATCCCTATTGCTCGCTCCGTACCACGATTTGGAAGCGGCAAAGCGCCTCGATCGAGTTCACGCTCACTGGCCTCGACAAGGTCGAGATCTTCGTTCGGCTTAACAAGGTGGCGTGGAACCTGCCCATGGGTGCAACGGTTGGCATTGACCTAACCAGCACCAACTTTCCGCTCGATGGAAAGAAGGCAGAGTCCATCCAGTTCAAAGCGGTTTCGCCGACCGATTTATCCGCTCATCTATTATCACAGACCGACGACGGACAGTTTGTTCTCATAGGACTCTTTGGGCTGGGGAGCGACAAGCTCACTCCGACTCAGGCAATCTTTCGCTTTCCCGGAAATGAGCCCGAATGGATCATTCCTGCCGCATCGCCCTCTGACTATCGAGCGATGTCCGATGCATATCAAACCTGCCTCATCGACCTGAAGAAGCTCGGGCATCAACGCTTCAGCTCCGCAGAGACAACATCGACATCACCATTCGCAACCACTCCTGAAGCTCCAATTGAGGAGAGTGAATCGGCACAAGCTGAGAGTGCGCCATCATCGACGGAAGCCGTGGCTACAGAAACGGGAGAAAGAGATTCGGGTCCTCAAGAGGGACTATGGACGTTTTCTCGACAGGAGGAGGACTGGGGAGACACCTGCTTCATTGAAACGCGAAAGGGCGATCTTGGGGTCGGATTTATGGCGTCTCCGGGTAAAGAAACGGTCGCTTTCATTTCCGGTGTGGGCGTCGTTTCATCTTGGGCAACCCTACAGGTCGATGCCAACCCGCAATACCGAACTCAAAGCGAGCAGAACGACTACTTTGGTTGGCTCGATTTTTATCCTCCCCGGCCCGGCTTAATCGACGAAGTCGCGTCGGGTGGAAGGCTTACGGTCATTGTAAGCGATCACGCGCTTGTTCTGGATATCGCAGGCGCACATGATCAGTTCGCCAGGTTCCTAGCGTGTCGAGGGGAACAAAATGCTACCGAAGTAGATGAGGCGGGTGAGTAACGCGGCTCCGACGTTGCTTCAGCCTCGATTCAAGCGGCAGCGGGTTTTGCAGCCCGTCGGCAGCTTTGCGCGGTCATCTCGGTTGATTTCGTATGAATTCCGGTCGCTATAGATAACCTATGATGCGGATTTATTTTCAAAATCAAAGCTATTGTGTTCCCGATTTATCCGGCACATTATTCGATCCAAATTCTGAATCTCTTGAATATTCTATGGAGAAATCACAGTTTATCATCGCAAAAAAGCGTTCAACCTTATCTCCGCTCAATATAAGATAAAATTCCGACGACCAGATTTTCGAAGAGTCGTTGTAATCCAGTAGATTTTCACTGATTTCAACCCCATCGAATTTATATCTTTTAAAATAACTTTCCTTTTCCACCGATAGCTTAACTTCATCAACAATCAACGCTTTATCCATACGGCCACAATTGTCTTTGTTGCCAGAGGCAGCGTTCGCTATGTTGACATTTAGTACGAGCGACAGTGACAGCGACAATGCCACAGTGAAGGCTGAAATATACCTCAATTGAAGAAATCCATGTTATCATTCCAATGAACAGGCAGCGAATTTTGAAAGGCGATATCATACCCCAAACCAGGAAGAAAATCTACGACACTCGTCAATATTTCTTCATACCATTCTCGATGGGTGCTGCTATTAAAATCATACGTGTCATTATACCCTCTTGCCTCCCCGACGAATTCCCATTCTCCGTTACTAAATTTAGTAAGAGAACCTTCAATTCTTATTGTCATATTACCTATGTAGGTACCGGTTGTTGGGTGGCTTTTTGAGGTATCTATAGCGATGCGGTCGAAAACAATATCACGCGTCCCTACGAAGTCCTCCTGCAGCAAATTCTCAAATAGGTTTTCACCGTTTATAGTGATGTCGTCAGGGATTAGGACAAGTCCGAGGTTGTTAATATCGACGGTAAGGTCCTCTCCATCGCCGAAAAAGTAATGAGCCAACGCTCTGTATGGCGATGCCCAAGAGCCGTTAAGTTCGTAGTCGTAGGCAGAGTAACCCAGATCTTCAGGGACGGGAGACTGTTCTATCGCCTCAGCGACATCGGCAAAAGTCGCGCCCTTATCGACCAATCTATCATAGTAAGCATACCCAAATAAGGCAGTCGTAAGAGCGAAGGGATTATTTACCGCCAAATAATCAAGGGTTTGAAGGATGATTTTCACCCCATCTAAAGTGTTAACCAAACCCTCCGTTCTGTGAATCCAATATTCTGAGTACTCCGCAATGGCCAATTCAGCTTTCTGTTGATCCATATACCACTGACTCGAATAGCCGTTTAATCCAAGCCAAGAGTCAAAGGGTACATAATAGCGATAGACAATACTCGGAACTATTATCGGAGCAAGGTTTGTAGGAGGTGTGGACATTGAAAACCTAAGGCCTGATATAAACATGAGTCAAAATGACAACTTATTCGGTCGCGACGTCGTGTCAACCCTAGGATGTCGCGCACCTCAACGACGCGAGCCATTTTCCTTCTCAGCCGCCTGATCTCATTGGTCTCGCCGTTGCCTTCGGCGTTCGGCGCGGCAAACTTCTTCTTCCATTCGCAGAGCGAATGCTGGCTGACGCCGAGACGCTGCGAAACCTCCGAAACCGGATACGTCGCTCCGTGATCTGGCGCACGGCGTCGCGCTTAAAATCTTCGTTAAAATTCGATTTGCTCATGATGTTCTTCTCGCCTATCTAGGGGCTAACGGATTCCACCATCCTGTGATTGGCTGCTAGGGGCAATGAGAGGGCAGGTGTGTGATATTCCGCGTCCGGCTCAAACCGGTCATTCGCAGCCGCAGAAAGCTGCGGCCGAGCTTCGGTTTTCGCGACGCAGTTTTGCGACATAAATTCCGCTTAAATTCAGGTGCGGTCGATCTGTCGAAAATGTTAGGATTTTTCGGAAATCGTTCTGCCTATCGGTCTGTTTTCAGTTCCTGATCGAAAGCCTCGATGGCCATATTCACCAGTTGCTTATGGATTTTACGGCGTGATCGGCCTTTGCCGTCTGAGCAGATTGGTTCGCCTACCTCTTCGGCCTCGGCTGTCTCGACCGCATCGGGTTTGCATTCCCCGAACATGCTGTAATGGCTCGCTTCCTGGATCGTGGAATACGAGCCTTTGGGTATGGCCTTCGCGACCCCTGAAGCGAGCGCGGTCTGAGGGATCATTTCCGCCCGGCCAAGGTTCACGATTTTAACGGGGATCGAAATCTCGGAAAACGTACTTTCCTGAAAAACGTCTACCGGCGCCGGATCAATTGCCATCACAAACTCGATCCGCTTGTCGGCGTTGTCGCGCCCTGCCGGCTTTATATCCATAGTATGAAGGTCGACGCCGCTTTGCCTGACCCAACCGCAAAGGGAAGGATTGAATGTGTCGGTGTCACAGTAGCTCGCTATGCGGGTCGGGTCGAACCGAGCACCGGCCAGCGCCAAGGCTGTATTGCCGCCCATCGAAAGCCCGAGTGCGCCGATCCTTCCGGCTGCCAGATTATCTGCGAAGGGCGGCTGGCGTTCGACCGCATCAAGTGTCGCACTTATGTCCGCAGGCCTTAGCCAAAGTTTCATCGTCTCTAACGCCGATCTGTTAGCTCCCGTGTTTCCGGGGTGCGTAGGAGCGGCAACGATGAAACCTTGCTTCGCCAATGGCGTTGCGATCCAGCTCATGGATTGTGGGGTTCCGCCGAGGCCGGCGCCATGGGACAACAAGATCAACGGATATCTTCCGCGCAGAATCGGCGCTTCGAACATAGCATCCGTCCCCGAAAAAAATGCGCTCTCGCCAAGTGTGACAGGTTTGCCGCCATCATCCGCTGGATACCAGATGGTCACGGCGAGATTGCTGCCACGCTCTTTGGAGGGAGCCAAGATCTGCTGCACACCGACAGATTCGCCGGCAGTGGCAGCGTGACGCATCGTCAACATCGGAGAGACGGCGCTGCAAAATATCGCCGCGATTTTTATTACCAACTTCATGGAAGTTCATCCTGACCGCAAAGGAAGGCCGAAGCTTGCCAGAAATGGAGAGTGGCGCGCCCTTGAACACGATCATGGACGTTCAAGATCGTGATCGAGGTCTTTGCGTGATGATTTTTGGCTGGGAGCTACGAGGTGGACGCTTCCGCTCGCGCATCGGGCTCGGTGCATGTCTCGCAGCCCGCGCGCCGATAGCTGGTCGGGGTCATGCCAGTGACGCGCAGAAATTCCCGGTTGAAGTTCGATTTGGTGCCGAAGCCGGATTCCAGCAAAATGGCTGTCACCGGATCGCATGTGGTCACAAGCCGTAGTTTGGCGTCGCTGACGCGGTACTCATTCACGATCTGGGAGATGTTGCGGCCGTAAACTCGGTTCAGAGCGGCGGAAATCTGGCGTCCCGGGATGCCTGCGCGGCGTGCAAGGCGTTCCAGTGTCAGGTCCGGGTCGCGATAAAGATGCTGCTCCTGCATGAGAGCATCGACACGGCTCGTTATGGCGTGGTCGGTCTCGCTGCCTAGCGAAACCGGCGTAAGGGAGCGGGAAGCTAGGCCTTCCGCACCGGCATTTTCCTCGTAGTTCGGGCGAGCGTCGTCCGCAACGGTGGCGGCATAACCGGCAACCATGAGCCATAAAGCGCTCGCAGCGGTGAGAACCATTCGAGCTCGTTCGCCGTTCCCAAAGGAGAAATCGAGCGACATGATTGCATCGATAAAGGCTGTCGCAACAAGCATAACCGCCACCGCGACCAGCGCCTTATGTGCGGTCCATTCATCGGTGATACGTACTGAGGAAAGAGCGCCCGGCCCCTGCCGGGCAACTCGCAGCAACGCAAGACCATATCCGAGGTAGATGGCAAATAGGACGAAGTCGATTGGCGCACGCCAGAAGGCAACGAGGATTGCCACGAGGCCGGCCGGTGCCAGATGCGGCAGCACATCTACGAGTTTTGCAAGCCTGTTGCGGCGTAGTTGATCGAAGGCTGCAAAGGAGAGCGCCGGAAGAACCGCCGCGCCGATCGGCTGAATGAAACGGGCGGGATGCCAGCCCACGTTCCAGTTCAGTCCCAGCAAGACCGCCTGCACGGCAAACGTCGCGACGAGCAGAGGAAACAACCCCAGCCTTCTTTCTCCCTGCCTAATCATCCGCACAAGGATGAGGCATAGAAGCAAGGCAATGACGAATGGCAACGGTATCGAGGGCATAGATAACAGTTACCATGGACCGGTTTCTTAGTCGCATACAACCATCACCTTGGGTTCGCAAAAATGCTAGCATCAAGCGATAACTGGGTGGCGGTTGACATACGTGTTCTGCCTGTATGCACGATCATTCGGGCTGGCGACCGCGGGACGATTCTCCGCCCCTAATCGATTGCCTGTGTCAGCGAAAATTGAGATCGGAGGTTACGGAAGGAGCCTGACCGATTTTGACCCGCAGCGTACCGGATTCGCAGAAACCGACCTTGCCGACACGGTAGTCTTAGATCATTACTTGGCCGTCAGGCCTCCCCGCGATACCGAGCCAAGGGTATCACCTTTGCCCCGCCATCGTGCGGGACTTTTTATGATGTATTGCCCGCCGGTTGCGTGCCCACGTTCGGGAAGATGGTGACTAAGGCGTGACACCCGCACCTGTTCGAGCGCGCAAAAATTTGCGTTTGGTTGCGATGTAAAGCACCGGAACAAACTGATATCATCCGTGTTCGGACGCGTCGGGGTCCGCAGCAGCCGCTTGCGCCGACATAGCTCCTCTTTCTCCGGCTGTTTGAGAAGAGGTGGCATTTTGCCTAAATTCTTTTTCCACATCAGGACTGCGTTTAACTTCCACCCTGACGAGGATGGGTGGGAATTCGGGTCGAGCGCGCTCGCGCGTTTGGGCGCAATCGCGGCCATACGGGAAGCTCTGTCCCAAGCTATGGCCCGCGGTCACACAATCGACGGACGCTGGTTCGAAATAGCCGATGACGCAGGTGTGATTGTTGAGGTTGTCTCGTTCAACGAGGCAATCCGTTCCGCATAAATGAAGCGCTCGGCGCGCCGTCAGGCGCCCCTAGAAGGGATGCCCGTCAGCGCCGAGCCACGCGTGCCTCGCGACGTAAGATTTTCCGCACATGGGCGCCCTCGGCAGTTAGCCGGTATTTCCAGTTGCGTGAGCTCTCGCCCGTCCACTCGATAAATCCCAGTTCTCGGGCAACGATCGCCGTTTTTAAACCCACGTTCGGTGGCAGACCGGCAAACTGGCGATCGTTCAAATGCTCCAAGAGCTGATAAAGCCTTGCGTTATCTGGCAACCGCATGACCCGCTCGTATTGTTGATTGCAGCGCAGTCGTCCGCGCAAGCTGCCCGCCTAACCGTCCACCCATACGATCGTTCCCCATTGAAGACGTTAGTACCGAGCCGACCTTGCTGGCATCGATCACAGATGGCCATATTTGTTTCCTTGCTAATGCCTCAATAAGCGCGCATGGTCGATATTCCAGTAGCCATCAACACGGGCGCTACTGTTTGAGGGCTTGCTACCCTAGCCCCAACGAAAGGAGGACAACATGTCTTCCGATACGAGACCTACTGTTTCCTCTGCCAATATGAAAATGATCCGTTCACTGCTTTTTCGTGCAGGGTACAGCGCGGGGTCTCCCATAGAGGGAGAGTTTCGTGCGGATACGGCGACCGCTATGCTTATCGAGAAAGTGCGTAACGGCGAAACTTCCCCAGCGGTACTTGAGCGTCTTCTTGGCAACAGCTATGGCTCGCCCGAGCCGGAGATAGCGTTGTTTAAATCGGGCCTCCCGCAGTTCGCCATTCAAGGCCTGCCTGCTCACGCCGCCTATCGGATTAGGCAAGCAGAGACCAAATTATCCAAGCGGTGAGAGCCGGGCTGGTTTCGATAAACCCCAACGGCTTCAAATGACCTTATTTGTTTTCTTGTGAACGCTCCGGTAGGCGCACAGGATAATTTCTTCGGCAGCCGACGTTTTGGGCGCTGCCTGTGAGGGTTTACTACCCTGAACCCAACCGAAAGGAGGACAAATTGTCTTCCGTCATTAAACCTCGCCAAAACGGACATCTCGTCGCGACCGCGACATCGCATCTCGTCGTAACGGCGAGCATAGTAATGATCCTCTACGTCCTTGCGGCGGGATGGCTTTGGTAGACCTCCGCCTGACGAGCCGAAGGACAGCAGCGAGATCCCGAAGCAAGATCTATCGAGCGCTCCCGACCGCCGCCAATGACGCTTCGGTCCGTACCAGTGAAACCGTAGATGAGTGCGCCATGAGAACGACAGAGACCGAAATCACCTTCACCCGGCCTTTCCGGATTGAATCCCTTGTCGAGTTGCAGGACGCCGGCACCTACAAGCTTATCGTCGATGAAGAACTCATCGATGGCTTGAGCTTCCCCGCATATAAGCGGGTTGCCACACACATTGAGATACCGTCGCTTTCGGCGCCTACTATGATGAGGCAACGCCTTCAGGTCTCCTACGATGAAATTTACCGGGCTCTAGCGCTGGATGCCAAGCAGGATTCGCCTCCTAGCCTCGACCCGTTTGCCTGAAGAGCAGGATACCATCACCCCACCTGAAAGGATCGAACCATGTCTTCCGTAATTGGCAACGTAGACTTCAGCCGAACGAGCAATCGCATTCTCAATCAGATGCTCCAAAGAGCCGGCTATGTCACAGAACGAATGAAGCCCCTCATCGGCCCGTTGGCTGAGCAATCGGGGGCAGTGCTCCAACGCTTCATGGAAGGCGTTCTTCACCGACACGAAAACCACAGCCCGTCGGGCCCGGTTGCTGGGGCGGTGTACGGCCGGGCCTAATGTGCCGACCGAGGTGGGGCTAGCTGCTGTGTGGGTCCGCCGCAGAGCCATGTCATCCAAGGCCTTTTCGTTAGTTGGCTCGTGAGTAACCACGGTTGGAGCCGCCAAGATAATGAATAGACTTTGACCGCCAGTTAAACCGCGCTATTCGCCAGCGTTTAAGTTCGCACGTGATGTGGATGTCGGCACCCTGACAACGCGCCCGCAGCGTGGACCTATAGTTCTGGTGGACCTGCGCACGTTCCGGCGAGGCGGAACGCCCATTCTCCGGGTAGCAGAGGGATAGCCTGTCCAGTCTCCCTAGGCCAGACGCTGGAACGCGCGTCAAACGCTAGAAGTTGATTTCGCAGGAGAGATGACGCGGCGCCTGAGATAGAAAACGCCTTGGGCCCGCGAACTATTGATTCTCCCGACCTTTCGCGTTGAAGTCGCTCAGTGAGTTGCCTTCAAGAAGGCGTGCCGCGCTTCATCGCCCGCAAGACGGCCGTCGGCTGCCGCAGAGCATTTGCGCCATGCTTCATTCCACAGCTTGCTCCGCTTGGCGTGACTGAGGAAGGTGCACGCCTGCGCTGCCGTTGCGATAGTGATGATGAGACCATCGTCATTTAGGCGAACTGGCTTGGACCACTCATTAGACATCGGTGTTTCCTTCTCCGTTACAGAGCGAAATAATCCGTGAGCAATGTGTTGGTTCTTGGGCGAGCCGAGCGGCCGATGGTCCGCTTCGCGCGGAATCTCCACCTGTAGGACATTGCCGCAGCGCAGCAGTTGAGCAAACACAACAACAGGGTATACCCTCACGTGACGGCTTCGGCGTTACACTTGCCGCCGTCACATCGGGGTTGACGCTGGCTATTTGTGACAGGGTAGCCTCAGGCCTAAAGGTCGAGGTTACACACATGGCACGAATTGGCTACGCACGCGTCAGCACGGGCGATCAGGATCTAGAAGGACAGCTTGGACGGCTACGAGCCGAGGGCTGCGAGATCGTTCGATCAGAGAAGATTTCAGGGGCGAGCCGTGAGGGGCGCGCTGAGCTCTCGACGGTCATCGACTTTCTTCGCCCCGGTGACGATTTGGTCGTGACCCGGCTAGATCGGCTTGGACGCGACACGCGTGACGTCCTAAACATCGTGCATGAGTGTCAGGAGCGCGGAGCGTTTGTCACTGTCCTTGACCCTCATGTTTCCACGCGAGGCGAGATGGGACACGTCATTCTGACCGTCCTTGGCATGGTCGCACAGATGGAGCGTCGTTTCATAAAGGAGCGGCAAAAGGAGGGGATTGAACGAGCGAGATCCGAAGGCGTCTACAAGGGTGGCCATAAACGTATCGACCACGCATTGGTTCGACAACTCAAACGTGAAGGCGTAAGCATCTCGGCGATTGCAGAAAAAGCGTCGTGCTCACGAATGCAGGTCTACCGTATACTCGCGTCGCGTTCTGGATGACAGCAATGCGCCCTCATGTCAGCCTTTGAGTTTCCCAGACTCTTCATTGTAAGCTGCCTTAAGCCTAGGACCACACCAATGTTGAGGAGGTGGCAAAGGTATTCGCGGGCTTGATGAACGACACTCGACCGAGAAGGGGATTATCCATTGGGTCGACTGTCCGGTGATGAAATTTGAGCCTTGCGGACGTGAAATTGCCGCGACAAACAATGTCCGCAAAAGTATACTTTTGCGGCCATGACCCTCCATATCCCGCCTTATAACTAGCCACAACTACAGCAGGCACTCGTGCCAATGGACTGTTCGCAGTGAAGAATAGAAAACTGGGCAGCAGCCCCGAGCCACCCCACGAGGGAGATGGCTGGACGAAGAACTTAAATGCCCCTCGAAAAACTACCAGTTGTCTGGATCAGGCGGGCCTTAGAACCAACATCATTTCACTGGCTGCCTGCCTAGCCTGCCTGCTCTTATCTGCTTCACGCTGCAGTGAATGCCCTCCTAGCGTGCTGAAGACTGAGTTGACATACAGGTCATCAACCACAAAGTGTTCGCGTGAAACCTCCCGTACTTGCTCACCGGATAAGCCATTCGAACAAGCGTGATCAGGGAAGGTTAATATGCCAGTCGCACCGGCTTGAGCAATACTTGACAGCAAGTCTTTGAGTGCTGCAGCTGACTGCCCTTTTAGGCTGTATCGTGATTTGGGCCGACGACTTGGATCGGGGTATCGCCCTATCCCTGTCACCTCGCCACACTCTCCCACGGCAACAGTCTCCAGCACGTGGTAAAAACGACTGTAGTGAACCCCCGAGTAAGGCGGATCAATGAACACGAGATCAGCAGGCGTCAAATCGTTGGCAGCATCATTGGCATCCCTAACAGCTGCCATCCCAGCTACGTTGGCCCTGAGTGAACATAGCTCAAAAAACGATCTGCGGATGTACGTTGCTGTATCACGCCTCCATGCCTCAAGAAGGAACTTCCAAGCGGTAGGCGTTGGCTGAAATGGTTGCGCTGTATGTCCTGGAGCTGCGACACAATGACTCGCAGCCTCCACCAGAGACGCTATTGCGGCGCAGCTTTCTTCTTGTGAAGCCGGGACGGTTGCGCGAAACGCATCAAACCAAAGCGCCTGCGACGGGCTAAAGTAGTATCCACCGTAGGCCCTTGTGATTGGATACGGTTGTGCAGAACACCATTCACGCACTGTCAGAACATCGTCCCTGTCGCCCACGACATGTTGCGGCTGGCTCATTTCGGCGTAGTATTTACTCGCACGCGCAAACCAGCTTTCCCAGATCGGACCGCCATCCAGAACATGAGAGCGAGAGACAAACGCCGAGGAGACTGCAACACTGTAGGCTTGAATATCGTAAGCAGCTACAGGCACGAAATACCTAGACGCTACATGAGCAGCAACAGCACCGGAACCGGCAAAGAGGTCTACAAAGCGGCCAAAGCGACCAATCTCCGCGTCAATCAATTTCCCAAGCCCGTTACGCAGCATGGCGCGCTTAGAGCCCATATACTTCATCGGTTACTCATGCAGGTAGCAAGCTCCATACCATAGCTCGTTCGAAGCTCCCTAGGCTGCTAACCGCGTCTCCCGATACATTTCCAAGGTTGTAAAATGAGTGCCTAGGGCCGCCGAAGTCAGTTTCAAATGCGTCCAAGCCAGTCAGCGCGGCGTCAATGTCAGCCCACAAGTCCACTGCGCTCTCCGGAGCTCCATCTAAGTTCCACAGGCCTCGTGCGGGTCCCAATTCTGTCCACCAAAATTCTATTTCAGACGACGCGAAGCCAGCGTCCTGAAAAAGGGATGACGTAGACCCGGAAGCAATCCTCAGCAACAGTACTGCCCGAGCAACCATATAAAACGCGCTTTTCGCAGAAGCAGTGGGTGCACTCTTCGACAACTGGAGAACTCGCGCGTCCTTCGGCTCTGTTTGTCGTGTAAGAAATTCCAGCCATAACTTCTCAACGTCCGGCGGAAGCCCCTGATAAGAAACAACCGTGGAAACCATAGTCCTGTACGCAACGCTTCGAACAGAGGTCGCCCCAGATCGACTACGGTAGATGCTCTCCAGACTTAAACGCAATATATGGCGGTCGATAAAGTCGAACGGTGAATTTGGAGCCGGCTCAAGTGCTTTCCATATATCTGCAACCGTCTGGGTGGTCTCGAGCGACCCCAGCGTCCAAGAGTTGGGAATGCCTTCGGGTCGGTAGCTTGAATGATTTCGAGCACGACGATCTTTTGCCATTTCTCGGAGATCCATGCCCCACTGCATGAACCAGTTATTGGCTTGCGCTCCTATATTGGCTCGTCCATTGATAGGCACCAACCAATCATGCAGGCTTCTGCCATAAGGCTTGATTACGGAAGAGAACAAAGTGCCGGATCGAGAGTGCTGTGCCCAGTTATCGAGGCACTCCCATACAAATACATGCGTACCACTTTGAGTGGGGAAGGCTGCCGTACTGTGCGGCGCGTTTATCATCGCATGACGAGCGTTGAATACACCTATTCCTTCACTGGCAAGCAAGGACATTGCTGCACGCAGTTCCGCATAATATGCTAGGTGCCTAGCACGATGAGGGTCTCCTCGTAGAAGCGCCTGAACAGCTCGACCAAGATAGCTCCACCCATCAGAACAATGAAGCAGCGTGCTAACAGAAACGTACTGCGCAAGGTGACGAGGGTTGGATATAGCTCCTGCAGCCGCATCGCTTTCAACTTTTTCGGCAGCGTCCGTTCTATACAAATTATTCAGACCCAACCACCTTGCCTCGCGCGCAAAGCGCTTGCTGGCGGATAAGGTTGTCGAAACGTCAGAACGACTTAAGCCGTTCAGCATTAATTTGTTTACATTGCTCAAAGGCATGCTTATGCAACCTCACGCTGCACACGCAATGCCGCGCGCCCAAGCTCGCTGTCTTCCTTTGCTATGTGTTCAAGCAACTGTATTCGGATCTCTTTGTAGCCACTGCTTCCACGAAACACCAATTTCCTGCGGCGGGTTTCTGCGTCAAGTTCTGGTGCTGAGCTAGTCCGCCAATCGAAGGTCGCTAATGCTTTGCCTATGGCCGTGACTGCCTTGGCCGAGTTATGTTTTTTGTAGCTTGCAAGAGCCAACGTCACTGCATTGACGTCTGATGCCGCTGCGCTGTTATCGGACCTCCAACTGCGCAAGTCCAGTTTAGGAGCTAGATAAAAACATATGTCGTTTAAGACGTGGAGGTAGCCTCTCACACCTTGGTCAGTAGAGATCAACGAATATTGCCCGTAGAACCGAGCCTCAATCCCCTCCTTAGAACCTGCGTTATCATCGCGGATCGCAATCGTGCTGAGGTCCAGCGCCCAACTTTCGGTGTTATTCAGTACGGCAGTCCGGAATTCTGACCATGCGTAGATTAGGAATGCAGCCTGCTGCGCACGGCTCCAACCTAACACCTCGTTGTCATCTGACATTCGGGAGCCGAACAAGCCGCCAATCTTACTCCCGCGCCCCTGCCATGGCTTAACAAATGTCGCCATAAGAGATCGTATCCAAGCGGCCTGCGTTACTCCCACAGCCTGCCGTTCTCCCAGCATGTTGATACGGTCGTACCATGGGCTAGAAGGATGAGACCACAGTGCCTCGGTCAGTTCTTGGGCTCGTGTCTCGCGGTAAACCGGATGCCCTTCGGCACGATCCAGCCAATCCTCGCCCCTCAGCAAAGGATAGAGATCGAACGCCAGACTCGGATTAATTCGTTTCGGCTTGATGTTAATCGTCCAAAATAAATACGCCTGCCAGCTGACATCTAGGCCGTAAAACGCCACCACAGGAAGCTCGAAGTCCGCGTCTGCTCCCTCTCCAAAAGCCCAAAGCCTATGCTGTCCGTCTATCACTTCAAACGGCGGTACGGTGTCTGGTTTCCAATCCTTGGACCAGTCGTCGTAAGGTAGAACTAGCTTGGCCATACCGCCACTGTGTTCAATCGAGACGGCGTCACTAGCTCCAAGAACTGTGCCACGCCTAGTTTCACCCTGTGGTATGATATTGATGACAATTGATGTTGGAAGCCAACCCGGCTTGCGCAGGTCGTTAAATTCCTCTGACTTTCTCTTGGCGTCGCTCAGTGTTGACCACGGATAACCGAACTCGACATAACGCCCGATCTCCTCCGAACGCTCGCGGTCGTGCTCACGTTGAATTCCCATGTCGGCCGCACGTGCTTGTACCTTAGATGTGCTACGGCGCGATATACCGCACAAGCTACGCATCTCTGATGCAGACAAAGAGAAAATATAGAAGTGAGGTTCTGGCTTACGCCGATGGTCTTGTGGCGAGAACTGTACCTTCTCCCAGTCCTTCAACCACTGGGATACCTTGATAGCGGGTACAGTTTTCTTTTTCTCGCTTGCTTCCGCCATAATGCCCCCAATATGAGATAGCCGCCGTGTCCCCAACATGCTGATTAGCAGTGCACAAAGGCTTAAGTCGATACCCTAAATATGCGTCTCACCATATTGCAATCCAAGATTTTCGATGACAGCCCGCGTTCAGCCTCTAGCCTGAACAGCAACAGGGTGCGCTACCGGTCGCGGTGCGAAGTGGGCGCGGTTGCGCCTTTGGCTACCTTATGCCCCGTGCCAAGACACGAAAGGGAGGCATCGTGTCCCCTAGTCATCCCTGAAGGCCCGGAAACTAAGGCATCTAAGCGATAGTGGACGCTCCTTCTGTGCCTACCAAGGCAATGTCTTATTGCTCATAAACGGCGCCTAAACGACCGCTTCCGTAATCTTCGAAGCCAAAAGCCGACGTCCGGTTGTGCCTCCAAAGCAGTCGTGTGAGCACTTGCACATCTAGCCTCGACCGTTAAGGCGTAAGTGAGATTTTCCAAGCACATTGACATAGGCGGCATCTATGATGCGGTCGCTCCTACGTAGCGACATCCGGGTCCTGTCAGCCCGCGGAGGCTTTGGAGACGTTGAACGGCAGCAGGTCGCCGATGTTGTCGGCTTCTTGGCGCTGAGGCAACTCGGTAAGCGCGTGGCGTGAGTGCATGCCAGCTTTGGCCATTTGTTGTCTACTAAGAATACTCTCCAAGATTGCGCTTGCTACACGACTTGATAACATACTTTCAATCGTATTGGAGCGAGTAGCTGTGTTGCGTATCGTTTGGTTGGCGTTGGCCGTACTGGTGGGGATTACTCTGTCCGCGCGGGCTGAGATGTCGCTTCATAGAATCGATACTGAGCGCGGGCCTATAATCGTCCTCAAAGGATCGTTCGCTCTGTCGGACGACCCTCAAGCATTGGCTCGTGAAGTATCCGCCACAGGAGCGAAGGTGATAACTTTCGACAGCGAAGGAGGAAATGTTGTCTCCGCCATCGCTTACGGGCGCGTTATTCGTTCTCTAGGGCTATCCAGCATACAACTGCGTGCGTCTCAGTGTGCGTCCGCCTGCGCCCTCGCGTTTGTGGGTGGTGTCATCCGGCACGCGGAGCCGGGTGCAATCGGCGTGCACCAATCGTCGTTCTCACCGAATGATCTTCTGGATGGGCATGCAGCTGTCGCTGCGGTCCAGGAGATGACCGCACAGATTATGACATATCTGCTCGAGATGGGTGTGGATCCGAGGTTGCTGCAGCTTAGCCTGTCCGTCCCGCCTAATGATATGAGGTATCTGACGGCGGCGGAAATGGAAGAATACAAGGTCACGAGTGCGGCAGAAAACGCGACTGCTGACGCGCTGTCCGCAGCTAACTCTACCCCAGCGGTCGAGACGATAACAAAGGAAGAGGCGGTAAAGCCTCTAACGAACGAAGACAGGGCTCTGGCGTATGTGTCCAGCTACTATGAAGCGTGGTCTCGCGGCAATGCTGAGGCGTTGGTCTTCATGGATCGCGCATACAGCGAAACCATAGATTTTTATGGCAAGCCGAAGTCGAGAGTTTACGTCGTCGACGAGAAGGTGAAGTTTGTAATGCGATGGCCCGTGCGGGCATACAACGTGAAGCCCGGGACAGCCACGGTCTCGTGCGCCACCTATTGCGCCGTCGCCGGCATAGTTGATTGGTACGCGAAGCGAGACGTCGGCGGAGGAGTATCGTCAGGCTCGGCTCGCTTCCTAATCTCATGGGACCCATCAACGGGAAAGATCGTCTCTGAGAGCGGTGAGGTTCTCGATACGGATAAGGACGCTGTGGCGCCGACCCGTATCTTGTCTCAATGGTACGACCAGAACGCTCTATGTCGCGGTACGATTGGCAGTACTGAAAAGGCTGAGGCTGCCTGTACTCACCGGGAAGCTATCGCAGCCAAGTTGAAGGCGGTTGGTTGGTGCTACGGTAGCGAAGGACAGGCCGGGTATCAGATGGACTGGCATGGATGCGGCACGGCTGAAGAAGCGCAGGGCGTTGCAAAGTTGGGGTTGTCATCGAAAGCGGATTTCCCACGTCCGGTACGGTACGCTGCGACGGAACGTTTCGTCGGTCGAACTAAGCTTCCGGACTTCCGCGGTAGAGATCGTAAATTCAACTCATACAGGACCCGTATTCGTGATGGAATGCGTGCAGGCCCCAATTTTGCAGGGCATTACTCTGTTGTTCAAATCGGCTGCGGAGCTGGGTGCTCATTCGCTATAGTGGGCGACAATAACTCCGGCAGGCCAGCAGACTTTCCGCGTGGTGGCGAGGAGAACATGTATATGCAGCTTCAATTCAGTACCGGCAGTCGTCTTTTGGCTGCACAATGGCTAGATTACGATCTGAACAAGTGCGTCGTTGAGTTTTTTGATTTTGATCGGAAGCGATGGAATCTAATTAGCAAGATTGAGCTTGGTTCGGCTGACACGTGCTACCGATCTGTCGCGGAAAACCTACGCTGAGTCACAGGCATACCTACCTCCAAAGATTTCATTTTGTTGCTATTCCGTTGCTATAAGAAAAACGGAAACGGTAAAATGCCTGAAAAACCAGCATTTTTGGGGATTAAGCAGGGGCGCAGCCACCCCTTGAACCAGCGGCTGCGTTGGCCGAGCCAGGCGCGGACCTCGGTCGGCGCCTCCTCGTAGGTCGGGCGGGTGAGCGTGCCGCAACGATAGCCTTTCCGGTAAAGGCGCAGGCCGAGATCGGCGTCCTCCGTGACGTTGAAGGGATCCCAGCCGCCGACGGCCTGCAGGATGCGCGTGCGAAAATGGTTCGACGTGCCGCCGAGCGGCATCGGCATGCGCGCGGCGGCGAGGCGCGGCAACAGCACCCGGAAAAGGCCGGCATATTCCAGGGCAAAGAGCGCGCTTACCCAGCTCTCCCGGGCATTGGTGATGACGAGCGGCGCCTGGAGACAGACGATCTCCGGCGGGCCGGCCTCGAAGGTGCGCCAGGCTTCCTCCAGCTGCATCGGGTCGATACGGTCTTCCGCGTCGTAGATCACGAGATACTCGCCGCGCGCCGCGCCGAGCGCATAGGTCAGCGCTTTCGGCTTGGTGCGCGGCCGCCCGGGCGGCACCGCCACCACCTCGTATTGCGGGCCGAGACGCGTGGCAGCCAGCGCATCGAGCGTTTCCTGGTCGTCCGCCTCGCAGATCAGCTTGATGTCGAGGCGGCTCGCCGGCCATTCAAGCCTGTCCAGCGTGTCGATGAGCTGCGGGACGACCGCCGCCTCCCGGTAGAGGGCGATGAAGATCGAATAGACGGGGCGGCGGCAGGCCAAGGGTGCCGGGCGCAGGCGTTTCTGCTGCCGTTTCGTGGCGACGAGCGCCACGAGGCGGATGAAGAACGTGGCGAAGAAGAAGAAGCTGAGGACGATATGCAGCACAAGGAGCGCCGCCGTCGGCTCCGCGATGGTGAGCGCAAGTGTCAGCGTGAGTGCTGCGCCGGTGTAAAAGCCTTGCCGCCCCCATAGCGTGATGCGGGCGCTCGCCTCGGGCGCGCTGCCGAACAACCGGTCGACGCTTTCGCGCAGCCGTCGCTTCCGGCCGGCCTGCCAGAGGGCGGACCGCAGCGCCGATGGTGTCGTTGCCGCGAGCGTCGTGCGCAGGTCCGGCGACTGCGCCAGCCGCTCCGCCAGGTCGCCGAGCCGCGCCGCGTTCGGCACGATCGCGGTGACGGGCGGCCGCACGGGATGGCGCAGGCGAACGACCGTGGGATCGAGAAGCTGGCTGTCGGCGCCCGCCATATCCTCCACCTGTGCGGGGTCGAGCTCGGGCAGGAAGGGAAGATCGAGGATCTCGGCAAGCGCCTCGTAATAGGTGCTTTCGAGGACCGCGCCGCTGGCCAGAAGCTCGGCCTCCAGCGTGGTGCCGTTGCGGTTCGCCCGCACCAGCATGTTCGATATGAGAACCTTGGAAATTCCGAGCCGGCGGAAGAGGTGCGCTTCCGTCAGGAACTTCGGCGGGACGGATGGATGCGCCGGTCGCGCCACATGACGTGTCGGCAGGACGCCGATTGCGGTAGCGAAAGCGATGTCGTCGGGATATTCTGCCAGTCGCATGCAGCCCTGCAGCCGCTTTCACGGCTGTCCCCGTTTTAAACCCCAAGTTGATTGTAATGTGGTCGCGCAAAATTTCATCCCCTAAAATTTGCGGGTTCCTGGCGCTCTGCCTGTCGGTGATGGCGGCCGCGCCGCTGCCGGCCGTGGCGCAGGACCGCAGCACCGTCGATCTTCCGATCCTGTTCGACACGCGCGAGCGCATCGCCCGGCCGGATCTCTCGGGCATCGTGCGGCTGCGCTTCCTGACGACGGTGGATTTTCCGCCGTTCAACTTCATCGACCAGACGGGCAAGCTCGCCGGCTTTCATGTCGATCTGGTGCGTGAGATCTGCCGCGAATTGCAGCTCACCGACAAATGCCAGATCCAGGCGGTGACCTTTCCGGAACTCGAAACCGCGCTGAGCGACGGCAACGGCGAGGCGATCGTGGCAGGCGTCGCCGTGACGGCGGACCTGCGCAAGCGCTTCGCCTTCTCGCGGCCGTTCATGCGCCTTCCCGCCCGGTTTGCCGTGGCAAAGGCGCGGTTGCCCGCCGGTGAGACGGCGGCCGCGCTCGACGGCAAGACGGTGGGGGTCGTTGCGGCAAGCGCCCATGAGGCCATGTTGAAAGCCTTCTTCCCGCGTGTGACGGCGCAGGCCTTTCCCGACCGCGCGGCCCTGCTTGCGGCCTTGAAGGACGGCAAGGTCGACGCGGTCTTCGGCGACGGCATGCAGCTCGCCTTCTGGACGAGCGGCTCGGAATCGGCCGGTTGCTGCCGCCTGTTCGATGGCCCCTATCTGTCCGAGACGTTTCTCGGCGAAGGCCTGACGATCATGGTCCGCAAGGAAGACGAAGCCCTGGCGGGGGCCGTGGATCACGCGCTTCTCGCCCTGTCGCGCAGCGGGCGCCTGCAGGAAATCTACCTGCGCTATTTCCCCATCAACCTCTACGGCGGGTGAGGGCGGGCGTTACTGGCTCGCCCAGATGATACGGGCGATCCAGTCGACCTCTTCCATGTCGAAACTGCGGTTCGGATGCTCGGGATTGAGCGACAGGAGCTCGATGGCACGCGGGCTCTGGCGGTGGAGCATCTTGGCCATGACCTCGCCCTCGCGCGTCTTGACGACCACCCGGTCGCCCCGGCGCACCTGCGCCCCCGGCTCGACGATCAGGATATCGCCGTCGCGGTAGAGGGGCAGCATGCTGTCGCCCTGCACCTCCAGCGCGTAGACGCCGGGCTTCCGGTCGGGAGAGGCGGGAAACTCCACCACATCCCAGCCCTGGCCGGCGGGGAAGCCGCCATCGTCGAAGAAGCCGCCGGCACCGGCCTGTGCGAAGCCGAGCAGCGGTATCGTGCCGGCCTGCGGCGGAAAGGCGCCCTGCGGCAGGCCGCTGTCGCGGCCCGTGTCGCCCAGCGCGAAGAATTCGTCGATGGTCGCGGAAGTGGCGTCGAGCACCTTGGCGATGGATTCCGTCGAGGGCCAGCGCTGGCGGCCGTCGGCACCCTGCCGCTTCGACTTGTTGAAGGACGTCGGATCGAGCCCGGCGCGGCGGGCAAGCCCGGACGGGGAAAGACGGTTGCGCTCGGCGAGGGCGTCGATCGCCGCCCATATCCGGTCATGGGAAAACATACTGCGAAAACCCTGCCAAGGCGTTGGACCAGCCAAAGCCTGTCCGATGAGGCGGACTATAGCGAAGGACGTTTTTCGAGTAAAGAAAAAAGGATTATATTCCTTTTTCGCGTCTAGCGCGGTTCTCCGCCGCGATCCGCCGGGCCACGACGCTCTCGCGCCAGACGGTGAACATGCCGGCGCCCACCACGATGGCGGAGCCCAGCACCATGTTCACATTCAACGTCTCGCCGAAGACGGTAACACCGATGATCGCCGCCATGACCACCTGGAGATAGGTGAGGGGCTGCACGGCGGCGGCATTGAGCAGGTCGTAGGCGCGGATGAGGAAATAGTGGCTGGAAATGCCCGTCATGCACAACAGCCCCATCCAGAGCCAGTCGACGGGAATGAGGTTGGTCCAGAAGAACGGACCGATCAGCGAAAGCACCGCCGCGCCGGCAAGACCGGTGTAGAGAAAGCTCGTCAGCGAGGAATCGTCGCGGCTGGCGAGGCGTGTGGTGATGGCGTAGAGCGCAAACATCAGCGCGGCCGCCAGCGGCACGAGCACGCTGGAATCGAACGCGCCGTCCGTCGGGTTGATGATGATCAGCACGCCCAAGAGGCCCACCGAGATCGACGTCCAGCGCCGCCAGCCCACCCGCTCGCCGAGCAGCGGCATGGACAGGAGCGCGACGAAGATGGGGCCGGAGGCGAGGATCGCCTGGGTATGCGCGAGGCCGACGGCATTGAAGGCCGTGATGACGACGACGATCTGGAGCGCGAGCAGCGTGCCGCGCAGGATCTGGAGGAAGGGACGTTTCGACCGGATGGCGACCCCCAGCCCGCCGGAACTGCGCGCGGCCATGACCAAGGCGAAGGCTGCGAACGCCCAGAACCGCAGCATGGCGATGAAGATGGGCGAATAGAGGCTGCCGAGATGTTTTGAAATGGCATCCTGAAGGCTGAAGATCAGGATGGCCAGGAGGGTAAAGACGTAGCCGGTTCGTTTGGAGTCCATGCCCTTGCGCATATACCCGCAGCGCGGCGCTTGCACGCCGAAACTGCGTAAAACCGATATTTCGTGCCGGCTCCGGCGGCAAGGAAATTTTTCCTGCGCCTCTAGCTGTCGGCCTTGCCAGCACTATATTGCGCGATACACACACGCTGCCGCAGTCTTTCAAAAGAATCCGGGCGTTACGCTGATCCGCTGTTTTCAATCCAGCGGCGGAGCGATAATGTCCAGCGCATATGAAGCGGCGAAACCGGGGGGTGGAATGCCGATATCGAACGCCGCATTCGTGCGCTCGACCATAATCCTGTTCGTCGCCGGCGTTTTCGCACTGCTCGGCATTGTCGGTACATCGTTGTGGCTCGTCGGCAAGGTGCAGTCCTATTTCACCGGTTTCGTCGAACAGCGCGAGGCGCGCCGGGCATCGGCCGATCTTCTTTCGATCCTCAAGGATGCGGAAACCGGGCAGCGCGGTTTTATCATTACGGGCGATCCGGCATTCCGCGCGCCCTATGACGACGCGCTGCGCGGGGTCGCGGAGCAGAAGCAGGCCTTTGCCGACAGACTGGCCGGGCTGCCCGAATATGCCGGGGACGCGGAACGCGTCCAGCAGCTGGTGGTCCAAAAACTCGACGAACTGGCCGGCACCGTCGACCTCATGTTGCAGGGCCGCCAGGCTGAAGCGATCGCGCAGGTCAAGACCGACCGCGGCCGCGTGCTGATGGACGAAATCCGCGATCGTCTCGGCAACATCATGGACGATGCGGACGAGCAGCTGCGCAAGGGCGTGGTGGATACGCTGTGGTCGGCGGGCGCCCTTCAATGGACGACGGTGATCGGCGCCATCGCCATCATTACCGTGCTCGGCGGCGCCATCATCATCATCGTGCAGTATACCCGCGACAACCTCGCGGCGCGGCGCGAGGTGGAGCTGCTGAACGCCACGCTTGAGAAGCGCGTGGACGAGCGGACCGAGGAACTGATCCGCGCCAACCAGGAAGTGCAGCGCTTCGCCTATATCGTCACGCACGACCTTCGTGCGCCGCTGGTCAACATCATGGGCTTTACCAGCGAGCTGCAGGCATCGCTCGCGGCCATCCAGAGCTACGTGCTCGCCGATGGCAAGACGCCGAGCGAGGCGGATATTCTCGAGGCGCGCCGGGCGGCGGGCGAAGACCTGCCGGAGGCGATCGGCTTCATCCGGTCCTCCACCAAGAAAATGGACGGGCTGATCAACGCCATCCTGAAGATTTCGCGCGACGGCCGCCGCGAACTCAAGATCGAACGCGTCAATCTCAAGGGCCTCGTCGAGGCCGGTGCTGCCGCGGTCAACCATCAGGTGAGCGAAGCCGACGGCGTCATCACCATCGCCGACAACCTGCCGACGGTCGTGTCCGACCGGCTTTCGCTGGAGCAGGTGTTCGGCAATCTGTTCGACAATGCCATCAAGTACCGCTTGACCGAGCGGCCGTTGCGTATTTCAATCACAGCGCGCAATGCGGGTCGGGCAGGCTTCGTCATCGAATTCGCCGATAACGGCAGGGGCATCGCCCCTGAAGACCATGAGCGGGTCTTCGAGCTTTTCCGTCGCTCCGGCACACAGGACAAGCCGGGTGAGGGAATCGGGCTCGCCCATGTTCGTTCACTGATGCGAAATCTCGGTGGTGATATCGTCGTGAAATCCGAAATCGGGCAGGGGACGACGTTCGTTCTGCGTCTGCCGCCCGACCTCAGCAAAGTTGTCAGGAGTATGCAGGCATGAACGGATTGGGCAAGGAAGTCACCATCGTGATGATCGAGGACGATGAGGGCCATGCGCGCCTCATCGAGAAGAACATCCGCCGCGCCGGCGTGCACAACGAGGTCGTGCCCTTCACCAGCGGCACCGACGCGCTCGATTTCGTGCTCGGCAAGGACCGCTCCGGCATGGCGAGCGCGGGACGCTTCCTGCTGATCCTGCTCGATCTCAACCTGCCCGACATGTCCGGCATCGATATCCTCCAGAAGATCAAGACGAACACCCACACCAAGCGCCTGCCGGTCGTCATTCTCACGACGACGGACGACGAGCGGGAAATCCAGCGCTGTTACGATCTCGGCGCGAACGTCTACATCACCAAGCCGGTCGAGTATGAAAGCTTCGCGCATGCGATCCGTCAGCTCGGCCTGTTCTTCTCCGTGATCCAGATACCCGAGTCGCAGTGAATGAGAGAAGGTCCGTTCCGTCTCCTCTACATCGATGACGATCCGATCCTGGCGCGCCTCGCCGAGCGCGCGCTTGGCCGTGTCGGCTATGTCGTTGTCCATGCGGAGGATGTGGAGCCGGGCCGCGAGCTGTTCGCCGAAGGCGGCTTCGACGCCGTGGTGCTCGATCATTTCCTGGCATCGGGCACCGGCCTTTCCTTTCTCAAGGAACTCGCCAGCGCGCCGGGCGCGGTGCCGGTCGTCTATGTGACGGGGTCCAACGACGCGCAGGTCGCCGTCGAGGCGCTGAAGGCCGGCGCTGCGGACTATGTCATCAAGTCCGTCGGCGACGATTTCATGCCGCTGCTGGCCAATGCGCTCGGCCAGGCGCTGGAAAACGCCCAGCTGAAGCGCCTCAAGCTGGAAGCCGAGCAGGAGATCCGCGCGGCCAAGGAGCGTGCGGAAGTGCTGCTGGCGGAGGTGAACCACCGCGTCGGCAACTCGCTGGCGCTGGCCGCCGCGCTCATCCGCCTGCAGATGTCGAGCGCCATGGACGACGCGGTCAAGGAGGCGCTTTCCGAAACGCAGGCGCGCATTACCGCGATCGCCGGCATCCATCGCCGTCTCTACACGTCCGACGATGTGCGCAATGTCGATATGGGCGCCTATCTCTCGACGCTTCTGTCCGAGCTTGGGGCGTCCATGCAGGGCCAGGACCGCGATGTGCGGCTGAACCGCACGCTGGAGCCGCTGCATGTGCCGACCGATCGCGCGGTGTCGCTCGGCGTTATCGTGACGGAACTCGTCACGAATGCCTTCAAATATGCGTATGGCGAAACGGGCGGCGAAGTGCGCGTCGGCTTCACCCGGCTCGATGGCGAAAATGCACTGCTGTTCGTGGAAGACGACGGCATCGGCTGGCGCGGCGAAGGTCCCGTGCGCGGCACGGGCCTCGGCTCCAAGATCATCGGTGCCATGGCCACCAGCCTCGGGGCACGGCTCGACTATGCGGCGCGGGAAATCGGAACGCGCGCCGAACTGCTGGTGCGTATCGTCGAACCGTCGCGCTGACAAAATCCCGCCTCCTGGAAAACGGCACAGGCCGAGCGCCACGCGGCGTTTTCGCCCGTGGTTTCAAAAAGCGGTCGGACGGGGCGCCGGAAGCTGCCTCGACTGAGAATGATTTAGGTGACACCTTCCGGCGCCCCGTTCGGCGGTTTTTGCCCGCGACTCCGGTCTCTCTGCAAGGATCGACATGGCGGTGTCCTTCGCCGGTTTCCGGAATGGCCAGTGCCGTTTGACAACCGGAGCGCACGCCTTGGCGCTCCGTGGAAGGTGTCTCCACCTCCCGGCCTTCTCCATCCCGGCGGACGATGCCGACGCATCCGCCAATGCCGATCCCCTTGTGTGTCGCACAGGCACGCCCGGCGCGCCGTTCGGGGCGTAAAACGACAGGATCGGTCCGACATCCCGCCGTTTCCCCCGTGTCGCCGGAGGGAGACCATTTTCCGCAGGCCCGGTGCATGAAGTTTCGCGTCACCCCCTCACGCCCCGCGCCGACCCCGCCTCGCCGCAACGCCTTGCGGTGTATCCGAGGGCGGGATGGGGGCATTGTAGGGGCGGTTGAGGAAGGCGGGGAAATCGGCGCGGGATTGTGTTGGAAAATCAGCGGGCGCGATGCGTTTACGTCCCCGGATGAGGCACGGTGAGGACGGCGGCGCATGGCTGTGTGGATCCTCGGGTCGAGCCCAAGGATGACGCCAGAAGAGATGTGTGGGAAAAAGCAGCGCCACGGTTTGCGGCGAATTGCATGGGGGGCAGGACGAGGAAAGCGCAAACAGATATTGCCGAGGCGGCCTGCCGGTCTAGTATCTCGTTGAAGAAAAGGAGGACAGCAGATGGAAACCAATGAACTGCATCGCGGCCGGCTGATCGACCATATCCAGCTCGTCGTGCGCGACCTCGAGGCCAGCCGGCGGTTCTATGAGGCAGTGCTCGGCGCGCTGAACATTCCGCTCGGCGGCGCGGAGGAGAAATATTTCTGGTTCGATGAACTGTTCGTCTCCAGCAGCGACAGTGCGGCTGCAACAGGAGCCCTGACCGGGCGGCATCATCTGGCGTTCCAGGCCGCGGACGAGGCGATGGTGGACGCCTTCTACAAAGCGGGCCTTGCCGCCGGCGGCACGGACAATGGCGCGCCGGGAAAGCGCCCCTATCATCCCGGCTATTTCGCCGCCTTCCTGCTCGATCCCGATGGCAACAATATCGAGGCGGTCTTCCACGGCCCGCATACGCGCAGCGCGCCGTCCGTAACGATCACCTTCTGACGGCACCGTTCAGCCGCCTGTCAGCAAATCGGCCTAGCAGGGCGTCAGGCTTTCAAGAAAGGTTGACGCCCATGACTTATCGCATCCCCTCACTTGCCGTTCTCGCCGCGCTCTGCCTCGCAGCTCCCGCATTCGCCGCAACGACCGTGAAAGTCGTCGAGGGCGGGGAAGGCGGCGGACCGATGACGCTGTCGATCGATCAGCCGACGATCAAGGCCGGCGACGTCGTGTTCCAGGTCCACAACGACGCGGTAAGCGAAGAGCATGAGATGGTGTTGGTGAAGTTGAAATCGCCGGACCAGAAAATCCCTGTCGTCGCGGCAAAGCATCGCGTGGACGAGAAGAAGCTGAAGAGCCTGGGCGAGGTCGCTGACATCAAGCCGGGTGCCGACGGGATGCTGAAGGCCAGGCTGCAACCCGGCACTTATCTTCTGCTCTGCAATATCAAGGGCCACTACGAGGCCGGCATGCATGCCAGGCTCGTTGTGACGAAATAGGCGGCGCTGCCTAGCGTTTCCTGGCGGCCGGGGGCTTCTTGCTCTTGGCCGCCGGCTCGGCTTTCTCCTGGATGGCCTCCTGCTCCAAACGCAGGGCACGCAGGCGTGCGGTCTTCTTCTCGCGGGCGGTCGCTTCGCTGGCGATGATGGTGCGCGCGGCACTGTCCGTTGCGGCGGCCTTGGCCTGCGAGGAAGGTTTGACCGGGGCGGAAAGCATATCCTTGGTCATGTCCATGATATCACCTTTCTGAACCGTTCTGGGCGGGATTGCCGGGTGACGCGGTCGTCACCCGGTGCAATTGTCAGCGTCCCGGACGCACTGCCTTCTTGGGCGCGGGCAGCAGGCCTTCGCGCTGCATCTTCTTGCGCGCGAGCTTGCGCTGGCGGCGCACGGCCTCGGCCTTTTCGCGCACGCGCTTTTCCGACGGCTTTTCAAAGGCGCTGCGCGCCTTCATTTCGCGGAAGAGGCCTTCGCGCTGCATCTTCTTCTTCAGCACACGCAGTGCCTGATCGACATTGTTGTCTCTGACGAGAACCTGCAAGGTATGTCCTTTCTCGCGGCATAGCCGCACTGGGTGGGATTTCGCAGCGGCAATCCGGTCCGGATTACCGCGCGGGGCGGATGGTCAGCGGTTTCAGCCAGGGGCTGCCCGCACGGGGCGCTTCGCGCTTTCCGTTCGTGCGCGGCGCGCCAGCGGTCTTGTCGCCCGCCTCGATGTCGCTCTGCACGATGCGGCGTTCGAAATTCTCGCCTTCCAGACGCACGCGATACTGAACCTCGCCGTGGTCCGCCGGCAGCACGCCGACGATGCGGCAGGCCCGTTCACCCGTGGTCGCGCGCGAGAGGCCGGCCCTGAGGACGACGTGGTCTCCGATGGCGTAGGTTTTACGGCTCATGAAAATCTCCTTTGCGGGTGCCCGCAAGGTTGTCGAAACAAAAAGGCCGGGCGTTACCCCGACCTCTTCCCGTCATTCGAACTCTTCACTGCCAGTACATCCGTGGTCAGCGAGGAGGAACGACAATTCTTATGCGGCGCGCAGGCCGTCGGCAGAGTTCTTGCCGGACTTGCGGTCACGGACGATGTCGTACGTGATCTTCTGGCCTTCGTTCAGCGAGCCCATGCCCGCACGTTCGACAGCCGAGATATGCACGAACACGTCGGTCGAGCCATCGTCAGGCTGAATGAAGCCGAAGCCTTTGGTGCTGTTGAACCACTTTACGGTACCTGAATTCATAACGATATCCTTTTCATCGCTAGTGTAACCGGGAGATGTTTTTCCCGTTATTGATCGATCTTGAAAGGAAATCTGACGAAGAGCAGGGCTCGGTGGCAAAGGTCGCAAGCAGTTATCGATGGCTTCTATATAAAGTTTATTCCCGATAATGCAATGGTTTTGCAAAATTTTTCTGGAGAGATTTGGACGAGACGCCGGAAAATACGGTGATCTGCCGCCGTTTTCAAAATTCAATTTACCGAAAACGCCGTTTTATTTTTGCTTGAAATCAGGGTGCGCAAAAGAAAAGGGCGGCCCAAAAGCCGCCCTAGGTTGTCGCATACGGTACGGCGCACTCAGGCGGCCTTCCTGGCCTCCGGCGCAAAGCGGCCGTAGAAGGTTTCGCCCTTGGCGGCCATGTCCTTCAAGAGCGGCGTCGGCTGGAAGTGGCTGCCGTATCGGGCGGCCAGTTTCTCGCAGAGTGCCACGAAGGCCTTCACGCCCATGCCGTCGATGTAGGACAGCGTGCCGCCGGTATAGGGGGCGAAGCCGAAACCGAGGATGGAGCCGACATCGGCCTCGCGCGGATCGGTGACGATGCCTTCTTCCATGGTGCGGGCGGCTTCCAGCGCGATGGTGACGAGCAGGCGCTCCTTCAGCACCTGGATATCGACATCCTCTGGCTTCTGTTGCGGGTAGAGGTCCTTCAGGCCGGGCCAGAGCTTCTTCTTCTGCGGCTTCGGCGGGTAATCGTAGAAGCCCTTGCCGGCCTTGCGGCCGAGGCGGCCTTCGCCGTTCACGAGCGTCGTCACCAGTTCCATGTGGCGCGGATCGACGGCCTTTTCGCCGAGATCGGCGATGGCCGCCTTGAAGACCTTGTACGAAAGGTCGACCGCCACCTCGTCGTTGAGCGACAGCGGGCCGACCGGCATGCCCGCCATCTTGGCGGCATTCTCGATCATCGCCGCCGGCACGCCTTCGATCAGCATGTCGTAGGCTTCGGCCATGTAGCGGAAGACGCAGCGGTTGACGTAGAAGCCGCGCGTATCGTTGACGACGATCGGCGTCTTCTTGATGGCGGCGACGTAATCCAGCGCGGTGGCGAGCGCCTTGTCGCCCGTCTCCTTGCCCAGGATGACCTCCACCAGCATCATCTTCTCGACCGGCGAGAAGAAGTGGATGCCGATGAACTGGTCCGGCCGCTTCGAATTCCTGGCGAGGCCCGTGATCGGCAGCGTCGAGGTGTTGGAGGCGAAGATGGCGTCCGCGCGCAGCACGGCCTCGATCTTCTCCGTCACCTCCTTCTTGACCGTACGGTCCTCGAAGACGGCTTCGATGACGAGGTCGGCATCGGCGAGTGCGGCATAATCGGGGGTCGGGGTGATGAGGGACAACAGCTTTTCGCCATCCTCCTTGGACATGCGGCCCTTGCCGATGGCGCCGGTGACGAGGCCTTCAGAATGGGTCTTGCCCTTGTCGGCGGCCTCCTGGTCGCGGTCGATGAGGACCACCGGAATACCGGCGGCGGCCGTCACATAGGCGATGGAGGCGCCCATGAAGCCCGCGCCGACGACGGCGACCTTCCTGAACTCCGCCTTGGGAATGCCGGCCGGCTGGCGCGCGCCCTTGCCGAGCTCCTGCATGGAGATGAACAGCGACCGGATCATCGAGAAGGCTTCGGTCGTCTGGAGGATATGGGTGAAGTAACGCTGCTCGATCCTCAAACCCGTCTCGAACGGCACCTGAAGGCCTTCATAAACGCATTTGAGGATGGCGAGCGCGCCCGGATAGTTGCCCGATGTCTCCCGGCGCAGGATGGCGGGGGCGGCCGGCCAGAGCTGGGCGGAGGCGGGCGTCCAGATGCCGCCGCCGGGGGCCTTGAAGCCCTTCTCGTCCCAGGGCTGGACGGGTTTCAGGCCGTCTTTGATCATCTGCTTGGCGGCGGGAATGAGCTGGTCGGGCTCGACGATCTGATGGACAAGATTCATCGCCTTGGCGCGCGCGCCGGTCAGCGACGAGCCGGTCGTCATCATCTGAAGGGCATCCTGCGCATTGGCAAGCCGCGGCACGCGCTGGGTGCCGCCGGCGCCGGGGAAGATGCCGACCTTGACCTCGGGCAGCGCGATCTTGACCGACTTGGCATTCGAGGCCACGCGGGCGTGGCAGGCGAGCGACATTTCGAAGGCGCCGCCCATGCAGGTGCCGTTGATGGCCGAGACCCAGGGTTTGCCCGATGTCTCCAGCTTGCGGAATAGCCAGGTCATGCGGCCCGTGGTTTCGAACAGTTTCTGCACGGCGGTCGCGGGATCGGCCGCCTGGGCGTCCTTCAGGAGGTCGAAGCTCGCCTTGATCATCGAGAGATCCGCGCCGCCGGAGAAGGAGGACTTGCCCGACGTGATGACCGCGCCCTTGACGGCGCTGTCGGCCGCGACCTGGTCGATGATCTTATCCAGCTCGTCCATCACCTCGACGGTGAAGACGTTCATCGACTTGTCGGGCATGTCCCAGGTGACCAGCGCAATGCCGTCGGCGTCGGTCTCGATGGTGAAGTTCTTGTATGCGCTCATGATGGGGATTCCTCTCCCTTGAAATCGATGTGGCTTCACACGCTGTCCTCTCCTCCGTCATGGTCGGGCTTGACCCGACCATCCAGCTCCGGGCTGTGGATCCTCGGATCAAGCCCGAGGATGACGACCGGAGAGAGCGTGGCTTACCTCTCTCAGACCCGTTCGATGATCGTCGCCGTGCCCATGCCGGCGCCGATGCACAGTGTCACGAGGGCGGTGTTGAGGTCGCGGCGTTCCAGTTCGTCGAGTACCGTGCCGAGGATCATCGCGCCGGTCGCGCCGAGCGGGTGGCCCATGGCGATGGCGCCGCCGTTGACGTTGATCCTGTCGTGCGGGATGTCGAAGGCTTGCATATAGCGCAGGACGACGGCGGCGAAGGCCTCGTTGAGCTCGAAAAGGTCGATGTCGGACAGCTGCATGCCGGTGCGGGCGAGCAGCTTTTCCGTGACGTCGACCGGGCCCGTCAGCATCAGCGCCGGATCGGAGCCGATATTGGCGAAGGCCTTGATGCGGCCGCGCGCCTTCCTGCCGAGGATCGCGCCGCCTTCCTTCGAGCCGAGCAGCACGGCGGCGGCGCCGTCGACGATGCCGGAGGAATTGCCGGCATGGTGCACATAGTTGATGCCTTCGATTTCCGGATGCGCCTGGATGGCGACGGCCTCGAAGCCGCCCATCTCGCCGGGCATCTGGAAGGACGGCTGCAACTGTGCGAGCGCCTGCATGTCGGTGCCGGGGCGCATGTGCTCGTCACGGTCGAGGATGACGAGACCGTTGATGTCCTTTACCGGCACGACGGAATTGTTGAAGTAGCCGTTCTGCCAGGCATGGGCGGCGCGCTTCTGGCTCTCGACGGCATAGGCATCGACATCGTCGCGGGAGAAGCCGTATTTCGTGGCGATCAGGTCGGCGGAGACGCCCTGCGGCATGAAATAGGCCGGGAAATTGACGGAGGGGTCCATGAACCAGGCGCCCCCAGACATGCCGAGCCCGACGCGCGACATGGATTCCACGCCGCCGGCGACGACGAGGTCGTCGGCGCCCTGCGCGATCTTCGCCGCGCCGAAATTCACGGCATCGAGGCCCGAGGCGCAGAAGCGCGAGATCTGCATGCCCGGCGCCTTCGTGGAGTAGCCGGCCTCGAAGGCGGCGGCCTTGGGGATGACGGCGCCGGCGTCCATGACGGGATCGACGCAGCCCATGATGATGTCGTCGACCTTTTCCGTGTCGAGGCCGTTGCGGTCGCGCACCGCTTCCAGAACCTTCGCGGCAAGCCGCACGGACGGCACTTCGTGCAGCGATCCGTCCTTCTTGCCGCGCCCGCGCGGGGTGCGCACATGATCATAGATGAAGACGTCGGTCATTCTCTTCTCCCTATGGCCTTTCAGCCGAAACCATCATTCGAAAAATGTCGTCACGCGCGCCAGAACCTCATCCATGATGAAATCAGGAACTCGTTCGATGAACTTGCCTCCACGGGCTTTCAGGTCGACGGCGCGCAACTGGTTGCACAAGACGACGCCGTTGCTGCTCGTCCCGGCGCCGGAAAGGGAAACGGCGAATCCACGGAACCGGGCAAACTCTCCGCCTGACGTGATCGGGGCCACGATCGGGATGCCGACCTTGTTGAAGAGGGCATCCGTCACCACGAGGACATAGCGGGCGCCGGCCTGCTCGCGGCCCTGCGTCGGCTCAAGATCGACGTGCCAGACCTCGCCCCGGTTCATCAGATGACTTCCCGGCCGACCGGTGGATCATTCAGCCATTCACGGTCCTCGTCTGAAAGCGGCGCATCAAGGTCGCACTGGGCGACCAGTTCCTCGAGCGTGTATTTGGGGCGGGAACGAGCCACAGCAATCAAGCGACCGTTCTCAACGGTGATCTCGACTTTGGTATTGGCCTGAAGGCCAAGTTCCTCAAGCACCGGCTTGGGCACGGTCATCATCACCGATCCGCCGACATTGCGCAGTGTAGACGTTGCCATCGTCACCTCCATGGAAAGTTATACGAATATATAACTTTCCTCCTCCGCTCACAATCCGCTCAGAATGCCTCCGCCGCCAGCTCCATCACCGTGTCCGCGCCGGCCTCGATGCGGGTCTTGCGCAGGGCGGTTTCCGGCATCAGGCGTTCCATGAAGAACTTGGCCGTGACCAGCTTGTTCTTCAGGAAATCCTCCCGTTCGCCGGCACCGCCGGCCAGGCCCGCTTCCGCGGCCTTGGCGATCTTCGCCCACATGTAGCCGATGACGACGAGGCCGAAGAGGTGCATGTAATCGGTCGAGCCGGCGCCGGCATTGTCGGGCTTGGCCATGGCGTTCTGCATGAACCACATGGTGGAGGCCTGAAGGTCGTTCAAGCCCTTCTTGAGACCCTTCGTGAAAGGCGCAAGCGCCTCGTCGCTGCGGTTCTCCTCGCAGAAATCGCCGATTTCCTTGAATAGCGCCATGACGGCGCGGCCGCCGTTCATGCCGAGCTTGCGGCCGACGAGGTCGAGCGCCTGGATGCCGTTGGCGCCCTCGTAGATCATGGCGATGCGCGCATCGCGCACATACTGACTCATGCCGTGCTCTTCGATATAGCCGTGGCCGCCGAAGACCTGCTGGGCCATGACGGCGTGGTCGAAGCCCTTGTCGGTGAGCACGCCCTTGAGGATGGGCGTCATCAGGCCGAGGATGTCGTCGGCCGCCTGGCGCTCGGCCTCATCGGCGGAACGATGGGCGATATCCGATTTCAGCGCCGTCCACAGCGTGAAGGCGCGGCCGCCCTCCGTCCAGGCCTTGATGGTCATCAGGGTGCGGCGGATATCGGGATGCACGATCAGCGGATCGGCCTTGCCGTCCGGGTTCTTGGCGCCGGAGAGCGAACGGCCCTGGAGGCGTTCGCGGGCATACTGGGCGGCGTTCTGGTAGGCGATTTCGGCGATTGACAGGCCCTGGAGGCCGACGCCGAGGCGGGCCTCGTTCATCATGACGAACATGGCGTTGAGGCCCTTGTTCTCTGTGCCGATGAGGAAACCGGTCGCCTCGTCGTAATTCATGACGCAGGTGGCGTTGCCGTGAATGCCCATCTTGTGTTCGATCGCACCGCAGGTGACGCCGTTGCGCTCACCCGGCGTGCCATCGTCCTTGAGGATGAACTTCGGCACGATGAAGAGCGAAATGCCCTTGGTGCCCTCTGGCGCGCCCTCGATGCGGGCGAGGACGAGATGCACGATATTCTCCGACATGTCGTGCTCGCCGGCGGAGATGAAGATCTTCTGGCCCGAGATCTTGTAGGAGCCGTCGGGCTGCGGCACGGCCTTGGTGCGCAGCAGGCCGAGATCGGTGCCGCAATGGGGTTCCGTCAGGTTCATGGTACCGGTCCAGGTGCCCTCCACCATCTTCGGCAAGTAGGCGGCCTTCTGCTCGTCGGAACCGTGCACGAGGATCGCGGCGATCGCGCCCTGCGTGAGGCCCGGATACATGGTGAGCGCCATATTGGCGGACGACATATATTCGCCGACGGCGGTGTGCAGCACGTAGGGCAAGCCCTGGCCGCCGAATTCCTCCGGCACGGCAAGGCCGATCCAGCCGCCCTGGCGATAGAGATCGTAGGCTTGCCTGAAGCCCTTCGGCGTCGTCACCGTGGCGTCGTCGGCGCGCTTGCAGCCTTCCTGGTCCCCGGAAAGGTTGACGGGAAACAGCACTTCCTCGGCAAGCTTTGCGGCCTCGCCGGCAATCGCCTCCACCATGTCGCCCGTCGCGTCGGCGAAACCGGGCAGGTTGTTGTAGCGCTCCAGCGACAGGACGTCGTTCAGGATGAAAAGCGTGTCATTCACGGGGGCCTTGTAGATCGGCATCGTCAGCGTTCCTCACCTATCCCGCGGACCTCGGTCCGCTCCTTGGGAAGGATAGTATGAAATTTTGACGTTTGCGTAAACGTCAAAACGCACGGTGCGACGAAATTCTCATTCCGGGCAGGGACGGGGAGGGTAACTATGGCTGCCGTGTTCAGCCGCGGCGAAGCCCCGGGGTGCAGGTTGCGGTGCCACAACGGGGCGCACCGCCTTGCCAAAGCCAGTCTATGAGCAAATCGTTAAAAAAATTCCGCGCGGGTTAACCCCTTGTTTACCACGTTTCATGAATTGTGGCGCCTGAGGGCGTGGGATCGGGAATCATTTCGGCTTTCCTCTGCGGTGCCTGGATCGGGGATCCGGGTGAGGCAGGGACGGTACGGTTTCCCGCAAAACGCAGGAAGGGCGCAGCCGGGCGGGCCGCACCCTCAAGGGTATCTCCCGGCAGGCCGGTGGCCGCCAAAGCGAGGCAAGATGAACGGATCGCGAAACCCGCAACGTCATGGCGAACGGTCTTCGCTCGACGCGCTCAATCGCACCATCGAGGGGCTGGAAGCCCGCATCGAGGGGCTGATGGGCGGCCGCGATCCGCGCGGGCGTGCCGAAGAGCGCTATGCCCCCGAGCGCTATACGCCACGTGCCGAACAGTCCCGCTACGAGCCGCAGCGCAACCTTCCGTTGCGCGAGGATCCGGTTTCGGAAATCCTGCAGCGCCAGCGCGCCATCGACGGCACGCGCGAGCGCGCCGCCCAGCGTGTCGAGCGCCGCCCGCTCTCGACCGATCACCATGCCGCCGCCCAGCAGGCGCAGGCCGCCTATGGCAATCATTCCGCCACCGCGCCGGCGCGCGGCGACAATTCCATCGAGGATATCGCCAAGGCGCTGGTTTCGCTGCGTCAGGATCTCAAGAAGGATATTGCCGACGGGCTGGAACGCGAGATGCACACGCTGCGCTCCGAAATCCGCGGCATCCGCCAGATGGCCGAAGGCCGCGGCAACACGGACGACCTGCGCGCCGAACTGCAGCGCCTTGCCACCGGCATCAACCAGCTCGGCCGCCAGTCCGGCCATACGGACGGCCTGCGCGTCGAGTTCGACGAGCTGCGCTCCGTGCTCGACGGGCTGGCGCGCGAGGATTCCGTGCGCCGCATGGAAGACCGCTGGAACGGCGTCGAGCAGAAGCTGTCGGTCTTCGACCAGGCGCGCGACGACGAGCTCGTGGCACTGGCCTACCGCCTCGACGAGCTGAAGAACCAGATCAGCGCGATGAGCGCCACGCCCGCCATCCGCGCGCTGGAAGACAAGATCGAGATGATCGCCGACGCGATCGACGGCCTCGGCCGCCGCGTCGAACCGGATGGCGGTCGCTTCGTCACGGCCGTCTCCTCGCAGTTCGAGGGGCTCGACGCGCGCCTCGACGAGATCACCCGCGCGATTGCCGCGGCCGGGCGCATGCAGCAGGGCGCGTCCGCCGACACCGGCATGATGCAGCGCCTCGAAGGCCGGATCGCCGACCTTGCCGGGCAGCTCGACATGATCGCCCGCCGTCCGGCGCCCGCGCAGGAACAGGGCCTGGGCCTGCGTCTGGAGGCGCTGGCCAGCCGGATCGAGGAACTGTCGAACGAGCGCACGGCGCTTCGCCTCGAAGAGCGCATTGAAGAGCTGTCGCGCATGCTGGAGCAGAGCCAGCAGGTCACGCCGCTCGTCGGCGGCGACGAGCTTGCCTATTACCTCTCCGACATTTCCCGCAAGATCGATGCGCTCGACCAGGGCAGCGTCAACGGCGAGCTGGCCGAGCGTCTCGATACGCTCGCCCGCCGCATCGACCGGCTCGATACGCCTGTCGGCAGCCCGTTCCAGGAGGATCGTTTCTCCCAGATCGAAGGACGCCTCACCGCCATCGCCGACCGGCTGGACGCGACCCGTACGGCGCCCGCGGGCGACCATGAAGCGTTGCGCGGGCTGGAAGCGCAGATCGCCCACCTTTCCACGCTGATCGGCACGCCCTCCGCGCCGGCGGCCTTCGGCGGCGTGCCGTCGGATGTCGAAAGCCGGCTCGCCACCATCGAAGACTATATGGCGACCAATGACGAATATATCGTCGAGGCGGCCCGCCAGGCCGCCGAAGCCGTCATGGAGGCCTATCGCCACGCCAGCCCGGCGGTGGCCGGCAACACGGACATGGACGCGATCGCCGGCCTTGCTTCCGACCTGCGTGCGCTCGAGGAGCTGACGCGGTCGAGCGAGGACCGCACGGCGCGCACCTTCGACGCGCTTCACGAGACGCTGGTGCAGATCGCCGGCCGCCTTGAGGATTTCGACGCGCCGCGCGAAAGCTTCGGCCGCCGCGAACCCGCCGCCATGCCGCGCGCCGAAATGCCGGCGATGGAGACTGCGCATGCCGAAAGCCTCGGCGCTCACGACTATCCGTTCGACGATGATGGTTTCGGCACGCAGCAGCGCCGCAACGCCCCTATCGACGACCATGAGGAAAGCCGCTTCCCGGAGATCGCGGTCGAGCACATCCCCGCACCGCAGCGGGAAGAGCAGCACGACGCGCTGGCCTCTGCCGCAGAAGCCGATCTCTCCGAAGGCGGCGCCAGGGACGAGCAGCCCAGGGACGAGCAGCCCAAGGGTCTGCTGGCCGGCCTGAAGCGGCGCCTGTCGCCCGGCCGCAAGGAGCCTGCCGCGCGGCCGGTCGAGCGGCAGCATATCGAGCCGACGCCGTCTCTCGATGCGGCCGACGAACTGGCGCCGGAAGTGGCCAACGAACTTCTCGAGCCCGGCTCGGGCACGCCCGACGTCCGCCGCATCCTCGAGCGCGTGCGCGCCGGCCAGGCCTCCTCCGGCGGCCGTTCGAGCGCCGCAACCGAGACGGACAAGGCCGATTACATCGCCGCCGCCCGTCGCGCCGCGCGCCTTGCCGCCGAGGAGAGCGATGCGATGGCCCGCGTCGCCCCGGCGAAGAAGGGCGAAAAGCCCGCCAAGGACGCGAAGCCCGCATCGGGATCGGCCTTTGCCCGTCACCGCCGGCCGATCCTTCTGGCCGTTGGCGCGGCACTGCTGGCCATCATGTCCTATCCGCTCATCAACACGCTGGTGCGCGGCGACAGCGCGCCCGTCGTCATCGAGCAGACGGCGGTGAGCGGTGAGAACACCACGCCCGCCGCCGAAACGGGCGAAGCGGCAACGGCGAATGCCGGCACAGCGCCCGTCGCCGGCGAAAAGGCCGTGACCGATCCGGCCCCGGCAGAGCGCAGTATTGCAGGCACGAACACCGCCGACGGCACCACACCGATGTCCGCCTCCACGCGGGGTGCCGATATGCTGACCACGCCCTCGGTGACCGAAGACGCCGACACTGCCGGCTTCGAACCGGTGACGACGCCGGAAGCGGCGCCGCTGGCCGGCCAGGACAATGTGAACGCAACGCAGGAGGCCGCGCCGGTCGACCAGACGCAGACGGCGGCGATCGTCGTTCCCGAGGCGATCACGCCCGCATCGCTGGCCACGGCGGCCAAGGGCGGCGATCCGCTCGCTTTGTTTGAGATCGGTGCGCGCTATACGGATGGTCGCGGCGTTGCGGTCGATCTCAAGGAAGCCGCCCGCTGGTACGAGCTTGCCGCCGCCCGCGGCTTTGCGCCGGCCGAATACCGGCTCGCCAATCTCTACGAAAAGGGCCAGGGCGTCGAACGCGACCTGGAGCATGCCCGCAAGCTCTATGAGGTAGCGGCCAACAAGGGCAATGCGAGCGCCATGCACAATCTCGCCGTCCTGCTCGCCACCGGCATCGGCAATGCGGCGCCGGATTTCGACGGCGCAGCGAAATGGTTCCAGAAGGCCTCCGAACTCGGCGTGCGCGACAGCCAGTTCAACCTCGCCATCCTCTATGCACGCGGCAACGGCGTGAAGCAGAATCTGGAAGAATCCTACAAGTGGTTCGCCATCGCCGCCCGCGACGGCGACCGCGACGCCGCCGGCAAGCGCGACGAGGTGGCCAACGCCATGCGCCCCGAGCAGCTGACCAGCGCCAAGGCGAAGGTCGAGCTGTGGAAGCCGCAGCCGCTCGACGAAAAGGCCAACTCCGCCGAACTGCCGGACGAATGGGCCGGTGCGGCGGTCAAGACCGCCAGCGTCGATATGAAGAAGGCCATCCGCAACATCCAGGCCATCCTCAACAACAACGGCTTCAATGCCGGCACGCCGGATGGAGAGATGGGCAACAAGACGGTGGCGGCCATCAAGGCCTTCCAGAAATCCGTCGGCCAGAAAGAGACGGGCGAGATCGACGATGCGCTCGTCACCGAGCTTCTGAAGCGCAACAAACAGCCGGGTTGACCGGATTTCGCTAAGGGCCCCGAACAGGGGCCCTCTTCGGTTGACACCTCCCAAACCCGCAGGCATGACAAAAGCCAAGCCGCATGTCGTTCACGCCATGTAAAGAAGGCTGTGGCATTTTGAATGCACGGCATGATTCCATCCATAAATCGGCCCTGATTTACGGAATTATGCGGTGCAAATCTAAAGCCGCTTCAGGATGATATCCGTTCCTCAAACGTTATCATCGTGACGGCGGCCATGGTGGGCCGGAAGGCAGCCGCCGTGTGACGAATTCTTGCGTGATGCAAGGCGTGACCAGCCGTGACGGGGGCATCCCCTTCAACGACGGGGCGCTTTCCTGCATTCGCAGCCTGCCGAAGAGGCGCCGCGGCGGCAGGCATAGGTGAAAAGCGACTGCCAAGGTAAGCCCGCAAGGGCAAAACTGCCGATCGGGGTTCCGTTGTGACTGTCTACCTGCCCATTGCAGAGCTCTCGGTGAACATCTTCATCATTCTGGGCATGGGTGCGGCCGTCGGTTTCCTGTCCGGCATGTTCGGTGTCGGCGGCGGCTTCCTGATCACGCCGCTGCTCATCTTCTACAATATCCCCCCTGTCGTCGCGGTTGCGACCGGCGCAAACCAGGTCGTCGCCTCTTCCATGTCCGGCGCGCTCTCGCATTTCCGGCGCGGCACGCTGGATGTGAAGCTCGGCACGGTGCTGCTGTTGGGCGGTCTGGTCGGCGCGACCGTCGGCATCTGGATCTTCGCGTTGCTGCGCAGCGTCGGCCAGCTCGATCTCGTCATCTCGCTGCTCTATGTCGTGCTGCTCGGCACGGTCGGCACGCTGATGCTGCTGGAAAGCATCCGCGCCATGCGCCGCTCGGCGAGCAACCAGCCCGTCTCGCTGCGCCGGCCCGGCCAGCACAACTGGGTGCATCGCCTGCCGCTGAAGATGCGTTTCAAGAAATCAAAGATCTATCTCAGCGTCATCCCCGTTATCGGGCTGGGCTTCTGCATCGGCATCCTCACCTCCGTCATGGGTGTCGGCGGCGGCTTCATCATGGTGCCGGCGATGATCTACCTGCTGCGCATCCCCACCAATGTCGTCGTCGGGACCTCGCTGTTCCAGATCATCTTCGTCACCGCCTATACGACCGTGGTGCAGGCCACGACCAACTATTCCGTCGATATCGTGCTCGCCTTCATCCTGATGGTGGCGGGCGTGATCGGCGCGCAATACGGCGTGCGGGTCGGGCAGAAGCTGCGCGGCGAACAGCTTCGCGCGCTGCTCGCCCTGCTGGTGCTCGCCGTCGGCGCCCGTCTCGCCGTCGACCTGGTGGTCACGCCCGACGATGTCTACTCGGTCATCAGCGAGGGGGTCTATCGATGAGAGCCCTTGACTTGCTCCTGCTGCTCTTCGTCAGCCTCGTGTCTCCTGCCGCCGCGCAGGAAGACAGGCCGGCCGAAGCGCCCGAGAAGCTGGAAATCGGCATCTCCACCGACGAGATCGCCATTTCCTCGGATTTCCGCGGCGCGGACCTGACGATCTTCGGCGCGATCGAAGGGTACGATCCGGCTTTGCTCGCCCAGCGCAAATACGACATCGTCGTGGCGCTGGAGGGGCCGAAGGACAACAACACGGTGCGCATCAAGGAGCGCGTCTTCGGCATCTGGGTCAACCGGCGTTCGATGACCTTCGAACTGGTGCCGGAATCCTATTCGCTGTCGAGCACGCGCGATGTCGAGACGATCGCCGATCCCGCCATGCTGAACGGCGTGGGCGTCGGTATCCAGCATATCCGCCTCACGCCCGTCGGCTTCGTCGGCGACGGCAGCAACCTTACGGAGTTCCGCGACGCGTTCCGCCGCCTGAAGGAAAGCGGCGGCTTCTACCAGCGCGATCCGGGCGGCGTGCAGTTCATCAGCGCCAGCCTGTTCAAGGCCACGGTGAAGCTGCCGGCGAACGTGCCCAACGGCACCCATATCGTGCGCGCGCATCTTTTCCGCGACGGCGTCTTCATCTCGGAAAAGGCGCTGCCGCTGCGGGTCATGAAGACCGGTATCGAGCAGATGATCTCGACGGCGGCCTACGACCATTCGCTGGCCTATGGCGCGTTCTCGGTGTTCCTCGCCGCCCTGACCGGCTGGCTGGCGAGCGTCGTGTTCCGCAAGGACTGATCGCCCGGGCGGCTGGGCGGCGATAAACATTTCTTGAAATGATGTGTTGAAACAAATCACGCTTTCGCACCCTTGCGACGTCAGGGTGGCGCGCGTCCAAGCGGGCCATCATGTTCGATCAACAAGGGAACCACCATGCGCACGACCAGCTTCTTCCTCGCCGGAACCATGCTAGCCGCCACGCTTCTTGCAGTACCGGCCTTTGCCCAGACCGCACGCACCGCCGAAACCGGCCAGGCAAATGCGCCCGACCAGAAGCCGGCTTTCGAAGGCCAGACGCGCGCCACGCTGCCCGACAGCGTGCCCGAGATCGCCGTCGACGTGGTGGCGCAGGGCCTGCCGCATCTCTGGGCCATGGAGTTCCTGCCGGACGGGCGCATGCTCGTGACGGCCAAGGAAGGCACCATGCACGTCGTTTCGCAGGAGAACGGCGAGGCGAGCCCGGCGATCGAAGGCGTGCCGGAGGTAATGTCCGACGGGCAGGGCGGCCTGCTCGACGTGGCGCTGGCCCCGGATTTCGAAAGCTCCAACCGCATCTACTTCTCCTATTCGGAGCCGCGCGACGGCGGTAACGGCACGTCGGTGGCATCCGCGACGCTGGCCGAGCAGGACGGGAAATTCTCGTTGCAGGATGTGAAGGTCATCTTCCAGCAGATGCCGACCTATGACGGCGACAAGCATTTCGGCTCGCGTCTCGTCTTCGGGCCGCAGGGCGAGCTCTATGTCACCGTCGGCGAACGGTCCGACGCGGAGACCCGCGTCGGCGCGCAGGATCTCGGCAGCGGCTTCGGCAAGGTCTTCCGTCTCGACGCGGAGGGCAAGGCGCATGCCGACAATCCGTTCGCCACGCAGGACGACGCGTTGCCGGAGATCTGGAGCTACGGCCACCGCAACCTGCAATCGGCGACCCTCGACGGACAGGGCCGTCTGTGGACGGTCGAGCACGGGCCGAAGGGCGGCGACGAGCTGAACCGCCCGGAGGCCGGCAAGAACTACGGCTGGCCGAAGGTGACCTACGGTGTCGAATATAGCGGCGGCAAGGTGGGCGAGGGCATCACCGCGCTCGAAGGCACCGAGCAGCCGGTCTACTATTGGGATCCGGTGATCGGCCCGTCCGGCATGGCCTATTACGATGGCGATGCGATCCCGGAATGGAAGGGCGCCTTCCTGATCGGCGGCCTCGTCAGCCAGGGCCTCGTGGTGCTGCACATGGACGGCGACAAGGTGGCGCATGAAGAGCGCGTTCCGCTCGACGCCCGCATCCGCGACGTGAAGGTCGCGCCGGACGGTTCGGTCTTCGCCGTGACGGAGCCGCGCGGCGGCGGCGAATCGACGATCCTGCGGCTGGTGAAGCGCTAGGGCGCCGGCGCTCAGCCGCGCAGATTGGCAAACCGCACGGAGTAGATGCGGTCGCGGCCGAGCATGTGGGCGACGAGGCTTGGCCGGTCGAAAAGACCGGTCATCGCCCGGTGGCGCAGGTCGAGCCCGCCCGTCATGATCCCGAAGGCCGGCATCAGCAGGCGCCGGCCGTCGGTGGCGAAGCAGGGCCGCCGCACCGCCTTTTCGCGGCGGATGACGGTGGCGGCGGGATGAAGATGCCCGGCGATCTCGCCGTCGGGCGCGATGAGCGACGGTTCGTGGCGAAAGGCGAGCCCGGCATAATGCAGCTCGTCGGCCGACTGGCCCGGCAGGTTCACGGTGCCGTCGGGGTCGTGGTTGCCGTTGATCCAGATCCATTCGCGGCCGCGCGCCAGTTCCACGATCTTCGCGCGGAAGATCTCCGGCAGGTGGGCGGAACCGATGCGGTCGTGGAAATTGTCGCCGAGGCTGATGACGATGGCCGGGTCATGCCGTCGGATGACGGCTTCCAGCACCTTCAGCGTGGCGAGCGTGTCATAGGGCGGCAGCATCATGCCGCGGCGGGCAAACGCGGCGCCCTTTTCGAGGTGCAGGTCGGAGACGACGAGCAGGCGGCTTTCCGGCAGGTAGAGCGCGCCCAGCGGGTCGCAGACGGCCTCGACGCCGGCAATGACGGTGCGCGCGGAAACCGCGCCGAAATCCTGTATCTCCGTCGATGCCAATGCCAGTCGCTGCACGCCTTCGTCTTTCCTAAACTTCCGGCCTAAATGCCCGGCCTAACGCTCCGGCTCGCCCATCGCTTCGGCGATCAGGTCGTCGGCGGCTTCCGCCAGCAGCGAATCCTGCGCCTCGCCCGCCACCGTTTCCCTGCCGATCTCCAGCATGATCGGCACGGCAAGCGGCGAGATGCGGGTCAGTTGCCGGTGGGTGATGTGCCCTTTGATTCGGGCCAGCATATCGCCCAATCGCTGAATATCCAAAAGCCCCGCCGCCGCATCGTTGCGTGTCGCCTCGAGTAGGATGTGGTCCGGCTCGTGGCTGCGCAGCACGTCGTAGATGAGGTCGGCGGAAACGGTGACCTGCCGCCCGGTCTTTTCCTTGCCCGGATGGCGCTGCTCGATCAAGCCGGCAATCACGGCACAATTGCGGAAGGTGCGCTTGAGCATGTAGCTTTCGTCGAGCCAGGCCTCCAGATCGTCGCCCAGCATGTCCTCGTCGAAGAGTGCAGACAGCGACGGGCGCTCGACGGCAAAGGCATGGCCGAGATCGTCCAGCGCCCAGATGGCGAGCGAATAGTCCGTGGCGACGAAGCCGAGCGGCCGGCGGCCGGCGCGCTCCAGCCGGCGCGTGAGCAGCATGCCGAGCGTCTGGTGGGCAAGCCGCCCTTCGAAGGGATAGGCCACCATGTAGTGCCGGCTGCCGCGCGGGAACGTCTCGATGAGGAGCTCGTCGCGCCTGGGCAGGGATGAGACGTCGCGCTGCAAGGCGAGCCAGTCGCGCACCTGATCGGGCAGCGCACCCCAGCGCGCGGGATCGTCCAGCATGCCGCGCACCTGGTCGGCGAGATAGGTGGAGAGCGGGAACTTGCCGCCGGCATAGGCCGGCACCTTCGGGTCGAGCGCGAAGGCCTGGCTGACGAGGCATTCATTCTCGCGGATGCCCTCGAAACGCAGCACCTTGCCGGAGAACAGGAAGGTATCGCCGGGCGACAGCATTTCGAGGAAATATTCCTCCACCTTGCCGAGCGACGCGCCGCCGCGCCCGACCGCACCCTTCGCGCCGCGCTTGACCATGCGCACATTGAGCATGGGCATCTCGACGATGGTGCCGAGATTGAGCCGGTATTGCTGCGCGACGCCGGGATTGGAGACGCGCCAGAGGCCGTCCGGGGTCCTGCGGATGCGGGCATAGCGCTCATAGGTCTTCAGCGCATAGCCGCCGGTCGCGACGAACTGCACGATGCGGCCGAATTTCTCGCGCGGCAGGCCGGTATAGGGCGAGGCGGAGGTGACTTCGGCAAAGAGGTCGTCCTCGTCGAAGGGTGCGGCACAGGCCATGCCGAGCACATGCTGGGCGAGCACGTCGAGCGCGCCGTCGCCGACCGGCGGCGTGTCCTGCGCGCCGATATAGTTGGCGTCGAGCGCCGCCTGGCACTCCATGACCTCGAAGCGGTTGGCGGGCACCAGGATGGCGCGGCTCGGCTCGTCCATGCGGTGGTTGGCGCGCCCGATGCGCTGGGCGAGCCGCGAGGCGCCCTTCGGCGCGCCGACATGAATGACGAGATCGACATCGCCCCAGTCGATGCCGAGATCGAGCGTCGAGGTGGCGACGACGGCGCGCAGCCGGTTTTCCGCCATGGCCTGCTCGACCTTGCGGCGCTGGCCGACATCGAGCGAGCCGTGGTGCAGGGCGATCGGCAGGGTATCCTCGTTGATGTTCCAGAGTTCCTGGAAGAGGATTTCCGCCTGGCTGCGCGTGTTGACGAAGAGCAGCGCCGTCTTGTGCTGCTTGATCGCCTCATAGACTTCCGGCATGGCGTATTTCGCCTGGTGGCCGGACCACGGCACGCGCTCCTCGCTTTTCAGGATGGTGATGATGGGCCTTGCGCCGCCGGGCGCGGTGACGAGACCGGCATGGTTCTCTTCATCGGCGGATTGCGCGACCAGCCAGCGGCGCAGGTCCATCGGCTCGGCCACCGTGGCGGAAAGGCCGATGGTCCTGAGACCGGGCGCAAGGCGGCGCAGGCGCGCGAGGCCGAGCGACAGCAGGTGGCCGCGCTTGGAGGTGACGAGCGAGTGAAGCTCGTCGAAGATGACGTATTTGAGGTCCTTGAAGAAGCGCGCCGCCTCGCCGTTGGCAATGAGCAGCGCCACCTGTTCGGGCGTGGTCAGAAGGATATCGGGCGGGTTGAGCCGCTGGCGCTGGCGCTTGGCCTGCGGCGTGTCGCCGGTGCGCGTCTCGATGGTGATCGGCAGCCCCATCTCCGACACCGGCTTCATCAGGTTGCGCTCGATGTCGACGGCCAGCGCCTTCAGCGGCGAGATATAGAGGGTGTGGATGCCGGTGAAGGCCGAGCCCGGCGGGATCTTGCCGCGGCGCGTCAGGTCCGTCAGCGCCGGCAGGAAGCCGGCCAGCGTCTTGCCCGCGCCGGTGGGTGCAATGAGCAACAGGCTCTCGCCCGCGGTGGCGCGCGCGAGAAGCTCCATCTGATGGGCGCGCGGCTGCCAGCCCTTGCCTGCGAACCATGCAGAGAAGGTCGCGGGCAGCAGGGCACGGGCGGCTTCGGCGGAATCGGTCATGTCGAGGACAAGCTAGTCCATCCTCCCCGAAAGAAAAGAACCGCAGGCCGGTGATTGACTCGGAAAAGAATCATGGATAATTATTGTCCATGATTATGGGAGGTGCCGGTGAAGCTCAGTGAAGGTGTCGAACAGGCGATCCACAGCGTGGCGATGCTCGCGCAGCTTTCCGCCGACGGCGTGCTGTCGGCCGCTTCGCTCGCGGCGTATCACGGCGTGAAGACGAGCTATCTGTTGAAGCATCTCCAGGCCCTGTCCGGGGCCGGCCTGCTGGCCACCTTGCCCGGCCCCCGGGGCGGCTACCGTCTGGCGCGCAAGGCCGAGCAGATCACGCTTCTCGATATCGTGCTCGCTGTCGAGGGGCCGGAGCCTGCCTTCCGCTGTCTGGAAATCCGCCAGCGCGGCCCCAACCCGCTGCCGGGCAAGCCGACGCGGCCGTGCGAGATCAATGCCGCCATGCTGCGCGCGGAAAAGGCCTATCGCGCCGAACTGCGGCGCGTGACGGTGGCCGATATCCTCGCCGACGTGGCGGCAGGAGACGACGGCTCGATTGCGGCGCGCGGCTGCGCCTTTCTCGCCATTCATGAACGCAAACAGGGCGCATGACGCCCACAACCGGAGAACGACCATGCAGGAACGACTGAACGGCTACAAGGTGGCGCCCGATGCCTATAAGGCGATCATGGGGCTGGAGACCTATATCACGCGGGATTCCGGCCTTGCGCCGGCCCTGATCCATCTGATCAAGCTGCGCGCGTCGCAGATCAACGGCTGCGCCTATTGCGTCGACATGCATGTGAAGGAGGCGCGCCATCACGGCCTGTCCGAACAGTGGATCAACCTCCTGTCGGTGTGGCGCGAATCGCCTGTCTACACCCCGCTCGAACGCGCCGTTCTGGAATGGACCGAGGCCGTGACGCGCGTCGCCGACACCGGAGCGCCTGATTCGGCCTACGAGCCGCTGAAGGCCTATTTCACGGAGGCAGAAATCGCCAAGCTGACGATCGCGATCGGCACGATCAACATCTGGAACCGTGTCGCCGTCAGCTTCCGCAACCAGCACCCGCTGGATGCATCGACGAAGGCGGCATGACGGTCACATCGCGATATAGCGGTCGGCGCGGTGGTTGATGGTCAGGAAGAGATTGAGAACCACCGCGCCGACGACTGAGCAGAGCACGATGAAGGGGGCCGCGACCGCGAAGGCGGCGACCAGCACGAAGATATCGAAGGCAAGCTGCACGAGGCCGGCGCGTATGCCGAAGCGATCCTGAAGATAGACGGCGAGAATGCCCACGCCGCCCAGGCTGGCGCGGTGGCGATAGAGCCCGAGCAGGCCGAAGCCGAGCAGGATGCCGGCGAGCACCGCCGTCCACATGGGATGGATGCTCTCGATGCGCACGAAATGCGGCTGCAATTCGGTAATCACTGAGGTCAGCGACACCGCGATGATCGTCTTGAGGGTGAAGGCGCGGCCAAGGCGTTTGAGGCCGAGCAGATAGAAGGGGATGTTCACGACCGTGTAGAAGAGGCCGAAGCTGTAGCCGGTCAGGTAATGCAGGATGAAGGCGACGCCGGCGGTGCCGCTCGCAACGAGCCCGGCGCTGCTCATGAGGGCGAGGCCCAATGCGGCGATCATGCTGCTGGCAAGCAGGCCCTGCGCATCCTCCAGCGGCGTGTGGCGCGTGGGGGTGGGATTCCAGAAGCCGAAACGCCGCTTGTCGCCGTCCATCGCCGATCTCCGCTTGTGTTCTGTTGTTGTATCGCGCCGCGCGTCGGACGCAAGCCTATGCCTGGCGTTGCGCGAGGAAGAGAAGGCCGTGCACGGGCTCGCCGGCATCACGGCGGATCACGCTGCGTTCCAGCGTCAGCAGGTTAAAGCCGTTTTCGGCGAGCCTGCGGCGGATGAAGCCTTCCGGATGGGCATAGCGCAGCGAGGGCCGCAGCAGCGGCATCTCGCCCGGCCCGCCATCCTCGACCGAAAAGGCGAAGAGCCCGCCCGGTCGCGCAAGGCGGGCAACGCTTGGAAAGACTTCCGAGAGGTCGCCGAGATACATCAGCACGTCGGCGGCGCTGACGAGATCGGCACGCGCTTCCGCTCCAGCGGCAAAGAGGCCGCTTGCGGGGGCCGGCAGCGACAGGTCGGCCTGGGCGAGGTGATCGTAGACCGCCTTTTCGCTGGCCTTGGCCAGCATGCCGGCAGACAGGTCGAAGCCTTCGAGCCGCACGGCATTGCCGCGGATTTCCACGCCAAACAGGCCCGTGCCGCAGCCGATATCCGAGACGAGGCCGAACCGCGCATCGTCTCCCGCATGCTTGCGCACGAGGGCCGCGAGCGTCTGCGGAACGGTGTATTCCAACCGCTCGACAAGGGCGGTGTCGAAACGGTCGGCATAGTCGTCGAAGAGCCGTTCGACATAGGGCGTCGGCGGGGCGGCGGGCGCTTCCGTGACGCCGAGCACGGCGAGCTTGAGACCGGCGCCGAAAATATCCGCCGGGTCGAGCGCGACGACCGTGCGCAGCGCCGTGGCGGCCGCCTCCTTCTGGCCCGATTTCTCGGCATATTCGGCCAGCCGGAACCAGCCGGCGGCCCAGCCGGGCACGTGTTCGAGCGCCTGTTCCATCAGCTCCGCAGCCTCCGCATACTCCCCCGATTCCGCGAACATGCGGGCGTAATCGGCGCGGCGGTCGGCGATGAGATCGCCGGAGGAGAAATGCGGGCTCGTCATGGGGGCTCGGAAACGGGAAGCGGATGCCGCTACATGGCAGGGCCATGACAAAAGGCAAGTGAATTCTCACACGGAGGCTTCGCTTGCCGCCGGATCGGCGAGGGCTTATCTGGAGTGCAGACGAATTTATGGAGAATCAGCGGATGTCCAATGGCGTGAACGGGTTCCTCGGCGACTCGCCGCTGCGCGTGATCATCAAGCTCCTGATCCTGTCGGTGGCCGTGGGCTTCCTGATGTCGATCTTCGGGCTCTATCCCGACGATATCCTCTTCGCCGCCCGCGATTTCGTGCTGGATCTCTGGAACACCGGCTTCAAGACGCTCGGCCGGCTTGGCGACTATCTCCTGCTCGGCGCCGTCATCGTCGTGCCGATCTTCATCCTCATCCGCCTGTTCAGCTACAAGCGTTGACCATGCTGACACGCCGCACCTTCCTCGCCGCCTCCGCGGCCGCCATCGCCGCGCTCGCCGCCGGCTGTTCCACCACCAGCGTTCTCTCGCCCTCGGCCGGGACGGGCAGCGACCAGACGGCCGCCTCGCTCGCCCTCGTCAACAAGCTGAGGGCAGAGCGCGGCCTGCCGCCGCTTGCCATCGACAGACAGGCGCAGCGCGCGGCGATGGATCAGGCGAGCCGCATGGCGTCTGCCGGCAAGATGGAGCACAATATCGGCCTCGGCGCGAATTTCCTCAAGCGCATGAAGGGCATGGAAGTGCCGCTTCCGGCGGCCGAGAATATCGCGGTCGGGCAAAGCACGGCGGCGGCGGCCTTCGATGCCTGGTATCGCTCGCCCCGGCACCTGACGAACATGCTGGGTGCCGGCTATCGCGGCCTGGGCGTGGCGGTCGTCTCCAATCCCGCCTCCGGCAACCGGCCGTACTGGGCGATGGTCCTGTCGAGCTGAACACGCAAAGCCACCGGGGGGTAGGGCATGAATGCATCGGCGGTAGGTGAAAACGAAGGCGCCGGCCCCTTCGAGGTGACGCACCGGCTGGTGCTTTCCATCGCGATACCCATGACGCTCGGCTTTCTCACCACGCCGCTGATCGGGCTCACCGATACGGCCGTGGCCGGGCGGCTCGGCTCGGCCAATGCGCTGGCCGGCATGGCCGTGGGCGCCGTCCTGTTCGACCTGCTGCTCGGCAGCTTCAACTTCCTGCGCGCCTCCACCACCGGTCTTGTCGCACAGGCCTTCGGCCGCGGCGACCGGCGCGAGGAGCAGGCGGTCTACTGGCGTTCGCTCATCATCGCGCTCTGTTGCGGGCTGGCGATCGCGCTGCTCTCGCCATTCCTGCTGTCGGCCGGCCTGTTCCTGATGGCGCCGTCGCCGGATGTCGCGGCGGTGACCTCGACCTATTTCCTCATCCGCGCGCTCGCCGCGCCCATGGCGCTCGGCAATTACGCGCTGCTCGGCTTCGTGCTGGGGCGCGGGCAGGGCATGACGGGGCTGATGCTGCAGGCCATCATCAACGGGGTGAACATCGTCCTGTCGATCGTTCTCGGCCTCTGGTGGGGCTGGGGCATTGCCGGCATCGCCTGGGGCGCCGTCGTCGGCGAGACGACGGGCATGCTGGCGGGCCTGGTACTCGTCGTCTCGCGCTTCGACCGTCGGCAGCGGCCCACGCGTGCGGAGATCTTCGAACGCGCACGGCTGAAGGCGCTGTTTTCGCTCAATCGCGACATCATGATCCGCACCTTCGTGCTGATCGGCGCCTTCGCCATCATGACGCGCATCGGTTCCTCCATGGGGCCGCTGGTGCTGGCCGCCAATGCCGTGCTGATGAACATCTTCCTCGTCGCGGGCTACTATCTCGACGGACTTGCCAATGCCGCCGAACAGCTTGTCGGCCGGGCCTTCGGCGCCAATTTCCGGCCGGCCTTCGACCGCGCCGTGAAGCTCACGCTTTTCTGGTCCTTCGGTCTCGGCATCGTGACGACGCTGCTGTTCCTCGTCTTCGGCACCGATATCATCGGCCTCTTGACCACGACGGAAAGCGTGCGCGCGGAAGCGGCCAAATACCTGCCCTGGGCCGCGCTGACCGCCGTCACCGGCGCGCTCGCCTTCCAGATGGACGGGGTGTTCATCGGCGCGACATGGTCCGGCGCGATGCGCAACATGATGCTGGCGGCCTTTGCCGGCTACCTCCTGGCGCTGGCGCTGTTCGTTCCGCTCCTGGGCAATCACGGCCTGTGGCTGGCGCTCAACCTGTTTCTCGCCTTCCGGGGCCTGTTCCTGGCGCTGCGCCTGCCCGCGCTGGCGGGGCGGCAATTTGCCGGGCAAAGCCGCCTCTAGAGGCGCTTTCAGGGTTGAACCCTGCCTCGCCCCGACTACTCTGCGTTTCGTTTGCTCCCCGGAACACACGAAACCAAGACAGAGTGCATGATGAAAATGAAAAGCCTTTTGACCGCAATCGTCGTTTTTCTTGCGATGACGTCCGCTTCCAGCGCCCAAACACGGCCGACCATTCTGGATCTCGCCGCACAGGGATATGAAATCAAATCGACGAGTGGAAACTATGTCTTCCTGCAGAACGAGGAAAAGATCTACGTCTGCTCGTTTCTGCAGATGAGTGAATACAACGTCGCCTCCGGCGAGGTGGACGCCATCAAGTTCGACTGCGCCGCGGTGATCAAATGAAGATCGCCGTCTTCGTTCTCGCGCTGATCCAGATGGCCATCGGTCTGTTGTTCATTGTGGAGGCCGAAGCGGTTCCAAGATTGACTCTCGGAACCATATCCTTCGGCCTCGGGTCCGTTTGCTTCGCAATAGCGGTGGTTATCGGTAAACTGGACGAAATCCGTTCCAATCAACGCTGAGCGTTCACCGCCGCTTCAAAACGACCTGTTCAGCTGCGCGACCCTGTAGAGATCCTGAGTGATGGTGTTGGCATCCTCTTCGCGGATCTCCGCTCGGGCGCGCAGCCAGTGGGAATATTCCCGCCCTTCGGGGCTGCCTTCCTGTTTCCAGATTTCATGAGCCCTTCTGCGAATCCTGTCGTCCTGGTCTTCCATGGTGCGTCCCTCCTTGGCCATTCGGCCATTATGGCGGGGTCGGTGCAGGCTACCGTCGATGTGAACCGCTTTTGCCGAACACTCCACCCGCCCTACCAAGAATCCATCAGGAGGGGCTTTGGTTCCCTGGCGGCCGTCAGATGTTGCGGTCGGCCCAGTGCGCCATGCGGCTGCCGCGCAGTGCCGAGATCGACGAGACCTGCTCGCGGTCGCACAGGCGCGAGAGGCCGCTGACGATCGCGCCGGGCAGGGTGGGACCGGCATAGACCATGCAGGAATAGAGCTGCACGAGGTTCGCGCCCGCGCGGATTTTCTCCGCCGCGGTCTGTGCATCCGAAACGCCGCCCACGCCGATGATCGGCAGGTCGTCGCCGACGCGCCTGCGCATCTTGGCGAGCACGACGGTCGATTTCTCGAAGAGCGGCTTGCCGGAAAGCCCGCCGGCCTCACCGGCCTGGCTTGTGTCGCGCAGCCCGTCACGCGAGAGGGTCGTGTTCGAAACAATCAGCCCGTCGAGCGGATGGGCGAGCGCCACCTCGGCGATATCGTCCAGGCCTTCTTCGGTGAGGTCGGGCGCGATCTTGAGGAAGACCGGCACCTGCCGGCCGCTGCGGGTCGCTTCCTCGGCCCGCGCCGTCAGCACGGAGGACAGAAGTGCGTGCAAGCTTTCCTTTGCCTGCAGGTCGCGCAGGCCCGGCGTGTTGGGCGAGGAAATGTTGGCGGTGAAGTAGCGGGCGACATCGTAGAAGGTGCGGATACCGGCCACATAATCCGCGATGCGATCCGTGCTGTCCTTGTTGGCGCCGATATTGACGCCGATCAGCGCATCGCGCCGGCAGCGTTTCAGGCGTTCGAGGGCGGCGGCATGGCCGGCATTGTTGAAGCCGAGCCGATTGATCACGGCATCGTCGGCGACGAGGCGGAAGATGCGCGGCTTGGGATTGCCCTCCTGCGCGCGCGGCGTCAGCGTGCCGACCTCCGCAAAGCCGAAGCCCAGGCGGATGAGGGCTTCGGGCACCTCCGCATTCTTGTCATAGCCGGCGGCCATGCCGAGCGGGTTGGGGAAATGCAGGCCGGCGACGGTTTGCGCGAGGCGCGGATCGGCCTTGGCCGGGCAGGCGGGCACGATACCGGTCTTCAGCGCCGCGATCGAAAGGCCGTGGGCGGTTTCCGGGTCAAACAGGAAGAGGCCCTTGCGGCCGAGCGAGGAAAGCAAAGACATCAGAGCGGCATCTCCGGAAACTGGTGGGCGCCGTCGGGCCCGAGCGGCAGGGGCTTCTCCCAGAGGACGGCGGAGAGAGGAAGTGCGGCGTAAAGATGCGGAAAGAGATCGCCGCCGCGCGAGGGTTCGTAGACGAGCGTATCACCCAGCGCATCGCCATCGACCGCGACGAGGAGAAGGTCGCTCTGGCCCGCGAAATGGCGTGCGGCGGTTTCTCTCGCCTGCGATGCGGTGGAGAAATGGATGTAGCCGTCCGCGAGGTCGATGGCCGCGCCTTCGAATATTCCGGCGGCCTTCGCTTTTTGCCACAGACTTGACGGAACGATCTTGTAGATTGTCTTGGTCATCTCGTCCGTTTCTCCCGGCTGGCGCGTTCCACGCTAGCGCTTGCCGCAAAGAACGGCGAATGTCCACCGGCCACAGCCCGGCAAACCGGCTCTTGGAGGATTTTGCATGCGAATTTCTGCTCTTCCCCTGACCCTCGTTGCCGCGCTCGCCGCCGGCGCCGCCCGTGCCGAAGGCGAAGGCCGCTACCGCATGGAGAAGACGGATACCGGCTTCGTGCGGCTCGATACCGCCTCGGGCGACCTTTCGCTCTGCCAGGAAAAGGACGGGCAGATCGTCTGCCGCATGGCGGCCGACGAGCGCGCGGCCTTCGAAAAGGAACTCGATCTCCTGACCAAGCGCGTCGAAGCGCTGGAAAAAGCGGTTGCAACCGGCCAGTCAACCGCAAAACCTGCTCTACCATCGGATGAAGAGATTGACCGGACCATGAGCATCATGGAAAAGATGATGCAAAGGTTCATGGGGATCGTGAAAAACCTGGAGGACGGCAAAGAGGAGCCCGCCCCCGGGAAGGACGCGGTCCCGCAGAAGACCTGACGGAGCGTTTTGCCGGCTAAGCCGCGCCTGTTCCGTCGCAGGGTCCATCAACTCTTGGGAGGGAGCGCATGGCATCGGCACTCACGATCATCATTGCGGATGACCATCCGCTGTTCCGCGGCGCGCTGAAACAGGCGCTGACCGGAATGGCGGGCAATCCCGATATCGTCGAGGCGGGGGATTTCGAGACGGCGCGCAAGGCCGCCGAAGCCTGTCCGGATGCCGACCTGCTGCTGCTCGATCTCGCCATGCCCGGCGTCAGCGGCCTGTCGGGCCTGATCGCGCTTCGGGCCGAGTTCCAGAGCCTGCCCGTCGTCATCGTTTCCGCCAGCGACGATCCCGCCACCATCCGCAGGGCGCTCGATCTCGGCGCGTCCGGCTTCATTTCCAAATCCGCTTCCATCGACGATATCCGCGAAGGCATCGGCTCGGTGCTGTCAGGCAATGTCTATACGCCGGGCGGCTATGTGCGCGCGCCCGAACAGGACGGCGAGGTGGCAGACCTCATCGCCCGCCTGCGCACGCTGACCCCGCAGCAGTCGCGCGTGCTCGCCATGCTGGCCGAAGGCCTGCTCAACAAGCAGATCGCCTATGAGCTCGGCGTGTCCGAGGCGACCATCAAGGCCCATGTCTCGGCCATTCTGCTGAAGCTCAATGTCGACAGCCGCACCCAGGCGGTCATCCAGCTCGGCAAGATCGGCGCCGCGCAGGCGGCGGCCTGACGTCACTCCGCGGCCGCGCGTTCCACCGTTGAAAGCTGCGTAAGCCAGGCCCGCATCGAGGCAGGGCGGACAGGCTTGTTCTGCACAAGGATATTGTCGCGTTCCGCCTCGGCGCGCACATCCGGCGTACGGTCGGCGGTGACGAGCAGGGCCGGCACCTCGCGGGCGAGCGCCTTGCGCAGCCTCGCGATCGCGGCGATCCCGGTCCCGTCGTCGAGGTGGTAGTCGGCGATGACGGCATCGAATCCGGCCGCGCCCCCTGCCACGATCGCTTCGACCGCCGCGACGGAATCCGCCAGCGTCACGCTGCAACCCCAGCCGGACAGCAGCAGACGCATGCCGTCGAGGATCCTGGGTTCGTTGTCGATGCACAGCACCCGCAGGCCCTTCAGCGGTTCTTCGCTCACCGGCGCGCGTGCCGACGTTTCAGCGACGGGCCGGCTTGCCGTGGCATCGATGGGCACACGGACCTTGAAGCTGGTGCCGCGCCCGGGCGTCGACTGCAACTCGACGGGATGCGAGAGCACGCGCGAGATGCGATCCACGATGGAAAGCCCGAGCCCGAGGCCCGGCGCGGTGCGGGCGCCCTCGTCGAGGCGGGCGAATTCCTTGAAGACCGTGCGGAATTTCGATGCGGGAATGCCGATGCCGGAATCCAGCACCTGGATCACGGCATGCCCGCCCTTGCGCCGTACGCCGACGAGCACCTTGCCGGACTGGGTGTACTTGATGGCGTTGGACACGAGGTTCTGCACGACGCGGCGCAGCAGGTTGGGATCGGTGCGGATGGCGAGCGAACTCGGCAACACCTTGAAGCTCAAATCCTTGGCCCGCGCGATGGGGGCGAAATCGGTCTCGATGCGCTTCAGCAGGTCCTTGAGCAGGACCGTCTGTACCCGCGGCTTCATCGCCCCGGTATCGAGGCGCGAAATGTCGAGCACGGCGCCGAGGATCGCCTCCACCGATTCCAGCGAGGAGTCGATATTGTGGATCATCTCGCGGTTTTCCGTATCGCCCAGCCGCTCGACCAGCGAGGAGGAGTAGAGCCGGGCGGCATTCAGCGGCTGGAGGATGTCGTGGCCGGCGGCGGCGAAGAACCGCGTCTTGCCGATATTGGCTTCCTCGGCGGCGGCGCGGGCCTCGGCCAGCGCCGTGTTGACGCGGGTCAGCTCAGCCGTGCGCTCGGCGACGCGATGTTCCAATGTCTCGTTGACCTGCTTGAGCGCGCGGTCGGCCGCGACCCGGTCGGTGATGTCGGTATAGGTGGAAACGAAGCCCTTTTCGGGCATGGCATTGGTGCGAACCTCCACGATGCGCTCGCCGCCGGCCAGCACCAGCGGGAAAGCCTCGTCGAAGGTCATGATGCGCGAAATCGCGGTTTCCCTGTCGTTCTCCGCGATATCGCCGCGCTCAACGAGGATCTCGACGATATCGGCGAGCGGGAAGCCGACCTGGCCGACATATTCCGGCAGGTCGAGCAACTGGCGGAAGCGCCGGTTCCAGACGGTGAGATTGCCGTCGCTGTCGAAGACGGCGATGCCCTGGTCCATCTGGCCGAGCGCGGTCTGGAGCATGTCCTGATTGTATTGCAGCGCCTCGCTGGCCTGGTCGAGCAGCCAGTCGGTGTCCGTCGGCGTGTCGTCGATGCGCTGGAGCACGAGCGAGAGCACGAGGCGCGCCGAGGACGAACCGATGGCGCTGCCGAGAAGCTGTTCGGAAAAATGCACGATGGCGGCATCTGCCGGCGCATTGTCCTCCAGCCACCGGCCGACCTGCCGCTCATAGGTGTGGAAGGAGCGCTGCATGCGCTCTTCGCCGAGATATTTGGCGATGGTGGTCTTGAGGTCCCGGACCGTGACCTTGGTGCGGCGGCCGCGGAAGGCGCGCTCCAGGCGCGGCTTGGAGCGGATGAAAGTGCCGGCCTGAAGACGCTCCAGCGATGTCGGATTGCGCGTCAGCGAGCCGATCACATAGGCGCCGACATTGACCATCATGGCGACCAGCGTGGCGTTGACCAGCGGATCGGCGGCCTCGCCGGTGAAGAGCGTGGTGCCGGGGACGAGGAAGCCGAGGATGGTTTCGGCGACATAGGCATTGTCGGCGACCCCGATGCTCGGCAGGAACAGCAGGTAGGCCCACACCACGAGGCCGCAGATCATGCCCGCCATGGCGCCGCGTGCATTGGCATTGCGCCAGAACAGGCCGCCGAGCAGCGCGGGCGCGACCTGCGCCACCGCGGCGAAGGCCAGCAGCCCCATCGAGGCGAGCCCGGCATTGGCGGTCGTCGCGCGATAATAGGCGTAGCCGAGCAGGATCACGAAGAAGATGGCGAGACGGCGGATGCGCAGCAGCATGCGCGACAGGTCGTCCTGCTGCTCGACGCCGCCGATGAGGTTGCGCCTCAGCACGACCGGGATGACGATGTCGTTCGACACCATGATGGACAGCGCCACCGAGGCGACGATGACCATGGCGGTGGCGGCGGAAAAGCCGCCGATGAAGGCGATCAGGGTCAGGAGCGGCTGGTCGAGCGCGAAGGGCAGGGTGAGAACGTAGAGATCGGCATCGCCCTGGCCGTTGAAGGTCAGCACGCCGCCGATCGCGACGGGCAGGACGAAGAGGTTGATGGCGATGAGGTAGAGCGGAAAGAGGATGCCCGCCGTCCGCAATTCCCCCATCGTGCGGTTTTCCACAACCGTGACATGGAACTGGCGCGGCAGCATGACGATGGCGAAGGCCGACAGCACGATCAGCAGGATCCAGCGCGCAAGCGGCGTCTGGTAGGTCAGCGCCTGCATCACGGGCACGCTTTCGGACGCCCGCTGCCAGAGATCGCCGGGGCCGTCGAACATGAAGAAGATGACGTAGAAGCCGACCGAGGCCATGGCGATGAGCTTGACCACCGATTCCATGGAGATGGCGAGGATGAGCCCGTCCTGATGCTCGGTCGCATCCGTGTGGCGCGTGCCGAAGACGATGGCAAAGCAGGCAAGGAACAGCGAGACGACCAGCGGCAGGTCGATGAGGCCGCCGGACGCGGCGATTCCGAAGCCGGTCGTGTCCACCATCGCGGCGACCGAACTCGACACGGCCTTCAATTGCAGCGCGATATAGGGGATGTAGCCGATCAGCGAGATGAGCGCGACGACGGCGGCGACCCCCGGATTCTTGCCGTAGCGGGCGGCCACGAAATCGGCGATCGAGGTGAGGCGTTCGGACTTGGCGAGCGTCACGATTCGGCGCAGCAACGGCATGCCGAGCGTGAACATCAGGATCGGGCCGATATAGATGCCGAGAAATTCAAGGCCATGCGTGGTGGCGAGGCCGACGCCGCCGAAATAGGTCCAGGAGGTGCAGTAGATCGCAAGGCTGAGCGCATAGACGAGCGGCCGGCCCTTCGACGCGCGTTCGGAGCGCCGGGCCTTGCTGTCGCCGTAACTTGCGACCGCGAAAAGCAGCAGCAGATACGCGAGCGCGAGCGCGATGATCAGCGAGCCCGGCATGCTTCCTCCCGCAGTCCTTCGGCCTTTTGCCGGAGAATAGGCGAAAGCGGCAAGGAAGCAAATGATGCGTTGGGCGTAGACGCAAGGCCGCACGAAGGCAGGCTGCGACGGTTGCCCGCGAAATGGCGGTGTGTAACCGTCAGGCGATTGACAGTTCGCAGTTCCATCGGAAGTAAAACTAAACTAGTTTCCTTGTCACTCGCAGCAAAAGGAGGCCCTCATGCTCAATGAGTTCAAGGAGTTTATCGCCCGCGGCAATGTGATGGATCTCGCCGTGGGTGTCATCATCGGCGCTGCCTTCAACAAGATCGTCGAATCCGTGGTCAACGACCTCGTCATGCCGATCGTCGGCGCGCTGACGGGCGGCGGTTTCGATTTCTCCAACTATTTCATCGCGCTGTCGGGCAATGTCACGGCGACGTCGCTGGCCGCTGCGCGTGAGCAGGGCGCCGTCTTCGCCTACGGTAACTTCATCACCGTGCTGATCAACTTCCTCATCCTCGCCTGGATCATCTTCCTGATGATCAAGGGCGTGAACCGCATGCGCGCATCGCTGGAAAAGGAAAAGGCCGCCGGTACGCCCGAGGCCGCGCCGCCGCCGGAAGACGTGCAGCTGCTCACCGAGATCCGCGATCTCCTGAAGAGCCAGAGCCGCCCGGCCGTCTAAGGCCACTTGGCACAAGCATGAGGAAAAGGCCCGGGAGACCGGGCCTTTTCATTGATCAGCCAGTGGTCAGGCCGTCGCGCCCGCCGTCTTTGTCTGGTGGATTTCCACAAGGCTCGGGCCCTTGCGGCCCGCCGCCCGCTCCAGTGCCTCCGGCAGGTCGCGGACATCCGCAAGCCGTTCCGAGGGTACGCCATAGGCCGTGCCGATGGCGATGAAGTCGGGCGCGGACGGCTTGACGCCTTCAGGCGTGATGCCGGCATCGATCATGTAGTTTTCGATTTCCTGATAGCCGTCATTGTTCCAGACGAGGAAGATGACGCGGGCATCGGCATCGACCGCGGAGCCGATTTCCGAAAGCGAGAATTGCAGCCCGCCATCGCCGACAAGGCAGATGATCGGCGCGGCGGGGTCGGCGAGGGCGGCGCCCACTGCGGCGGGCGGCGCAAAGCCCAGCGCGCCGTAGCCCGTGGCGGCGTTGAACCAGCTTCGGGCGCGCGGCGCATCGCAATAGTAGTTGCCGGCATAGACGGCCTGGGTCGAGTCGCCGACGATGATCGCCTTGGGCAGCGTGCGCCAGATCGCGTCGATGACGCCGACTTCGGCCTGCATCTTCGCCGTCAGTTCGCCCCACGATCCCTTGCGGGCGGCTTCCGCGCGCTGGGCGCCGTTGCCGATCGGCTTGTGGCCCTCGAGGAAGCCGAGCATTCCTGCAGCCGCCGTCTTGGCGCTGGAGAAGACGGAGAGGCCCATCTGCGGCGTGCGGGCGAGCTGGGCGGCGTCGATGTCGACGCGGATCAGCGACTTGAGCCGCGGAAAGCCGCCGTCGACATTGATGTCGTAATCCGTCGGGCCGAACTCGGTGCCGAAGGCGATGACGAGATCGGCATCCGAAAGCAGGCGGCGCACGGCCTTGAGGCTGGGGCTGGCCGGCACGCGCAGCGGATGGCCGGCGAGCATGCCGCGTGCATTGACGGTGGTCACGACAGGCGCGCCGATGCGCTCCGCAAGATCGCGAATCTCCTCTTCCGCGGTCACCGCGCCACCGCCGGCCAGGATGACCGGGCGCGAGGAATTGGTGCACAGAATGGCGGCGCGTTGCAGCGTTTCGGCATCGGCGCGCGGACGTGTCGCGACCGCGGGCTTGAAGCTGCCCGTCTCGATGGGCTTTGCCATCACGTCCGTCGGGATCTCGATATGCACGGGGCCGGGGCGGCCTGACAGGAGAACGGCGAAGGCGCGCTCCACGACGAGCGGCAGGTCGGCGGGATTGAGCAGGGTGTGGGAATAGAGGGCGAGCGTCTTCATCATGCCCTGCTGGTCCGGCAATTCATGCAGCAGGCCGCGGCCGTGGCCGAGCGAATCCCGCTTGTTGACGCCCGATATCACCAGCATGGGAACGGAATCCTGCCGCGCCTGCGCCATCGCGGTGATGGTGTTGGTGAGGCCCGGGCCGGTAATGACGAGCGCGACACCCGGCTTGCCGGAGACACGCGCATAGCCGTCCGCCATGAAGCCCGCGCCCTGTTCGTGGCGCGGCGTGATGTGGCGGATCTTCGACGCCGCGAGGCCGCGATAGAGCTCCACCGTATGCACGCCGGGAATGCCGAACACGACATCCATGCCATTGGCTTCGAGCAGGTCGACCAGAACTTCGCCGACGGTCTTGGTGGTCATGCGTAGCGCTCCTTGGGGCTTGTGGCGCGGGTTGCAAGCGCTGCGATGCGCGTGCAGGCCTCGTCTATATGTGTATCGGGGACGGTGAGGCTGAGGCGGATGAAACCCTTCGCCTCATTGCCGAACGAAGAGCCCGGCATGACGGCGACGTCCTCCTCGCGCAGCAGCGCCCAGGCAAAATCCTCGCCGCTCAGGCCGGTGCCGGAGACATCGACGACGATGAACATCCCGGCTTCCGGCGGCAGGGGCACGAGGCCCGGCGCGCGCGACAGGGCTTCGGTGAAGCGGGCGGCGCGCGCCTTGTACGTCTCGCGCATCGTGGCGGCGGTGCCGATGGGGTTGTCCAGCGCATGGGCCGTCATGTCGGCGATGAAGGGCTGGCCGCCGAACAGCATGGTCTCCGACACAGACAGCAGGCGCGTGCAGAATTCCGCCGGTCCGATGGCCCAGCCGCTGCGGAAGCCGGGTGCCGCATGGGACTTCGAGATGGAGGAGACGACGATGGTGCGCTCCGCCAGGTCCGGATTGTCGAAGGGCGACGCAAAGGCGGCGCCGAAGATCAGCTGTTCATAGACCTCGTCGCAGACGATCCACAGGTCGTGCCTGCGGCACACTTCGCCGATCTCGGCAATCTCGCCCGCTGTCAGCACCGCGCCGGTCGGATTGTGCGGCGTGTTGAGTAGCACCGCGCGGCATTGCGGCGTGATGGCGGCCTCGAGATCGGCGGCCTTCATATGGAAGCCGTTTTCCGGGCGCAGCGGCACGGTGATCTGTGATGCGCCGGTCGCGCGGATGACGCCTTCATAGGTCGCATAGAGCGGGTCGCCGACGAGCACGGCGTCGCCGGCCTCGACAAGGCCCAGCATGACGGCGAAAAGCGCGGTCTGCGTGCCGGGAAAGCAGAGCACGTTCTCCTCCGTCACGTCGGCCCGGCGCTTGGCGTACTTGCGCACCAGCGCGCTGACGACGGACGGCTCGCCGCGCCCGTTGGAATAGCGGTAGCGGCCGGCATGCATGGCGCGCACCGCCTCTGCCAGAAGGGTCGCGTCCGGGGGCACGTCCGGCTCGCCGATGGTCAGCTCGATGATCGGCCGGCCCTCGGCCTTCATGCGCCGCGCCTCCGCATGGATCGCCCATTTCTCGGAGCCGAGATTCGCGAGCCGGTCTGTGATGGATGCGTAGCGCATGGCTGTCCTCCGCATGGAATGATGGATCTAGGATCGCGGCCCGGCATCGGCCGGTCTCAGCGGCAGCCCGAGCAGCGTTTCGATGGATGTCAGCGCAATCTCGACGAGTTCGCTTTCACCGAAGAGTTCGCCGGCAAGGCAGCACTCCAGCCACAGGCCGTCCAGAAGGCCGTTGATGGCGATGGCCAGCCGGCGGCAGCGCTCCGGCGAGGCATCCACGTTGCGCTCCGCCAGAAAGTCCGCAAGCAGGGTTTCGAGCGCATCGCGGAAGCTCAGATAGCCCTCGCGATGGATCGCCGCCAGTTCCGGATCGACGCTGACCCGGCTGATGAACGAGGCCCAGAGCGAAAGGCTGCGGCTGTTGGCGACCGGCTCCGTCAGGTTGATGACGATGAAGTCGCGCAGCCGCGTTTCGGCGTCGCCGGTCACGCGCTCGGCCTTTTCGGTCAGCCGCGCGATGACCACGCGATAGGCTTCCTGAAGGATGTGCTCCTTCGACTGGAAATAGTGCCGGATCAGGCCGGCGGTGACGCCCGCCTTGATGGCGATCTGCCGGACCGTCGCGCCTTGCAGGCCGTATTCCGCGATGCAGTCGAGCGTCGCCTCGATCAGGTCGTGGCGGCGCTCGGCCTCGGGGGCGCGATGAAAGGTCCGGCGGGCCATGTCATCCTCTCGTTCTGGCTCTCGGCCCGGGCGGCGTCCACGACACGTCCGCCCGAATGCGCTGGCTGATCTGCTTCAGGCCGCCCGGCGCAGCACCGGCCGCGTCAGGCAGGTTGGCCCGCCTTCGCAGGCGATGCAGAGCGCGTCCGCCTCGAAGGTCTGGACGGTGCAGCCGGCGGCTTCCATCGCCGCCCTGGTGGCCGGGAAGCCGTCGACCATGATGACCTCGTAGGGCTTCGTCGGCAAGACATTGAGCGACAGGCCGTTGCTGGCATGGAACTCGTCGGCCGGGGCCTCGATGAGCTCTATGCCGCGCTTCTTCAGGAGCTGGTAGAAGGCGGCGGGCAGGAGCGGCGCGAAGACCAGCGCGAGATTGTCGGCAAGCGGGCTCATCACGCTCATCAGGTGGAGGCACGCTTCTTCGCCCTGCCAGAGCGGGAGGTCATAGGCGAGCACGCTCACGCCATGCGGTGCGAGGATGCGCGTGATCTGGTCGATGCCCTCCTGGTTGGTGCGCACGCCGCGGCCGATGACGAGCGTCTTCGCATCGAGCCAGATGCAATCGCCGCCCTCGACGGTGCCGTCGCCCGTGATGCGGCCGAGGATGGGAATCTGCCGTTCGGCATAGGCCTTTTCGTGCAGCGCGGTTTCGGCCACACGCAGCGGCTTGCCCATGCGCAGCAGAATGGCGCCGTGATCCGACATCAGCGACGGGTCGTGCGTGAACATCGCGTCGGCGAGGCCGTCGCCATCGTCCTCCAGCCAGATGATTTCGGCGCCGGATTGTTCCACCATCTCCGCGAAGGCCGAATATTGTGCGACCGCGCGCTCGCCATCGAAGGTCGGCCCGTAATGCCATTTGGCAGGATCGGCGGCGCGCAGGCTCGCACCGGGGCGGCGCATGAGAACGCGCTGAAGAGGGGCAGACATTTCCTGCGAACCGAAGGCGGTCATTCAATACTCCTGGCGGAAACGGGATCGATGGACGGGCGCCGGAATAAAAGTCGGCGTGACGATTATTATACGCTTGAACAATTTCTTAACAAGTGCCACGATGACTTTAACAAAGGAAACGACGGGCCGAAGATGCCTGCGGGAACGTTGAAAAACAGGGGAATTGGCATGAGTCATGCATCGACTTTCCGTGCGCGCGAGGCGAACGCGCGATGATGGAGCGTGCCGAGGCAATCGCGGTCAGGGACCTGCACAAACGCTTCGGACCGCTGGAGGTTCTCAAGGGCGTATCGCTCACGGCGCATGAGGGCGACGTCATCGCCATCATCGGCGGCTCGGGCTCGGGCAAGTCGACCCTGCTGCGCTGCATCAACATGCTGGAACTGCCGAGCGCCGGCTCCGTGACCATCCACGGCGAGACCATCGCCATGAAGAAGGACGGCCATGGCGGGCAGCTGCCGTCCGACCGCAAGCAGGTGCAGCGCATCCGCTCCCGCCTCGGCATGGTGTTCCAGAGCTTCAACCTGTGGCAGCACATGACGATCCTCGAAAACGTCATCGAGGCGCCGGTGCATGTGCTCGGCGTGCGCAAGGACGAGGCGGTCGACCGCGCCGAGACGCTGCTGCGCCGCGTCGGCCTCCATGAGAAGCGCGACGCCTATCCCGCCTTCCTCTCGGGTGGCCAGCAGCAGCGCGCGGCGATCGCCCGCGCGCTCGCCATCCAGCCGCATGTCATGCTGTTCGACGAACCCACCTCCGCGCTCGATCCGGAACTGGTGGGCGAAGTGCTTTCCGTTATCGGCGATCTCGCCAAGGAAAAGCGCACGATGATCCTCGTCACGCATGAAATGAAGTTTGCCCGCAACGTCGCGAGCCACGTCGTTTTCCTGGCCAATGGCGTCATCGAGGAACAGGGGCCGCCGGACGAACTGTTCGGATCGCCGAAATCGGAGCGGCTGAAGAAGTTCATCAGTTCCATCCACTGACAATCACAAGACCAACAGAGGGAAGATCATGAAGAATGCCTTGAAGACAATCGCCCTTGCTGCCGCCATCGGCATCGCCGCCATTTCGGGCGCTGCGGCCCAGCAGGTCCGTGTCGGCTTCGCCGCCGAGCCCTATCCGCCCTTCACCTCGCCGGATGCCTCCGGCAACTGGGAAGGCTGGGAAGTCGATTTCATGAAGGCGATCTGTGCCGAAGCCAAGCTCGACTGCGTAATCACGCCCGTCGCCTGGGACGGCATCATCCCGGCGTTGACCTCGAACAAGATCGACATGATTATCGGCTCGATGTCGATCACCGCAGAACGCCTCCAGACGATCGATTTCTCCGACAAGTATTACAACACCCCGACGGCCGTCATCGGCCCGAAGAGCGAAAGCTTCGAAGCGACGCCCGAGGGGCTGAAGGGCAAGACCATCGGCGTGCAGGTCGCCACCATCCACCAGGTCTACGCCAACAAGTATTTCGGCGAGAACGGCGCGACCGTGAAGGAATACCAGACGCAGGACGAGGCCAACAACGACCTCGCCGCCGGCCGCATCGATGCGGTGCAGGCCGATTCCATCGCGCTGTCCGCCTTCCTCAAATCCGAACAGGGCGCTGCCTGCTGCGACCTGAAGGGCAACGTCAAGGACGACCCTGAAATCCTCGGGCTGGGCGTCGGCGTCGGCCTGCGCAAGGGCGAAACGGAGCTGAAGGACAAGATCAACGCCGCGATCAAGGCCATCCGCGCCAACGGCACCTATGACGATATCACCAAGAAGTACTTCGATTTCGACGTTTACGGTGGCTGATCGGGTTTTGACGACCACCGCGGCGGTGCCGGTCACCGCCGCGCTTCCTTCCCGAATGGATACGAGACCCCATGGCCGATGCCGGATCGCTGATCAACTGGAGCCTGCTTGCGCTTGACCCGCCCGGCTGGGGCGGCGTGCTTCTGGGAGGTCTGTGGCAGTCCGTGCAGATCGCCATCGGCGGCTATGCGCTCGGGCTGGTGCTCGGCACGGGCGGTGCGATGGGCAAGCTCTACGGCGGCCCCGTCACAAAAGACCTGCTGGAGGTCTACACCACGCTGGTGCGCGCGGTGCCGGAGCTCGTGCTGATCCTCATTCTCTACTATGCCGGCACGGATGTGCTGAACCGGCTGTCGAGTGCCGCCGGCTGGGGGCCCGTCGATATCAGCGGCCTGGCCGCCGGCATCTTCGTGATCGGCGTCGTGCAGGGCGCCTATTCGACGGAGGTGCTGCGCGGGGCCATCAAGGCGGTGCCGGCCGGACAGATCGAGGCGGCGCGCGCCTACGGCATGTCGCCCTTGCAGATCATGCGGCGCATCACCCTGCCGGCCATGCTGCCGCACGCTATTCCCGGCCTCTCCAATCTGTGGCTGATCGCCACCAAGGATACGGCGCTGCTGGCCGTCGTCGGCTTCAGCGAGCTCACGCTGGTGACCCGCCAGGCGGCGGGCAGCACCAAGGCCTACCTGCTCTTCTTCTGCGCGGCAGGAGCGCTCTATCTGATGATCACGCTGGTTTCGAACGTGCTGATCGGCTTCATCGAGCGCCATTACCGGCGCGGCATGCCGGAGACCGTGCGATGAGCGATCCGACCGTCGCCGCCATGGCGCTGACCGAACTGCCGACCAGGCAGAGCTTCTTCAAGCCGCACCGCATCGTGCTGATGGCGATCGCCGCCGTGCTCGTCTTCTGCATCGTCTGGTTCATGCGCTGGGACTGGGTACCGAAATATTCCGGCCGTCTCGTCTATGGCGTCGGCGTCACGCTCATGCTGCTGTTCGTGACCTCGATCCTCGGTTTCCTTCTCGCGGTGCCGATCGGCCTCGTGCAGGTCACCGGGCCGTGGCCGCTGAAGATGCTGGCGAAGGTCTTCTGTACCGTCGTGCGCGGCACGCCGCTGCTGCTGCAACTGTGGCTGCTCTATTACGGCCTCGGCTCGCTCTTCCCGCAGTTTCCGGAAATCCGCAATTCCTTCCTCTGGCCCTATCTGCGCGAGGCATGGCCCTACGGGGTGGCGGCCCTCACCATCTCCTTTGCCGCCTATGAGGGCGAGGTGATGCGCGGTGCCTTTGCCGGCGTGCCCCCCGGCGAGCTGGAGGCTGCGCGCGCCTATGGCATGAGCCCCTTTACCGTCTTCCGGCGCATCTGGCTGCCGCGCGCCATCCATCGCGCCCTGCCGACGCTGAACGGTGAGACCGTGCTGCAATTGAAGGCGACGCCGCTCGTTGCGACGATCACCGTGATCGACGTCTATGCCGTCGTCTCCAAGGTGCGGCAGGAGACCTACATCACCTACGAGCCGCTGCTTCTCCTGGCGCTCATCTATCTCTGCCTGACCGCGCTTCTCGTGGTGGGCTTCCGCTATTTCGAAAGCAGGATCCCGACACGGGGCGCCTGATACCGGTGAAGACATGACGATCCACACGACGCTCATCAACAACATGCCGGAAATGGTGGCCATTCGCCGCGACCTGCACGAACATCCCGAACTCGGCCTGGAGGAAGTGCGCACGTCCGATGTCATCGCGCGCCATCTCGAAAGCTACGGCTACACGGTCTCGCGCGGCCTCGCCAGGACGGGCCTCGTGGCGACGCTCACCAATGGTACGAGCCGCAAATCCATCGGCATTCGCGCCGATATCGATGCCCTGCCGATCCTGGAGGAAACCGGCCTTCCCTATGCCAGCAAGACGCCGGGTAAGATGCATGCCTGCGGGCACGATGGCCACACGGCCATGTTGCTCGGCGCGGCGAAGGCCATTGCCGAGCGGCGCAATTTCGACGGCACCGTGCATCTCATCTTCCAGCCGGCAGAGGAGAATTTCGGCGGCGCGAAGATCATGGTGGAAGAGGGGCTGTTCGACCGCTTCCCCTGCGACGCGGTCTTTGCGCTTCACAACGAGCCCGGCCTTCCCTTCGGCCAGTTCGCGCTGCGCGAAGGCCCGATCATGGCGGCGGTGGACGAGGCGCGCATCACCGTCAACGGGCGCGGCGGCCACGGCGCGGAACCGCAGGAAACGCTCGATCCCATCGTCTGCGGCGCCTCCATCGTCATGGCGCTCCAGACCATCGTGTCGCGCAACATCCACCCGATCGATCCGACGGTGGTGACGGTCGGTTCGTTCCATGCGGGTTCGGCAAGCAATATCATTCCCAGCCGCGCCGAGATCGTGGTCGGCGTCCGCTCCTTCGATGCCGATGTGCGCGACGAGCTGGAGCGCCGCATCCGCCTGGTCGCCGTGGGACAGGCCGAAAGCTACGGCATGACGGCGACGGTGGATTACCAGCGCTTCTACGATGCGACCATCAACCACAAGGCGGAGACGGATCTGGTGCGGGACCTCGCCATCCGCTTTGCCGGCGCCGACAAGGTCGTCGATCTCGAGCGACCCTTCATGGGCAGCGAGGATTTCGCCTATATGCTGAAGGAACGCCCAGGCACCTATTTCTTCCTGGGCGGCAAGAGCGGCGAGAACGACCATTCGCTCCACCATCCCGCCTATAACTTCAACGACGACCTGCTGCCCGTCGGCGCCGCCTTCTGGACGGAACTGGCCGAGAATTATCTTCGCCCGGCGTGACCTGAAATCCCCGGGCCGACCGGCCTGAAACGTTCGTCGCGCCTTACGGAAACATCGGGCACTTCGTGCGTTTGAAGGAAGGGTTCGTGGCGGTGCGAAATGCCGCACGCGTGTGATTGTCGCGGTGCGGCAATGCGGGCAGGCCGGCGGAATTGACCTTTGCCAGGCAGGGGAACATCCTTGAAGAGACGCAGCGCCCGAAGCGTTGCGACGTCTTCAGAAAGGCCGGCCCGATGTTCGAATCCCTGGACGCAACGCTGCTTGCACGGTTTCAGTTTGCCTTCACGGTGTCCTTCCACATCATCTTCCCGGCGTTCTCCATCGGGCTTGCCAGCTACCTGGCCGTGCTGGAGGGATTGTGGCTCTGGACGAAGGACGAGGTCTATTTCGCGCTCTTCAATTTCTGGAAGACGATCTTTGCGCTCGCCTTCGGCATGGGCGTCGTGTCTGGCATCGTCATGTCCTATCAGTTCGGCACGAACTGGAGCGTCTTCTCCGACAAGGCCGGCCCGGTCATCGGGCCGCTGATGGGCTATGAGGTGCTGACCGCCTTCTTCCTGGAGGCGGGCTTCCTCAGCATCATGCTGTTCGGGCTCAATCGCGTCGGTCCGAAGCTGCATTTCTTCGCCACGCTCATGGTCGCCGTCGGCACGCTGATCTCGGCGACGTGGATTCTCGCGGCCAATTCCTGGATGCAGACGCCTGCGGGCTTCTCCATCAACGATGCCGGCCAGTTCGTGCCCGTCGACTGGTGGGCGGTGATCTTCAATCCTTCCTTCCCCTACAGGCTTGTGCACATGGTGCTGGCCGCCTACCTGACGACGGCCTTCGTGGTCGGCGGGGTCGGCGCCTTTCACCTGCTGCGGGGCGATGCACCCAAGCGCGCCCGCAAGATGTTTTCCATGGCCATGTGGATGGCCGCGATCGTCGCGCCGATCCAGATCTTTGCCGGCGACATGCACGGCCTCAACACGCTCGAGCACCAGCCCGCCAAGGTCATGGCGATGGAAGGGCACTACCGGAGCCATCCCGACGGCGCGCCGCTCATCCTGTTCGGCATTCCCAATTCCGCCGAGCAGCGGGTGGATTACGCGGTCGAAATCCCCAAACTGTCGAGCCTCATTCTCAAGCATGACCTGAACGCGCCGCTTGCCGGCCTCGACACCGTGCCGCGCGAGCTTCACCCGCCGGTCGGCATTGTTTTCTGGGCCTTCCGGATCATGGTGGGGATCGGCTTTGCCATGCTCGGCCTCGGCCTCTGGTCGCTGTGGTGTCGCTGGCGCGGCACGCTCGGCGAGAACCGCTGGCTGCACCGCGCCGCCGTCGTGATGGGGCCCGCCGGCTTCGTCGCCGTGCTCGCCGGCTGGGTGACGACCGAGGTCGGCCGGCAGCCCTACACCGTCTATGGCCATCTGCTGACGTCGCAATCGGTGGCGCCCATCGCGGCACCCGCCGTCGCGACATCGCTGATCGCCTTCATCGTGGTCTATTTCCTGATCTTCGGTGCCGGCACCTTCTACATCCTGCGCCTGATGGGCCGCCTGCCGCGCGATCCGATGCCAGACCTCGGGGAGGGGCCGATACGCTCCGCCGGCATCACGCCGGCCCCTGCCATTGCCATCAAACCCGGGAGCCAGCACCATGGCGCTTGACCTTCCCTTCCTCTGGGCGGCGATCATCGCCTTCGCGGTGCTTGCCTATGTCATTCTCGACGGTTTCGACCTCGGGGTCGGCATCCTGTTTCCCTTCTTCAAGGAAAAGCACGACCGCGATGTCATGATGAACTCGGTCGCGCCCGTGTGGGACGGCAACGAGACGTGGCTCGTGCTGGGTGGGGGCGGGCTGATGGCGGTCTTTCCGCTGGCCTATGCCACCATCCTGCCGGCGCTCTACATGCCGCTCATCCTCATGCTGCTCGGTCTGATCTTCCGGGGTGTCGCCTTCGAATACCGCTGGCGCACGCGGCGCGGCGAATTCCTGTGGGACTTCGCCTTTGCGGGCGGCTCGATGATCGCTTCGTTCACGCAAGGGGTGGCGCTCGGGGCGCTGGTGCAGGGCATCGAGGTCGAGAACCGCGTCTATGCCGGCGGCTGGTGGGACTGGCTCACGCCGTTCTCCATCGCGACGGGCCTCGCGCTGCTTGTCGGTTATGCGCTGCTCGGCGCGACCTGGCTGGTGATGAAGACGAGCGGCGATCTCGCCGCCCGCGCCCGCGATTATGCCATGCGGGCGGGCATCGGCACGCTCGCGGCCATGGGCATCTTCAGCCTCTGGACGCCGTTTACCGAGCCGCTCTATTTCGAGCGGTGGTTCGGCTGGCCGACCGTCATCTTCAGCGTGCTCGTGCCGGCACTCGTGCTCGGATGTTTCGCGCTGCTCGTCTACGGCCTGAAGACCCGGCACGATGCCTGGCCGTTCGTGGCGGCGCTCGGTCTCTTCGTGCTCGGCTTCGCCGGCATCGGCATCAGCTTCTATCCCTATATCGTGCCGGCCTCGCTGACGATCTGGGAAGCGGCGGCACCGCATGAGAGCCTCGCCTTCCTCATCGTCGGCGCGCTGGTGCTCGTGCCGATGATCCTCTGCTACACCGTTTATGCCTACTGGGTGTTCCGCGGAAAGGTCGATCCGGAAGAGGGATATCATTGATGGCGGAACGCTCTCTCGGCCGCAAACTGCTGTGGTTCGTGGCGCTGTGGATGGCCGGCGTCCTGACGGTCACCGCCGTCGGTTTCGTCATCAAGCTGGCGATCGGAACCTGACCTCACGTAACGTCAATTGCTCCAGCCTGACGCCAGCTTGCCGCTTTAGGTTCCGCGTCGGCCAGCATGCAGGCCCGCCAGCAGAAGACAGGACCGCACCCTCCTTCCGCTCACGCCCCGGGCCTGCATGTGGCCTTGTGTCCCGTCACCGACACACACCTTTCCCCCCAAACGTTCCTCTGCTATCCGGGTGCTCATGAAGGAGACCGGAATGGCGAAGACTGCGGCAGACTGCACGACGATGGCGGAAATCCGGGAAAACATCGATCGGGTCGACCAAGCCCTGATGGCGCTTTTCGAGGAACGCTGGAGCTTCATCCGCCGTGCTGCGGAGATCAAGGCGGGCCTTGGCATCCCCGCCGATGTCCCGGCGCGCGTGAAGGAAGTGCGCGACAATGCCCATCGCAACGCGCAGGCCCATGGTCTTGACGGGGATTTCTACGAGGAAATCTGGGCGCAGCTCATCGAGCACGCCATCGCCTATGAGAAGACGCAGCTCGGCGAGGGCTGAAGCGTGGCGGGTCAGCGCTGGTTACGCTTGCCCAGATGGTCTTCCCATTCCAGCGCGGTCCGCACGATGAAGGGCAGGTCGTCATATTGCGGCGTCCAGCCGAGTTCCTTCATCGCGACCGAAGGATTGGCGACGATCAGAACCGCGTCGCCCGGGCGGCGGCCCGCGATGCGAACCGGAAAATCCTTGCCGGAAACGGCTTTCACCTGCTCGAGCACTTCCAGCACGGAGAAGCCGCGCCCATAGCCGCAATTGGCGACGATCGAGCCGCCGCCGGCGCGCATGCGCTGCAGGGCCTTCAGATGCGCATTGGCAAGATCGGAGACGTGGATATAGTCGCGGATGCAGGTGCCGTCGGGGGTCGGGTAGTCCGTACCGTAGACATCCATGCCGTTGCGCTTGCCGAGAGCGGCTTCGCTCGCCACCTTGATGAGATGCGTCGCGCCCGCCGTCGACTGGCCGGTGCGGCCGCGCGGATCGGCACCGGCCACGTTGAAGTAGCGCAGCGCCGTATAGGTGAAGTCTTGGGCGGCGGCGGTGTCGCGCAGCATGATCTCCGTCATCAGCTTGGAGGAGCCGTAGGGCGATTCGGGGCGCAGGTCCGCACTTTCGAGCACGGGTTCGGTGCCGTCGGGCGTGCCGTAGACGGCGGCCGTGGACGAAAAGACGAAATAGGGCACCTTCGCCGCCACGGCGGCGGCGATCAAGGCGCGTGACTTGACGGTGTTGTTTTCGTAGTAGGAGAGCGGATCGGCGACCGATTCCGGCACGATGATCGAACCGGCGAAGTGGATGATGGCGTCGATGCTGTTTTCGGCGAAGATCGTGGCGAGCAACGCGGCATCGGCGATGTCGCCCTCGTAGAACCGCGCCTCGGGCGCCACCGCCCAGCGGAAGCCCGTGGACAGGCGGTCCAGCACCACGACGTCTTCGCCTGCATCCACCAGCGCCCAGACCATATGGCTGCCGATATAGCCCGCTCCCCCTGTGACAAGAACCGCCATGGAAAATCTCCGAATCGCCTGAATTTCAGGCATATCACTCTGCCAGCCCGGAAGACGCAACCGCTTATTGTGCGGTGCCGGCACACCAATATGAGGGATGCAGCATGTCCGATCGCTTCATCGTGCTGTCCGGCTGCTCCGGCGGCGGAAAATCGACCCTGCTCGACGAATTGCGCCGACGCGGCCATGCCACGGTCGAGGAACCCGGCCGCCGGATCGTGCAGGCGGAACTGGCGGCGGGCGGCAGCGCCCTGCCGTGGCGCGACATGGCCGCCTTTGCCCGCCGTGCCATCGATCTCGCGCTGGCGGACCGGGCCCGGATGCAGGACCATCCCGGCCTCGTCTTCTTCGACCGCGGGCTTATCGATGCGGCCTGCGCGCTGGAGGCCCATGGCAGCGAGCCGGTCCTGAACAGCCTGGCCGCCGCCCACCGTTATCGTCGCAAGGTATTCCTCACGCCGCCATGGCCGGAAATCTATGCCGGGGATGCAGAGCGCCGGCACGGTTTCGATGCCGCGCTGAAGGAATATGAGCGGCTGAAATACGCCTATCCGCGCCTCGGATATGAAACGGTCGTGCTGCCGAAGGTTTCGGTGGAGGCGCGGGCGGATTTCGTGCTTGCCAGGCTGTGAGCGCCGTCAGCGGGCCGCGATGTAACGCGCCAGCCGGTCGGCCGCTTCGAGGATGTCTTTGGGGTCGCGCAGGAAGCAGGCGCGCATGAACAATTCGCCGCCCGGCCCGAAGGCGGTGCCCGGGGCGAGGCCGACATTGGTGCGGTCGACGATATCGAGGGTGGCACGCCGCGAATCCGTGACGCCGTCGATCTTCAGGAAGGCATAGAGCGCACCGTCGGGTTTCAGCGTTTCCACCCGATTGGTCGCGATCAGCGCGTCGCAGAAGACATCGCGGTTCTTCGCTGCCTTGTCGATATTGGCCTGCACGAAAGCATCGCCCTCATCGAGCGCGGTAATGGCGCCCTGCTGCAGGAATTGCGGCACGCCCGAGGTGGAATACTGGACGAGGTTCTCGATGACCTGGCCCATTTCCGGCGGCGCGACGATCCAGCCGACGCGCCAGCCGGTCATCGACCAGTTCTTCGAGAAGGAGTTGACGAAGATGACGCGGTCGCCCTCTTCCATCACGTCGAGGAAGGACGGCGCACGGCCGCCGGCATAGTGGTAGAGCGCATAGATCTCGTCGGCCATGATCCACAGGCCATGGCGGCGGGCCATCGCAAGCAGGTCCGAAAGGTCCTCGCGCGTCGCGGTCCAGCCGGTCGGATTGGATGGCGTGTTGATGAAGAGCGCGCGGGTCTTCGGCGTGATGGCGGCCTCCACGCGGGCCAGATCGATCTGCCAGCGGCCGTTTGCGAAATCGAGCGGCACCGCGATGGGATTGGCGCCGGAAAGCTCGGCCGCCGCGGCGAAATTCGGCCAGGCCGGTGTGAGATAGACCATGTCGTCGCCGGGGGAGACCAGCGCTTCGATGGCGAGCTTGATGGCCTGCATGCCGGAGCCGACGACATAGAAGTGCTCGGCCGGCAGCGAGATGCCGAAGCGCCGGGCATAGTAGCGCGACAGGGCTGCCCGGAGTTCGGGAATGCCGCGCTGCCACGTGTAGAAGGTCTCGCCGCGCATCAGGGCATCGGAGGCCGCGCGGGCAATGAAATCCGGCGTCGGCAGGTCCCCTTCGCCCACCCAGAGCGGTATCAGCCCCTCGCGGCCGCGCGCATAATTCACGACTTCGACGATGCCGCTCTCCGGCGCACGCAGCGAACGGGGGCTGAGGCTTTCGGCGATGGTCATGCAAATCTCTCCGGAAAATCGCGACGATGTGCCCGTCGGGCAAGGTCACCAAGCTCTAACCGGTTTTGCAGCACCATTCACGCGCGTTTCTTTGACACATGCATCGAATTCGTTGATGGGACGAGGCGCGGGGCAGGGCCCATCCGCCATGACAGCAGACATGAAAAAAGCGAGGGTGGCCCCTCGCTTCCTCATCCCGGCCGGGCCGGGGAAGTGCTTCGCGCAGTGCCAGTACATCCGTGGTCACGGCGTTGCGAAACACGACTTTCGTGTCTGACGGCAGGTCTATCGGCTCGCTGTAACAGCGGTATGACAGGGGCCGGTCCGTCGGTGATATGAAGTCTGTGCCTATATGGTTAACAAAAGGTTAAAATTCCAGGCCGTGAAAAAATTCGTCTTTTGGGGCGATGGAAGTGTGCATGCTAAACGTCTTCCTCGTGGTCTCAGTGCGAGCTGTGGGTGATCGTCCCCGATGTCGTCGTCTTTCGATTGACAAGCCGGGGCACGCTCCACGACAGTGGCGGCAGCGAGACGGGCAGCGGTAGGAGGACTTGATGTCTATGCGCGCAATCTTCGGTTTCTCGGCACTTCTTTTCTCCGCCGTAGCGTCACCACTCATCCCGGCCCATGCCGCGGAAACACGCACCGTCGTGACGACGGAAAACAGCGATTACTTCGGCTTCGACCTGCGCACCGTGCAGGATGTGACGCTGGACCAGTGCAAGACGGCTTGCGTCGACGACCTGTCCTGCCGCGCCTTCACCTACAATCCCAAGGTGAAGTGGTGCTTCATGAAGAGCGATTTCAATCAGCTCAACCAATTCCAGGGCGCCATTGCCGGCAAGATCGTCAAGGCCGACGATGCCGCCGATATCGGCGCGCCGCCGGCCCTTGCCTTCATCAGCGAATACATGACGGCCGATGCCCGCGCGTTCCGCGACAATCTCGCGCTCGCAAGCGGGCAGGAAGGGCAGGGTGCCGAAAGCCTGGCCTCGCTCGGCCGCATCGAGACCGCGTCGAGCCGTTTCGACGAGGCGCTGGCCGCCTACAAGGGCGCGCTGTCGCTTGCCCCGGATGATTTCTTCCTCTGGATCGAAACCGCCGAATCCATGGGCCGCGCCAACAACAACAGCTACCTCGCGGGGCAGGGCGCGCTTGCGGCGATCAACGCCTACCAGCTCTCGCGCACGACGGAGACGCGCGCCCGCGCGCTGGCCGTGCTCGCCGATACGCTCGACAAGTCCGGCAGCTACCGCGCCGGCATCAACGCCTACAAGGCGAGCCTCGACCTGAAGGACGACGTGGCGATCCGTTCGGCCTATCTCGGCCTGCGCGCACGCCAGGGCTTCCGCGTGGTCAACCACACGATCGATTCCGACAGCGCGACGCCGCGCGCCTGCGTCGAGTTCTCCGAACCGCTGGTCAAGTCCGGCGCGGACTACGCCTCCTTCGTCACGCTCGACGGCGCGGCTCCCAAGGCCGTCGAAGCCAAGGACCGGCAGATTTGCATCGAGGGCCTCACGCACGGCCAGCGCTACAAGATCGCGTTCCGCCCGGGCCTGCCGTCCGCCGTGGACGAGCCGCTGGCCGCGGCCGTCGATCTCGACATCTACGTGCAGGACCGCGCCGCCATGGTGCGCTTCACCGGCGACGGCTTCGTGCTGCCGGGCAGCGTGCGCCGCGGCATTCCGATCGTTTCGGTCAACACCGACAGCGCCGACCTGAAGCTCTACCGCGTCGGTGACCGCGCCATTGCCGGCCTGCTCGCCGAAAGCCGCTTCCTCACGCAGCTCGACGGCTATTCCGCCAGCAATATCGAGAGCCAGAGCGGCGAACTCGTCTGGCAGGGCAAGATCGATATCTCGCCCGAGCTCAACAAGGACGTTGTCACCAGCTTCCCGGTCGACGAGGCTCTGCCAGAGCGCAAGCCCGGCGTCTACGTGCTGACCGCCGCCGCCTCCAACGGCCGCAGCAACGAATGGGATGCGAAGGCCACCCAGTGGTTCGTCATTTCCGATGTCGGCCTGACGACCTATGCCGGCACCGACGGCCTCAACGTCTTCGCCCGCTCGCTCGACAGTGCAGGCCCGCTGGAAGGCGTCGAACTGCAACTGATCGCCAAGAACAACGAGATCCTCGGGACCGCAACGACGGACAGCGACGGTCGCGCCACCTTCACCGCCGGCCTGATGCGCGGCACGGCGGCCAACACGCCGGCCGTCATCTTCGCCAGGAAGGGTGAAGACGATTTCGTCTTCCTCGACATGACGCGCGCCGGCTTTGACCTGTCGGACCGTGGTGTGACCGGCCGCCCCGCGCCGGGCGCCATCGACGTGCTGGCCTGGACAGAGCGCGGCATCTATCGCGCCGGCGAGACGGTGCACGCCTCCGCACTTGCCCGCGACATCGAGGCGAACGCCGTCGAAAAACTGCCGCTGACCTTCGTCTTCAACCGCCCGGACGGGGTGGAAGACCGCCGCATGGTCTCCGACGGTGCGGCTCTCGGTGGCCATGCCATTGATCTGGCGCTCCAGGCCAACAGCATGCGCGGCACCTGGACCATGCAGGTCTTCACCGACCCCAAGGGCACGGCCATTGCCGAAAAGCAGTTCCTCGTCGACGACTTCGTGCCCGACCGTATCGAATTCGACATGACGAGCGAGGCCAAGGAAATCGAGGCCGGCGTTGCCGCGCCCGTCTCCGTCGAAGGCCGCTACCTCTATGGCGCGCCCGGCGCGGGCCTGGAAATCGAGGGCGACGTCGCGCTGAAGCCGACCCGCGAGGACCCGGCCTATCCCGGCTATGTCTTCGGCCTTGCGGATGAAGAGGCGATCGAGGAAAGCCGCATTCCGCTCGAAGGGCTCGGCGTGCTCGACGAGGCGGGCAAGACGACGTTCGACGTGCTCGTCAACGACCTGCCGTCGACCACCCAGCGCCTTGAAGCGCTCGTGACGCTGCGCATGAACGAAGCCGGCGGCCGCGCCGTCGAGCGCAGCCTCACCCTGCCGGTCAAGGCGGCCGGCCCGATGATCGGCGTGAAGCCGGAATTCCAGGGCGAACTTTCGGAAAACAGCGTCGCGAACTTCACCGTCGTCGCGGTGACGCCGGATGGCGCCCGCGAAGCGATGCAGGGCCTGCCCTGGAAGCTGCTGTCCGTCGAACGGGATTACCAGTGGTACCGCGATGGCAGCTCGTGGCGCTACGAGCCCGTACTCTCGACGAAGCAGATCGCCAACGGCACGCTCGATGTCGCCGCCGACGGCGGCAAGATTTCCGTGCCGGTCACCTGGGGCCGCTATCGCCTGGAAGTCGAAAGCCCCGAGCCGGAAGGCCCGGCGACGAGCGTGGAATTCGATGCCGGCTGGTATGTCGCCGCCACGTCGACGGAAACGCCCGACGCGCTGGAGATCTCGCTCGACAAGGAAAATTATGCGGTCGGCGACACGGCCAAGCTGAAAGTCTCGCCGCGCCATGCCGGCCAGCTTCTCATCACCGTGGGGGCCGAAAGCCTGATTGCCACCCAGACCGCGGAAATCGGCGCCGAGGGCGGCGAGGTGGACATCCCCGTCACCGAGGCGTGGGGGCCGGGCTCCTACATCACCGCAACGCTCTTCCGTCCGGGCTCCGACCAGGAAAGCCGCATGCCCATGCGCGCCATCGGCATCACCTGGCTCAAGGTCGATCCCGCCGATCGTAAGCTCGACGTCTCGCTGGATGTGCCGGAAAAGACGCTGCCGCGCCAGCCGCTCGACATTTCGCTGAAGGTCGCCGGTGCCGGTGCGGATGAAGAGGCCTATGTCACGGTCGCGGCCGTCGATGTCGGCATCCTCAACCTCACGCGCTACGAAGCGCCCGATCCGGCCGGCTGGTATTTCGGCCAGCGCCGCCTCGGCATGGAAATCCGCGACCTCTATGGCCGCCTGATCGACGGCTCGCTCGGCGCCACCGGCCGCCTGCGCACCGGCGGCGACGGCGGCGAGGGCGCCCTTCAGGGCAACCCGCCGACGGAAAAGCTCGTGGCCTTCTTCGCGGGCCCCGTAAAGCTCGATGCGGACGGCAACGTCAAGGTCAGCTTCGACATTCCGCAGTTCAACGGCACGGCCCGCATCATGGCCGTCGCCTGGACGAAAACCGGTGTGGGCAGCGCGTCCAAGGACGTTGTCATCCGCGATCCGATCGTGGTGACGGCGAGCCTGCCGAAGTTCCTCGCACCCGGAGACCGTTCCGACCTGAGGCTCGACATCGTCAACACCGATGCGCCGGCCGGCGACTACAAGGTCGCGATCACGCACAACGCCTCCGTCATGGTCGAGCAGACCGGCGCGGGCCAGACGTTGACGCTGGAACCCGGCGCCAAGACCGCGCTCACCCTGCCGCTCATTGGCGGCGAGATCGGCGATGGCCTCGTCACCGTGACACTCACCGATGGCAACGGCCTGTCGCTCGAGCAGGCGCTGAACGTGCCCGTGCGTCCGGCGGCCATGCCGATTACCACGCGCCGGCCGATCGAGATCGCCGCCAATGGCAGCCTGACCATCGACGACCAGCTGCTGGCCGACAGCCAGCTCGGCGGCGCTTCGGTCAGCCTCAGCGTGTCGCGGGCCGCGGCCTTCGACATTCCCGCGCTGCTGATGTCGCTCGATCGCTACCCCTATGGCTGCACGGAGCAGACGACGAGCCGCGCGCTACCGCTGCTCTATCTGAGCGAGCTGTCCAAGCAGTCCGGCCTGCCGGAGGATACCGAAACGCAGAAGCGCGTGCAGGAAGCGATCTACCGCGTGCTTGCCAACCAGTCCTCCTCGGGCAGCTTCGGCCTGTGGTCGCCGGGCTATGGCGACCTGTGGCTCGATGCCTTCGTCACCGACTTCCTGACGCGGGCCCGCGAACAGAAGTTCGACGTACCGGAACAGGCCATGCTGCAGGCGCTCTCCAACCTGCAGAACGCGCTGTCCTATGACGTCAACGTGTCCAGCCAGGGCAGCGAGATCGCCTATGCGCTCTATGTGCTCGCCCGCAACCGCAAGGCCGCGATCAGCGACCTGCGCTATTACGCCGATACGAAGCTGTCCGAGTTCACCTCGCCGCTCGCCCGCGCACAGCTCGCCGGTGCGCTCGGCCTTTACGGCGATGCGCAGCGGTCCATGACGCTCTTCTCCAATGCGCTTGGCCTGTCCCGCGACAGCATCATGAATGCCAGCCTCTCGCGCAGCGACTACGGTTCGTCGCTGCGTGACGGCGCGGCAATCCTGGCCCTGGCTGCCGAAGCCCGTCCGGTGCCGACGATCATTCCCGAACTGGTCAAGCAGGTCGGCACCCAGTGGGAAAACAAGCGCTGGACCAGCACGCAGGAGCAGACCTGGATGCTGCTTGCCGCGCGCTCCGTGAAGGACGCCGACAAGAACCTGAAGCTCGAAATCAACGGCGCCGAACATGCCGGCGGCTATGCCGCGCAGATGACGGGCAAGTCCCTGCTGGAAAATCCGCTGACCATCGCCAACCGCACCGGCGAGCCGGTCTCGGCCATGCTGACGACGGTGGCGGCCCCGGCCGATCCGCTGCCGGCCGGCGGCGACGGCTTCGCCATCGAGCGCACCTACTACACGCTCGACGGCGAGGAGGCCAACATCACGGAGGCCCAGCAGAACGAACGCTACGTCGTCGTGCTCAAGGTGACGGAGCACAACGACTGGGCCTCGCGCATCATCATCACGGACCTGCTGCCGGCCGGTTTCGAGATCGACAATCCGAGCCTGGTCGACAGTGCGAAGCTTGCCAATTTCGACTGGCTCGGCGAGACCGAGACGGCGCATACGGAGTTCCGCTACGACCGCTTCGTCGCGGCCTTCAACCGCAGCGAGGGCAACAACCGCGACGTGACGGTCGCCTATGTCGTGCGCGCCGTGACACCCGGCACCTATGACTTGCCGGCTGCACAGGTGGAGGACATGTATCGTCCGCAATACTCCGCCCGCACCGCGACCGGCCGCATGCAGGTCGTCAAGGCCGAATAGGAGAGGGCGGACCGATGGCGCTCTGGCGCAAGCTCCTGATCGGCTCCCTCGGCGGGGCGGCGGCAATCGCCGCCCTCGCCGCGGGGCTGGATTATGCGGACCGTGCCTATCCGCCACCGGTCGATGTCGCCGGCATCGTGTCGAAGGAGGTGCTCGACCGGGACGGCCGCCTGCTGCGCGCCTTCGCCACGCCCGAGGGGCATTGGCGGCTGAAGACCACGGCCGCCGACGTCGATCCGCAGTTCCTGCGCATGCTCGTCGCCTATGAGGACCGGCGGTTCGCCGCGCATTCCGGCGTCGATCCGCTGGCCCTGCTGCGCGCGGCCGGGCAGTTCCTCACCAATGGCCGCATCGTCTCGGGCGCCTCCACGCTTTCCATGCAGGTCGCGCGCCTGATCGAGCCGCGCGAAAACCGCTCGCTGCTCGCCAAGCTGCGCCAGATGGCGCGCGCCATCCAGCTCGAGCGCCGGCTGTCCAAGGCCGAGATCCTCGATCTCTACCTGACGCTCGCGCCCTATGGCGGCAACCTGGAGGGCGTGCGCGCGGCAAGCCTCGCCTGGTTTGGCAAGGAGCCGAAGCGCCTGTCCGTCGCCGAGGCTGCCCTGCTCGTCGCCCTGCCGCAATTGCCGGAAAAGCGCCGCCCCGACCGGCATCGCGCCGCGGCCGAAGCGGCACGCGCCCGCGTGCTGGACCGCATGGCGGTGTCCGAGGTGATCGGCGAGGGCGAGGCGGAGCGCGCAGGCGGCGAGGCCGTGCCGGATCGCCGCCGCCAGCTTCCGGCCTTCGCCGCGCACCTGTCGGAGCTTGCCTTGCGCAAGGAGCCGAAGGCGACGGAGCATCGCACGACGCTCGATCGCACCGTGCAGGACGGCCTGGAAACCGTCGCGCGCGAGGCGGCCGAACGCCTCGGGCCGAAAGTCTCCATCGCCATGGTGATGGCCGATGCCCGCACCGGCGAAATCCTCGGCGAGGTGGGCTCGGCGGACTATTTCGACGGCAGCCGTGCCGGCTGGATCGACATGACGCGCATCCGCCGCTCGCCGGGCTCGGCACTCAAGCCCTTCATCTATGGCCTTGCCTTCGAAGAGGGGCTCGTCGCGCAGGAAACCATCGTCGAGGACCGCCCCTCGGATTTTTCCGGCTATCGCCCGCGCAATTTCGACATGACCTACCAGGGCGACGTCAGCGTGCGCAAGGCGCTGCAGATGTCGCTCAACGTGCCGGCCGTCCGCCTGCTCGAGGCGGTCGGTCCGACGCGCATGATGGTGCGTTTCCGGCGCGCCGAGGTGCGGCCGGTCCTGCCGCCGGGCGAGACGCCGGGCCTTGCCATCGGCCTGGGCGGTCTCGGCATCACGCTGCGCGATCTCGCGCAGCTCTACGCGGCGCTCGCCAACCGCGGCATGCCCGTGCAGCTCGGCGATGGCATCACCGGCGAGGCCGCGGTGATCAACGGCGATCCGCTGCTCGATCCGGTGGCCGTCTGGCAGGTCTCGGATGTGCTTTCGGCCGTCACGCCGCCCGCCGGCAGCCGCCGTCTCGGCATCGCCTACAAGACCGGCACGAGCTATGGCTACCGCGATGCCTGGTCCGTCGGCTATGACGGCCGCCACGTGCTCGGCGTCTGGGTCGGCCGGGCCGACAACGGCGCGGTGCCCGGCCTGACCGGCTATGGGGCTGCGGCCCCCATCCTCTTCGAGGCCTTTTCCCGCTCGGGCCTCGCCATCACGCCCCTGCCGCGCGCGCCCTCCGGCGCGGTTCGCATCGCCCAGTCCGAGCTTCCCGCAAGCCTGCGTCGTTTCTCGACGACGGCAAACGGCCTCGTCGCGACCGTGGCGCGCGAGCCGGCCCCGCAGATCGTCTATCCGCCGGAAGGCGCGCATGTCGAGCTTGGCGCCACGACGGGTGCCGACATCGCCCCGCTCGTGCTGAAACTCCAAGGCGGCCGCGCGCCCTTCCGCTGGCTCGCCAACGGCAAGGTCCTCCCCGACGCCGCCCGCCGCCGCACGACGCAATGGATGCCCGAAGGCGCCGGCTTCTCGACCCTGACAGTCATAGACGCCGCCGGCCGCGCGGCGAGCGTGCGGGTGTTCATCGAGTGATGATGTGGTGCATCACTTAGTCTCGCCGGCGCGTTCAGATATCGCCCACGGTCGAAGGCCGGAAGCGATAACTGTCAGCGTTTCTGTCAAGACAGAAACGGGCGGCGCGATAAGTGATTGAAAGAATGGTGCTGCTAGAGAGATTTGAACTCTCGGCCTCTCCCTTACCAAGGGAGTGCTCTACCCCTGAGCTATAGCAGCATCCGGCGAAACGGGATCTGTTTCGCGTGAGCGAGGGCCTATTGCCATAGGTGGTTCGGCAGTGCAAGCGGCGAAATGGCGATTGTCGCAACAAATCTGTCGGGGCACACGCTTTTTTCGTTCGCTGGAATTCGTTATGAGAAACGACATGAGCGGCAAGGACGAGACGAAAGACAGGAAGACCAGGACGGAAGCGGAGATTCGCGCCGAGCGGCTGGCAAGGACGCTGCGCGACAACCTCCAGCGCCGCAAGCAGCAGGCGCGCGCCCGGCGTGCGGGGGCGGCCGACGAGACGATGGGCCTGCCGGCTGCGCCCTCTGCCGCAAAAAAAGACGAATCGGACGGTTAGTCGGGCCTGTCTTCAGCAGAAGGCGACGGGGGTGATTTTTCAAACTGGGGCACGCCTGAGGCGGGCGACCGGCGCGGGCTTCATTTTTCTTTTGCGATGCTCTAAAGAGGCCGCCATCTCCGAACGCCGATATTCTTCGAGAAAGGCGGGCCCGGCCCGTAATCGCACATGGATCGTATCAGGATTGTAGGCGGCAACGAACTCAAGGGTATCATCCCGATTTCGGGTGCCAAGAATGCAGCACTGCCGCTGATGATCGCGTCGCTCCTCACCGACGACACGCTGACCCTGGAAAACGTGCCGCATCTGGCCGATGTCGAACAGCTCATCCGCATTCTCGGCAACCACGGCGCCGACATCACCGTCAACGGCCGCCGCGAGCGCCAAGGCGAGGGCTACTCCCGCACCATCACCTTCACCTCGCGCAACATCGTCGACACGACGGCACCCTACGAGCTGGTCTCGAAAATGCGCGCCTCCTTCTGGGTCATCGGACCGCTCCTGGCGCGTGAAGGCAAGGCCCGCGTCTCGCTGCCCGGTGGCTGCGCTATCGGTACCCGTCCGGTTGACCTCTTCATCGAGGCCCTTGCGGCGCTCGGCGCCAAGCTGGAGATCGATGGCGGTTATATCGAGGCAACCGCCCCGGCTGGTGGTCTCGTCGGCGCGCGTTATACCTTCCCGAAGGTCTCCGTCGGTGCCACCCATGTCATGATGATGGCGGCGACGCTCGCCAAGGGCACCACGGTCATCGGCAACGCCGCGCGCGAACCGGAAGTGCAGGACCTCGCCAAGTGCCTTAACGCCATGGGCGCGAAGATCACGGGTGCGGGCACCTCGACCATCACCATCGAAGGCGTCAACCAGCTCTCCGGCGCGCGCCACCGTGTCCTGCCCGACCGCATCGAGACCGGCACCTACGCCATGGCCGTCGCCATGACGGGCGGCGACGTGGTGCTGGAAGGCACGGATGCATCCCTGCTCGAAACGGCGCTTGAGGCGATCCGCCGCTCCGGCGCGGAGATCACCGCCACGGAAAGCGGCATCCGCGTGGTGCGCAACGGCGGCGGCATCAAGCCGGTCGACGTCGTGACCGATCCCTTCCCGGGTTTCCCCACGGACCTGCAGGCGCAGTTTATGGGCCTGATGACCAAGTCGAACGGCATGTCGCACATCACCGAGACGATCTTCGAAAACCGCTTCATGCATGTGCAGGAACTCGCCCGCCTTGGCGCGAAGATCTCGCTTTCCGGCCAGACCGCCAAGATCGAAGGCGTCGAGCGCCTGCGCGGTGCGCCGGTCATGGCGACAGACCTGCGTGCCTCCGTGTCGCTGGTCATCGCGGGGCTCGCCGCCGAAGGCGAGACCATGGTCTCGCGCGTCTACCACCTCGACCGCGGCTTCGAACGCCTGGAGGAGAAGCTCACCCGGTGCGGCGCCATCGTCGAACGCGTCAGCGACTGACCGATCGGCAGCGACAGGTCGAACATGCACACGAGGGGCGGGGCGTTTTTGTGAACGCTCCGCCCCTTGCCGTTGCAGTCGGCCGCGCGCCGTCCTATTTCGTGATCGACTATTCGAGATGCCGCACAGCCCGGCGCAAAGGACCCGACCATGGACAGCCTGAAACTGCTTGCCCTCGACACGGAAGATCTCGCCGTCGTCTCGGCCCACCTGCAGGACGCGGTCTTCAAGACCGACGGCCTCGCCTATGATGCCCGCCATCACGTCTTCTCAGTCGTCGTCAACCGTTTCGTGTGGGAAAAGGCGGCGCGGGCGCGGGGCAAGAGCTTCGAGCGCCGCCGGGCGGCCATCGCCTTCAAGCGCGTCAATGCCGTGCGTTCGATCGGCATCGACCGGAAGGACAAGGACGCGGTTCTTTCGCTGCTTGCCATCAACTTCACGCCGAACGGCGAGGGGCCGGATGGAACGCTGGAACTCGTGCTCTCCGGCAGCGCCTCCATCGCGCTCGATGTGGAATGCGTCGAAGTTCAGCTTGCAGATACAGGCGGAGCGTGGGAAACCAGCTTGAAACCCCGCCATCCAGCGGTTTGAGAGCATGAGCCGGCCTTTGTGCCGGAGACGACAGGGACGGACGACTTGGCGATCAGACTTGACTACCAGAGCAGTGATTTCGAAAGCCGGTTCGCTGCCTTCCTGACCACCAAGCGCGAGGTCTCCGAGGACGTCAACGCCACCGTGCGCGCGATCATCGACGACGTGCGTGCGCGCGGCGACAAGGCGCTCGCGGACTATTCCCGCAAATTCGACGGCCTCGATTTCGCGACGACCTCCATGCGCGTCTCGCTCGAGGAAATCGACACGGCCTTCGATGCGGTCGATCCGAAGATCATCGCCGCGCTGGAGCTTGCCGCGCAGCGCATCGAAAAGCACCACGCCCGCCAGAAGCCGAAGGACGACCTCTACGAGGACGATATCGGCGTGGGGCTCGGCTCGCGCTGGACGGCGATCGATGCCGTCGGCCTCTATGTTCCCGGCGGCACGGCGAGCTATCCGAGCTCCGTGCTGATGAATGCGGTGCCGGCCAAGGTGGCCGGCGTGCCGCGCGTCGTCATGGTCGTCCCGGCGAAGGAAGGCGCGATCAACCCGGCCGTTCTCGCCGCCGCGCGCATTGCGGGCGTCGACGAGATCTACCGTATCGGCGGCGCGCAGGCCGTGGCGGCGCTTGCCTTTGGCACCGAGACCATCGCGCCCGTCGCGAAGATCACCGGCCCCGGCAATGCCTTCGTCGCCGCCGCCAAGCGCCAGGTCTTCGGCACGGTCGGCATCGACATGATCGCGGGCCCCTCGGAAGTGCTCGTCATCGCCGACGGCGACAATGATCCGGATTGGCTGGCCGCCGACCTGCTCGCCCAGGCCGAGCACGATGCCGGCGCCCAGTCCATCCTCGTTACCGACAGCGCCGCCCTGGCGGATGCCGTCGAGGCGGCCGTCGAGCGGCAGCTGAAGACGCTGGAGCGTGCGGAGACCGCTGCCGCGAGCTGGCGTGATTTCGGCGCGGTCATTCTCGTTCCGGACCTGAAGAAGAGCATTCCGCTCGCCAACCGCATCGCCGCCGAGCATCTGGAGATCGCGACGGCCGATCCGGACGCGCTGATGGCGGAAATCCGCAATGCCGGTGCCATCTTCGTCGGCCGCCATACGCCGGAAGTGATCGGCGATTATGTCGGCGGCTCCAACCACGTCCTGCCGACGGCCCGCTCCGCCCGCTTCTCCTCGGGCCTCTCCGTGCTCGATTACATGAAGCGCACCTCGATCCTGCGGCTCGGCGCCGAGCAGCTGCGCGCGCTCGGCCCTGCCGCCATCACGCTTGCCGAAGCCGAAGGGCTCGGCGCCCATGCCCGCTCCGTTGCCATCCGGCTCAACCTGGAAGGCTAGGCCATGGCCGCGACGGGCAACTTCCGCCTCTGCGATGTGGTTCTGGACGAGACGATCGGCCGCGCCACGCCTGACGTGGAGCACGAACGCGCCGTTGCCATCTTCGATCTCATCGAGGAAAACTCCTTCGAGCCCGTCGGCCATGCCGGCGGGCCCTATCGCCTCCATCTGTCGCTGGTCGATTCCAAGCTCGTTTTCGCCATCCGCACGGAAGGCGGCGAGCCGGTCGCAACGCATATTCTCTCGCTCACGCCCTTCCGCCGCATCGTGAAGGACTATTTCATGATCTGCGAGAGCTACTACCAGGCGATCCGCTCCGCCACGCCCAGCCAGATCGAGGCGATCGACATGGGAAGGCGCGGCATCCACAACGAGGGTTCCCAGACGTTGATGGACCGTCTCTCGGGCAAGATCAAATTCGACTTCGACACGGCCCGCCGCCTGTTCACGCTCGTCTGCGTTCTCTACTGGCGCGGGTGAGCGGATGGAGGGCGTTTCCCCGGCACCCGATATCGATGCGCCGCGAACGCCCCGTTCGATCCTCTTCATGTGCCGCATGAACGCCGTGCGCTCCCCGATGGCCGAGGTGCTGGCGCGCGACATGCTGCCCGGCATCTACGTTGCTTCGGCCGGCGTGCGCCCCGGCGAGCGCGATCCCTTCGTCGATGCGGTGCTGGGCGAGGTCGACCTGTCGCTCGGCCGCCATGCGCCGCGATCGCTGGAAGACCTGGAGGACGACTATTTCGACCTCATCGTCACGCTCGCGCCGGAAGCCCACCACGCCGCGCTCGAGCTCACCCGCTCCATGGCCGTCGACGTCATGTACTGGCCGACGCCCGATCCGACGGTCGCAACCGGCACGCGCGACCAGATTCTCGCCGCCTATCGCGAGGTCCGGGAGTTCCTGAAGGCGCTGATTGCGAAGCGGTTGAAGGGGCCCGGTTGAGCTGCCGGAGGCATGGATAGGACCAAATGCAGAAAGCCGCTGCTTCGGTGTTCACAAAGCATCGGGGATTGTGTAGTTTCCGGCAACTTTTCCGAGGCGGACATAAAGCCTGCCCCGAATCTACCTTCCCGAATCTATCTTCAAGGAATATCGCTCAAACATGGCAAAAGAAGAAGTCCTCGAATTCCCCGGCGTCGTGACGGAACTGCTTCCGAACGCGACCTTCCGTGTCAAGCTCGAAAACGAGCACGAGATCATCGCGCACACCGCGGGCCGCATGCGCAAGAACCGCATCCGCGTTCTGGCCGGCGACAAGGTGCTGGTCGAGATGACGCCCTACGACCTCACCAAGGGTCGCATCACCTACCGTTTCAAGTAAGTCCTCTTGCAAGCCGAGGGGGCCGCGCCCCCGCCCGGCCGATGGCCGACGCGCGAATAGCGGCGCACCCCGGAGCCTCCCGGAGCCCTCATGGCGCAGACCGAAAAGCTCATCCTCGCCTCCGGCTCGCCGCGCCGCGTCGAACTTCTCGCGCAGGCGGGCATCGAGGCCGCGCGCCTGATGCCGATGGATATCGACGAGACGCCGAAGCGTTCCGAGCATCCGCGTTCGCTCGCCCGGCGGCTGTCGACCGGCAAGGCGCAGGCAGCCCTTGCCGCCATCAAGGGCGACCCCGCCTATGCCGGCAGCTACATCCTGGCGGCCGATACGGTCGTCTCGGTCGGCCGGCGCATCCTGCCGAAGACAGAGATGGTCGACGAGGCGTCGAGCGCGCTGCACCTGCTCTCCGGCCGCAGCCACCGCGTGTTCACCGGCGTGTGCCTCATCACGCCGGATCGCACCGTGCGCCAGAAGGTCATCGACACCAAGGTGCGCTTCAAGCGCCTGTCGACCACCGATATCGAGTACTATCTCGCCTCGGGCCAGTGGCGCGGCAAGGCGGGCGGCTATGCCATCCAGGGCATTGCCGGCAGCTTCGTCGTCAAGCTGGTCGGCTCCTACACGAATGTCGTCGGCCTACCGCTCTATGAGACGCTGACGCTGCTGTCGGGCGAAGGCTTCGACGTGCATGCCGGCTGGGCCGATGCCTGACATGGCAGGCGAGAACGAAAAAGCCGCGACCAATGTCGCGCCGCTGCGCAAGGCCGTGCCCTGTCCGATCTGCCGCCGTCCCTCCGCCCGCGAGCATTACCCGTTCTGTTCCGAACGCTGCCGCGATGTGGATCTCAACCGCTGGCTCTCCGGCTCCTATGCCATCCCCGTCGCGGATGATGAAGCCAAGGCCGACGACGAGGATATGTGACGGCCTGCGCAAAGGCAAAAGCGCAATCTTTTCCACAGCTTGAAATGCGTCTCAAATTTCCCGCAAAAAACCGGCCTTGGGGCTGGACACATTTTTGCAAGATGCTATAACCCCGCTCGCTCCCGGGGCGAAACCAAGCGCCCCAAGGATTTCCAATGGAAATCCACCCGGATGCCCGGATAGCTCAGTTGGTAGAGCAGCGGATTGAAAATCCGCGTGTCGGTGGTTCAAATCCGCCTCCGGGCACCACTTCAAGCTTCTTCATAGTCTCTTCAAAAAGCGTCTTGAGTCTGATTGGAATACACTCGCCCTGTGTTTCGGCCGTGAAAGCGATTGGCTGCGGCCGTAACGTATTTGAGACGATGCCTTTGTTTTGGCAGTGAAAGAGCGCGCCCACCCAACCGCCATACTGCTTCTTTTCCTTTCGAGATCATCTGATGTCCGATGTTGCCCTGAATGTGTTGCCGGTTTTTGCGCTGATCCTGCTGGGGTGGGTTCTGGTGCGGGCGGGGTATCTGCGGGAGGAGTTGGGTGAGGGGCTGGGGGAGTTTGTCTTTCGTGTCGCGGTGCCGGTCCTGTTGTTTCGCACCATTGCGGAAGCGGATTTTGCGGGCGGGGCGCCGTGGCGGATCTGGGTGGCCTATTTTGCTGGCGTGGCGGTTACATGGGCGATCGCGCACCTCGTCGCGACGCTCGGCTTCAAGCGGGACCATCGGATCGGCGTTCTCGCGGGCGTCTCGGCGGCCTTTGCCAACACCGTGTTCATCGGGCTGCCGCTGGTCTCGCGGGTGGTGGGTGAAGACGGGCTGGTGGCGATCTCCGTGCTATTGTCCGTGCATCTGCCGACCATGATGATCGCCGGCACCGTCCTGATGGAGCGGGCGGAGCGCAAGGAAGGGGTGCGGGAGCCGCAAAGCCTCTCCGAGCTGTTGCTCGGCATCGTCAGGAACCTCGTGCGCAACCCGCTGGTAATCGGCCTTTTCGCCGGCGCGCTGTTCCACACGGGCGGCGTGCCGCTCGTGGGGCCGGTGAAGGTGATGGTGGACCAGGTCGCCGGCATGGCGGCGCCCGCCGCGCTCATGTCGATCGGCATGGCGCTCGTCCGGTACAAGGTCGCCGGCAATGCGCGCATCGCGCTCGCCATGACCGCCTTGAAGCTCCTGCTGCTGCCGGGCTGCGTCTACGTCGCCTGCCGGCTGCTCGGCCTCACACCGGAATGGACGGCGGCCATGGTGCTCACCGCGTCCGTGCCGACCGGCGTCAATGCCTGGCTGCTCGCCAACCATTTCGGCGTCGGCCATGCGCTCGCCTCCTCGACCATAACGATGACGACGGCGCTCGGCGTCTTCACCGTGTCGTTCTGGGCGTGGCTCCTCGCCTGAGGATCAGCGGCTGTCGCCGGAAATGAAAAACCCGGCGCGAAGGCCGGGTTTTCGAAGTCTCTGCCCTCGGCTGCCCTTACTGGGCGGCCGGCTGTTCGGTCGTCGTGCCTTCGGTCGTGCCGCCTTCGGCGGGTGCCGCACCCTCGGTCGCCGTACCGCTGTTGCCTTCGGCCGGCGTCGTGGTGGCGCCTTCGGTGGCCGTGGCCGCACCGTCCTGCGTTGCGGCAGCGCCGCCCTGGGTCGTGGCGGCTGCGCCATCGGCCGGAGCAGCACCTTCGGTCGTCGCTTCGCCATCCGTTGCGGCTGCGCCGGCATCCGCACCCTCGGCGGACGGCGTGGGCAGCGGAACCGGGTTGTCGGAGAGCGTGCGCAGATAGGCGATGAGGTTGGCGCGCTCGTCGTCCTTCTTCAGGCCGGCGAAGCCCATGGCGGTGCCCGGGACGTGCTTCTTCGGCGCTTCGAGGAAGTAGTTCAGGTGATCATAGTCCCAGACCACCTTGTGGCCTTCGGAGAAGGTGGTCATGCCTGCGGAATAGCTGAAGCCTTCATGCGAAGCGATCGGGCGGTTGACGACATCCCAGAGACCGGGTCCGACCTTGTTCGGGCCGCCCTTCTCCGAGGTGTGACAGCTCGCACACTTCTTGAAGACGGTTTCGCCGGCGGTGGCATCGGCGCTGGCCAGCAGGGTTGCGATCGGAACGGCCGCAGCGGCTTCGCCGCCACCGGCTTCCGCACCGCCGGTTTCCTCGGCGACTATCGCGAAACCTTCCTTCTCGGGCGCGCCCGAATGGAAGATGCCTTCAGAAGCGATCGACACGGACATCAGTACGAATACGGTGCCGAGCAGGGCACCTACGCCCATGTTCACATAAGAGTTCATCCAAACGCTCCCCTAGCAACCGGCGGACGTGACACCGGCCAGTCTTGAAATCGCGCGGAACCTATGTCTTTTGCTGCTTCGTTGCAACAGTGATTGTAGCCCCCGCACTGAGACTTTTTGACACTTTTCCCGGGGGTTTTGAAGGGCCTGAGATGAATCCCGCCAATTTTGACAAGAGCCTCGTGCTCATTCCGGCGCGCATGGCCTCCACGCGGCTTCCGGGCAAGCCGTTGGCCGATATCGCGGGCCTGCCGATGATCGTTCAGGTGGCGCGGCGCGCGGCCGCGGCCGATGTCGGGCGTGTGGTGGTGGCGGTGGATCATCAGGACGTTTTCGACGCGGTCGTCGCGGCGGGTTTCGAGGCCGTCATGACGCGCGGCGATCACCAGTCCGGCTCCGACCGTATCCACGAGGCGCTGACGGTGTGCGATCCGCAGCGCCACGCCGAGATCGTCATCAATGTGCAGGGCGACCTGCCGACCATCGACCCGGATACGATCCGCGCCGCGTTGCGCCCGCTCGAAAACGCCGCCACCGATATCGCGACGCTGACGACGGAAATCCGTGACGAGCACGAGAAGACCAATCCGAACGTCGTGAAGGTCGTGGGTTCGCCGATCGGCGAGAGCCGCCTGCGCGCGCTCTACTTCACCCGGGCGACGGCGCCGCACGGCGCGGGCCCGCTCTTCCACCATATCGGCCTCTATGCCTACCGCCGCAAGGCGCTCGAAACCTTCGTGGCGCTCAAGCCCTCGACGCTGGAAAAGCGGGAATCGCTGGAGCAGCTGCGGGCGCTGGAAGCGGGCATGCGCATCGATGTGGAGATCGTTGACACCGTTCCGCTCGGTGTCGATACTCCCGCCGACCTCGAAAAGGCCCGTGCCATGCTCGCGGCCCACCCCATCTGATACGGATCCCAGCCATGACAATGAAGACCAACAGGATCGCCTTCCAGGGCGAGTACGGCGCCAATTCCGACATGGCCAGCCGGGACATGTTTCCCGACATGGATCCGCTGCCGTGCCAGACCTTCGAGGATGCGTTCCTGGCCGTGGAGAACGGTGACGCCGATCTCGCGATGATCCCGATCGAAAACACGATCGCCGGCCGCGTTGCCGACATCCATCATCTCCTGCCGGAATCGCGCCTGCATATCGTCGGCGAGTATTTCATGCCCATCCGCTTCCAGCTCATGGTGCTGCCGGGCGTGACGAAGGAGGAGGTCCGCACGGTCCACAGCCATATCCATGCGCTGGGCCAGTGCCGCAAGATCGTGCGCCTCAACGGATGGAAGCCGGTGATCGCCGGCGATACGGCGGGTGCGGCGAAGCTGGTTTCGGAAACCGGCGACCGGTCCATGGCAGCGCTTGCGCCGCGCCTGGCGGCCGACCTCTACGGCCTGTCGATCATTGCCGAGAATGTCGAGGACACGGAAACCAACGTCACGCGCTTCGTCGTGCTTTCACGCGAGGAAAAGCCGGCAGAGCAGACGGGCGAGGGCATCATCGTGACCACCTTCGTCTTCAACGTGCGCAACATCCCGGCCGCGCTCTACAAGGCGTTGGGCGGCTTTGCGACGAACGGTATCAACATGACGAAGCTCGAAAGCTACCAGATCGGCGGCAAGTTCATCGCCACGCAGTTCTATGCCGATATCGAGGGGCATCCGGACGAGGCGCATGTGCGCCAGGCGCTCGACGAACTGCGCTACTTCTCCGAAAAAGTGCGCATTCTCGGCACCTATCGTGCCCATCCGATGCGAAGCGCTTTCTAGAATTGACGATCGTCAGGGAGCCCGGAACCGGGCTTCCGCAACGGCATTTCCATCATGAAAGGAGATGCCCATGCGCACGATTACCTATATCACGATCATGGTTTCGATGATGGTGAATGCCGTCGTCTTCGGTGCGGGCACCATTGCCATCCTGGCGGTGCCGGCCCTTGCCGATCATGCCAAATACCTTCTGCCGGCCTGGATCGCCGTAACGTTCCTCGTGAGCCCCGTCATCGCCCGCCTGATGGCGCCGAGACTGAGGCTGCGCGAGCATCCCGGCGACCGGCCGACCTTCGGCTGGCGCTAGTCGAGCTTCCAGTCCAGCCAGTCGCGCATCAGGCGATGCGCGATGGCGCCCTTCGGCGGGGGTGTCGTGGTGCCCGGTGCCACGCCCGACATCGCGCTGCGCTCGATCATCGCCGCCGTCTCCTCGCGGGTGAACCAGCGGCAATCCTCGAGCTCCTGCTCGTCGCGGCGGATATCGAAGGAGATCGCCTCGCCGTAACAGCCGATCATCAGGGAATGCGGCATCGGCCATGGCTGCGAGGCATGGTAGCGCACACGCCCCACCCTGATGCCCGCTTCCTCGAAGGTCTCGCGGCGCACCGTATGTTCCACCGTCTCGCCGGGCTCCAGGAAGCCGGCAAGGCAGGAATACATGCCTTCCGGGAAATGCGGCGAGCGGCCGAGCAGGCACAGATCCCGCTCCACGTCGATGACCAGCATGATCGCGACGGGGTCGGTGCGCGGAAAGATGATGTGGCCGCAGGCCTCGCAAATCCGGCGGTAGCCGCCGAGTTCCGAGCGCGTCGGCGAGCCGCACTTGCCGCAGAAGCGATTGTTCGCGTTCCACGTCATCAGGCTGGAAGCCTGGGCGAACTGGCCGAGCAGGTCGTCGTCCAGCATCTGCTGGCGATAGAGTGTCCGGCTGTCCGTCGCCTTCAGCGGCTCCTGCAGTGTATCGGGGTCGGCGCGGACGGGAATGGCCAGACGCGGTTCGCCGTTCTTGAGATAACCCAGCAGGATCGCGTCTTCCGGCACGGGGTCGAGTTCGGCCAGCTCGTAGGGCGCAAACAGCGGATCGATGATCTTCTCGTCGTGCTTGACGACGAGCTTTCCGCTGGCGAGCGCGAAGGCATGGACGTTTTCCGCCTTGAAGGCCTGCTCCAGGCAATCCGGCGCGCGATACTCCGAGCGGCGGTCGAGCGTGTTTTCCGCAAAGGCCACCATGGTGCTGGGTTCGGCGTGCGGGCGATAGAGATCGAATAGCGAAGGCTTCATGGGTTCAGCGCATCCAGGAGCTTGGCGGAAAGTGCCTTGGCGTCCGCCTCCGCGCGCGGCACGGCCGTGCCGTGGCCCCAGACGGGACCGGGCCAGTTCGGATCACCTTCGCTGCGGGCGATGACATGCACATGAAGCTGGCGCACGATGTTGCCCAGCGCGCCGGTGTTGATCTTCGTTGCGCCGGTAACCTGTTTCAGGGCCTCGGCAACGAGCGTCGTCTCGAAGGTCAGCATGGTCTGGTCGAGCGGCGTGAGATCGAAAATCTCGCTGACATCGGGACGTTGCGGCACCAGCACCAGCCAGGGCCAGCGGCTGTCTTTCATGAGGCGCAGTTCGCACAGGCCGATCTTCGTCAGAAGGTCGCTGTCGCGCTCCAGCCGTTCGTCGGTTCGAAAATCGCTCATCGGAGTTCTCACGCATGCTTCTTGTTTGGTGATTCATGACACGCAGCGGATTTCCGTCCAACAGTTTTTTATCGGCTCCGCTTGCATTCGGCTGGAATATTGCCGATATGGAGGCCGGGAGGTTGGTGGTGGACGAGCCACTCGCCAACCGGGTCAGGTCCGGAAGGAAGCAGCCCTAACGAGCCCCGGCACGGGTCATCGTGCCAGCCTCCCACCTTTCCGTCCTGTCGGGACAGACGTTCGATTAACGGCAGGGTCGATGAGCGACGAAACGCAAAATCCGTCCACTGAAAAGCCCGCCGCCTATCGCGTGCTTGCGCGAAAGTACCGGCCGAAGGACTTCTCCGACCTCATGGTCGGCCAGGAGCCGATGGTCCGCACGCTGACCAACGCCTTCGAGACGGGCCGCATCGCCCAGGCCTACATGCTGACCGGCGTTCGCGGTGTCGGCAAGACGACGACCGCCCGCATCCTCGCCCGCGCGCTCAACTACAAGACATCAGATATCGACAAGCCGACGATCGACCTGCGCATCCCCGGCGAACATTGCCAGGCGATCATGGAAGGCCGGCACGTCGACGTCATCGAGATGGACGCCGCCTCCCATACCGGTATCGATGATATCAGGGAGATCATCGAGCAGGTGCGCTACCGCCCGGTTTCGGCGCGCTACAAGGTCTATATCATCGACGAAGTGCACATGCTCTCGACGCAGGCCTTCAACGGCCTCTTGAAGACGCTCGAAGAGCCGCCGGAGCATGTGAAGTTCATCTTCGCGACGACCGAAATCCGCAAGGTGCCGATCACCGTCCTGTCGCGCTGCCAGCGCTTCGACCTGCGGCGCATCGGCGCGTCCGATCTCGTCGGCCTGTTCACCACCATTCTCGGCAAGGAAGGCGTGGCGTTCGAGCCGGATGCCCTGGCCATGGTCGCCCGCGCCGCCGAAGGCTCCGCGCGTGACGGCCTGTCGCTGCTCGACCAGGCGATCGCCCATGGGGCGGGCCGCGTCGAGGTGGATGCCGTGCGCTCCATGCTCGGCCTTGCCGACCGCGCGCGCATCGTCGATCTCTTCGAGCACATCGTGAAGGGCGATGCGGCAGCGGCTTTGGCCGAGTTTGCCGCGCAATACGAAGCCGGCGCCAGCCCGTCCGTGGTGCTGACCGACCTTGCCGATTTCACCCATCTCGTCACGCGCATGAAATATGTGCCCGATGCCACCGGCGACCAGTCGTTGAGCGAGATCGAGCGCGTGCGCGGCGTGGAGTTCGCCAATTCCATCGCGGTCACGGCGCTGTCGCGCATATGGCAGATGCTGCTGAAGGGCATTCCCGAAACGGAAGCCTCCAGCCGCCCGGCGGGTGCCGCCGAGATGGTCATCATCCGTCTTGCCCATGCCGCAAACCTTCCCTCGCCGGAAGATGCCGCACGCCGGCTGGCCGAGCTTTCGAGCGGGGACGGCGGTGGCAATGGCGTGCGTGCGCCGCAATCCGGCGGCTATGGCGGGCAACCGTCGGCGCAGGGTTCGGTGTCCGCGGTCGCGCGCCAGCCCGATGCGCCGATGCGCGCCCAGGCGGGCGGCGGAACCGTCACGATGCTGCGCCCGGTGCCGCAGGCGGAATCCGCGCCGCAGCCGGTCGGCCGCGTCGAGACCGCACCCGCCGAGCAGCCGGCAGCGGCGCCGAAGGTGCCGGTCAAGTCGATCTCCGATATTGCCGACCTCTGCACCAAGAACCGGGACATCAGGCTTCGCGCGCTGGTGCGCGCCTTCATACGGCCCGTGAGCGTGGAAGCGGGCAAACTCGAAATCAGCCTCACCGACGACGCGCCGAAATCGCTGGTCTCCGAACTGTCGAACCGTCTCCTGGAATGGACCGGCACGCGCTGGCTCGTCATCCTGTCGCGGGAGGCCGGCGGCCCCACGCTGGCCGAGGCCGAGACGATGGCGCAGGAAGCGCGGGTGGCCGATGCCCGGCAGGACCCTGATGTCGCCGCCATTCTCCAGCGCTTCCCCGGCGCGAAGATCACCGACGTGCGCATCAAGGTGCCGGAGACGGAAGACGAGCCGGAGACCGTCGAGGCCGCCGCCATCGCGGAATCCGCCGAGGGCGATATCCTGCCCGGCGACGATATCGAACATTAAATCAGAGAATCGAGAGGAGAGGCCGATGCGCGACATCATGGGCATGATGGGCAAGGTCAAGGAAATGCAGGCCAAGATGGAGAAGATGCAGGAGGAGATCGCCGCCCTCGAGGTGAACGGCACCTCCGGCGGCGGCCTCGTCTCGGTCACGCTCGACGGCAAGGGCAACCTCAAGGCGCTGAAGATCGACCCTTCGCTGTTCAAGGAAGACGACGTCGAAATCCTGGAAGACCTGATCGTGGCCGCCCACAAGGATGCCAAGGACAAGGCCGAGGCCGAAACCGCCGAGCGCACCAAGGCGCTGACCGCCGGCCTGCCGATCCCGCCCGGCTTCAAGCTGCCGTTCTGATCACGCCTCAGCCGGTCAGCGCGGCACGCAGCTTGTCGCTGATCGGTGCCGCCAGGTAGCGCAGCCGGTCCTCTTCGGAGAGGTTGCGTCCATAGGTGCGCAGCAATTCCGGCATGGTGACGGGCTCGCCGTCGAAGGGTGTGTAGGTCACCGGATCTCCGGCCTGCAGCACGCCGTCGCGCAGCACCCGGCAATAGAAGCCGGGGCGTCCCGCGCTCATGAAGCGCCGTGCGAAGCCGGGATCGCCCATGCGGGCATTGAAGGTCGCGCAGGGCGTGCGCGTCGAGGTCACTTCCAGCAACACGCTTTCCGTCTCGAAGCGATCGCCGACGCTGATGCTGCGGCTGTCGATGCCTTCGATCACGATGTTTTCGCCGAAAGTGCCGGGCTCGATTGAGCGGCCAAGGTCCTTTGACCACCAGTCCAGATCGATCGAGCCCAGGCCGTAGACCGCCTGTTCCGGGCCGCCGTGATGCTTTCGGTTGCAGATCGCATCGCCGAGCAGGCCTTCGCGGTCGACGACGATGGCCGCGTCGGTCGGCGTCTTGAAAATGCCGGTCTTGTAGCTTTTGCCGGGAACAGGACGGGCGACGCCCGTGCATACCGCGAGGATTTTGATCAAGCGTCGATCTCCAAAGATTCCGTTTCCCCGTGATATGGGCTAGATAGCGCCAATGGCAAAACGAGTCACCGGTCCCGAAATCGAAAAACTCATCCAGCTGCTGGCGAAGGTGCCGGGCCTCGGGCCGCGCTCGGCGCGCCGGGCGGCGCTGCATCTCGTCAAGAAGAAGGACCAACTGCTGGGGCCGCTCGCCGAGGCGATGGGCGAGGCGCATCGCAAGGTGCGCATCTGCTCGTGCTGCGGCAATGTCGATACCAGCGATCCCTGCACCGTGTGCACGGATGTGCGCCGGGATCATGGCATGATCATCGTGGTCGAGGACGTTTCAGACCTCTGGGCGCTGGAGCGCGCCGGCGCGATGAACGCGGCCTATCATGTGCTCGGCGGCACGCTGTCGCCGCTGGATGGCGTCGGCCCTGACGACCTCAACATCCGAGGCCTCGTCGACCGGGTGGCGAAGGGCGGCGTGCGCGAGCTGATCATCGCCGTCAACGCCACCGTCGAGGGCCAGACGACGGCGCATTACATCACCGACCAGCTCTCCGGCCTCGACGTGAAGATCACGCGGCTTGCCCATGGCGTGCCCGTCGGCGGCGAGCTCGATTATCTCGACGAAGGAACCCTGACGGCCGCACTCCGCGCCCGCACGGCGATCTGAGGAGACCGACCATGATCCGCTGGTTCTCGTGGTTCACCCCCCTCTGGCCTGCCGGGCATCTCCCCCACAAGGGGGGAGATTGCATTGTGGCACGGCCTCGCTCCAAGTCGATCTCCCCCCTTGTGGGGGAGATGGCCGGCAGGCCAGAGGGGGGTCTTGCCACCCGCCTTGCGCTGATGATGGCCATGGCCCTCATCGCCTTCCCCGCCCATGCCGCCTCCAAGGCGGAGGTCGAGCGGATGTTCCGCGCCTGGATCGACAAGGACCTGTGGCCGGCCGCGCAGAAGACCGGCGTCAGCGAAAAGACCTTTCGTGCGGCCATGGAGGGCGTGACCCTCAACTGGGACCTGCCCGATCTCGTGCCGCCGGGCTCGAAGCCCACCAAGGAGCAGGCGCAGAGCCAGGCGGAGTTCTCCTCGCCCGGCGCCTATTTTTCTGAAAAACGCCTGCAGGGGCTTGCGGCGACGGGGCGCGGGCTGGCGAAGACCCATGCGGCGACGCTGCGCAGGATCGAGCAGCGTTTCGGCGTGCCGGGCGAGATCGTCGTTGCGGTCTGGGGCCGCGAATCCGGCTTCGGCAGCGCCAAGATCCCCTATTCGGCCGTCGATGTCCTCGCCACCAAGGCCTTTATGTCGACGCGCAAGGACATGTTCCGCAAGGAGCTCATCGCCGCGCTGCATATCGTCGACGGCGGGGACCGCACGGTCGCGCAACTGAAGGGCTCCTGGGCGGGCGCGCTCGGCCAGCCGCAGTTCATGCCCACCAGCTACCTGCAATATGCCGTCGATTTCGATGGCGACGGCGTGCGCGACATCTGGGGCTCGGTGCCCGACAGCCTCGCCTCCATCGCCAATTACCTGGCGAAGAAGGGCTGGCAGGCGGGCCGCAGCTGGGGCTACGAGGTTTCGATCCCGGCGGGCGCGAGCTGCGCGCAGGAGGGGCCCGATCTCGCCAAGCCGATCTCGGCCTGGGCGGCGACAGGCATCACGCGCATTTCCGGCAAGGGCTTCCCTTCCGGCGAAAGCAAGGCATCGGGCATGATGCTCGTGCCGGCCGGCACGCATGGCCCGGAATTCATCGTCACGCCGAATTTCTACGTGCTCAAGGAATACAACAACTCCGACCTCTACGCGCTCTTCATCGGCAACCTTGCCGACCGCATCGCCTATGGCAGCGGTTCGTTCCAGGGCCAATGGGGTGATGTCGGCAAGATGCTGCGCTCCGATGTACTGGTCATGCAGAAGGCGCTCGTCGCCAAGGGCTACGACGTCGGCAAGGTGGATGGCCTTCCCGGCTACAAGACGCGCCGCTCGCTGGGTGACTGGCAGGCGAAAAACGGTCTCAAGCCGACCTGCTATCCCGACGCCTCGCTGAAGACGAAGCTTCGCTAGACCATTTCCAGCCGAAGCGATTTCGCTTCGGCGTCGGATAATGCGACAAGACCTCCAGCCTCAATGCATCTCGACATTCTGCTTGAAGCGCTCGTATTCGTGCGGAATGATCGTCTGGCGTTCGATCATGCGGTGGACGCGCGGGTCTTCCGCGCCGCGGTGCAGCTGGCGCAACCGCTCGCCGTTGGCGGCATCGGCATGGGTGCGGCGCTGGTTGTGGCGCACATATTCCACCCAAGTCGGAACGTGGTAGGTCTCCGTCCAGACCGTCGGGTTCTCGAGGTCGCGCATCAGCGCCCATTGTCCCGCGCCGTCGCGGATGCGGATGCGCCGCCGCTCGGTCATCGTTTCCAGGAACTGCGGAATGTCTTCCTCGGCGATCTCGTAGTCGATCAGGATGACGATGGGGCCGCTGCGGGGTTTCAGGTCGAGCGGCAGGTCCGGCTCGCTGAAGCGGTTGAGCGGATCGACATTGAGGCTTTGCAGTTCGGGCAGCGTGAAGCGAAGGCCGATCGCCGCGCCGGCGATCATCGCCACGGCCGAGGCGAGCAGGGCTGCTTCCGCCCCATGGGTGTCGGCGGTCGTGCCCCAGATCCAGCTGCCGGCCGCGATGCCGCCGAAGGTCATGGTCTGGTAGAGCGAAAGCGCACGCGCCACGACCCAGCGCGGTGTCGAAAGCTGGACCGTGGTGTTGAAGAGCGAAAGCGCCATGACCCAGGACGCGCCTGACAGCAGGAGGACGGCGCCGGTGAGCAGTGCGGAGCCGCTGACGGCACAGACGGACGCGCTGATCGCAAAGCCCGCAAAGGCCATGCGGGCGATGGTTTCGCTGGCAAAGCGTTCGCGCAGCCGCGCGTTCAGGAGAGCGCCCGCTATGGCGCCAAGCCCGAAACAGCCGAGCAGGATACCGAAGGTCAGCGGCCCGCCCTTGACGAGGTCGCGCGCGATCAGCGGCAGGAGCGACAGGATGGAGCTGGTGGAAAGACCGAAGGCGAAGCCGCGCAGCAGCACCTTGCCGATATTCGGCGACATCGAGACATAGCGCAGGCCCGCAGACACCGCGCGGCCGAAATCCTCGCGCGGCAGGGTGCGGGGCGAGACGGGCGGCTTCCATCGGAACAGCGCGAGGAGAAGGGCGAAATAGCTGCAGGCATTCACGGCAAAGGCCGCCGCCGCGCCGGCCGCGGCGACGATGGCGCCGCCGATGGCAGGGCCGACGCTGCGGGTCAGGTTGAAGCCCATGCTGTTGAGCGATACGGCGGCGGGCAGATCCTCGCGCGGCACCATGTCCCCGACCGATGCCTGCCAGGCCGGGTTGTTCAGCGCCGTGCCGCAGCCGATGAGAAAGGTGAAGGTCAAGAGCAGCCAGGGCGTGATCAGTCCCTGCCAGGCGAAGACTGTCAGCATGACGGAGACGACGAACATGAATGCCTGCGCCGTCAGCATCAGTTTGCGCCGGTCGAAATTGTCGGCAAGCGCGCCGGCGGCGACGGAAAAGAGCATGATCGGCAGCGAGGTGGAGGCCTGCACCAGCGCCACCATGTTGGCGGAGGAGGATATCGAGGCCATCATCCAGGCCGCGCCGACCGACTGGATGAGCCCGCCGAAGTTCGAAATTAGGCTCGCTGCCCAGATCACGCGAAACGTCTCATTTCGAAAAGGGGCGAGGGGGGATTTCCGGTCCGGCACGGTGGGTACTCATTCTCGAAGCAGTGTTGGCTAGCAATCTAGTCCATGCGACGAAAGCGGCAAGTCGATGGATGGAAATAGCTCGCCCACAGGGTGCGCCGTCGCCGACCTTGCATTTGTGACGAACCCGGTCTATATCAGCCTCAAATTCTTGATCGTCAGATGAAGAGTGGGCCCGCGAGGACCCGCTCTTTTTTATTGCCTCGATCAGGCGCATGATAACGACCATCCCGGGAGGGCACGCCATGTCCGACACGACCCAGACGGAAAATGTGGCCATCGAGCCGCGGCTGATCGTCGAAACCGGCCTCGACCGCCGCGTTGCCGAGATCATCGAGCCGACCATCGAGCAGATCGGCTACCAGCTGGTGCGCGTGCGCCTGTCGGCGCAGAACGGCGCCACCTTGCAGATCATGTGCGAGCGGCCGGACGGCACCATGACCGTCGAGGACTGCGAGCAGGTCTCGATGGCGGTCTCGCCGGTGCTCGATGTTGAGGACCCGATCGATAAGGCGTATCATCTAGAAGTGTCGTCTCCCGGTATCGACCGGCCGATGGTCCGCAAGTCGGACTTCAAGCGCTGGACCGGGCACCTGCTGAAATGCGAGACGTCGATCCTGGTTGATGGCCGCAAGCGCTTCCGCGGCACGATTACTGCCGCCGACGAGGACGGCTTCACGCTCGACCGGGACCAGCCCGCCGCCGGCGATGCGCCGACGGTCGTCATTCCCTTCACGGCGCTCGCCGAAGGCCGGCTGATCCTGACCGACGAACTGATCCGCGATGCGCTGGCCGCCGACAAGAAGGCCAAGGCCGCGCAGGCCGCCAACCAGAACGACGAAGACGGCGGCGACGAAGAATAATGTGTGAGTGCGCTCCAGCCGAGTGGCGGAGCGGAGAGGACGCAACCGGAGCGGTGTTCCGCTTCAGATAGGTCGGAGGCACAGGCCCCGGCCCGACCATGGAGACCTGAGACAATGGCAGTCAGTGCGAACCGGCTTGAGCTTCTGCAGATCGCGGATGCCGTGGCCCGTGAAAAGGTCATCGACCGCGAGATCGTGCTTGCCGCGATGGCCGACGCCATCCAGAAGGCAGCCCGCTCGCGTTACGGCACGGAATCGAACATCCGCGCTGACATCAATTCCAAGACCGGCGAAATCCGCCTCCAGCGTCTGCTTGAGGTCGTCGAGCACGCCGAGGACTATTCGACCCAGATCCCGCTGGAACTGGCACGCGACCGCAACCCCGACGCCAAGCTCGGCGACTTCATCGCCGACCCGCTGCCGCCGATGGACTTCGGCCGCATCGCCGCCCAGTCGGCCAAGCAGGTCATCGTGCAGAAGGTGCGCGAAGCCGAGCGCGACCGCCAGTATGACGAATACAAGGACCGCATCGGCGAAATCGTCAACGGCACGGTCAAGCGCGTCGAATACGGCAACGTCATCGTCGATCTCGGCCGTGGCGAAGGCATCATCCGCCGCGACGAGATGATCCCGCGCGAGAACATGCGCTACGGCGACCGCGTCCGCGCTTTCGTCTACGACGTGCGCCGCGAGCAGCGCGGCCCGCAGATCTTCCTGTCGCGTACCCATCCGCAGTTCATGGTGAAGCTCTTCACCATGGAAGTGCCCGAGATCTACGACGGCATCATCCAGATTAAGTCGGTTGCCCGCGACCCGGGTTCGCGCGCCAAGATCGCCGTCATCTCGAACGATTCGTCGATCGATCCGGTCGGCGCCTGCGTCGGTATGCGCGGTTCGCGCGTCCAGGCCGTCGTCGGCGAGCTGCAGGGCGAGAAGATCGACATCATTCCGTGGTCGCAGGATCCGGCTTCCTTCATCGTCAACGCCCTCCAGCCGGCCGAGGTCGCCAAGGTCGTTCTCGACGAGGATGCCGAGCGCATCGAAGTCGTCGTTCCCGACGAGCAGCTGTCGCTGGCCATCGGCCGCCGCGGCCAGAACGTCCGTCTTGCCTCGCAGCTGACCGGCTGGGACATCGACATCCTGACGGAAGCCGAAGAGTCCGAGCGTCGCCAGAAGGAATTCAACGAGCGCACCAACCTCTTCATGGAAGCGCTCGACGTGGATGAGATGGTCGGCCAGGTTCTGGCCTCCGAAGGCTTCGCCGCCGTCGAGGAACTCGCTTACGTCGATCTCGACGAGATCGCCTCGATCGACGGTTTCGACGAAGACACGGCCCAGGAACTCCAGACCCGCGCGCGCGAGCATCTCGACCGCCTCGAGGCCGAGATGGACGCCAAGCGCAAGGAACTCGGCGTTTCCGACGACCTGCGCCAGATCGACGGCATGACGAGCCAGATGCTCGTTGCGCTGGGCGAAGACGGCATCAAGACGATGGAAGACTTCGCAGGCTGCGCCGCAGACGACCTCGTCGGCTGGACCGAGCGCAAGGATGGCGAGACGAAGAAGTTCGAGGGTCTGTTCTCGAAGTTCGAGGTTTCCCGCGCCGAAGCCGAGGCGATGATCGTTCAGGCCCGTCTGGCGGCCGGCTGGATCACGCAGGAGGATCTCGCCGCCGAGGAAGGGGAAGTCGTCGAGGGCGGTGAAGAGGACGCCTGATCGGCGTCTTCCAGGTTGGCATGCCGCCCGCTGATTTTGCATAGCGGTTTGCGTTGACAAGAGCGGAAACCTATATGGGCAGGAAAGACGAGGACGGCGTGAACGACCGCATGTGCATCGTGACGCGCGAAAAGGGCGAGGCGGATGATCTGATCCGCTTTGTCCTGGGCCCGGACGGCAGCGTCGTTCCGGATCTCAAGCGTCAACTTCCCGGACGCGGATGCTGGGTGAAGGCAGAACGGGCGATCGTCGACAAGGCGGTCGCCAGAAAGCTTTTCGGGCGTGCGTTGAAGGCGGAGGCGAAGGCCGCGCCGGAACTCGGCGCCGAAGTGGACAGGCTGATCGCCGCCCAGCTCGGCGGCATGATGAACATGGCGCGCAAGGCCGGCCAGTTCATCACAGGCTCCTCCAAGGTCGATCAGGCGGTTCGCGCTCTGGCGGCATTGGCCGTCTTCCACGCGACGGATGCGGCGGCGGACGGGGTGCGAAAGATTGACCAGGCAAGGAAGGCCGCAAGCTTCCTTACCGATGACGAAACGGAAATTCCCTCCTTCAGGCTCTTCTCCGAGAGCGAATTGGAGGGGCTTTTGGGCCAGAATGCGTTTATCCATGCCGCAGCGCTTGCAGGGCAGGCGGGTGAGGGTGTAGTGAAGCGCGCAATCATGCTCGAAAAATATCGGGGCGACAGCCTGATGATGACAAAAGGTGGCGCTGGCCAGACGAACCAATGACGCGGTTACCGGCATTCGGCCGGCCGAATTCGCATTGGGTGAACACAATTGAACGACGGGGTCTGGTGATACGCATCCGGCCCTGATCTTAGGAACGGAACGGAATGACCGACAACGAAGACGACAAGACGATCAGTGTGGCTGGCAAGAAGACCCTGAGCCTGAAGCCCTCGGGGGTTCAGCAGGGAACCGTGCGCCAGGACATGGGTCGTGGCCGCACGAAGGCCGTCGTGGTCGAGACCCGCACCAAGCGCCATTTCAGCCGCCCGGGCGAAGACCGCCAGGCGTCGGCGCCTGTCACGCCCGTGCAGCGCCAGCCCGAACCGCAGCAGACGCGTCCCGCGCCGCAGCAGTCGCGGCCGGTCCAGCAACAGCCCTCGCGTTCGGCCGAGCAGAGCCGTCCGCGCGTCGGCGTCGTGCTGAACCAGCTTTCGCCCGATGAGGTCGAGGCCCGCCGCCGTGCGCTTGCCGAAGCCCAGATCCGCGATGCCGCCGAAGCGCGCCAGCGCGCCGAGGACGAGGCCCGCCGCAAGGTCGAGGAAGAAGCCCGCCGCAAGGCTGAGGAAGAAGCCCGCATCCAGCGCGAGAAGGAAGAGGCCGAGCGCCGCGCCAACGAGGCCGCCGCACCCGCGCCCGAACCGGAAGTCGTCGAAGCGCAGCCGGTCGCACGCGCTGCTGCGCCTGCTGCTGCCGAAACCCGTCCGCAGCCGGGCCGCACGCCCGTCGCCGCACCGGCCGGCGTTCCCGGCCGTGGTCGCCGCGATGCCGACGACGATGACGACAAGCGTCCGCGTGGCGGCGTGCCTGCCAACCGCGGCGCCATCAAGCGTCCCGAGCCGGCCAAGGCTCCGGCCCGTCCGAAGTCCGACGACGGCCGTCGCCAGGGCAAGCTGACGCTCACCACCGCCTCGACGGACGAGGACGGCTCGCAGCGTGGCCGCTCGCTGTCGGCGATGCGTCGCCGCCAGGAGAAGTTCAAGCGCAGCCAGATGCAGGAAACCCGCGAGAAGGTCATGCGCGAGGTCATCCTGCCGGAAACCATCACCATTCAGGAACTGTCGCAGCGCATGTCCGAACGCGCCGTCGACGTCATCAAGTACCTGATGAAGGAAGGGCAGATGATGAAGCCCGGCGATCTGATCGACGCCGACCTGGCTGAACTCATCGCGGGCGAATTCGGCCACACCGTCAAGCGCGTTTCGGAATCCGACGTCGAAGAAGGCATCTTCAACGTCACCGACGATGCCGGCGATCTGCAAAGCCGTCCGCCGATCGTGACCATCATGGGTCACGTCGACCACGGCAAGACCTCGCTGCTCGATGCCATCCGCCAGGCCAACACGGTCGCCGGCGAAGCCGGTGGCATTACCCAGCATATCGGCGCCTACCAGGTCGAGCACAACGGTCACAAGATCACCTTCATCGACACCCCCGGCCACGCCGCGTTCACCGCCATGCGTGCCCGTGGTGCGCAGGCGACGGATATCGCGATCCTCGTGGTCGCCGCCGACGACAGCGTGATGCCGCAGACGATCGAGTCCATCAACCACGCCAAGGCGGCCGGCGTGCCGATCATCGTGGCGATCAACAAGATCGACAAGCACGAAGCCGATCCGCAGAAGGTGCGCAACCAGCTCCTCCAGCACGAGGTCTTCGTCGAATCCATGGGCGGTGAAACGCTCGACGTGGAAGTGTCGGCCAAGAACCGCCTCAACCTCGACAAGCTGCTCGAAGCCGTCCTGCTGCAGGCCGAAATCCTCGACCTCAAGGCGAACCCGAACCGCACGGCAGAAGGCGTCGTCGTCGAAGCCCAGCTGGATCGCGGCCGCGGTGCCGTTGCAACCGTGCTGGTTCAGACCGGTACGCTGAAGCCCGGCCAGATCCTGGTCGCGGGCGATCAGTGGGGCCGCGTGCGTGCGCTGGTCAACGACAAGGGCGAGCACGTCAAGGAAGCCGGTCCGTCCATGCCGGTCGAGGTCCTCGGCCTGTCCGGCACGCCGGCCGCCGGCGACAAGTTTGCCGTCGTCGAGAACGAGAGCCGCGCCCGCGAGATCTCCGAATACCGCCAGCGCCTCGCCCGCGAGAAGCAGGTGGCACGTCAGGCCGGTTCGCGCGGTTCGCTCGAGCAGATGATGAGCCAGCTGCAGAACACGGGCCTCAAGGAGTTCCCGCTGCTCATCAAGGGCGACGTGCAGGGCTCGATCGAAGCCATTGCCGGCGCGCTCGACAAGCTGGGCACCGACGAAGTGCGCGTACGCATCGTGCATTCGGGTGCGGGCGCCATCACCGAGTCGGACATTTCGCTCGCCGAAGCGTCCAATGCCGCGATCATCGGCTTCAACGTCCGTGCGAATGCGCAGGCACGCACGGCGGCCGAACGCGCCGGTCTCGAAATCCGCTACTACAACATCATCTACGATCTGGTGGATGACGTGAAGGCGGCGATGTCGGGCCTGCTCTCGCCGGAGCGTCGCGAAACCTTCCTCGGCAATGCCGAGATCCTCGAGGTGTTCAACATCACGAAGGTCGGCAAGGTCGCGGGTTGCCGCGTCATCGAAGGCAAGGTCGAGCGTGGTGCCGGCGTGCGCCTCGTGCGCGACAACGTCGTCATCCACGAAGGCAAGCTCAAGACCCTCAAGCGCTTCAAGGACGAAGTCGCCGAAGTGCCGATGGGCCAGGAATGCGGCATGGCCTTCGAGAACTACGAGGACATCCGCGCGGGCGACACGATCGAGTGCTTCCGCGTGGAGCACATCACCCGCACGCTGTAAGCGTCCGGCGATCCCAATATCGTGCGAGCGCCGGACCTTTTCGGCGCTCGCATTTTTTTGAAGGTAACGACCATGGCAAGAGCAACTACCTCCGCACCGTCGCAACGCATGCTGCGCGTCGGCGAGCAGGTGCGCGCGGCCCTGACCCAGGTTCTCCAGCGCGGCGAAGTGCGTGATCCGCTTCTCGAAAAGACGGTGATCTCGATTTCGGAAGTCCGCATGTCGCCGGACCTGAAGCATGCGACGGCCTATGTCACGCCGCTGGGCGTCAAGGATCACGACGCAATCATCGAGGCGCTCAACCGCAATGCGAAGTTCATCCGCGGCCGCCTCGGTCCGCAACTGCGGCAGATGAAATACATGCCGGACGTCCGCTTCCGTGACGATACGAGCTTCGACAATTACAAGAAGATCGACGAGCTCCTGCGCTCGCCCGAAGTGGCGCGCGACCTTTCCGCCGATGGCGGCGACGACGACAAGTAACCCAGGATAAAGATGTCCAAGCCCCGCAAACCCAAGGGCCGGCCGGTTTCCGGCTGGCTTATTCTCGACAAGCCGTTCGATTTCGGCTCGACCGAAGCCGTCGCCAAGATCAAGTGGCTTCTCAAGGCCCAGAAGGCCGGTCATGCCGGCACGCTCGATCCGCTCGCTTCCGGCATGCTGCCGATCGCGCTGGGCGATGCGACCAAGACCGTCCCCTACGTCATGGACGGCCGCAAGATCTATGAGTTCACCGTCACCTGGGGCGAGGAGCGTACCACGGACGACTTGGAAGGCGAGGTGACGCAGAGTTCCGGCAAGCGCCCGACCGCCGAAGAGATCAAGGCGATCCTTGGCGACTATACCGGCACCATCCAGCAGATCCCCCCGCAGTTTTCGGCCATCAAGATCGACGGCGAACGTGCCTATGATCTCGCCCGCGAAGGCGAGACGGTGGAAATTCCGTCCCGCGAGGTGGAAATCCACCGCCTGACGCTGCTCGCGTCGGACGAGAATACCGCGCGCTTCGAAGTGGAGTGCGGCAAGGGGACCTATGTCCGCGCGCTCGCCCGCGACTTCGGCCGCCAGCTCGGCTGTTACGGTCATATCTCGGCGCTGCGCCGCACCTTCGTCGCGCCCTTCGGCGAGGACGACATGGTGCCGCTCGCCGATCTGTTGGCGCTGGAAAAGGTCAAGGACGAAGCCGAGCGCCTCGCGGCGCTGGATGCCTTCCTGATCGATACGGGCGAGGCCCTCTCCAGCCTGCCGCAGATCATCATCAACGATGACCAGGCGCATCGGCTGCGCATGGGCAATCCCATCATCGTTCGCGGTCGCGATGCGCCGGTTTCCGCGAATGAGGCCTATGCCACGGCGCGCGGCAAGCTGGTGGCAATCGGCGAAATCGGCGGCGGCGAGTTCCGCCCCAAGCGAGTCTTCCAAGGTTGATATGGGGGCGGAACCAACCGCCCCCGACTTGATTTCACCACAAGCAACAGGCTTTATGGGCCTGCAAGGATCGCTCCGGGGCGGGGTGGGCGGCGTGCGCCGCTGTGATCGCTCCTGAGGGAAGGGTGAAAAGGGCTGGCCGTTGACGATTGCGCCGACTGACAGATCGGTCTCTGCCGGAGACGCGGAGGCAAAACCTGCCGTCGGACGTCGGCGCATGCACTATCCGGTTCTCTTCTATCTCGTCTGCATGATCCTCGTCCTGATCGTGCCTGCCTTCCTGTTTTCCATGGTGGTTCTGAAGCGCACCAACGAGGCGCAGGAGCGGATTTTCGAATCGCTGCTGCGCACCTCGACGAGTGCCGTGAACCGCGCCGTCGAGCGTGAAATCTCCGGCATGTTCTCGACGCTGAACTTTCTCTCCACATCGGAAAGCTTGGTGCAGGGCGACTTTGCCGGGCTGCATGCGCAGGCCAGCAAGACGCTCGAAGGCACGGATATCCATTTTCTGGTCATCGATCCGACGATGCGCCAGCTCGTCAACACGCGCGTGCCCTATGGCACGCCTCTCAATACCGCATCCGACCCGACATCTGCGGGCCTGGCTCTGTCGCGTGGCGAGCGTATGGTCTCGGATATCTTCTTTGGCCGGACGGCACAGCAATGGGTTTTCAACGTCTACCAGCCCATGCAGCTTTCGAATGGCCGGCAGGTGCTGCTGACGCTGACGAAGAATGCCGACGCGTTGCGCCGCGCGGTCAACCCGGATGTCCTGTCCCCTGGCTGGAATGCCGCGGTGATCGACAGCACGGGCAGGGTGATCGCGTCGACCGACAGTAAGCAGAAGACAGGCACGGAATTTTTCCTGCGCGTGGTGCCATCGCTGCGCCTCGGCGTCAGCACGATGCGGCAGGATGGTACCAATTATCAGGTCGTCACCGAGTTTTCGTCGCTGGCGGGCTGGCGGATGATCGCCTGGGCAAAATCCTCCGACGTGCAGGCGCCGGCAGCCTCGTCGATACGCTGGCTGGTGATGGGCGGCGTGGTCTTCGCGCTGCTGGCCGCCATCGGCGCGGTCGGCATCGCGCGGGTCCTGTCGCGGGACGTCCGGCTGCTTGCGCATGATGCCCGCAGGCTCGGGCATGGCGAGCGCGTCGCCGCGCGGCCCTATGCCATAACCGAGCTCGAGACGGTGTCGCGTGCGCTCGCGGAGGCGGCGGACGCGCGGGTGAAATCCGAAAATGAGGTTCGCTTCCTCATGCGTGAGGTGGCGCACCGCTCCAAGAACCAGCTCACCGTCATCCAGGCCATGCTGAACCAGTCGGCAGCCGGCGCGGAGAACGCCGCCGATTTCGCCGAAACCTTCCGCAAGCGCGTGGCGGGGCTGGCCCGCTCGACCGACCTGATGATCGCCAATGCATCCGACGGCATCAACCTGATGGAGCTTGCCAAGAACCAGTTGAAGCCCTTCACGCCCGACGATGCAGCCCGCGTGCGCATTACCGGCCCCGCCGTCCTGCTCGATCCGCAGGCCTCGCAGACGCTCGGCATGGCGCTGCACGAGCTTTCGACCAACGCAACGAAATATGGCGCACTGGCAAACGAACGGGGCATCGTCTCGCTGAGCTGGGTGGCGAAGGGCGAGGATCTCAACCTCGTCTGGCGCGAAAGCAAGGCGTCGATCGACAGGGAGGCCATCGCCGGCAGCCGGAAGGGCTTCGGCAGCGTGGTGCTGGAGCGCATGCTCGGCATGGCGCTCGATGCCAAGCTCGACTTCATCGTGCATGACGACGGCATCGAATGGCGCGTCACGATCCCGCTTGGGCGGTTGCGCGATGAAGAAGCCCATCACGCACGCCACAATTCGTGATAGAACGGCGGCTCCTTCTCATGCTCGGGGCTATTCCATGAGATTTCTTCTGCGTGCCGCGGCTCTTGGCGGCCTCTTCCTCGTGTCGCCGGCGCTCGCCGCTGAATGCCTGGTCGACGATCCCACGGGCACGCCGCTCAACGTTCGCGCCGCGCCGAACGGTCCTGTTCTCACGACGCTTGAGAATGGCACCGGCGTCGTTGTCCTGGACCAGCGCAAGCTCGGCACGAAACGCTGGCTGCTGGTTTCGGTGCAGGGCCGGCAGCTTGGATGGATCTTCGCAGCCTATGTCGTTTGCCCGGCGACGAGCGATGCGGCGAAGGCCGCGCCCAGCCTGCCGGTGCCGCAGCGGTAGAACGGGCCTTCCCTTTCACAAGCGAATGGTTTATAGGCACCGCCAGCAATGCGGGCTTTTGCCCCTTGCCTCACGGCCATCGCTGGACGACATCCCGGCTTTTGGCGACTTCTGGTTCTCCATTCATGAAAGGACATACGATGTCGATCACTGCTGAGCGCAAGGCTGCGCTGATCAAGGAATACGCAACTGTCGAAGGCGACACCGGTTCGCCGGAAGTCCAGGTTGCGATCCTGACCGAGCGCATCAACAACCTGACGGAACACTTCAAGGGTCACAAGAAGGACAACCACTCCCGTCGTGGCCTTCTGACGATGGTGTCCAGCCGCCGCTCGCTTCTTGATTACCTCAAGAAGAAGGACGAATCCCGTTACAGCAAGCTGATTGCTGCCCTGGGCATTCGCCGCTAAGCAATTTCGGCGGGCGTTCTCACGAGCGCCCGCCGCATTCTTTTGCGGAAGACAATTCCGCCGTACCGTTTCGCCAGTGCCGGTTGAGGCCGCCTCGCGAGATGGCATTCTCCAGCAGGCCGGATGGGCCGGACCTGCGGAACCAACCGATGACCTGTCATGGGGCAGGATTGCAGGATGCTTCCCTGAGAAGCGGTTTCTGTCCGGAACTGCGGCCAGCAAACATGAAGCCTCCCGTTGTCTTGCCCATGATGCGTCATGAAGCGGATAGACCACCTGCGCCTTTTCGGGCGGCGGTGCGCGTATCCGCCTTACGAAGGACAAGACATGTTCGATACCCATACGGTTGAAATCGAATGGGCGGGCCGTCCGCTCAAGCTGGAAACCGGCAAGATCGCCCGCCAGGCTGATGGCGCGGTTCTCGCGACCTACGGCGAGACCGTCGTACTCGCCACCGTCGTCTCGGCCAAGGCGCCGAAGCCGGGCCAGGATTTCTTCCCGCTCACCGTCAACTACCAGGAAAAGACCTACGCCGCCGGCAAGATCCCGGGTGGCTACTTCAAGCGCGAAGGCCGTCCGTCGGAAAAGGAAACGCTGGTTTCCCGCCTGATCGACCGTCCGATCCGCCCGCTCTTCCCGGAAGGCTACAAGAACGACACGCAGGTCGTCGTCACCGTCGTCCAGCATGACCTCGAAAACGATCCCGACGTTCTGTCGATGGTTGCCGCTTCCGCAGCGCTCACGATCTCCGGCGTTCCCTTCATGGGCCCGGTCGGTGCAGCGCGTGTCGGCTACATCAACGGCGAATACGTCCTGAACCCGCATCTCGACGAGATGGATGAATCGGTTCTCGACCTCGTCGTCGCCGGCACCCAGGACGCCGTCCTGATGGTGGAATCCGAAGCCAAGGAACTGAACGAAGACGTCATGCTCGGCGCCGTCATGTTCGGCCACAAGGGCTTCCAGCCGGTGATCGACGCGATCATCAAGCTCGCCGAAGTGGCGGCCAAGGAACCGCGCGACTTCCAGCCGGAAGACTATTCCGAACTCGAGGCCGAAATGCTCGGCATCGCGGAAACCGAACTGCGCGCCGCCTACAAGATCACCCAGAAGGCTGACCGTTACGCCGCCGTCGACGCTGTCAAGGCCAAGGTAAAGGCACACTTCCTGCCCGAGGGCGTCGAGCCGAAGTATTCCGCCGAAGTCATCGGCTCCGTGTTCAAGCACCTGCAGGCGAAGATCGTTCGCTGGAACATCCTCGACACCAAGAGCCGCATCGACGGCCGCGACCTCGAAACCGTTCGCGCCATCGTATCGGAAGTCGGCATCCTGCCGCGCACGCACGGCTCGGCTCTCTTCACCCGCGGTGAAACCCAGGCCGTGGTCGTTGCCACGCTCGGCACCGGCGAAGACGAGCAGTATGTCGACAGCCTGACGGGCATGTACAAGGAACGCTTCCTGCTGCACTACAACTTCCCGCCCTACTCGGTCGGTGAAACGGGCCGCATGGGCTCGCCGGGCCGCCGCGAAATCGGCCACGGCAAGCTCGCATGGCGCGCCATCCGCCCGATGCTGCCGACGCCGGAACAGTTCCCTTACACGCTGCGCGTCGTTTCCGAGATCACCGAGTCGAACGGCTCGTCCTCGATGGCGACGGTCTGCGGCACCTCGCTTGCTCTGATGGATGCCGGCGTTCCGCTGGCCAAGCCCGTTGCCGGTATCGCCATGGGCCTGATCCTCGAAGGTGACCGCTTTGCGGTTCTCTCCGACATCCTCGGCGACGAAGACCACCTCGGCGACATGGACTTCAAGGTCGCCGGCACCGCCGACGGCATCACCTCGCTGCAGATGGACATCAAGATCGCCGGTATCACCGAAGAGATCATGAAGGTCGCGCTCAGCCAGGCACAGGGTGGCCGCAAGCACATCCTCGGCGAAATGGCCAATGCCATCTCCGAAGGCCGCTCGCAGCTCGGCGAATTCGCACCGCGCATCGAAGTGATGAACATCCCGGTCGACAAGATCCGTGAAGTCATCGGCACGGGCGGCAAGGTCATCCGCGAGATCGTCGAAAAGACCGGCGCCAAGATCAACATCGAAGACGACGGCACGATCAAGATCGCATCGTCCTCCGGCAAGGAAATCGAAGCGGCCCGCAAGTGGATCCACTCGATCGTCGCTGAACCGGAAGTCGGCATGATTTACGAAGGCACGGTCGTGAAGACCGCCGACTTCGGCGCCTTCGTCAACTTCTTCGGCCCGCGCGATGGCCTCGTGCACATCTCGCAGCTCGCTTCCGAGCGCGTTGCCAAGACCTCCGACGTCGTCAAGGAAGGCGACAAGGTCTGGGTCAAGCTGATGGGCTTCGACGAGCGCGGCAAGGTTCGCCTCTCCATGAAGGTCGTCGACCAGGCAACCGGCAAGGAAATCGTTGCCGAGAAGAAGGCCGACGGCGAAGCCGCCGAGTAATCGGACCCTCTACCTTTCGGAAGGGCGCGGAGCGGCATGTTCCGCGCCCTTTCTTTTGAACGTTCGAAACCCCCACGCTGTGAGCCGACCATGACCCGCGATGCCCTGAAGACCCTGTTCCACCCCTTTGCCTCCGGCACGCTCGGCATGCCCGGCGAGGGCGAACGTTACCTCTTCCTCGGCGCGGAAGCCGGCCAGCGTCCGCCGGAAGGCTTTGGCGCCACGCTGGAGGCCGTCCAGCCGCTGCGCTCGCTCTATCGTGGGCTGGAAGCCGTGCGCCAGCCGGTGACCCCGCTCATCGAGGGCGAGGATTTCGACGGCGCGCTCATCCTGATGAACAAGCACAAGGGTGAAAACGAGAACCGCATTGCAGAGGCCCTGCGGCGCGTTCGCACCGGCGGCCTGATCGTCGTTGCGGGCAGCAAGGAAGACGGCGTGCAGTCGATGCGCAAGCGCCTCGACCAGCTCGGCCTGACCGGCGATTCCATGCCGAAATATCACGGCCTCGCCATCTGGTTTGCCCGTCCGGAAGATCCGGCGGAGGCCATTGCCAAGCTGGCGGCCAGGCCGGTGCGCGTCGATGGCCGCTTTACGGCGGCACCGGGCATGTTCTCCCACGACCGCATCGACGATGGCTCCGAGCTGCTTGCCAGCCGCATCCCCGAAGATTTCAACGGCCACGCCGCCGATTTCGGCGCGGGCTGGGGTTACCTTTCCGTCATGCTCGCCGATCGCGCGCCGCAGGCGAAGGGCGTCGATCTGTTCGAGGCGCATTACGAGGCGCTGGAAGCGGCCAGGGAGAACATGACGGAGAACTGCCCGAACGTTCCCGCCCGCTTCTACTGGTTCGATCTGACGGCCGAAACCCCGCGCGATCACTACGACCTCATCGTCATGAACCCGCCCTTCCACGAAGGCCATGCCGCCGATCACTCCCTCGGTGCCGGCATGATCCGCATGGCGGCAAAGTCCTTGAAGATCGGCGGCCGCCTGCTGATGGTCGCCAATCGCGGCCTGCCCTACGAGCCGGTGCTGAAGGAAGCCTTCAAGGAAAGCGGCGAAGTCTGCCGCAACGCGCGCTTCAAGGTCCTCTTCGGCCGTCGCTGAGGTCCAGGGATTGACAGGCGTCAGTTGCCGCTGACGCCGGTTGCCGCAGCCGATTGCCATTTTCCTGAAACAGGTCCACCATGATGGGATCGTATCCGTTCAGGAGACCCGCAATGGCTTTTGGACCTGCCAGACCGCCGATGATGGAAGATGTGGCGGAAGTCATCGCCAAGGACGTGAAACAGGGGGAGGGGCATACGCCGCCTTCCGAATCGCCGCTCGCTTTCTTGAGGCGAGGGGCGGATGGCAAGCCGATCGAAATGAACAGCCGCGTGCGCACGATGCTGCTTGGCATCCTGGTCGCGATGGTCCTGCTTGTCGGTATTCTCTTGGTGCTTTGATCGTTCAAGGAGAAACGGCGCGAAGTATAACTCCGCGCCGTTTGTTCGTTATTCGCTGTCTGCCTTGGCCAGCCGCTCCAGCGTCGGCATGGAGGTGATGTTGTAGCCGGAATCCACATAGTGGATTTCGCCGGTCACGCCGCTCGACAGGTCGGAGAGCAGGTAAAGCGCCGAATTGCCGACATCCTCGATCGTGACGGTGCGGCGCAGCGGTGCGTTCTTCTGCTGCCAGGAGAGCATGGCGCGCGCATCCGAGATGCCCGCACCCGCCAGTGTGCGGATCGGGCCTGCGGAGATCGCATTCACACGGATGCCCTGCGGGCCGTAGTCGCCGGCGAGGTAGCGCACGGAGGCTTCGAGGGCCGCCTTGGCCACGCCCATCACGTTGTAGTTCGGCATGATGCGGGTGGAACCGCCATAGGTCAGCGTCAGCATCGCGCCGCCGTCCGTCATCAGCTCGGCTGCGCGCTTGGCGATTTCGGTGAAGGAAAAGCAGGAGATCACCATCGTGCGCGAGAAATTCTCACGTGTGGTGTTCGCATAGAGGCCCTTCAGCTCGTTCTTGTCGGAAAAGCCGATGGCGTGCACGACGAAATCGAGCTTGCCCCATTTTTCCCTGATCGCCTCGATCGTGGCGTCGACCGATGCGATGTCCTCGACATCGCAGGGAATGACGAAATCGGAGCCGAGCTCGGCGGCCAGCGGCCTCACCCGCTTGCCGAGCGCCTCACCCTGATAGGTAAAGGCGAGTTCCGCGCCCTGGCTCGCGAGCTTCTGTGCGATGCCCCATGCGATGGAGTGGTTGTTCGCGACCCCCATGATGAGGCCGCGCTTGCCGTTCATGATCCCCGTCATGCCTGTCATCCGTTGTGGCGCTGGAAGACCAGCGTGGCGTTCGTGCCGCCGAAACCGAAGGAATTGGAAAGAACCGTATCGATCTTCGCATTGTCGATGCGCTTGCGCACGATCGGAACGCCGTCGAATTCCGGGTCGAGCTCGGTGATATGCGCGCTCTCGCCGATGAAACCGGCCTGCATCATCAGCAGGCCGTAGATCGATTCCTGCACGCCGGCGGCACCCAGCGAGTGGCCGGTCAGCGACTTGGTCGACTGGATATGCGGGATCTTGTCGCCGAAGACTTCGCGGATCGCGCCGATCTCCTTGGAATCGCCGACGGGCGTCGAGGTGCCGTGCGTGTTGATGTAGTCGACATCGCCCTTTACGGTGGCGAGCGCCTGGCGCATGCAGCGCGCAGCACCTTCGCCCGACGGGGCGACCATGTCGTAACCGTCGGACGTGGCGCCGTAGCCGGTGATCTCGGCATAGATCTTCGCGCCGCGCGCCTTGGCATGTTCGAGTTCCTCGAGAACCAGAACGCCGGCACCGCCGGCAATGACGAAGCCGTCGCGGCTGACGTCATAGGCGCGCGAGGCCGTAGCGGGCGTGTCGTTGTACTTGGAGGACATGGCGCCCATCGCGTCGAACAGGTTCGACATGGTCCAGTCCAGATCCTCGTGGCCGCCGGCGAACATGAGGTCCTGCTTGCCCCACTGGATCATCTCGGCGGCGTTGCCGATGCAGTGCGCCGACGTCGAGCAGGCCGACGAGATCGAATAGTTGACGCCGTGGATCTTGAACCAGGTGGCGAGCGTGGCGGACGCCGTCGACGACATCGCCTTCGGCACGGCAAAGGGGCCGATGCGCTTGGGCGAGTTATTCTTGAGCGTGATTTCGGCGGCTTCGATCAGCGTGCGGGTGGAAGGACCGCCCGAACCCATGATGATGCCCGCGCGCGGATTGGCGGCATAGTCGGCCTCTTCCAGGCCGGCATCGGCGATCGCCTGCTTCATAGCGACGTGGTTCCACGCACCGCCCTGGGAGAGGAAGCGGGCGGCCCGGCGATCGACGAGTTCCGTGGTGTCGATATTAGGCGAACCCCAGACCTGGCACTTGAAGCCGTGGTCGGCGAAATCCTGCGAGAAGCTGATGCCCGAGCGCGCGTCGCGCAGCGAAGCCGTCACCTCGTCAGCATTGTTCCCGATCGAGGATACGATCCCCAAGCCCGTGACAACTACCCGTCTCATATTCATGACCTTTTCTAGAACGTCTCATGGTGAGGGCGAATGCCGCCCTCAGGCTGCCGGTGGCTGGCGCCGCCCTTAAGCTTCCTTGTCCTTCGACAGGCCGACGCGCAGGTCGCTCGCCTGATAGATGGTTTCGCCATCGGCCTTCAGCCAGCCGTCCGCCGTGCCCAGCACGAGGCGGCCGCGCATCACGCGCTTGAAGTCGATGCCGTATTCGAGGAGCTTGGTATCGGGACGAACCATGCCCTTGAACTTCACTTCGCCCGTGGACAGCGCCATGCCGCGGCCGGGCTCGCCGAGCCAGCCGAGGAAGAAGCCGGTCAGCTGCCACATGCCGTCGAGGCCCAGGCAGCCCGGCATGATCGGGTTGCCCTGGAAGTGACAGGGGAAATACCAGTCGTCCGGCTTCACATCGTATTCGGCGCGGATATAGCCCTTGTCGAAGGCGCCGCCGGTTTCGGAAATATCGGTGATGCGGTGGACCATCAGCATAGGCGGCAGAGGAAGCTGCGCGTTGCCGGGGCCGAAAAGCTCGCCGCGGCCGCAGGCCAGAATTTCCTCATAGTTGTAGCTGGATTGCCTGCTCGTCATCGAATGTCTCATCCCCGGTCTTGAGCGACCCTTGGTTCGCATGGATTGGTGGAGGCAGGATGCGGATTGAAGCGCCCCTGAACTCCTCGTCTTCTCGCCGCGCCCTGTCCGGGCGAGACGTTGTTTCCGCTGTCCGCATACATGATGCTCGCCATGACAGCCAGTGCAAAGTACAGAACGGCGGGTGGGAGCCCGGTTTTTCCGCATGTTGCGCGTGTTGAAGCCGACGTAATCCTATTGAATACCGCTCCAGCAAAAGTTATATCGAAAGTTCAGGATTAGAGTTCAAGGCCAGACAAGCGGATACGTCGCCCATGACGCATGCACACGAGATGCCCATCGAAGAGCGCCTGCGCCATTGCGGCCTGCGCCCGACGCGCCAGCGTGTGGCCCTTGCCGACCTGCTTTTCGCCAAGGGCGACCGCCACCTGACGGTCGAGGAACTGCACGAGGAAGCCGTCACCGCCGGCGTTCCGGTGTCGCTGGCTACCGTCTACAACACGCTGCACCAGTTCACCGAAGCGGGCATGATCCGCGTGCTCGCGGTCGAAAGCTCGAAGACCTATTTCGACACCAACGTTTCCGATCACCATCACTTTTTCGTTGAAGGCGAAAACCACGTCCTCGACATTCCCGTGAGCAATATCGAGATCGGCAACCTGCCCGAGCCGCCGGAAGGCATGGAAATCGCCCATGTCGACGTGATCATCCGCCTGCGTCCGCGCAAGGGCTGAAATTTCTACATCACATCGTCAGGGTGGCGGCCGGGCCGGGCCTTGTAGACCGGGAACCGCCAGCCGAACTTCAAGGCGCCGCCGCGCACGATGAAGGCCGCGGCGATGCCGATGGCCGATGCCAGCCAGAGCGGGGCGCCCGCGACCGTCGCCGCCGTAAAGCCCGCCGCACCGATGAGGGCGGCCGTAACGTAGATCTCCGGACGCAGCAGCACGGAAGGTTCTCCCGCCAGCAGGTCGCGAATGATCCCGCCGAAGCTTGCCGTCAGCACGCCGGTCGTAATGGCCACCGTCGGCGAGCCTGTTGCCGCGAAGCCCTTGGCTGCCCCCATCACGCAATAGGCCGACACCCCCATCGCATCCAGCCACAGCAGCAGGCGGTAACGGGATTCGATGCGGTGCGCGAGCACGAAGACGATGAGCGCGACCGAGACGCAGACGATGAGATAGGTCGGGTTCACCACCCAGAAGACGGGCGTGGCGCCGAGAATGACATCGCGGAACGTCCCGCCGCCGATGCCCGTGGCGGCCGCAAGAAACAGGAAGCCGATGATGTCGAGCTGCTTGCGCGAGGCCGAAAGCGCGCCCGTCGCGGCGAAAACGGCCACCCCCGTATAGTCAAGCAGTTCCAGGATAGACACGGTGTTCCCCTCTCGTGCGGGCCAAGCCTCGCGACAGCCTTGCCGCAGTAGAGTGCGCCGGCAGAATCACGCCGCGCGCCGTCAGCGGCCCATAATGACCGAATCGCGTGCCATGGAAAGGTTTGAGAGATGGCTATCCGCATGAGTTTTCTGGCGCTCCTCTCCGCCGCCATCGTTGCGATGGCCATGCCGGCCCGCGCCTCCAACATCGTTCCCGATGCGCTGTCTGCGGTGCAGGCGGAGGTCGCCAAGCGCTGCAAGACGGCGGTCTATGGCGAGGATTTCGCCGACTATGTCGACTTCAACAACGACCGTCTGGTGGACGCGATCTTCAATCTCGGCGCGGTCAATTGCGATGGCGTGCCGGGCGGTCTCTGCGGCAATGTCGGCTGCCCGCACCACTTCTATATCCGCGTCGCCGAGGGCGGGTTCTTCCTCGCGGCGGTCGCCGATCTCTACGGCTACGACATGAAGAAGCGGTTCGGAAACATGGTGCTGGAGCTGAAGGCCAATGCCGCCAGCTGCGGCCGCGACGACAGCGAATATTGCGTGATGACGATCCGCGTGCGCAAGGCCCGTTTCGAGACGATCTCGAAGAAGTAGACTATTCCGGCAGGAACGTGCTCGTGCGGCCGGCCATGGAATAGAACGCCAGCCCGATCCACTCGCGAACGGCCATCGTCATCAGCTGGCTGTTGACCGAGGGCTGGGTCAGGTCGAGGCCGAGGCTTGCCTTGCCGGTCGTGCGGAAATCGGTCGGCCAGGGCAGCATCTCGAGACCGCGCTTGCGGAAGAGCCCGATCGAGCGCGGCATATGAAAGGCGGAGGTGACGAGAAGGCAGCGTTCCAGGCCGTTTTCGGCAAGCAGCGCCTGCGTGTAATCCGCATTCTCGAAAGTGTCGCGCGATCCGCCCTCGCGGATGAGCCGCGTTTCGGGAATGCCGAAGGCCGCGAGGAAGCGGCTGCCGATCACCGCGTCGCCTTCGAAATCACCGCTCAGGGAGCCGTCGCCGCCGGAAATCAGGATGCGCGCCTGTGGAAACTCCCGGGCGAGCCGCAGCGTCTCCACGAAGCGATCCCCGGCCTGGTTCATCTCGTAACCGCCGCGCGCGGTGGTGACGTCAGCCTCGAAGCCGCCGCCGAGCGTGATGATGCAGGCCGGTCCGCCCTCGGGCAGCGCGGCGCGGGGGATGCGGTCCTCGAGCGTCTGCAGCAGCACCGCGCCCGTCGTCGTGAACAGGGTGAGGAACAGGACCAGCGCGGCCAGAACGCTCGAAAGCGTCCTGATGCGGTTCCACCTCAGGAAACCGGCAAGCAGGCCGGCGACGATGAGGAAGAAGGCCAGCGAGAGGGGTTGTGCGACGAGCCAGAAGATCTTCGAAATGTAGAAGGTCACGCGTCGCTTACCCCGCTTTTCGTGTCAGGCCGGTGCTGCGGCGGGTGCCGCCTTGCCCCGTCGCAGATAAAGGATGCCCGCCGCCAGCGCAATGCCGGCGGCCAGAACGGCCACGGCGATGAGCGGGCGATAGGTGATCCAGGCGATGGCGATCACGCTGGGGCCGATCAGAAGGGTGAAGATCAGCGCGATCGCGGTCGTGCCGAAGCGGACGATCGAGCCGATGAAGGGCACGAGATCGGCGATGACGCCGAGGATCGACAGGATGAAGACGAAGCCGATGAACAGGCCGATGAGCCCGCCGGCGCGCACCAGCCAGGTGATGATGGTGTTTTCGCTCTGTGCTGCGTCGAACATGGCGGGCGCTTCCACGAGACCGGCCTGGCTCAGGAAGAGCGCCCGTCCGTTCGAGGTCGTATAGGGCACGAGGCCCGCGCCGCGTTGCGCGCCGACGAAGCTTGCGCTGTCGATGTCCGAGCGCGTGAAGGACATGCGGATGTCGCCGATCTCAGGGTTCTGCGGATTGTTGGAAAAGATCGCCTGGCCGCCGACGACGGAGGCCGGCTTGCCGAGGGCGGCGGCCTGGCCGAGGCGGGTGGCGTCCGACGCGCTCAGCGGGATCGGCCGCTCGTCGCCCAGTCTCGCGACGGCCCGGCCATCGACGCTGAAGGCCCCGATCGTCGCCGATGGAACGAAGAAGCTCGCATCATCGATCGGCATTTGCGGATTGTCGTGTCCAGCCTGACGGAAATTGCTGGAATTGACGGCATCGCGCTTCCATTCCTTGTTATAGGAATAGGTGGTCACGGTTTCCTCGCCGCCGCCGAGCTGCTTGCGGGTCTCCGACCGGGATGTCTCCACCCACTGGTACATCTCGACGACGCGTTCGAGGCCAGCCGCGCCTTCCGCCGAAATGCCGAGCACATTGTCCTCGGGCACGCCGACCGGCTTTACCGGCCCGGACACATGGACGAGCTTGCCGTCATTGGCCGGATCGACGCGGCTGTTGTCGACGGAGACGACGAGCCCGGCGCCTTCGACGAGCGCCCTGTAGGTCTTCACCGAGCGTCCTTCGTTCCAGAAAAGCAGCCAGATGCAGGCGACAACAAGGACCAGGCCGATCACGATCCTGATCAACGCTCCCTTCAGTCTGGAGAACCAGGATGTGGTCGTCGTTTCGGTGAAGCTCATTGTGGTCCCCAGCAAGACTGATCTACGTCATGGAACGTACATCCCAATCTGCTTATTCTCGCTAAAGGTATCGCGCAAGCGGCGCCGGCTTTACGGAACATCCTGCCGGCCGGTCCGTTCTCGCGTTACGGAACCAAAGGGAGAAGACAGATGGACGACACAAGGGAAGACCGCATCCGCAAGCGCGCCTACGAACTGTGGCAGCAGGCCGGCGCGCCGGACGGCACGCCGGATGATCACTGGTATCAGGCCGAGCACGAAATCGATCAGGGCAACGGTGAGATCGAAGGAGATGACGAGCCCAACCTCGCCGCTCTCCGCGAAGCCGCACGCCAGCACTCGGACACGTTCCTGGTGAAGACCGACCTCGAAGATGCCGACCAGCGTGAAGCCACACCCGGGATGCGCGAGCAGCCTTAAGGGCGGAAAACGTATGGTTCTAGTGAAGGTTTGGTGGAGCTAAGCGGGTCCTCCACGACTGGCGTCTAACCCCTTGAAGCTATTGATAAGGCGTGATAATCGCAGACGAAAGTTGGTCTGAGTGATTGGTCTGAAATGGCAAAAAGTTCTATGCGCTACCTCAGTTTGCGCGGTCTGAAATACTGGTTCAAGCGCGACATCCCGGCAGCGATCCGCTTTCACTTCGACGGCAAGAGCGCCCATCTGGTCAATCTTGAAACTGGCGATATTCGCGTCGCGATGGCCAGACGAGACGAACTGCGTCGGGAGACGGACAAGCTGTTCCGGGATGCCAAGTCCGGCAGAGCATTGGCCCCTGTGATCGACGTAATTCGCGAGAAAGCAGACATATGGGCGAAGGAGGTCGCGGAGGCAGCTGCCGATCCTTGGGGCTGGACCGCCAAAATCTACAATCGTCGCCCGGAGGATATTGAAGACGAGGAGGTTGATACCCCCCGAGAGTTCATTGAGCGCGAAGCCGAGGAGATCGAGCGCACCCATGGAAGGGAAGGACGTGACCGGTTCCTCAATCTGGTCCAAGGTCGCGTTGACGTCGACCACCACATTGACGCCTACCTTAGCGAGGCGAAGCTTGCCAAAAAGACTACCGACGAGCGCCGCAACTTGATCAAACGGTTTGCGGGATGGGCCAAGCTCAAGGGATGGCCGCTCCATGAGATAACTCGTGCGAGAGCGGGAGCTTATTACTCCGAGGCAATCGCACCGCTCGACGTCCGAACGGCACGGAAGCACTTGGGAAGCGTCAAGCTCTATTGGGACTACCTGATCATCCGAGGTCACGTCGCTGGTGATAACCCATGGGACCGCCAAAAGCTGCCAGAGCGTGGCCGAAGGGTCGAGCGCAACGGTAAGAAGAAGGAACGGGCCTTCACTAAGGACGAGATCAAAACGCTCATTTACTCGCCATATCCTGCCGGTACGAGTAAGGCATTTGAAGCCCAACTCAGCGATGCGATGCGCATCTCTGCCCTATCGGGAATGAGAGAGAGCGAGATCGTCACTCTATGGGTCGAAGAATGCCCGATTGACGGGAACGGGGACGGATATTTCGACATACGGCAAGGTAAGACCGGCGCTGCGGAACGACGCGTCCCAATGCACCCGGAACTCCTTGAGATCGTCAAGCGCCGTTCCAAGGGGAAAGGGCCACAAGATTGGCTGTTCGATGAACTGGCCGAAGAGCGGGATGCTGGCGACGTCTTCGGGAAGCGGTTCCGGCAGTATCGTTTGAAGCTCGGCGTAGACGACAAGCAGCCGGGGCAGCGACGCAGTTTGGTCAACTTTCATTCCTTCCGTCGCTGGTTCATCACCGAGGCGGAGCGGGCTGGTGTGGCGGAAAGCACAATCTCTTCTGTCGTTGGCCACGAAGAAGGCCGCAAGTCGATAACCCTTAAGACCTACTCTGACGGTCCTGCGTGGCAGCAGATGCGGGCTTGCGTCACCTCTGTGAGCCTCCCCGAGCTAAAGGAAAAGGCCGAGGTTGTCGAAGCGACAGAGGCAGCTGAGGCAGCTTAAAACTGACAAAAATTTGCGAGGCATCGACCTCGACAGGTGCGGAAGCGGGCGTCCCCCCGGTGGGGTGGCGGCTATTACAGCACGCAACGGAAGCGGGCGTCCTAGCTGAATGCCGTACCGATGAGTTGAAGAACGAAGCCGCAAAGCACTAGCGCCAACCCTCTGCGCCAATAGAGATGTCGAGCCATTGTTTCGACCTCCTCGGATACCTCGCCAATTGCATCAGGGTTGTCGTCCTTGAACAACTCTCGCGTGACATGAGATGGCGGGCCATAAGGATACTTGTCAGTATCGGAATATAGCTCGGCGATGTCCTCCCATTCCTCGTCAATGAAGATGCGAGCCAAACCGGCGAGGTCGAGGAGCATCCCGCTTATCGTGACCAATTTGGGACTGGTGAAAATGATCGCACCGATGATCAACGCAAGGGCTATCAACACCGATAGCTTCACCATCCTTCGAAAGGTGGCAATGAGTTCCAGTCGGCTACCTAAAGCGGATGGAAGAATGCGACCGTACAGAGTGCGAATCACATAGTTCTCAAGTGCATCATAACGTTGTGCTGACCACGCGAGGCCATCGGCCATAAAGTTGCGCAAGTTCCATCCCCCTAGTCCTGCCTAACTCATCATATCTTATGCTGACAGAGCCGCTGCCCACAATGACCGAAGGGGTTCGTTCACAAGCGTCCATTTGGGTGTGGATCAAGAGAACCATGAAATTATTGGTTCGATAAATACTTGTTGACAATCCAAATAGAACCACAGATAAGCGAACCACCCATAACGAACTACGAGGTTTCCGATGCTCACCCGAGCCTACCTTCGCGCCAGTACGAAAGAGCAGGATGCAAGCCGTGCAAAAGAAGACCTCCAGAGCTTCGCTGATGAGCGAGGTTTGCGGATTGCCTCTTGGTACGTCGAGAACGAGAGTGGCGCTTCCTTGGCTCGTCCTGAGCTTTTTAGGCTGCTTTCCGACTGCCATCCGGGTGATATCCTTCTGGTCGAACAGGTGGATCGCCTCAGCCGTCTCAACTCCGAGGACTGGTCTAAGCTGAAAGCCGAAATTACAGCGAAGCGGGTTCGTGTGGTCGCTCTTGATCTGCCGACCTCCTATCAGCTGGCAAACTCTGGAGATGACTTCACGAGCCGGATGCTGGATGCCATCAACGGCATGATGCTCGACATGCTGGCGGCTATAGCTCGCAAGGACTACGAGGACCGCCGCAGGAGGCAGCGACAGGGCATCGATAAGGCCAAGTCTGATGGAGTTTATCGCGGACGTCCCGAGGATACGAAGCGGAACGAGGCGATCATTGCCATGCTGAGTACCGGACAAAGCTGGAATAGCATTGTGAGCGCAACAGGTTGTTCTCGCTCCACTCTATCGCGGCTGGCGAAGCGCTGCGTAAAAAACTGATATTGCAGTCTCTGGATGCTGATTGAGACTTCACGGATTCTGCCAAATCACCTACAGAAGCCTATGGAACTATATGCACCTATATGCACGGGCGGGGTGAAATGGCTGATCAACTGAGCACTTCGGAGGTGGCCGAGCGCGTGGGAATCCACCGCGATACGCTTTTGAGATGGTTGCGGCAAGGAATTGTGCCGGAGCCGTCCCGCGACAGAAACGGTTGGCGCTCCTTTTCAGAATCCGATGCTAACGCTGTTATCGCCTACGCCACTCAAATCCAATCATCTGGCGGGGCTGCCGTCCCCGAAGAGTTTTCGAAAGCCGACTTTACATTGGACCAACTAGACTGGGACTTCGCTGGTGCGAAGACGAATTATCTCACACACTCTATCCATCCTTATCCAGCTAAGTTTATCCCGCAGATCCCCAATGCGCTCATTCAGGAACTTTCTAAAGTCGGGGACACGGTCGCCGATATCTTCTGCGGAAGTGGCACCACGCCGGTTGAAGCGCTTACTCTCAAGAGACATGCAGTCTCACTCGATGCGAACCCTCTCGCGTGTTTGATCACAAATGCTAAGACCACCGTCTTGACTGACGCTGAACTGGATCTCTTGTCTGAGCTGATCGATAGGGCTCAGATTATGAGTGACACGTTCTCTACGACCACAGAAGAAGAGCTATTTCCCCGCGAGCCCTTTAGGTCAAAAGCGTGGCGTCCTTCATTCAACAAGCTGACCTTTTGGTTTGCCGAGCACGTCATAGAAGAACTGGCTGAGATTCTCAGTTGGTGCAGGGAGATTCAGTCTAATGGTGCGCGAAACGCAGCTTTGACGGCATTCTCCGCGATCGTTGTAGCTGTCTCGTGGCAAGATTCCGATACGCGATACGTTAGACGTGACAAAAAATTGCCCCCCGGAGAAACCTTCAGGAAATTTACAAAGTCGCTGTCGCAAGTTAGGCGAGCTGTCGCCGAATTGTCTGATTTGGTCGAGCCGCGTTTCAACAACATCATCCGGCAAGCGAACCTACTGGATCGTCCAGAGATACCAGCTCTCGATCTTATGGTGTGTTCACCGCCCTATCCGAATGCCTTCAGTTATCACCTCTACCATATGACGCGCATGATTTGGCTATCTATGGATCAGCCTACGTTCAAGCAGAACGAGATAGGTAGCCATCGAAAATATAGTCTACCGGGGAAAAATGCCGCAACGGCAGATACCTTCCGTGCAGAGTTCGCCCAAATCCTTCAGTGGCTTGCAAGCTCTCTTAAGCCAGGTGGCCATGCTTGCTTTGTTGTCGGCGATTCGACTCTTAAGGGAGAGGTTATCAAGAACGCTGACTTGATATCGGAGCTTGGTGCCGCTGCAGGATATCGCGAAGTTGGGCGGATAGTCAGGACGATTCAATCGACGAAGAAATCGTTCAACCCGGCGATCGGCAAAATCAAAAAAGAGGACATTCTGGTCCTTGAGCACATTGGGGGCGCGAGATGAGAACCGTCACTTGCCGGATTAAAGAGTATATTCAACCATTTGAACGGGTACTCGCTTTCAAAGAGTTAGAGGCAATTACCACGTCAACACTTGTGCCTGTCACCGGTAGCGATTCGCCGCTAACTTTCAAAGCGCAGACTGATGTTTCGGTCTCTGAGTTATGCCGAACGCTCGCTTATTGGGAGATGGTGGAGGTTGATGACGAGCAAAGAGTGACTGATCAGTCGTTGCGTGAAGCAACTGTAAACGTGGTCCGAAATGGAATCGATCTTGAGCAACTGAGAAAATCGCTCCCTTTCGGCGATCAGGTTGCTTTGCCCAATCGCCGTTGTCTGCGCTACGGCACCCACGGCATCCATGAGTATCGGGGAAAGTTTTTCCCGCAGCTCGTCCGGGCGCTCATCAATATCTCTGGCACGGGCAAAGGTGGGGTTGTCCTCGATCCCATGAGCGGGAGCGGGACCACGGTCGTGGAAGCTGTCTTGAGCGGCTGTGAAGGCTTGGGCGTTGATATGAACCCCTTATCTTCACTTTTGGGGCAAACGAAAGCTGACCTTTTATCAGCCGACCCGAAGCGGATCGCGGCAGAATACCAGAAAATTCGATCAAGATTGCTGGAGCCGGAGCCTCACGTTCCGCCAGTCCTTAGCTACCTAAATACCCTCCCCGAAGCAGATCAGAAATATCTCAAGCAATGGTTTGCCGAGGAGGTTCTTGCTAGCCTAGACGAAATAGCGGAACTGGTAAGGGCGGCTGAGTACGCTCCAGCACGCAGTCTCATGCTAATCTCCCTCAGTAACATCATCCGGTCGATCTCTTGGCAGAAGGATGACGATCTGCGAGTACGGAAAGACATACGTCTGGATGTTGAGATCGACCCTAAAAAGGAGTTTTTGGAAGAGCTTGGGCGTTCGGTCCGAGCTGTCCTAGCATTTCTTTATCAGGATGGTGGCCTTCCTAAGCCGAAACACACGATAACTCCGGGCGATGCACGAAAAGCGGCAGAGATTTTTTCCAGCTACAAGGGGCAGGTCGATGTAGTCATCACATCGCCGCCCTACGCCACTGCGTTACCATACCTCGATACGGACAGGCTCAGCCTGTACTATTTGGGTCTGTTGGAGAAATCCGATCATAGACGTAAAGATCTAGAGATGATCGGAAACCGAGAAATCGGTGAGCGCAACCGTCTCGCATATCTTCACGCTTTTCACGAGCGAAGCGGGGAGCTGCCCGATAGCGTTGTCTCGCTCATTAACCGCATTGATACAGCGAACCGAACGAGTAACGCGGGATTTCGTCGGAAAAATCTATCGGCGCTCTTGGCGAAATATTTCTTCGATATGAGAGAGGTGCTGCAGTCGACGTTGGAGCTTCTCAAGCCGGGAGGGTACGCGTATCTGGTCGTTGGCAACAATCATACTGTCGCTGGCGGAGAGCATGTCGATATCGCTACGGCATCATTGCTTTCGGATATCGGGGTTTCGTTAGGCTTTGTAGCATCCCCTTCTATATCGATGGAGATGCTATCTTCACGGGATATCTTCAGAAAAAATGCAATGAAAACTGAAGAGATCATCTGCTTGCAGAAGCCGGTTTAAAGGTAACCAAATACCTTTTGTGAGTTCCGGACGGTGTTGTCGCATCTAGCGAGGTAGTCCACATGCTTTGGGCTACCAACCGGTACGATGTCCACATAGTAAGAGAAGCCAGCCTCACCAGTGCTGCGCTCAATGTACAAGATGTCACCGATAGATCCGGCAGTCCGTAGGCTTTCACTACGCAGACGAAGATCTCTCTTTAGAGGATTGTACCAAAGGTGGACGGGAATAATTGCCCCTCCGAGACGAACCATCACATTCGCTCTGTCCATTTTGCCACGATCTTCTCCGTCCCGTGCTTTGTCCCAATTAGGGTCTGTGACGAACTGATCAGGCCATCCCCAAAATAGAGGATCCATGTTGCGAGCGGCGAGTGGAATGAAAATTTCCGGAGATCTTCTAGTCGTGCCCTCGGAGGTCTGGCCGACGCCAACATCAGTCTTTTGAAGGGTCATTAGGAAAACTGTATACTGGCCCGGCTGCGCCGCGACGGGAGGACTGACCTCCACTTTCAAACCGGGTTCGTCTTCTGGTTCGTCTTCTGGTTCGTCGAGTGCGTCAGCAGATTTGACAACTGGGGCAGACCGTACAGCGTGGCGAGCGAAGAGTGACTGTTCGCTTGTGGCTACGCGAGCTTTCCCGGAAGAAGACCGAATCTGTAACTCATTAGGAACAAATCCCTCTGCTACCAAGCGCTTCAGTAGCTCTTCCGTAAGGACATAACAAAGTCCCTCGGCCGGTTTGCTCCAGACATTCAGAGTCGCCAAAATGGCATCATATAGAGCCCTATCGGACGGGGAATTGAGGTCAAGCTTGGTCTTTAGGCTTGCCTCGTAGTTTGTGAACAACCCGCCTTCGGTTAGATTGCCCGATCCGACAACGACCTCGGCCTCATTTGCATTGGCAAACAGATAAACTTTCGGGTGAAATGTTGAGCTATTCGCATTTTTGAAAGCGAAAAGGGAGGTGGAACCTTCCGTCGCTTCAATCAGATCAGCTAGTCCCTCCGACGACGTGCCTCCAGCGTCGATCCCCGCAGTGATCTTTATAGTGTGCCCCTTTGCGTGGAACTTCGCTAAATCCTCGCGGATGTGTTTCGTTCCTGAGCGCTTCACAAACGCGACCGCAGCCCGGAATTCAGTCCAGCGTTCATCTCGGAAGCCGTCTCGAAGAAAATCACCGATTCTAAATTCGTGATCAGGATGTGCAACAAAAGATGGATTCATATTCCCTGCCCTTTCTATGAACCCGGATTACTTAGGGCTGATTGCTTAAAAAATCTGCAAGGCTGCGTTGCGACGAAGTATGTCTTGATCCAACAAGCGACAGGGGCCTCAAGATAGGACGGTACCGGTCGGAATGATCTTTCGGACACAAAATCCCCTGCGATAAACAAACTTTTTTGCGGTGAACAAAGAGCCAACATGGGCACTCTTTTGGCGGGATTGGGCACAGATTGCGGGGGTAAGTTCTTGGAAACGTTAGCTTCGCAAAGGACATAAAATCCCTTGTGTCTACCACTTTCGAAATCAATTAAATAACTGATTTGATTGACTAAATTCAGAAGTTTCTCTACAAGGCTGATTAGAGCCGACGGGCTTGCCGATCTGCCGTTCCAAAGGCTGATCAAAGCAGAGCCACCCGCCGAAAGGCGATCAATCTCAACTCTGAATCTTTGAACCGCCCAATTCGCGGAACGAGAAACCGCGACCTCTAGAATGAAAATGCAGCTTCGGCTGAGTTCTTTGACAACTGAATATTGAAACTCCCGCTCATCGCAAACGAGGGCAGGAGGCCGGGAAACTCACCGGTTAGCAAGCAGAAGCCTTGCGACGATGGAAATGAGCAATTCGGGGCGCAATGCCCCATTCACACGAATTCTCAATCAACCGTTCCTGTGTGTCTAGGGACGGATACAAAAAGGACAACAACATGAAACACGCCAACGAAAACCATGACGCCATCGGCATTCTTTCCACCGGCTTCGCAACAGCGGAGACGACTATGGCCGACTACATCCAGACCGTTACTCGTCTGTCCGGCACGGCTAGAGACGGGATCGCAATGGAGGCCGTAACCTACATGCGCGAGGCGGCAGCGCATCTCAATGCTGCGGCGTTCCTGATCGCGTCCAGAAGAGCTTCGGTGCCGTGCCAGACGGTACAAACGGAACTGGATGCTGCCTCCGATATGTTCGACGAGCTTCAAGACCTATTGGATGGCGTGGGACCGGTCGAGGTGTCCCATTGATCCACCGACAGTGCGCGGTGCCCCATTGCGGGCACTCCGCCGCCTCCGTCTATTCGCGGTACTGCCGTCACCACAAATCCCGCCACCGCCGCCAAGGCTCTCCCAACCAATCAAGCATCAGCAAGACGGAGATCAAGCCATACCTGGCTGTAGTCAGGTCGCGCATCGCCAGAAATACGGACAGCCCGCTATGGCCCGAACTTGACCGTGCTTGGGGCATTGTCGTTTCTGACGCTCGTGTCGTCACAGAGAAGCGCGTGGGCAACCGTTATGAACGCTCCGCTGCGTATGAAGTTCTCAACATCGACGCCGACGCCTCCACGCGGGAGATCGTCACTACCTCCCTAGCCATGTTCATCCTTTGGCACCAGCGACCGGGCCGCTTCGCCGATGACGGCGCATTCTGGATGCAATTGGCGAGACGGGTGAGGGCGCTTTCCTCTCGCCATCGTGGGGCCGTCTATGACCACGCGACGGGGCAACAGCGGCCAGTCTATCGGGAAATGACACTGAAGGCGGGGATCATTCTAGGGCGGCGCTTGGCATCAGCCTTTGGCTTTGCCGGTCTCAAGCTGGCGGAACTGGAGGAGCGTGATCGGCAAGAAGCCGAACAATCTCGGCAAACCATCGTCAACGCAATCGAGGAGCTAATATGAAAACCTTCACAGGCCGCACTCTTATGTTGCCCGTACCAACCCCGCGAAGCCATGACCGCAACGGGGGCGGCGGATGAGTGAGCAGAATACTCGTGATCTAAAATTTCGTCATGAACTGTACCCCGGAAGTGCCGCCCTCGTGGCGCTCTCGGAGAACATCACAGCCAGCATTCTCGACCACGAACAAGCCACCGGTAAGCGGCAGCGAAAGCGCCGGGAAGACGATCTCAATAGCTTCCGCAACACCGTTGCCGTCATTGTCGCCAACCTCGCTTACTCGCTCGTGTTCCCCGGCAGCGGTTCGGGTGCGCTCATCTTGCCACTGGGCCACGCGAGAGGTGCAGCCTCAGTAACTCAGCCGGGGTTCGGAAAGGCGCTGAAGTCGACCATAGATGCGCTTGAGGCGGTCGGTGTTCTTCATCTCACTTTGCCAGACGACGCGTTCCATGCGGCGACCATAACGCCTTCTGGTTCGTTCAGGCGGGAGGTGTTCAGTCGAGGCATTGGACATTCGGGTGACTTTCTCAGGCGACAAGTTCTCGATCCGATCTGCATGACAAGGCGGGATGCGTGGAAGAGGCGTCACCCGTGTATAATTCCGATCTCAGATGATGCTGCCCGATACAGGGAAGAAGTAAGACGGCTGAACGCATGGCTTGCCGATGCTGATCTGTCTTATGTCGGCGCGGATGAGGTCGATACCGGTGACCGGCTGATGCGGCGGCACTTCAGCCTACCATCCCATGTCAAAGACGTACGGCTGGCCTACGGCGGGCGTTTCTTCGGCGGCTTCTGGCAACCAATGAGGAAACGACTTCGACGGAATATCCGCATCGACGGAGAAGAGATAGCCGAACTCGATTACGGCCAAATTGTTCCTCGCCTTGCCTACGGCCTTGTCGAGACGATGCCGCCACGGGGAGACCTCTACGGGTTGGGTTCGTCACTCGCGGGAAATCACCACAGGCCCGCCGTCAAAAAGGCACTGAACGCGATGCTGTTCTCTTCAAGGCCTATGCGTGCTTGGCCCCTTGAGATCGCTGACGGCCTCCCTCATGGGGTAACTGTCGGCAAATTCAGGGCGGCACTCATCGACCGACATCCGGCACTTGCGCCACTGCTGGAATGCGGGGTCGGGTATGATCTCATGTTTCAAGAAAGCGAGATCATTGGCGGCGTTCTCCGCTGCTGCATGGATCAGGGCATCACGGCGCTACCAATCCATGATGCGGTCTTGTGCGCTACTTCGTCGGTTTCTGCCGTCCAGACGATCATGCTTGAACAGTCTCGTCTTGTCTCCGGTCATTCCATTCCTGTCGGGGTGGAGGTTCTGGAGGAGGAAGAATGCTCACCACTGCCGGTGTTCGTCCCCGCGATGACGCCTTCCGCCACCACCATCCACCTGCCGTAACCTCGTCGGGTCCACTTATATATACCCTTAGGTATTCCCCATAGTGAGGCCCGTAAGAGGCACGGTCTATCAGTCAACGTTCCATTTGAAAGGACCACCTTGAAAGCCCTACAACTCCAATCGAAACTACCGAGCCGCTCCTTGCGGTCTGCCCCGACTGTACTCCCGAACGATCTACCGGCAATATGCCGGGATCAGCCATTTATGACCTCACTTGAGATCGCTGTGAGGGCAGGGGTACGCCATGACAACGTCTCTCGAATCATTCGGCGAGAACTAAAGGCCGTTGACATCGATCACCTCAAATTTGAGGCGAACTACATCGCCGCTAACGGGGCAAGCCGTAGCTGCTACTGCCTACCGGGCGAATATCTGCTCCACATTCTTACAGCCTTCGACGCGAAGCTTCGGTTTTCCCTTATCAGACATTGGCAAGCCGTTAATGACGGATGGGTAGAGCCAGTGAAGGATGTTGCGAACTTATATGTGGCCCGTCTGGTGGAGGGTACAAAAGAAGAGAAGCGTCTGCGCTACGAGCAGGAAATCTCAAAAATTGAGATGACGGGGCGCAAAGCGAGTTCTTGGGATCGAATGCTCGCGGGCAAGCCCTGAGTCAGTAAATCCCCAATGGAACAGTCCGCGAATAAGTTAGGGGCATTCGGCTGATTCGATCATATCCCCACGAGGGAGCGAGTTGAACCCGCACTCACCGAATCGCGCCGGGGCAGGTCCATGCAATCGTAAAAGAGCCAGACTTATTCGTATTTCAGGCCATCCTAAAAATTGGTCTGAAAGCTTGGTCTGAATTGGTCTGAGATGATTCTGGAAATTCCCTGTAAGGGTTTGATAAGTCTATCAAATCTGTACGTCTGGGAAATTTGGTGGAGCTAAGCGGGATCGAACCGCTGACCTCTTGCATGCCATGCAAGCGCTCTCCCAGCTGAGCTATAGCCCCATAACGGGTCCGGCGAGGCCGGTTTCCGGGAACCGAAGCGGTGTTGCCGTTCGGTGTGCGGCTTATTACTTGCCGTGCCGGAGGATGGCAAGCCGAAAAATGAAATCCGGCCGATTTTTTTAAAATCGGCCGGAAATCAGAGTGTTACGCTTCGTCTTCGTCGCCGGTGACGCCGATGAGGTCGCTCATGTCGTCGTTGTCGTCGTCTTCGTCCTGTTCCAGGAACGTGTCGTCGTCATCCCCGTCGATTTCGACGTCGTCATCGCCGAGATCCGGAATGTCGTCGCCGCCGGATGCATCTTCATCGGCATCCTCGAGCGAAACCAGTTCGACTTCCGTGTTCTCGGTATCGACTTCGTTGACGTCTTCTTCCTCATCCTTCTCCATGACGGCGGCCGCGGAGGTTTCCTCGAAGAAGGAAAGCGGGTAGGACTTGCCCGTATAAGGCGACACGATCGGATCGCGGTTCAGGTCGTAGAACTTCTTGCCCGTTTCCGGGTCGATGCGTTTGGTTCCGAGTTCCGGTTTTGCCACTGTCAAAGCCTCTCAGGTGCCGATTGTCTCAGGCGGGGCCGGGTGACCGGCGCGTTAAAGGGAAAATGATTAGCCGGTCCCCTTAATCGTCTTGCGCTATCCTGTCAAAGCGAAACTGAGGGTGTGATGGAGCGCGCATTCGGGCCGAATGTTTTTCGGCGGGATGATGACGCTTTAAATCGTTTGTGATAGCAAGCGCGCGATCTCCCCGGAGTGCCTGGCGGAGAGCCGACCATATAAGGAAGACGCCCATGTCGCACGGCGCCCATGCACGGCCCGCAACCGCCCGCAAATCCTCCGGCCTTTCCGGCACCGTCCGCATTCCCGGCGACAAATCGATTTCCCACCGCTCCTTCATGTTCGGCGGCCTAGCGAGCGGCGAAACGCGCATCACCGGCCTCCTGGAAGGCGAGGATGTCATCAACACCGGCAAGGCGATGCAGGCCATGGGCGCCACGATCCGCAAGGACGGCGATACCTGGATCATCAACGGCGTTGGTAACGGCGCGCTGCTTGCACCGGAAGCGCCGCTCGATTTCGGCAATGCCGGCACGGGCTGCCGCCTGACCATGGGCCTTGTCGGCGTCTACGACTTCGATTCGACCTTCATCGGCGATGCCTCGCTCACCAAGCGCCCGATGGGCCGCGTGCTCAACCCGCTGCGCGAAATGGGCGTGCAGGTGACGTCTGCCGAGGGTGATCGCCTGCCGGTCACGCTGCGCGGTCCCAAGACCCCGACGCCGATCACCTACCGCGTGCCGATGGCTTCCGCCCAGGTGAAGTCGGCGGTTCTGCTCGCCGGCCTCAACACGCCCGGCATCACCACGGTCATCGAGCCGATCATGACGCGCGACCACACCGAGAAGATGCTGCAGGGTTTCGGCGCGAACCTGACGGTCGAGACGGATGCCGACGGCGTTCGCACCATCCGGCTCGAAGGCCGCGGCAAGCTCACCGGCCAGATCATCGACGTTCCCGGCGATCCGTCCTCCACGGCCTTCCCGCTGGTGGCGGCGCTGCTCGTTCCGGGCTCCGACATCACCATTCTTAACGTGCTGATGAACCCCACGCGCACCGGCCTCATCCTGACCCTTCAGGAAATGGGCGCCGATATCGAGGTGCTGAACCCGCGCCTCGCCGGCGGCGAGGACGTGGCGGACCTGCGCGTGCGCTCCTCCGCGCTGAAGGGCGTCACGGTGCCGGAAGACCGCGCGCCGTCGATGATCGACGAGTACCCGGTGCTCGCCGTCGCCGCATCCTTCGCGGAAGGCACGACGATCATGAACGGCCTCGACGAATTGCGCGTCAAGGAAAGCGACCGTCTTTCGGCCGTTGCGGAGGGCCTGAAGCTGAACGGCGTGGATTGCGACGAAGGCGAAGCCTCGCTCGTCGTGCGCGGCCGGCCGGATGGCAAGGGCCTCGGCAACTCCGCGGGTGCCGCCGTCGCCACGCATCTCGATCACCGCATCGCCATGAGCTTCCTCGTCATGGGCCTCGTCTCCGAGCATCCGGTCACGGTCGACGACGCGACGATGATCGCGACCAGCTTCCCCGAGTTCATGGACCTCATGGCCGGGCTTGGCGCGAAGATCGAGCTTTCCGACGTCAAGGCCGCCTGATGACGTTCACCATCGCCATCGACGGTCCCGCTGCCGCCGGCAAGGGGACGCTCTCGCGCCGTATCGCGGAGGTCTATGGCTTTCATCATCTCGATACCGGCCTGACCTATCGCGCGACGGCGAAGGCGCTCCTCGATCGCGGCCTACCGCTCGATGACGAGGCGGTCGCGGCCGATGTCGCCCGCAGCCTCGATCTTGCCGGGCTCGACCGCGCCGTCCTGTCCGCCCACGCCATCGGCGAGGCGGCCTCGAAGATCGCGGTCATGCCGTCGGTGCGCCGGGCGCTGGTCGAGGCGCAGCGCGGCTTTGCGATGCGCGAGCCCGGCACGGTGCTCGACGGCCGCGACATCGGCACGGTCGTCTGTCCGGATGCGCCCGTGAAGCTTTATGTGACGGCGTCGGCCGAGGTGCGCGCCAGGCGCCGCTACGACGAGATCGTGGCCGGCGGCGGGGCGGCCGATTACGGGACGATCCTTGAAGATATCCGCCGCCGCGACGACCGCGACATGGGCCGCGCGGACAGCCCGCTGAAGCCCGCTGACGATGCGCACTTGCTCGATACCTCGGAAATGAGTATAGAGGCGGCGTTTTCTGCGGCAAAGTCGATCATCGACGCTGCCCTTAAAGACTAGAACGAAGCCTGTCCCCGCGCCGGATTTGCTGCCGAAGGGTAGCGGATAGCGCCTCGTTCATCACCAACACCAACCCCCGGCGCCCGTGCCCTTACAGGCACATCAGGAGTTTCAATGTCTCAAGCAAACCCCACGCGCGAAGATTTCGCAGCCCTTCTGCAGGAATCCTTTGCGTCCAACGATCTCGCCGAAGGCTATGTTGCCAAGGGTATCGTTACCGCGATCGAAAAGGACGTCGCCATCATCGACGTCGGCCTCAAGGTTGAAGGTCGCGTTCCGCTGAAGGAATTCGGTGCCAAGTCCAAGGACGGCACGCTGAAGGTCGGCGACGAAGTCGAAGTCTATGTCGAGCGCATCGAAAACGCGCTTGGTGAAGCCGTTCTGTCGCGCGAAAAGGCTCGCCGCGAAGAGAGCTGGGCCAAGCTCGAAGTCAAGTTCGAAGCCGGCGAGCGCGTCGAAGGCGTCATCTTCAACCAGGTCAAGGGTGGCTTCACCGTCGATCTCGACGGCGCCGTTGCCTTCCTGCCGCGTTCGCAGGTCGACATCCGTCCGATCCGCGACGTCACGCCGCTCATGCACAACCCGCAGCCCTTCGAAATCCTCAAGATGGACAAGCGTCGCGGCAACATCGTCGTTTCGCGCCGCACGGTCCTCGAAGAGTCCCGCGCCGAGCAGCGTTCTGAAATCGTTCAGAACCTCGAAGAAGGCCAGGTTGTTGACGGCGTCGTCAAGAACATCACCGATTACGGTGCGTTCGTCGACCTCGGCGGCATCGACGGCCTGCTGCACGTCACCGACATGGCCTGGCGCCGCGTCAACCATCCGTCGGAGATCCTGTCCATCGGCCAGCAGGTCAAGGTTCAGATCATCCGCATCAACCAGGAAACCCACCGCATCTCGCTCGGCATGAAGCAGCTCGAGTCGGATCCGTGGGATGGCATCGGCACGAAGTACCCGACCGGCAAGAAGATCTCCGGTACGGTCACGAACATCACCGACTACGGTGCGTTCGTCGAGCTGGAGCCGGGCATCGAAGGCCTGATCCACATCTCCGAAATGTCCTGGACGAAGAAGAACGTTCACCCCGGCAAGATCCTGTCCACGAGCCAGGAAGTCGACGTGGTCGTTCTCGAAGTCGACCCGACGAAGCGCCGCATCTCGCTCGGTCTCAAGCAGACCCTCGAGAACCCGTGGCAGGCCTTCGCGCACAGCCACCCGGCTGGCACGGAAGTCGAAGGCGAAGTCAAGAACAAGACCGAATTCGGTCTGTTCATCGGCCTCGAAGGCGACGTGGACGGCATGGTGCACCTCTCCGACCTCGACTGGAACCGTCCGGGCGAGCAGGTCATCGAGGAGTACAACAAGGGCGACGTCGTCAAGGCTGTCGTTCTGGATGTCGACGTCGACAAGGAGCGTATCTCGCTCGGCATCAAGCAGCTCGGCAAGGACTCGGTCGGCGACGCCGCCGCTTCCGGCGACCTGCGCAAGAATGCCGTCGTCTCGGCTGAAGTCATCGCGATCAACGACGGTGGCATTGAAGTGAAGCTCGTCGGCCATGAGGACCTCACGTCCTTCATCCGCCGCGCTGACCTTTCGCGTGACCGTGACGAACAGCGTCCGGAGCGTTTCTCGGTCGGCCAGACCGTCGACGCCCGCGTCCTGAGCTTCTCGAAGAAGGATCGCAAGATCCAGCTTTCGATCAAGGCTCTGGAAATCGCTGAAGAGAAGGAAGCCGTCGCACAGTTCGGTTCGTCCGACTCGGGCGCTTCGCTCGGCGACATCCTCGGCGCGGCTCTGAAGAACCGCAACAACGCCGAGTAAGCCTCGCTTGCTTCGAAATGAAGAGCCCGCGGAGAGCAATCTCCGCGGGCTTTTTCGTGGTTATTCGGTTCAGGTCCAGTATTCACCCAGCTTCTGGTAGAACACGAGGCCGGGCTCGATGACGCCCACCATGTCCGCGGTCTTTTCGCGCCGCCGCGCCATGTCGGGGCTTTCCGGCTCGTTCTCACCGCTTTCGCCGTCCGCGTCCGCCGCGGGCTCTTCGCCGGACTGGTTATCGCCCTCCAAGCCGTCGTCTTCCGCCGCCTCTTCCTGCTCTGCCTCGCGGTCGTCTCGCCACTCGGTCTCGTCTTCTGCGGGAAGATAGGGAACGAAGGCGAGGGGCACGCCTTCGCGCAGCGGCAATGCCGCCAGCAGCCGCTCCGGTGTTGCATCGGCGATTGTTCCCTGCGCGGCCTCGCGCGTCTGGGGCAGCGCAAGCGGCTTTCCGTCGTCATCGGCGTCTTGCGGCAGAGAGGCCGGCTGCTGCGCCGCCTCCGTCGCCGCCTTGGCGGGCTTTGTCGTGCTTTCGGCCGCCTCCTCGGGCAAATCCGCGGCGGCCAGCGCAACGTCCTGCTCAGCGGGTGGATCGAGCGGCCGGTCGAGCAGGGCGCGCAGGAAGTTCGCCTCCTCCGGGGAAAGGGTCTCCATCAGCTGCGTCACCGCCTGCATCAGAAGGGCGGGCGGCATGTCGCGCGCAACGGCTTGCAGCACGCTGCGGGCGAGGACCTGACCGACGGCAAGCTGTGCCCGCCCGGCCTGGCCCCCTCGCCGCGCGGCGGGCATCGTGGTCTCCACGTCCTCGGCATCGCCCATATGGCGAGGCGCCGCCTCGACGGTCTCGACAGGCTGTCCGGTGGCGCGGCCGGCGGTGAGGGGCGGGCGGTTCTCGGCTTTCGGCAGGCTTCCGGGGTCGGCCGGCAGTCGATTGGTCGCCGTCGCCGGCTGGCGGGCCGCATCCGCATCGCCTGTCCGGCCGGCGATGGTGCTGGGCCGGCCGGTATCGAGGTCGAACACGCGCTTGAGCGCCGACTGGAGGGCGCGGATATCGCCGGCCACGGGATCGGCGAGCGGCGGCGTGCCCTGCCGTGCAACGGCCGCCAGCTGCTGCGCGTTCAGGCCCATCGGGCGCGCCTGCCGGTCGTTGGCCGGGGTGGACAGGGCTGCCGTGTTCACATTCGCCGCGATGATCGTGGCGAGCTTCTGCGCGTCGGGCCCGTTGGGATTACGCACGATCTCCATGAGGGTGCGTGTCGGCATGGATGACAGCACGGTATTGATCAGCTTTTCGACGGCGGGCCGCAGTTCCGGCGGCAGCTTGGCCAGGAGGTCGGCGAGCTTGCGGCCGTTTTCGCCCTCCCGCCCCGGCGCGGTCTTCAAGGCGGTAAGCAGCGTTTCGAGCAGGTCGCGGCCGGCATTCGGCTCCGCCGCGGGCGGCATGTGCTTCAGCATGGTCTCGATGAGGCGAAGCAGCACGTCTGCGCGCAGATTGGCAAGCGTGGCGGCGCTCGGCACCGGGCGGGCGGCGGCATCGGACGACACGCCCGCCTGAAGGGCGGGGGCGGGCTGGGCCGTGCCGGTCGTCGGTGCCACGCGCGGTAGCATGCCTGCCTCCTTTGCCGATGCCCTGCGCATCGCAGGAGCTTGCCAAGAATGGTCCATCGTTCGTCGGATGGCGCATCATGCGCGACGCTACTGGTGATGAGCTTCGTCCCGGTGAACCGGGTATTCATGCGGGAGGCGGCGGGTAGACCGGCAATGCACTGAACCGCTGACTGGGCCGGACGGGAAAACCCGGGACTCCGAACAACCTGTGATTCCTACATTTGACAGTTCATGGTTAATGAAACACTAACGAACCCTGCAACGCGCCCTCACGCGGCGTCCGAAACGGCTCTTGCCCCTTATGCTCGGCTCGCGTAAATCTTCGCGGCACTTGCAGGCTGGAACTGCGGATGCGGCGGAGACCTTTCGATGAACCTCACCAACCTCATCCTCAACACCGACAGCTACAAGCTGAGCCATTACCTGCAATATCCGCCGGAAACGCGCGCGATCTCCTCCTATGTCGAGGCCCGCGGTCATTCCGATCATGCGGAAGTGGTGTTCTTCGGCTTGCAGATGTTCCTGAAGGCGTATCTCGCCAAGCCGGTGACGATGCAGGATGTGAACGAGGCGGAAGAAATCGTCCTCGCCCATGGCCTGCCGTTCAATCGCGAGGGATGGACGCATATCGTCAATCGCCACGGCGGTTACCTGCCGCTCCTCATCGAGGCGCTGCCGGAGGGCACGATGGTTCGCCGCGGCGTGCCGGTCGTGCAGGTGGTGAACACCGATCCCGCCTGCTACTGGCTGACATCCTATATCGAGACGGCGCTGCTGCGCGCCATCTGGTATCCCAGCACGGTCGCCTCGAATTCCCGCAAGGTGAAGCAGATCATCCGGCCGATCCTGGAAAAGACGTGTGACGATCCCGATTCCGTCCTGCCCTTCCGCCTGCACGATTTCGGTGCGCGCGGGACGACGAGCCTGGAACAGGCCGGCATCGGCGGCGCCGCGCATCTCGTGAACTTCATGGGCACGGATACGGTGACGGGCGTTCTTTATGCGCGCCGCTACTATGGCGCGCAGATGGCGGGCTTTTCCATTCCCGCCTCCGAACATTCGACCATGACCTCGTGGGGCCAGGACCGCGAGGCGGATGCCTATGCCAACATGATCGACAAGTTCGGCGCCAAAGGCCTCTATGCCGTGGTCTCCGACAGCTACGACATCAACAATGCCGTCGCGGAGATCTGGGGCAAGCAGTTGAAGGAGCGTGTGCAGACCGCCGGCGGCACGCTGGTCGTGCGCCCCGACAGCGGCGATCCGGTGGAAACGCCGGTGCAGGTGGTACGCCAGCTCGCCTACGCCTTTGGCACGCATCTGAACGGCAAGGGCTACAAGGTCCTCGACAACAGCGTGCGCGTCATCCAGGGCGACGGCATCTCGTCGTCCGATATCGCGCTGATCCTCGGCCGGCTGGAAGCCTTCGGCTTTTCCGCCGAGAACATCGCGTTCGGCATGGGCGCTGGCCTGCTCCAGCGCGTCAACCGCGACACCTATTCCTTCGCCATGAAGGCCAATGCCCGGCAGGATACATCAGGCACCTGGCATGACGTGTACAAGCGGCCGGCAACCATGAACCTGAAGGCCTCGAAAGCCGGCCGGCAGGCGGTGGTGGAAGGCTATATAGGGCTGGAGGCCGCCCGCGTCGATCAGCTCGCGGGCCGTGCCAACATGCTGCAGCCGGTGTGGCGCGATGGCGAGCTTTTACAGGACTGGACCTTCGACGCGGTACGCGTCCGCGCCGCCTGATCCCTTGCATCCGCGCGCCGGCCGCTCCATCTTTTCCCCATGACGGGAGATCGAAGATGACGGTTCGTCCGCCCCAGGCACTTGCCCCTTCCTTCACCAAGGAAACGGGTCTCAATATCCTTGAATACGAACTGATGTCGGAGCGGGCGGATTCGCTCGGCCGGCACGGGCTGAAGGTCGAGAAGGCACTGGCGCTGCTTTCCGAGCGCCTTGCCGCCGGATGCCCGCCCGAGGAACGCGAGGCCCTGCTCGACGATGCCGCCGACAAGGTCTGGGCGTTCTTAATTCAGCGCGAAATGTGCGGGCTGCGCAGCCAAAAGGACGCGATCAGCCGTTACGGCATCCCGCCCGAGGTCATCGCGCGGCTGGGGATCGTACGCAAGAAGGCGTGAGCCTCAGGCGACGAGTTGGCGCGTGATCAGGTCGTAAATGCCGTTGTCGTCCACGCGCAGAGCGAAGATTTCCTTCCGGGCATCTTCCCGCTCGGCCTTCTCCTCGTTGACGGCGGCATCGAGGTTTCGCACCGCGTCTTCCGTCGTTTCGACCTGGTCGCTTGTGTGCTCCGAAGAGGAGGCATTCGAGGAGGACGCCGTCTTTTCCGGACCGTCGTTCGCCTGCGCACCGGCGGCCAAGAGCTGGATCGTGTCCAGGGCGTCCGTCGTCGCGTCGCCCGACGTCTTCGTCTCGGGTGTCGGTTTCGTCGTCTCCGCATGGGCGCGGCCGATGGCCTCCTGGAGGTCTTTCACATCGTCGAGCTTTTCGCCGGCTTCCAGCGCGCGGATCGTCTCTTCCCGCTCCTTGCGGACCTCAGCATCCTCCACGCGGGTCGGGTCGGGCCGCACCCGTTCGAGTTTAAGCTCCTCGATGGATTTCGGATCGGCCGTATCCTCCAGGCGCGCGAGGACCTTGCGCATCTCGGGCGTGAGGGACTTTTCATCCTGCGCCTTCTGCGCAAGCGCATCCTTCACGCGCTGGGCTTCGGTGCCGTAGGGGTTGCGGATGGCGGCGATGAGATCGGTGGCCTTGAGGCCAAGGTCATCAAGACCGCTTTTCTGCTCGAGCGTCGAAACGGTCTCCGGCAGTTCGCCGCGCTGGCGTGTCAGCAGGTTGGAGAGGCGCTGCTCGAAATCCGCGTCCGGCTCATCCTCGCCCTGCGACACACCCGCCGCAGCGGCAAGGCGGGCGACGAGGTTGGCGGCGGCATCGTCCGCGTTCCCCTTGATCGCCAGCTGCACGGCCGACAAGCTCGTGCCGAGGGCGGTAAGCGTTACATTCTGGTTGCTGCCCTTCGCCGGCAGGGAAATCTTTCCGATCAGCTCAAGCTGATCACTGAGGCGCTGGGCGAATTGCCGGCCTGTCTCGCTGTCGCCCTGGCTGATGCCCAGCATCGCGCTGAAGCGGGAGATTAGCTTGGCAAGCGTATCCTGGCCGCGGGCATTGTTGCCGAAGAAGTGCTCGTTGATGCGCGCGTTGGCCTGCCGCGCGGTATCATCGGACGCGACCTGCGCCTGCTGGCGCTTCAGGACGTCGTCGTCCTTGCGCCCGCTCGCCTTCTCTGCTTCTTCGCGCCGGCGCTCCTCGAGCGTCTCGGCGATCGATTGCATGGCCGATACGGCCGCGCCTGCTTGCGCGCTCTGCAACGGTGTCAACATGGCAGCCTCCAGTCTCCCGGAGGATAGACCGGCCTCGTTAACCGGCCGTTAAGCGTGTAACGCCTGATTTCCGGGGCTTTTGGCCGCCGGAAAGGCTCAGCTGTGCGCGAAAATGTCCGTCTCTTCCCAGCCGAGCAGGTCGAGCTTGGCGCGGGTCGGCAGGAAGGCGAAGCAGGCTTCGGCATGGGCAAGCCGGCCGTCACGCACGAGGCGGGCATTCAGCTTGTCGCGCAGCGCATGCAGATGCAGCACGTCAGAGGCGGCATATTCGAGCTGCGCGGGCGAAAGCGTCTCCGCCGCCCAGTCGGACGACTGCTGCTGCTTGGAAATGTCGACGTCGAGCATTTCCTTGAGATTGTCCTTCAGCCCGTGGCGGTCGGTGTAGGTCCGCGTGAGGCGCGAGGCGATCTTGGTGCAGAAGACCGGCGTGGTGGTGACGCCGAAGGTGTGGAACAGCACCGCGATGTCGAAGCGGCCATAGTGGAATATCTTCTGGCGGGACGGATCGGCCAGCATGGCGACGAGGTTCGGCGCATCCTTCTGGCCGGCGGCGATGCGGATGACATCGGCGGTGCCGTCGCCGGGAGACAGCTGTACCACGCAGAGACGGTCACGGCGCGGGATGAGGCCGAGCGTCTCCGTGTCGATGGCGATGGCGCCGGTATAGCGCGCGGCATCCGCCGCCGAAATGTCGCCTTCATGATACCGGATTGCACTTGCCATGAAAAACCCCATCTATGTCTTAGCTGTCGAATTATCCGCAGGCCTATAGCGCATGTTGCCGGCCAGCGGTATCTCTTTATGGATTGCGAAAGGCCGGCTGTGCCGGGAAGACGATGAAGATAAGCGCCGCCCTCGTCATGATAGCCGTTCTGGCGTCCCCGCCCGTCGCGCAGGCGCAGGTGTTCGAAAACCTGCCCGGCGTGGTGCCGAGCGACGCGACCGACGCCTATAGCAGCAAGGGTGACATGGTCTGCGAACAAAAGGTGGATGTGCGCCGCAGCGGCAGCCGCCATTGGCTTCCGCGCGATGTCTATGTCTGCGAGAAGAACGGCATTTCGTCGAGTAGCACCGTTCTTCCGCCGTCTAGCATCCGCGCGCTGCGTGGCCTCGGCTACTAGTCGCCGCCCTTCGGTTCTCGTGCTACCACTCGTGTGGAATGACACGGAGGAGACATGACCGATAACAGCCTGCCATTGGTGATCAGCGCGCCCGAACCGCGCACGCTTGACCTTATCTTCACGCCCGAGGCGCGCGCCGAGCTGCACCGCACCTACCGCATCGTCGAGGCCGATCCCGACAATATCGCCGGGCTCGGCGACGCGGTGCTGGCGCAGGCGCGCTACATCATCGGCCAGCCGCCGCTGTCGGCCGAGACGCTGGCCCGGATGCCGGCGCTGCGCGCCATCCTCAATGTCGAGAGCAATCTCATCAACAACATGCCCTATGAGGTCTTGTTCACGCGCGGCATCCATGTCGTGACGACGGGGCAGGTCTTTGCCGAGCCGGTCGCCGAGCTCGGGCTTGCCATGGCGCTGAACCTCGCGCGCGGCGTGATCGACGCGGACGCGGATTTCCGCGAGGGCCGTGAATTGTGGGGCGGGGAGGGTAACGCTTCGGCGCGGCTTCTGTCCGGGTCGGAGATCGGCATCGTCGGCTTCGGCGATCTCGGGCGTGCGCTGAACCGCGTCCTGTCCGGCTTCCGCGCGAGGATCCGCGTGTTCGATCCCTGGCTGCCACCGTCGATGCTCCGGGAAGCGGGCACCGAGCCGGCATCCCTTGCCGATGTCCTGACCATGAGCGACTTCGTTTTCGTCGTGGCCTCGGTGACCAGCGACAACAAGGGCTTTCTGGGCGCTGACGCCTTTGCCTCGATGCGCAAGGGCGCGGCCTTCATCCTGCTCAGCCGCGCCGACGTGGTGGATTTCCCGGCGCTGATGGCGGCCGTCGGCTCCGGGCATATCGTGGCGGCAAGCGATGTCTATCCCGAGGAGCCCTTGCCGCTCGACCATCCGGTGCGCCGTCTCAAGGGCTTCGTGCGTTCCGCCCACCGGGCCGGCGCGCTCGACGTCGCCTTCAAGAGGATGGGCGACATGGTGCTGGAGGATATGGCGCTGATGGATCGCGGCCTGCCGCCGATGCGCTGCAAGCGCGCCGAGCGCGAAACCGTATCGCGCATGCGCTCCAAACCGGTGAGCGTCAACTGATGCAAAAGGCCGTGGCGGTGTCCCGCCACGGCCTTTTGTTTAGCAAGGGAAAGTCAGGCCCGCTTGATCACCTTGATCAGCACGAGCAGGACCACCGCACCGATCGTCGCATGGAGGATGGCGGCGAGGATGCCGGTGCCCAGGCTGACGCCGATGGCGGGAAAGAGGAAACCGGCGATGAAGGCGCCGACGATGCCCACGACGATGTTGCCGATAAGGCCAAAGCCGAAGCCCGACACGATAAGGCCTGCGAGCCAGCCGGCAATGGCGCCGACGATCAGAAATACGAGAATGCTTTCGATGCCCATGATGTGCTCCCTATGACAGCTGAAGTCTGTCGGGACTGAATCTGGCAGTCTCCGCAAGGAAAGCAAGGGGCTGGCAGCGAAATGTCGCCGCTCAGAAGACCCGTGCTTTTCCGGGCGCGCGCGTCGCGTCGATGTCGATCAGAAGATAGACTGCCGCAAGCGTCGTTGCTGCAATCAGAGTGGCACCCAGCACCAGAACAATCATTGTCCGTTCCTTCTGACGTCATTGCCAGTTGAGGACTTGTTGTACGCGCGCGGGCTTGCGCGGGGCTGGTGTGAGATGAAACCGTGTTAATTTTAGCAAAGCCAGAAGCTGCCAATGAACTATTAACCTTCAGGCAAGGAATTAACCATAAACATGGCTCTACACGTCGGAATGGGAAAATCGCCTTTTCTCACCCAGGCATGATGCCGAACCGTCGTACCGGGTCTGAGCCGGTATTCGAGTCTCACCGAATTTGATCATGGATCGACGGGCGGCATGCTCGTGCGCCGGAATTCCGGCGGCACGCCGCCGCGTGGCCACGGCCCGCGGGCCGGCCTTCTCCCCATGTGACAGTTCAGACGACCGCCCGAAACGGCGGCCGGGCATTGTTGGTTTGGAGCGGATTGGTGCAGGAAATGCCGGCAGAACAGGCTCGAACGGGACAGGCAGCCAGCCTGCGCGACCGTTTGCGTTTTGCCGGGATGGAAACCACCCACGGCGATGCGCTGCGCCGCCACCGCCAGACCCTCGAGCGCCACGTCGAAACCGCGCTGCGCGATCTCTTCCAGCGTTTCCAGACATTCCCCGATGCCGCCAGGCATTTCCAGAGCGAGCGCCAGATCGATCGCCTCCACGATCTCCAGAGCGCTCATTGGAACGTGCTGACCGACGCCCGTTTCGACGGGCTTTATGCCGAGCGGGTCAAGGTTCTCTCCGACAGCGAAAGCCAGATGGGCCTCGATCCGCGCTGGCGCATCGCCGGCCACGCGGTCGTCATGGAGACGGTCGTCAACGGGCTGATCGAGGAATACTGGCCGAAATCCATCCTGCCCGGCGCCGGCAAGGCCCGTCGCAAGGAACTGTCCGAACTCGTCTCCGCCTTCCTGCGCACGGCGATGATCGATGCCGAGATCGGTGTGTCGCTCCGCTTCAACGAACTGCGCCACAGTCACCACAAGGCGCTCGCCGAGCAGCGCCGCGAGGACCGCGCCGAACTCGACCGGGTCTTCGGCGATACGATCCGGGGTCTTTCCCAGCTGGATTTCTCAGGCCGCGTCTCCGGCGAGATGCCCGATGCCTGGCGCGACATGGCGGAGACGCTGAACGCAGCGCTCGGTGAAATCCAGGCGCATCTTTCCTCGGCCGCCACGCGCGCCGCCGAAGGCGATCGTCTTGCCGGCACGCTTGCCGATGGCGCCCACGCACTTTCCGTCCGCTCGGGCGAGCAGTCGGCCACCTTGCTGGAGACCGCAAACGCGCTTGGCGGCATCGTCGAACGCGTTCGCCAGACGCTTGCCGAAACCCGCAAGGCGCAGTCCGCCGCGCTGGCGACGCAGGATTCGGTCACCCGGAGCGGCAGCATCGTCGGTGAGGCCATGTCGGCCATGGCCGATATCGAGGCTTCCGCCGAGAAGATCGGCCAGATCATCGGCGTGATCGACGAGATCGCCTTCCAGACGAACCTTCTCGCGCTCAATGCCGGCATCGAGGCCGCGCGCGCCGGCGACAGCGGCCGCGGCTTCGCCGTTGTGGCGCAGGAAGTGCGCGCGCTCGCCCAGCGCTCCGCCGATGCCGCGCGCGAGATCAAGCAACTGGTGACGGGCACGAAGGCACAGGTCGAAGCGGGTGTCGAGCACGTCCACCGCACCCAGGATGCCATCGGCAGCATCGTCCGGCAGGTCGAAGGCATCAACGAGGCGATCACCGGCATCGTGCGCGAAAGCGCCGTCGATGCCGAGGGCCTGGAAGGCGTGGCTGCCGGCATCGACCGCGCGGGCCGTGCGCTCGAAACCGATGCCGGGGATGCCGGCCGCGTCGGCGCCATGGGCGGCGATCTTCATACGGTCATCCTGGAGCTCGGCCGCACGATCCGCGCATTCCGCGTCGCCGCACCCCGCGAGGAGCGCGCCGAACGTCATGTACAAGCGGCGCCGCGTGCCGTTGCGCGGGATATCCCGGCACCGGCCGCTCCGCTCGATCTGCTGGCGGCGCGGGCCGTCGGCCATGGAGGTTGAGATGACGAGCAGACGTCCCCGTCACTGGTTCTCCACGGCGCGCAGCCGGTCCTCGGAGGAAAACCAGCCGCCCGCACCGCGCAACACAATCTCGGTTTCGCTCAGACGCAGACAAGGAACACCGTAATGGCGAGCAAGAAAGCCGCTCAGAAAAGTCTAAGCCTTGCCCCGGTTCTCGATCTCAACGAGGCGACGGCGCTGCATGCGCAGCTCATGGGCCTCAAGGGCGGCCCCCTCGTCATCGACGCTTCGGCCGTCGAGCGCGTCGGTGCGCTCTGCGCGCAGGTCCTCATGGCCGGCGCGAAGAGCTGGGAAGAAGACAAGCAGCCGTTCACCTTCGCCAAGGTGTCCGAGCCGTTCATGAAAACCATGCAGCTTATCGGCGTGAACATTGATCACTTGCTGGCACAGGAGGCTAGGCAATGAAGAAGAAAGTACTGACCGTGGATGATTCCCGGACAATCCGGAACATGCTTCTCGTCACGCTCAACAATGCGGGCTTCGAGACCATCCAGGCCGAAGACGGTGTCGAGGGCCTCGAGGTTCTGGAAACCTCCAACCCCGATGTCATCGTGACGGACATCAACATGCCGCGCCTTGACGGCTTCGGCTTCATCGAGGGCGTTCGCCGCAACGAGAAGTTCCGCGCGATCCCGATCCTCGTCCTGACGACGGAAAGCGATGCGGAGAAGAAGAACCGCGCACGCCAGGCCGGCGCCACGGGCTGGATCGTCAAGCCGTTCGACCCGACCAAGCTGATCGACGCAATCGAGCGCGTAACCGCCTAATTCACGAAGTCCGGGATTCCTGCCGATGGATATGAACGAAATCAAAGAGATCTTCTTCCAGGAGTGCGAAGAGCAGCTCGCGGAATTGGAATCCGGGCTTTTGAAGCTGAATGACGGCGACCGCGATCCCGAAACGGTCAACGCCGTTTTCCGCGCGGTCCACTCGATCAAGGGCGGTGCCGGCGCCTTCGGTCTCGACGATCTCGTCTCGTTCGCCCATGTGTTCGAGACGACACTGGATTGCGTTCGATCCAACAAGCTGGAACCGACCCAGGATGTCCTGAAGGTCATGCTGAAATCCGCCGACGTGCTGGCGGACCTCACCAATGCCGCCCGTGACGGCGGCAGTGTCGATGAAGCGCGTAGCCGCACGCTCATCCGGGAACTGGAGGCGCTCGCGCACGGCGAGACGCATGCCGCAGAACCCGCTGCACCGAAGCCCGTTGCCGCCGCACCGAAGCCGTCCGAACCCGCACCGGTCGTCGCAAAGCCCGACGTCAACGACGAGGGTTTCCAGCCGATCCCGTTCTCCTTCGGCGATTTCGACGAGGAGCCGGCTGCAAAATACGTTCCGACCTGCCAGATCATCTTCCGGCCCAACCGGGAACTCTATGCCAAGGGCAACGAAGCCGTACTCCTGCTGCGCGACCTTTCCCGCCTCGGCGAGATGAGCGTCTACTGCGACATGGACAGGCTGCCGCCGCTGGACAAGATGAACCCGGAGGAAGCCTATTTCTCCTGGAAGGTGTCCGTCACCACCGACAAGGGCGAGGACGGCGTGCGCTCCGTCTTCGAATTTGCCGAATGGGACTGCGAACTCGATGTCCGCACGATCGAGGAAGAGATCGTGGGCGAAGCGGCCGACGATGACGAGCCGCCGATGCAGGCCGTTCCTTTCGATCTTTCGCTGCTCGAGGACGGCCCGGCCGCCAGCGGCGAGGAAGAGCCGGTTGTCAACGAAAGCGACACGGCGGCCGCCATTGCCGCCGCCGACACCGCCAGCAAGGTCGCACAGGTCGCAAGCCGCGCTGCCGAAAACGCCAAGGCGGCAGCCGCAGCGGCCACGGCCGCGCAGGCAAACCAGGCATCGGCTGCCGGCCAGACCATCCGTGTCGACCTCGATCGCGTCGACCGCCTGATCAACCTCGTCGGCGAGTTGGTGATCAACCAGGCCATGCTCTCGCAGAGCGTCGTCGAGAACGACAACAACGGCGTCAGCTCCATCAATATGGGCCTTGAGGAGCTGCAGCAGCTTACCCGCGAGATCCAGGATTCGGTGATGGCGATCCGCGCGCAGCCGGTGAAGCCGGTGTTCCAGCGCATGGCCCGTACCGTCCGCGAAATCGCCGACATCACCGGCAAGTCGGTTCGCCTCATCACCGAGGGCGAGAACACCGAAGTCGACAAGACCGTCATCGACAAGCTCGCCGAGCCGCTGACGCACATGATCCGCAATGCGGTCGACCACGGCCTGGAAATGCCCGAGAAGCGCGAGGCGCTCGGCAAGAATCCCGAAGGCACGGTCCGCCTGACCGCGAAGCACCGCTCGGGCCGCATCGTCATCGAGCTTGCCGATGACGGCGCCGGCATCAACCGCGAGAAGGTCCGCCAGAAGGCGATCGACAACGACCTGATCGCGGCCGACGCGAACCTGTCCGACGAGGAGATCGACAACCTGATCTTCCACGCCGGCTTCTCAACCGCCGACAAGGTGTCGGACCTCTCCGGCCGCGGCGTCGGCATGGATGTCGTCAAGCGCTCCATCCAGGCGCTCGGCGGGCGCATCTCCATCTCGTCCAAGCCCGGACAGGGTTCGGTCTTCACCATGAGCCTGCCGCTGACGCTCGCCGTGCTCGACGGCATGGTGGTGACGGTGGCCGGCCAGACGCTCGTCGTGCCGCTGACGGCCATCGTCGAGACGCTCCAGCCGGAAGCCTCCGCCATTCATTCGTTCGGCGCCTCGCAGCGGCTCATCTCGATCCGCAATTCGTTCTGCCCGCTGGTGGATGTCGGACGGATCCTCAATTTCCGTTCTACGCAGGCCAACCCGATCGACGGCGTTGCGCTCCTCGTGGAATCGGAAGGCGGTGGCCAGCGTGCCCTCATGGTCGATGCGATCCAGGGCCAGCGCCAGGTCGTCATCAAGAGCCTCGAGGCCAACTACACTCATGTTCCGGGCATCGCGGCTGCGACGATCCTGGGCGACGGCCGTGTAGCTCTTATCCTTGACGTCGACGCCGTTGTCGCCGCGTCCCGCGGCCAGCCCCTTCGCCAAGACATCTCGCTTGCTGCCACCGGTTAAGATGCCATGACGTACGCGGCCAAGAATCTCATCGACGGACATGAACTGATCGCCTTCCGGATCGGCGACCAGGAATTCTGCGTGAACATCATGTCCGTGCGGGAAATCCGTGGATGGACCCCGGCGACGCCGATGCCGCACGCGCCGCCGCATGTGCTCGGCGTGATCAACCTGCGTGGCGCGGTGCTGCCCATCATCGACATGTCGCAGCGTCTCGGCATGAAGCGCACCGAGCCGACCGTCCGCCATGTCATCATCGTCGCGCAGGTCGGACCGGCGACGGTGGGGCTGCTTGTCGATGCGGTGTCGGACATCCTGACCATCACGGACGAAAACATCCAGCCCACGCCCGACATCGCGAACGAGACGGAGAAGGCCTATGCACGCGGCATTCTCGCGATTGAGGGTCGCATGATCTGCCTCATCGACCTCGGCGTCCTTTTCCCGCATATCGAAAGTGAAGCCGCATGACCTATTCTCCGGCCATCGATACAAGGCAATCTCCGGACGAATGCCTCGCAAGCGGCGAGTATCCGCTGACGCGTCGCGACCTCTCCGAGATCGCCGCGATGATCTATGCGGATGCCGGCATCTATCTCAACGAGACGAAGGCTTCGCTCGTCTATTCGCGCCTGTCGAAGCATATCCGCCAGCTCGGCCTCAAGGGCTTCCGGGACTATTGCGCGCTTGTGTCCTCGCCGGAGGGCGCCGGCCCGCGCAAGGAGATGCTGTCGCATCTGACGACGAATTTCACGCGCTTCTTCCGTGAGAACCATCATTTCGAGCATCTCCGCAGCGATGTGCTGCCGGAGCTTCTTGCCCGCGCGCGCAACGGCGGCCGCGTGCGCATCTGGTCGGCGGCCTGCTCCGACGGGCAGGAACCCTATTCGATCGCGCTAACGGTCCTCTCGATGATGCCGAATGCGGCAGATTACGATTTCCGCATCCTGGCGACCGACATCGACCCCAAGATCCTGGCGATCGCCCGCTCCGGCGCCTATGACGCGACGGCGCTCGAAACCGTCGAACCGGCGATGCGCAAGCAATTCTTCCGCGAGACCGAAATCGCCGGCCGCCAGAAATGGCAGATCGACGACCGGGTGAAGCGCCTCATTACATTCAACGAACTGAACCTGATGGCCCAGTGGCCGTTCAAGGGGCCGTTCGACGTCATCTTCTGCCGCAACGTCGTCATCTATTTCGACGAGCCGACGCAGGTGCGGATATGGTCCCGCTTCGCCGACATGCTCGCCAACAACGGCCATCTTTACATCGGCCATTCCGAGCGCGTTTCGGGCGACGCGAAGGGTCAGTTCGACAATATCGGCATCACGACCTACCGCTACACGGGCAAGAACAGGGGGAGGGGCGCATGACGGCACCCGCACGCGTACTTGTCGTCGACGATTCACCGACCATGCGCGGCCTGATCACGGCCGTGCTCAACGCCGATCCCGACGTGACCGTCATCGGCCAGGCCGGCGACGCGATGGAAGCCCGCAACGCGATCAAGCAGCTCGATCCCGATGTCGTGACGCTCGATATCGAGATGCCGAACATGAACGGGCTGGAGTTTCTCGACAAGATCATGAAGCTTCGCCCGATGCCGGTGATCATGGTCTCGACCCTGACCCATCGCGGTGCCGAAGCGTCCTTGATGGCGCTGGAGATCGGCGCGTTCGATTGTGTCGGCAAGCCGCAACCGGGCGAGGTTCGTCCCTTCGGCGACCTTGCAGAGAAGGTGAAGGCCGCCGCCCGCTCGCAGCGCCGGTTGCGCACCGATCCACCGCCCATCGCGCCGGTCGCGGCGCATGCCAGCCCCAGCACCTATAAGCCCGGCCGCAAGATCATCGCCATCGGCGCGTCGACGGGCGGCGTGGAGGCTCTGATCACAGTCTTGCAGAAGTTCCCGGTGAACTGCCCGCCGACCGTGATCACCCAGCACATGCCGTCGACCTTCACCAAGAGCTTCGCCGACCGTCTGAACAGGCTCTGCGTGCCCGTCGTGCAGGAAGCCACGGATGGCGCGCGCCTGGAAATCGGCAAGATCTACCTTGCGCCCGGTGGCGAACGTCACCTGCAGGTCGCCAATCCGCACGCACCCTGTTGTCGTCTCGTGGATCGCGATCCCGTTAACGGTCACCGTCCTTCGGTGGATGTGCTGTTCGATTCGGTTGCGGAACTTGCCGGCCGCAACGCTGTCGGCGCCATTCTCACCGGCATGGGCCGGGATGGCGCGGCGGGACTTTTGAAGATGCGCCACGCCGGGGCGCGGACCATCGGCCAGAATGAGAAAACCTGCGTGGTTTATGGAATGCCCAGGGTGGCTTTCGAGCTGGGCGCCGTGGAACACCAATTTCCACTCTCCTCCATCGGCGAGGAAATCCTGAAGATCACTGCGGCCATAGAGAAGGAAGCGAACAATGTCTCTCGCTGAAAAAATAAAAGTCCTGATCGTCGATGATCAGGTGACCAGCCGTCTGCTTCTGGGTGATGCCCTGCAGCAGCTCGGCTTCAAGCAGATCACGGCGGCCGGCGACGGCGCGCAGGGCATGGCCATCATGACCCAGCAGCCGCACCACCTCGTCATCTCCGACTTCAACATGCCGAAGATGGATGGGATCGAGTTCCTTCAGGCGGTGCGGTCCAACCCCACCACCAAGAAGGCGGCCTTCATCATCCTCACCGCGCAGGGCGACCGCGCGCTGGTGCAGAAGGCGGCCGCGCTCGGTGCGAACAACGTCCTGGCCAAGCCATTCACCATCGAAAAGATGAAGGCGGCGATCGAAGCCGTGTTCGGGGCATTGAAATGATATCAGATGCCGCGGCCCGCCGCGTCCACGTCATCCAGGGCGAGTACAAGGTCGTCAACGATCCGAATGTGGTGTTGACCACCATCCTCGGTTCGTGCGTGGCCGCCTGCATGCGTGATCCGGTCGTTGGCGTCGGCGGCATGAACCATTTCCTGCTGCCGGGCTCTGCCGGGGCGCTCGCCTCGGGCGGCGACGCGACACGCTACGGCGTCCACCTGATGGAGCTGTTGATCAACGGCCTGCTCAAGCAGGGCGCGCGACGCGACCGGCTGGAGGCAAAGATCTTCGGCGGGGCAAGGACGATCGCGCGCTTCTCCAATGTCGGGGAGCAGAATGCGCTCTTCGCACGGCAGTTCCTGACGGATGAAGGCATCAGGATCGTCGGCGAAAGTACGGGTGGCGAATACGGCCGAAAGTTGGAATACTGGCCGTCGTCGGGCCGCGCCCGGCAATATGCGCTGACGGGCGTGGAGACGCAGAAGACGGTGGCGCTGGAACAGCGTCCCGTGCCTGTCGCGAAGCCGGCGGAAAGCTCGATCGAATTCTTCTGAGCGGCGGGGGCGTCGCAAGGAAATGCAAGTGTGACAGGATTGCGTACCGGCAGTGGCAACAACGCCGCCGGGCGTCGACGGGAGAAGGGTCCCCATGAAAGCCGAGTATCTGACGACAGCGAGTGCGATGGAGGAAGCCCTTCCTGATGTCCTCATGCGGATCGTTTCCGAGCTGCACGACGTGGCCTACCTGATCGAGCGCATCGAGCTGCAGCTCGCCGCCGTGCATGGCGAGGCCTCCGCCGACGACGCCGAGCGCATGATGGTGTTGCAGGGCCTGGACCTCGCCGTCCAGAAGACGCGGGGGCTTGCGGAATTCATCGATACGATCACCGGCAGCATGCCCGGCGGCTGGATCGTCGATGTCACCACGGCGCTCAACCTCGTGAAGCTTGCGGATATGCAGAAGGCGCTGAGCAACGGAACCCGGCACGGGCACTCCCAGCCGCTCGGCAAGGCTGTCGGCGACTTCGAAGCCTTCTGATTGATCCGAAAAGGTAATTCTCGACGTGCAGCGGCGCCGGACAGGCGCCGTTTTCGTTTTCCCGCGCTCTTCGCAGGCGCAGCACCGCCATGTTCGCGCAAGTTTCGCCGTCTAGTCTCCATCCCGGATCAGTCAGGTCCGCGTATTCCATGGAGCAGATCGGCGTGCGGAAATGCCGGTCCCGTTCCACGAGATTGAAAATGCGTCTGAACGCGCCGGCATGTTGTCCGGCAGGCAGGCGACTAGTCCGTGCGGGAACAGAATGAATCTGTTGGAACAGTTGACGAAAGTCTACAAGAACCTGGCTTCGCTAGGGCAGGCGAAACTCGCGATGCTCGCAGGAGCCGCGGTGGTGTCGATCGGCCTTGTGCTTGCCGCCGGGATCCTTGTGAACAAGCCCGCCTACGAGACGCTTTATGTCGGTCTGGAAAAGTCCGATGTGAACCAGATCAGCATGGCTCTCGCCGAGGCCAGCATCGATTTCAACACGGGAACGGACGGCGCCAGCATCGCGGTTCCTGTCGGCCAGACCGGCAAGGCCAGGCTCTATCTCGCAGAGCGCGGCCTGCCGAGCAGCGCCAATTCCGGTTACGAACTCTTCGACAAGGTCGGTTCTCTCGGTCTCACCTCCTTCATGCAGGAGGTGACTCGCGTTCGCGCCCTCGAGGGCGAAATCGCCCGCACCATCCAGCAGATCAGCGGCATCGCCGCAGCCCGCGTCCATATCGTGATGCCTGAGCGCGGCAACTTCCGCAAAGCCGACCAGGTTCCGACAGCCTCCGTCATGATCCGCGCCAGCGCCCAGGCCGGCCGCGAATCGGCGGCCGCGATCCGTCACCTGGTCGCTGCATCCGTTCCGGGCCTCGAGGTGGATGGCGTGACCATTCTCGATTCGGCCGGCCAGCTCCTGGCGTCCGGCGACGATCCTGAAAAGGGCATGCTCAATCGTTCGCTGACCGCCGTCCAGACGGTGCAGAGTGAGATGGAACGCAATATCGAGAAGGCGCTCGCACCCTTTCTCGGCATGGACAATTTCCGCGCCAGCGTGACCGCCGCGCTCAACACCGATACCCAGCAGATCCAGGAAACCGTCTACGATCCGGAATCGCGCGTCGAGCGCTCCGTGCGTGTGACGCGTGAAAGCCAGAAGTCCAGCCAGCAGGCCACCAACAAGGCCGCGACCGTCGAGCAGAACATTCCGCAGGGCGGCCCTCAGGGCAACGGCGACGGTCCGCAATCGAGCGACGAGGCGGACAAGAAGGAAGAGCAGACCAACTACGAGATCAACAGCAAGACGGTCGCCACCGTGCGCAACGGCGTGGCGGTGGAGAAGCTGTCCGTCGCCGTGGTCGTCAACCGCGCCCGCATTGCCGCCATGGTGGGCGAACCCGCCGACCAGGCGAAGATCGACGCCTATCTCGCGGACATGCAGAAGATCGTCTCCTCCGCAGCCGGCCTCAATGCCGATCGTGGCGACGTTGTCACCATCACCGCGATGGAATTCCTCGACCACCAGCTGCTGGACGATGCGGTGCCGGGCCCGGGCGTCATGGAAGTGCTCACGCGCAATCTCGGCGGCATCATCAATGCGCTTGCCTTCGTCGGCGTGGCCTTCCTGGTCGTATGGTTCGGCCTGCGCCCGGCGGTCCGCTCGGTGACGGGCGGCGGTGCGGGGGCCAATGCGCTCGAAAGCGATGCGGCCGGCCTCGAACTGCCGGACTTCTCTCCTGCCGCCGGCATCGGCGGCCCGGGCGCCACCCTTATGGATGGCTTCGGCGCGGACTTCGGCTTCGACAGCACGGACGATCTTCTCAACGCCGGCGACGACGGCGAGGGCACCTTCAACCGTCGCGTCAAGGAAGGCCCGGAACGTCGCCTCAGCCGCATGGTCGAGATCAGCGAAGAGCGTGCCGCAAAGATCCTGCGTAAGTGGTCCGCAGAAAAAGAAGCCGCCTGACCGCCTACTCACACGAAAACGTCTCCAAGAGCGCGGCCCCAACCGGGTCGCGTTCTGCTTTTCGTACGGGGATTTGTGTGATTTTTGACGGCAAAGTGTTGCTCAAGGGCAACATTTTCGGCGCCGATCTCGCGGCATTGCTCTCAAGATTGCGCCCATTTTGGGACGAGGGCATTCACGGACGCGTGAACGCAAAAAAAGTTTTGCGCTGCGGTAGCTGCCGGCGCCCGGTATGTATCACCGCATTTTCCTGATTTAGGGTTTCCCGAAATATAGGCGAGGGCGGCCCGTTGAAAATAATGAATGGTTAACAAATAGTTAACCATTCAGTTCATTCCTGCCGGCGCCGCGCCGCAAAAAGCAAATCACCTGCGCGAAGGCGATTCACAGAAGCCGGCAAAAGTAAATCCCGAGAAGGGGGCCATGGTCTTTGAAGGAGGTCGATGTACACTTTAGTTACTGATTCGCTTGGTGATTCCCGTCGATGCGGCCTGATCGAAAAACAGATTCGGACGGTTCCGAACTGTGACGATAAGGAGGCGGGGCCTTCCAATCGGGATCGGAACAGGGGGCTATCATGGAAACGATGCGGTCGGATGCAGCGGCCTGGGAATCTTATGGATTCACCGCCGAATCTGGTGAGCGTAAGAGTGCGCGTGAAATTCTTCTTCAGGAGCTTGGGCGCTGTGCGGATCCCGCCGGCCTTTCGCCGGGACTGAAGGCATTAACCGATTACGTCAGCGCGTCGCATTATCTTCTCGTCCGGCACGACGCCTCGCCCGAAGCGGGCCTCGATGTCGTCGTTGCGTCCGACTGGCCGTTCGACATGGTGCGCGGCATCGCCCGGACGGTGGGGGCATCCCAGTCGCGGATGAGCGAGCTGGAAAAGTGCTTTTCCCTCCTCAAGCCGTGCTTCCACCATCTGGCCGACAACGTGGCGGTGCCGAGGGGCGTCAGCCGTGAATATTGCGTCATCGCATTCCATGTCGGGCGGGTGCGCATGTCGCTCCTTCTCCTCTTTCCGGAGCATTTCATCCTCTCCCAGAGCAAGCTGCGCGATGTCGGCATCATGACAGGCTATTTCGCGAGCGTTTGCTGCGAAGGCGCCATCCTCCGGCAGGACCGGGATATGGAGTTGACGGACCGGGAGATCGAATGCCTCTACTGGATCGCGGAGGGCAAGACGAGCGGCGAGATCGCCGTCATTCTCGGCATCTCGCGCAACACGATCAACAACTACATCACCAGCGTCATGCGCAAGACGGCCACGAAGACCCGGTCGGAGGCGATCGCCTGGGCCGTTCGTCACAGCCTGGTGTGAGGAGGAGCGTCATGGAAATCCAGCTCTCCGCCCCGCTCATCTCCGAAGCCGAAATCCGCCTGGCCCGGCCACCGAAATCCGTGCGTGCAGCCGATTTCGTCTCCCGCCTCCAGGTCATGCAGACGGTGCTCGGCGCCGAGCACTTCGCCGTGCTGCGCCTGTCGGGCCAGGGCCTGCCCACCGCACGCAAGTTCAGGCTGGCGCTGCACAACTGGGCCCAGGACGTGGACCGCAAGGCCGACCAGCTGCTGGGCGCCTACGATGCGGCGATGCTGGCGCATCTGGAAGCCTCCATGCTGCCCCTTATCTGGGAAGGCGCCGGCGGCAACCAGTTCGCCGTGGCGGGCGCCGAACTCTTCACCGCGCGCCTGCCGGCCGGGGTGCTGCCATGGTCGGGCATTGCGTTTCCCGTCAGGCTGGGCGCCCAGGGGAACGGCTACGTCGTCTTCATCGGCAACTTCATCGCACCGTCCGGCGACCTGACGGTGGACCTGCACATGCAGAGCTGCCAGATCCTGATCGACATGCTGGCCGCAGACGAGAAGAAGCTCACGCCCGCGGAAGCCCTGAGCGAACGGGAGATCGCTTGCCTCCAGATGGCGGGTGACGGCTGCATTTCCGAAGTGATCGCCGAGAAGATGGGCCTTTCCGTGCACACGGTAAACGCCTATCTCGGAACGGCGACGACGAAGCTCGACGCCGTCAACCGCATCCAGGCCATCGCGAAGGCCATCCGGCTCGGCTACATCACCTGATGATGCCAAGCGACCATGCAGGCGCATGGTCGTGGCATCTGCCGTGCGGTTAATGGGCGTGATGAGACGCCGCGTCGCCCTTCACGTAGCGCGCTTCCTGCAGGCTTCTGCGCAGGAAATCCGTGTTGTCATTGGGGTCCGCGGCCGGGTCGCTGAAGGCGACATGCGTGACTTCGACGCCCGCGACATCCTTCTGGAGCATCAGGCGCGCATAGACGGTCACGCCCTGCGGACGGATCTCCATGTCCAGCGTCACTTCCGGCTCCGTATCCCAGTCGAGGCGATAGTCGCCGCCGGCGCCGAAATTGATGGTGCCGGGCAGGAAGTAGAGTTCGGCGGCCGAAGAGACCAGATCGGCCAGGTTCCCGTAGCACTCGAAACGCAACAACGACACGAGATCGGCGGCATCGAGCAGTCTGAGCTCAGTGGCGACCGGGCAGATTGCTTCGGCAACAATCTTCTCGCGTTCTGCGGAATAGGTGCATTTTCTCATCGGATTTAATTTACCCGTCTGGTCTGGGGCGAAGCTGCATAAACCCGGTGAATCAGCTCCGCCACTGCTTTGTAGAACACCGGCGGAATGACACTATCCACCGAGACTTGCGCAAACATTGAGCGTGCGAGCGGCGGATCTTCGAAAACGGGTATGCCATTCTCCTCCGCAATCTCGCGGATCTTGAGGGCGATGAGGTCCTGGCCCTTGGCCACCACGACCGGCGCGTCGCCTTCTTCCCTGACATATCGCAGCGCGACCGCGAAGTGAGTCGGGTTGGCGATGACGAGGGTGGCGCGCGGTACCGCGGTGATCATGCGGCGGCGGATGCGGTCGCGCTGGATGGAGCGCATGCGTGCCTTGACGATCGGGTCGCCCTGCGCCTGCTTCATTTCCTCCTTCACTTCCTGCTTCGTCATCATGAGCTCGGTGAACCAGTGATGGCGCGTCCAGGCGAAGTCGATGGCGGCAATGATGGCGGTCGCGAAGAGGATGATCAGCAGGACTTTGTTGATGTCCGAACCCATCATGTAGAGCAGCGTCGCCGGCTCGGAGAACATCGTGTCGAGCGATGAGAAGTAGTTGGTCTGCATCATGATGCCGACGACCAGCGACACGAGCAGGATCTTGATCAGCGACTTCGCGAATTCGACAAGCCCCTGCTTGCCGAAGAGGCGGGTGAGACCCTTGATCGGGCTCAGCCGGTTCATCTGCGGCCGTACCCGCTCCAGTACGGGGCTCGGCAGGTTCTGGAAGACCGACGAGGCAACGCCGAAGACCATCATCATGATGAGGATGGGCAGGAGAAGGCCGCCCGCTTCCCAGCCGAGATGGCGGAAGATGGCGATGACATCCGTGCCGGATTTCAGGTTCCAGGCTTCGGGCTGTTCGAAGAAGTCTCGCAGCGTCTCGTTCATCCGCGCCACGCCGCCGGGCAGGAAGAAGACGAGATAGACATAGATGGCGAGCGTCGAGGCGAAGATCGTGACCTCACGGGAGAATGGCGTATTGCCCTTCTCCATGGCGTCGCGAATCTTCTTCTCGGTCGGAAGCTCTGTTTTGCTGTCCTTGTCGTCGTCGTCAGCCACTCGCGCGCTCCGGCTTGATCAGCCCGCCAGAAAAGCAGGCGGCCCGAACCCCCACAGGAGATTCGGGCCGGAAATACGCTCGGCTTGCAGGATCGGCCTGTCAAGGCGGATCAGGCGGCCTGGGCTTCCTGTTCCTTTTCCTTCAACTGGATTTGTCCGGCTGCGGCGAGGCGGATCGCTTCCTGGGTGATCGAGCGGCGGGCGATGGCGATTTCGCGCGGATTGCCCTGGTCGCCGGCGGCGAGGTCCGATTCGATCATGCGGCGCTGGCGCGCGCCGATGGCGGAAAGCACCGATTCGCGCAGTTCCATCGATGCGCCGCGCAGGGCAGCCGTGATGATGTCGCCGGACACGTCGTTGAACAGCGAGACGCGGCTGCGCTGCGGCATGTAGAGCACGTCCTCGAAGAGGAAGATCTTCGGGCGAACCTTCTTGACCGATTCGGTCGAGACCGTTTCGAGCGAGGCGAGCATCTCGTCGACCTGGGATTTTTCCAGTTCGTTCATGAGGTCTGCCACCTTGTTCGAGCCGACCGAGTTGCGCTCCGCATCCAGCGCCGAGATCATCTCGATGACGCGCGCTTCGACGATCGCGGTTGCCTTGGGGCTTGCGTCCTTCAGGTTGACGGTACGGTTGATGATGTCGGCGCGATGGTCCTCCGGAATTTCCAGCAGCACCTTGGCGCCGAAGGAGGACGGCATCATCGACAGGATATAGGCGATCGTCTGGGGGTGCTCGTTGAGCAGGAAGCGCGCCACGAAGACCGGATCGGCATCCTGAAGGCGATCCCAGATCGTCGTTTCGAACGCCTGGAAGGCAGCGCGGCGGCCAAGCAGGCCGTCCACCTCGTCCGGCGTCAGGCCTTCCTCGAGGATGCCTTCCATCATCTTGGCGTTGTCCATGAGGCCCGCGCCTTCGGTGAACAGGTCCTCGAACTCGTTGACGAGGTCGATCAGTTCGTGCGGGGGAATGGCGCGCAGGTTCTGAGCCGCGGCGATGATGGCCTGCAGTTCGCTCTGGGTGAAATACTTCAGAAGCTTGCCGGCGACACCCTTGCCCATGGCAAGCAGCACCGCTGCGGCTTTTTCCACCGGCGACAGCGGCGAACCAAGCGCCGTGGACGTGCCGAAATTTTCGAAATCCATCATGGATTGTCCCCCTGACCCCTTCAGCGGGTATCAGACTTTGCGTGTACTCTTCACTTCGATGAGCTTCACCCCGAAACGGGTGTCGTCGTTTTCCAGAACCGTAATTTCACCGCGGCCGATGACACGGCCGTTGACCATCACCTCGACGGGCTCGCCGATCCTGCGGTCGAGCGCGATCGTCGCGCCTTCGCTGAGGTTCATGAGACCGGAGACCTGCATCTGCGACGAGCCGAGAACGATCTGCAGATCGATCGGGATATCCATGATGAGGTCGAGGTTGGACTGCATGGCGCTGCCCGGACGCGGCGTTTCCTTCACCTCGGTGGAGAAATCGCTGCCGGCGCCGAAATCCGAGCCGCCAAAATTCGAGCCACCGAAATCGGTTCCGCCGAAATCGGTGCCCCCGAAATTGCTGCTCGCCGCGCCGCCGCCGAAATCACCGCCGAAGGCCGCCAGCGGATCGTCGTCGAGGGTGGCGGGAACGCCGCCGTCGAACGTCGCGTCCTGCTGGAGAACGCCGCGCAGGTCATCGATCGCCTGTTCCAGCTCCTGGTCGCCCGCATTGATGGAAGGCGTGATGTCGTCAGCGATGGGTGTCTTCTTGGGTGCCATAAGATCACTATTCCATTCGAAACTTGCCTGAGGCTAGCCGCCGGCCGAAGCCGGATGCGAACTATCCGATGATGTGCTGGAGGATGTCGTCCTCCGAGCCGTAGGTATCCTTGACGCGAACCGTATAGCGGGCGCCCGACCGCCCGAACTCGCAGACATAGAGGTTGCGGCCGTTGGCGTTCACGTCGACGCGCACGTCGCCCGCTTCGTTGAAGGGGATGATGTCGCCGGGCTGCAGGCGGCTGATCGTGTCGAGCGTCTGCGGCTCCAGGTGAATGCGCGCCTCCAGCGTCACCTTCGAGCGGCGGACCTGCTCGCTGAGCTGCTCGCTCCACTCGGCGCGGGTCTTTGCCACATTCGCCGGCCTCGGCGCAGCGATGACGGATTTCAGCAGCGTTGCCTGCGGAATGACGACATGGAACGTCGAGAGGACGGGCCCAATGCCGACGGCCATGTTGACCATGGCGACATGCGTGTTCTGCGTGCCGTCTTCGACGGGCTTGCGTAGTTCCGCGTTGTGCGCGGCGCCGAGCAGGGGTTCGAAGCTGGTCGCGCTGGAAACCGCGGTTTTCAGGACGCCGGAGATGCGGTCGAACATCATGGCCGCGACGTCGAGCTCGATCTTCGACAGCGGCCGGGGCTGCGGGTCCTCGATGGAATCGCTGACGGCGCCGAGCATGTTCTCGACAAGCGTGATGATGAGCGGGCTGTCGCAGATCAGGGTGAAATGCTCGCACCAGTCGCGCAGCGACGCATCGCAGAAGGCCATGGCGCCGCCGAGGCCTTCCGTCAGTTCCCCGAACTTGCCCATCGTAAAGCCGGCATAGGACACGGCGACCTCGAAGCCGAGTTCGCTTTCCAGCATGTCGGGCAGGAATTTGGAGAACACGTCGCCGAGCGTGGCGCAAAGCTTGGAGATGGTCTCGCGGTCGCCGAGCTTGCCGGTGAGGCGGGCAAGAACGATCGGATCCATGGACGGGGCTGCGGTTACGGTCGCTGTGCTCATCGATCAGGCCGCCTTCGTATCGCCGCCGCCGCCGGGATTCATCATCTCCTGTTCCACGGCGTCGATGGACGGGCGCTCATAGGAGGAGATGGTCTTGCGGCCGTATTCCAACGCGACCTGAGGAACCGAGCCGTTCATGTAGGCGAGGAGCGTCTGCTTGACGATCACGTAGAGGCGGTTCTGCTTTTCGCGCACCACCTTGATGTTGGTGGTGATGGGCGTGACGATGGAATAGGACAGGAAGATGCCGAGCATGGTGCCCACGAGCGCCGAGCCGATGAGGCCGCCGAGCACTTCGGGGGATTCGTTGATCTTGCCCATCGCCTTGATGACCCCGAGAACGGCGGCGATGATGCCGATGGCGGGGAAGGCGTCGCCCATGGTGGAGAGCGCCTGGTAGGGCTTCATCTTGTCGCGCGTGATCGTCTGGATTTCCTCGTCCATCAGCGCCTCGATCTCGTGGCTGCGGGCATTGCCGATGATGATGAGGCGAACGTAGTCGCAGATGAAGGCCGTCAGTTCCTTGTTGGCGAGAACCGTCGGCGCGGACTGGAAGATGGGCGATTCTGCCGGGTTGTCGATATGGGCCTCGATCTCGTTGCGGGATTTGGTGCGCAGGTCCCGCATCAGGCTGTAGAGCACGCCCAGCGTATCGAGATAGTGGCGTTCCTTCGGCACCTTGTGCTTGAAGGCTTCCCCGAGCGCCTTGCCGGTTTCCTTGATCACCTTCATCGTGTTGGCGACGATGAAGCCGCCGACCCCGGCGCCGCCGATGATCAGGAGCTCGAATGGCTGGTTGAGCACCTCGACATGGCCGCCCATGGCCATGAAGCCGCCGAGGATACAGCCGATGGTGACGATGAGGCCGATTACAATGTTCATAAGCGCAGGTGTCCCGACACAGTTCTGACCCTTCGGAAATACGGTTCCAGCCTTGCGTGAAGCTGTACCTGAGGCCGGGTTCGTGGATCAGGTTCGCGCAAGCAAAACCCCGCAGGATCATGGTTCAGAACGGGCCTTCGCGCCCTCGTGAACCTTGATCGGCGGGCCATCGTGACGACCACCTATACGAGCTACAAGCTGATTTCCTCGGACCTCCAGACATCGCTCACGCGCGTGTCGGAGCAGCCGGACGTCAAGCGCGAGACCGAATATTACCTGTCGAAGATCGGCGACGTGAAGTCGATCGACGACTTCTTCGCCGACAGCCGCCTTTACAACTACGCCATGAAGGCGCACGGCCTGGACGACATGGCCTATGCCAAGGCCTTCATGCGCAAGGTGCTGACGGAGGGCGTCGACGAGAAGGGCGCCTTCGCGAACCAGCTTTCGGACACACGCTACAAAGCATTGGCCGAATCGCTGAACTTCGCCCGCCACGGCGAACTGGCGACCACCTTCGAGCGCGCCCAGAAAGGCATTGCCGACAAGTACATGCGCCAGACGCTGGAGGTCAGCGCCGGCGAGGACAATACCGGCGTGCGGCTCGCGCTCTATTTCGAACGCATGGCCTCGTCCATCACGTCGGGCTATTCCATCATCGCCGATGATGCGCTGGCGCAGGTCGTGCGCACGGCATTCCAGCTTCCCGCCGAGTTCGCCGCGACCGACGTGGACCGCCAGGCCGCGTACTACGAGGACATCCTTGATCTCGACGACCTCAAGGATCCCGCGAAGGTCGGCAAGCTCCTCGAGCGCTTCACCGCGATGTGGGAACTCGAAAACCCCGCCGGCAGCTACGATCCGCTGACCGTCTTCCAACCGTCCAGCCTGACCGGCATTTCGACGGACCTGCTTCTTTCCATCAACAACCTGAAACTCGGAGGCCGCTGAGCATGCAGACCGGGCTTTATGTCTCGCTTTCGTCCCAAATTGCACTCGACCGCCGTATGGCAACGCTTGCCGATAACGTCGCGAATTCCACGACTGTCGGTTTCCGCGCCACCGAAGTGAAGTTCAACCAGGTCGTCAGCGACCAGAAGAACGCCGATGTCGCCTTCGTTTCGCAGGGCGAGGAATTCCTCTCGACCCGCAACGGCGGCATGACGCAGACCAACGGCGCGCTGGATTTCGCCATCAAGGGCGACGCCTGGTTCCAGGTGGAAACGCCGGCCGGCGCGACGCTCACCCGCGACGGGCGCTTCACCCTGACGGAGGCAGGCGAACTCGTCACGCTGAACGGCTATCCCGTGCTCGATGCCGGCGGCGGTCCGATCCAGATCGACGGCAATGCCGGCCCGATCACGCTCAGCGCAGACGGCCAGCTCAACCAGAATGGCAGGCCGGTCGCAGCCCTCGGTATTTTCGAGGCGGATCTGTCGGGCGGCTTCGTGCGCGCCGGTAACAGCGGCATCATCCCCGCGCGGGCGCCGCAGCCGATCCTCGACCGCGTCGATGCCGGCGTGATGCAGGGTTACGTGGAGGAATCGAACGTCAACGCCATCGCCGAGATGACGCAGCTCATCCAGGTCACGCGCGCCTTCGAGAATATTGCGGCGCTGATGCGCGGCAGCGAGGATTCGATGAACGAGGCGGTCCGCACGCTCGGGGGCAGCAAGTAAACCATGGCATCCCAAGGCAACACGGCGAAGGTTCCCGGCACGGCCGACGGCGCGCGCAAGCTCAATGCGCTGGCCGGGCTGGTGCGTCGCTACGCGTCCCCGGAATTCTCGGTTGCCCATGGCGGCCACGTCCAGACCATCGCCGCCGGCAACTACACCGTCAGCGGCCTGTCGCGCCATGTGCGGCTTGGCGAGTTCGTCGCGCACAAGAGCGCGACGGGTATTCATCTGGGCGAGGTCGTGCGCGTCGATACGGATTCGGTGGTGGTCTGCCCGATCGAGCCGGGAGAGCCGATCGGCATCCACGATACGGTCATCCGCAAGGGCGCCTTCCGCGTCGCGCCGACCGCCTCCTGGTGCGGGCGCACCATCAATGCGCTCGGCGAGCCCATCGATGGCCTTGGTCCCCTGGTCCAGGGGGATGTCCGCCGGTCGATTTCCAATTCCGCGCCGCCATCGATGACGCGCAAGCGCGTCGAAACCGGCTTCAGCACGGGCGTTCGCGCCATCGATATCTTCGCGCCGCTCTGCCTTGGCCAGCGTCTCGGCATCTTCGCCGGCTCGGGTGTCGGCAAGTCGACGCTTCTGTCGATGCTGGCGCGGGCGGATGCCTTCGACAAGGTCGTCATCGCGCTGGTGGGCGAACGCGGCCGCGAAGTGCGCGAATTCATCGAGGATACGCTCGGCGACAATCTCGCAAAGTCCGTGGCGGTCGTCGCCACCAGCGACGAAAGCCCGATGCTGCGCAAGATGGCGCCGCTGACGGCCGTCACCATCGCCGAGCACTATCGCGACCAGGGTGACAACGTTCTGCTGATCATCGACAGCGTCACGCGCTTTGCCCACGCCATCCGCGAAGTGGCGACGGCGTCGGGCGAACCGCCCATCGCGCGCGGCTATCCGGCCTCGGTCTTTACCGAGCTGCCGCGCCTTCTGGAGCGCGCCGGCCCGGGCGCGGAAGGCACCGGCAGCATCACCGCGATCATCTCGATCCTCGTCGACGGCGACAATCACAACGATCCGATCGCCGACTCGACGCGCGGCATTCTCGACGGCCACATCGTCATGGAGCGAAGCCTTGCGGAAGAGGGGCGCTATCCGCCCATCAACCCGCTCGCCTCGATCTCGCGTCTTGCCCGCAAGGCCTGGACGCCGGACCAGGAGAAGCTGGTTGGGCGGTTGAAGTCGCTGATCCACCGCTTCGAGGAGACGCGCGACCTGCGCCTCATCGGTGGCTATCGCCCCGGTGCCGATCCCGACCTCGACATGGCGATCAAGCAGGTGCCGATCATCTACGAAGTGTTGAAACAGACGCCGGGCGAGCGGCCGGCCGGCGATGCATTCACCGACCTAGCGACCGCGCTCAAGAACGCGGCCGCCCAGCAGGGCGGCGCACCGGCCGTGCGAAGGGGATGACAGTGACGGATTTCGATGCGGATCAACCTGTCCAGCCGCTGAAGCGGATGGAAAAGGCAAGTTACAGCGCCGGCGACAAGGTGCTCGTCGGCACCGGCGTCCTGCTTGCGGCGGGTGCTGCCTTCTTTCCCTGGTATGTCTTCCTCAATCCGGGGAAATTCTCGGTGCCGACCCTCTGGCAGGGATCGACCCGCAACCTGCCCGAGACGGCCGCAAAGGAGGTCATGAGTGTTTCGCCGGCCGCCATGGTGGACGACGACAAGACGCGGGCTCTCGACAGTCTCGATCCGGTTGCCACCGCCACCACATCGGCGCTCGGCAAGGAAAAGACGTTGGGTGCACCCGTCGAGACGGGCCTGAACCAGCCGCTGCCGGCGAACTCCGGCTTCCGGCTCATGCACGTGGCCAACGGCCGGGCCCTGATCGAGGATGCGCGCGGCATGTATATCGTGCGCGTCGGCTCCATCCTGCCGGATAACAGCCGTCTTGCGACGCTGGAGCAGCGCGACGGCGCCTGGGTCATCGTCACCTCGAACGGCGACATCATCAAGCGGAACTGAGGGGCGGACCAACCTGCCTTTTCGATTCGGCCGGCGGCGCATCGAGCGCCCGCGGGCCGTTTGCCGTTCTGTGGCGCATCACTTAATTCCCCTGAAAATCAGGCACTTGCGCGGCAGGTCCCGCAAGTGCAAGTCCCGCGCAAGATTGGTTCCCTAGGTTCGCCATGAACAAGGATGGAGCTTGTCATGCAACCGATACAACTGTTTGAACTGGCATCGAAACAGGCCGAATGGCTCGCGACCCGCCAGAGTGTCGTTGCAGGCAACATCGCCAACGCCAACACACCCGGTTTCAAGGCGAAGGACGTCACACCCTTTCAATCGGTGCTCGAAACCACGAGCGCCCGCATGGCGGCAACGCATCCCGGCCATTTCACCGAAACCGAAATGGCCAGCCGCGTCATCACGACCAAGCCCACCGAAGAGATCGGCGTGCAGGAATCCGGCAATACCGTCGGGCTTGCCGATGAGCTCATGAAAGAGGGTCAGGTCAAGCGTGACTTCGAATTGAATGCCGGCCTCGTCAAGGCCTTTCATCGCATGATGCTGATGACAGTCAGAAGGTAAGAAATGGATCCTCTTGTAGCCTCCCTGAAAGTAGCAGCCTCCGGTCTGGAGGCGCAGTCGACACGTATTCGTATCGTTTCGGAAAACCTGGCCAACGCACGCTCGACGGGTGACACGCCCGGCGCCGATCCGTTCCGCCGCAAGACCGTTACCTTCACCTCCGAGCTGGACCGCCTGAGCGGCTCCTCGACCGTCGAGGTGTCGCGTCTCGGTTTCGACGAGGGCGAGTTCACCACCGAATACGACCCCGGCAATCCGGCTGCGGATGAAAAGGGCTACGTCAAGATGCCGAACGTCAACGTGCTGGTCGAGATGGCCGATATGCGCGAGGCGAACCGCTCCTATGAAGCCAACCTGCAAAGCATCAAGCAATCGCGCGACCTCATCAGCGCGACCATCGACCTTCTGAGGGCCTCGCAATGATCGACAGCGTAAAGGGCGTCAGCTCGCTTTTCCCGAACGATGCCCTGTCGGGCGTCGACAAGACGGCCTCCGGCCTCGTTTCGGGCGCCGCCGCGCAGGGCACCGGCCAGATGAGTTTCGCCCAGGTCATGGGCGACATGGCGACCGACATGACCAACGCGCTGAAGCTCAGCGAGACCAAGTCATTCGACGCCATCCAGGGCAAGGCATCGACCCGCGAGGTCGTCGATGCCGTCATGAACGCCGAGCAGACGCTGCAGACCGCCATCGCCTTCCGCGACAAGGTCGTCACCGCCTATCTCGAAATCGCAAGAATGCAGATCTGAGGACCGGACATGAAAGCCCTTGCCATTGCCGCCACCGGCATGAACGCGCAGCAGACCAACCTCGAAGTCATCGCCAACAACATCGCGAACATCAACACGACGGGTTACAAGCGTGCGCGCGCCGAGTTCTCCGATCTGCTCTACCAGACGGAGCGTGCTGCCGGCGTTCCGAACCGGGCCAACCAGGCCGTGGTGCCGGAAGGCGTCATCGTCGGTCTCGGCGTCAAGACGGCTGCCGTGCGCAATCTGCATCTCCAGGGCGGTCTCGTTTCGACGGGCAACTCCTTCGACATGGCGCTGATCGGCCGCGGCTGGTTCCAGATCGAGGCGCCCGATGGCACCACCCTCTACACCCGCGCCGGCGCCTTCAACACCAATGCGGAAGGCCAGATCGTGACCCTCGACGGTTACACGGTCGTGCCGGGCATGACGGTACCCGTCGATGCGACGGAAGTGACCGTCAACAAGTCCGGCCAGGTCTTCGCGACGGTGGCGGGCCAGCAGCAGGAACTCGGCCAGATCACGCTGGCGAACTTCGTCAACGAGGCGGGCCTCGAGCCGATGGGCGAAAACCTCTTCCGCGAAACCGCCGCCTCCGGCGCCGCCAATGTCGGCACGCCGAACGAGGACGGCTTCGCCTATATCCAGCAGAACTACCTGGAAAGCTCCAACGTCGACCCGGTCAAGGAAATCACCGACCTCATCTCCGCCCAGCGCGCCTATGAGATGAACTCCAAGATCATCCAGGCCGCCGACGAAATGGCCGCCGTGGTCAGCAAGAACCTGAGATAGCAACCGGAAACCCGGGGAACATGATGTTTCGCCTGACAGAAGCCCTTCGTACGGGAAAGACCCTTCCAACACTGCGCCGCGCGGTTCTCACCGTATCCGCCGTGCTGGCCGGTCTCCTCGTGGCAGACGCGGCCCTTGCCGATGCCCGCATGGCCGTCGTGCCCAAGCGCATCATCTATCCCGGCGAGGCGCTTGATGCGGGCCAGCTCGAAGAGGTCGAGGTCACCAACCCGAACATCGTCAAGGGCTATGCGGAAAGCATCGGCGCGGTCAGCGGGCTGGTGAGCAAGCGGACCCTGCTTCCCGGCCGCGTGATCCTGACGTCGGCGCTTCGCGAGCCCTTCGCCGTCGCGCGCGGCACCACGATCAGCCTGGTCTTCGACAACGGATCGCTCGTCCTGCGCGCTGCCGGAACGCCGCTTCAGGACGGGTCGGTCGGCGAACTGGTGCGGGTCCGCAACAAGGATACCGGCGTGATCGTCTCCGGCACCGTCATGGATGACGGCACGGTCCATGTGGTGGTGAAATGATGCGCGCCCTGTTCCTTCGTGCCGTCGCCGTCCTCGCCTGCGTCATGCTCGCGGCGGGACCGGCTTTGCCGGCCGCCCGCATCAAGGATGTGGCCTCGTTGCAGGCCGGCCGTGACAACCAGTTGATCGGCTACGGCCTCGTCGTCGGTCTCCAGGGCACGGGCGACAGCATGCGCTCCTCGCCCTTCACCGAACAGTCCATGCGGGCGATGCTGCAGAACCTCGGCATCTCGATGGTGGGCACGCAGACGCGCGCCAAGAACATCGCCGCCGTTCTCGTGACCGCAAACCTGCCGCCCTTCGCCAGCCCCGGCAGCCGGATCGACGTGACGGTCGGCTCGCTCGGCGACGCCGCTTCGCTGCGTGGCGGCACCCTTGTCATGACCTCGCTTTCCGGCGCCGACGGGCAGATCTATGCCGTCGCGCAGGGATCGATCGTGGTGACCGGTGTCAGCGCCAACGGCGATGCCGCGACCGTCCAGCAGGGCGTGACCACGGCCGGCCGCGTGCCGAACGGCGCGATCATCGAGCGTGAACTGCCTTCGCGGTTCAAGGACGCGGCCGATCTCGTGCTGCAACTGCGCAACCCCGATTTCTCCACGGCCGTCGGCATGGCCGACGCGATCAACCGCTACGCGGCCGCCCAGTACGGCGGGCCGATCGCCGAATCGCGCGATTCGCAGTCGGTCTATATCGCAAAGCCGAAGATGGCCGATCTCGCCCGCCTGATGGCCGATATCGAGAACCTTGTCGTCGAGACGGACGTGCCGGCGCGCGTGGTCATCAACGAGCGGACCGGAACCATCGTCATCGGCCAGGATGTGCGCATCTCGCCGGTCGCCGTCAGCTACGGCACGCTCACCGTGCAGGTCAACGAGATGCCGCAGGTCGTGCAGCCGGAGCCGTTCTCACGCGGCGTGACCGCGGTGCAGCCGAACACGGATATCCTCGTCCAGCAGGAAGGCGGCAATGTCGCGATGATCGACGGCTCCAGCCTCCGCTCGCTGGTCTCCGGCCTCAACAGCATCGGCGTCAAGCCCGATGGCATCATCTCCATCCTGCAGAGCATCAAGACCGCAGGGGCCCTCCAGGCAGAACTGGTACTGCAATGACGACAGGCACGACCACATCCACTCTTCTGCGGCGACTGGCCTTGCCATTCGCCGCGGTCGTGCTGCTGGCCATTCCCGGCGCCTACGCCGAGGAGCGCCCGGTCATCATGACGACGAAGGCGAGCGCCGACGAGATCCGCGAGTTCTGCACGAACATCGCCGATGCCGCGCGCGACCAGCGCTACCTTCTCCAGAAGAAGGAACTCGAGGACCTCCAGAAGGGCGTCGACGAGCGCATCAAGACGCTGGAGGCGCGTCGGGCCGAATACGAGGACTGGCTGAAGCGGCGCAACGACTTCCTGAAGTCCGCCGAGGCGAACCTCGTCGAAATCTACCGCAAGATGAAGCCGGACGCGGCGGCTTCGCAGCTGGCCGAACTCGATCCCGAGATCGCTTCGGCCATCGTGATGAAGCTGCCGCCGCGCCAATCGAGCACCATTCTGGGGGAAATGCCGGCCGACAAGGCCGCCATGCTCACCCGCATCATCGCGTCTGCGAGCGATGCGAACACGTCAAAGGACCCGTCATGAAGAAGACAGCCGTCGCACTTTCCGTGGCGCTGGCCCTGTCCGGCTGCTCGAACCAGGCGATCAAGGAGATCGGCAAGGCGCCGGCGATGAGCCCCATCGGCAGCGGCCTCAACTATGCCGCCACGCCGCAGATGGCCATGTATCCCAAGCAGCCCCGCACGGCGGTTTCCGGCTACTCGATCTGGAGCGACCAGCAGTCGGCTCTCTTCAAGGATTCGCGCGCCTTCAAGATCGGCGACATCCTGACGGTCAATATCCGCGTCAATGACAAGGCGAGCTTCGACAACAAGACCGACCGCTCGCGCACCAACAAGAGCGGCATCAATTTCGGCCTCACCGGCCAGACCAGCTCAAGCAGTGTGGACGCCGAAGGCGATCTGAAATTCGGGTCATCGACGAGCACGAAGGGTGACGGCTCGACCGAGCGCTCGGAAAAGCTGAACCTGCTCGTTGCCGCCGTGGTCACCGGCGTCATCGAGAACGGCAACCTCCTCATCAGCGGCTCGCAGGAAGTGCGCGTCAACCATGAGTTGCGCATCCTCAACGTCGCCGGCATCGTGCGGCCGCAGGATGTCGATGCCAACAACCAGATCGCCTATGAGCGGATTGCCGAGGCCCGGATCTCCTACGGCGGCCGCGGCCGCCTGACCGAGGTGCAGCAGCCGCCATGGGGCCAGCAGGCGCTCGACCTGTTCTCGCCGATCTGACGGCCCAATACGGAAAGAAACACATGGCGGACGACGATCAGGGCACAGAGAAGAAGAAGTCCTCTCCGGTCATCACCATCGCGGTCATCGCCGTCCTGTCGCTCCTGGCAGGCGGCGGCGGCTGGCTTGTGGGCAACATGCTCGCCCCACCGCCCGCGGAGGAGGTCGCCAAGGCCGAGCCGGCAGCCGCCGCCGCCGAGGGCGGTCATGGTGGGGGTGGCGGGAAGGGCGCGGAGGGGCAGGAGGTGCCGCACATCTCCACCCCCGCGAACGGCATCGTGCTTCTCGACCCGATCACCAGCAACCTCGCCTACCCCTCCGACAACCGCGTGCGGCTCGAAGTCGCCTTGATGTTCAAGGACGCGCCGGATGTCGCCCTGGCGGAGGAAATCCACCAGGATATCCTGGCCTATATGCGCACGGTGTCGCTCCAGCAGGTGCAGGGACCACGCGGCTTCCAATATCTCCGGGATGACCTCCAGGAGCGGGTTGACCTCAGGTCCGAAGGGCGCGTAACCAACGTTATGTTCCGAACCTTTGTGATCGAATGATTCGCGTCCTCCTGACCTTTGTCGCCATGATGGCGATGACCGGTGCGGCCTATGCCCAGCAGCAGCTGCAACTGCCGGGTGGTCTCCTCAATGCGCCCATCGACGGTTCGGCGGCGTCCTGGATCATCCGCACCTTCGGCATCCTGACCGTTCTGTCGGTCGCGCCCGGTATCCTGATCATGGTGACAAGCTTTCCGCGCTTCGTCATCGCCTTCTCGATCCTGCGTTCGGGCATGGGCCTTGCCACCACGCCCTCGAACATGATTCTCGTCTCGCTTGCGCTGTTCATGACCTTCTACGTCATGGCCCCGACCTTCGACCGCGCATGGCAGAACGGCGTCGAACCGCTGATCGCCAATCAGATCGACGAGACGGAGGCTGCCAAACGCATCGCCGAGCCGTTCCGCGAATTCATGGTCGCCAATACGCGCGACAAGGACATCGAACTTTTCATTTCGCTCGCCGAAGAACGCGGCCAGACGGTCGTCCAGGACAATGTCGCGGACCTGCGCGTCGTCATTCCCGCCTTCATGATCTCGGAGATCCGCCGCGGCTTCGAGATCGGCTTCCTGGTCGTGCTGCCCTTCCTCGTGATCGACCTGATCGTCGCCACCATCACCATGGCGATGGGCATGATGATGCTGCCGCCGACGTCGATCTCGCTGCCCTTCAAGATCCTGTTCTTCGTGCTGATCGACGGCTGGAACCTGCTTGTCGGCAGCCTCGTGCGGTCGTTCAGTTAGACCCTCTTAACCATAGCGCTTTACCGGCTATTTACCCTGTTTTTCAACGGGTTGAATGCTTCCTTCCGACTTAAGGAGTTGGCAAGGATTGGCTGCGACTTTTGCCTCAACACGACGGGTTTGGTTTCCCTTCACTGCGTTGAAGCACCGAGTTGGCATGAGGCCGACCGTCGTAACCGGTAAGTTTTTTTCAGTCCGGTATGTCCCCACCAGTATTTCGTTCAAAGGGACAACTACAATGTCGAGCATTCTCACCAACACGTCTGCAATGTCGGCTCTTCAGACGCTGCGCACGATCAACAACGACATGGAAACGACGCAGGGCCGCATCTCGTCCGGCATGCGTGTTGGCGCGGCTTCGGACAACGCTGCCTACTGGTCGATCGCGACCACCATGCGTTCCGACAACGCAGCCCTTTCCGCCGTTCAGGACGCCCTCGGCCTCGGCGCCGCAAAGGTCGACACGGCCTATGCCGGTGTTGAAGCCGCAATCGACGTCGTCAAGGAAATCAAGGCCAAGCTCGTCACGGCAACCGAACAGGGCGTCGACAAGGTCAAGGTCCAGGAAGAAGTCAAGCAGCTCCAGGAACAGCTGAAGAGCATCGGCGCCGGCGCCACGTTCAACGGCGAAAACTGGCTGGCTGGCGGTGCGGACGACGCGACTGTCGTAACCGGCTTCGTTCGCGGCAGCGACGGCACCGTCAAGGTCACGACCGCGACCTACGACGCCCAGGCCGGCTCGCTCTTCGGCGCCTATGACCCGGCCACCGGCACGGTCGACGACGCCTCGGGCATCCTCGCCAACGTCCTGGCCATCGAACTCGACGGCACCGAAGATGACGCCGCCATGGCCACCCACCTCGACACGGTCGAAACCGCCCTGTCCAGCATGCAGACCGTCGGCTCGACGCTCGGCTCGCTGTCCAAGCGCATCACGCTTCAGGAAGACTTCGCTTCGAAGCTTTCCGACGCCATCGACAAGGGCGTAGGCCGCCTCGTCGACGCCGACATGAACGAAGAGTCCACGCGCCTCAAGGCCCTGCAGACCCAGCAGCAGCTGGCGATCCAGTCGCTGTCGATCGCGAACTCCAACTCGCAGAACATCCTCTCGCTCTTCCGTTAATAGACGGATGGAGGAAGGCGCGGAGGGCTGACCCGCGCCCCACCTTCGAAAAGGCCGCTCCCGGTGACGGGGGCGGCTTTTTGCATTTTTTTTCCGCGCTCAAGACTTCATTAACTTTATTGCGGTTTTCTTGGCCCATCGAAACGGTGGGTTAACCAAGAAACTTAACCGGTTAGCAGGCATGATGCTGACCACCGTTCCCCGGCTAACATCCGGAATGCCCTTCCTCAGTCAGCCACTCAAGGGGCACGCATCTCATGACCAGCATTCTTACCAACGTCGCGGCTATGTCCGCTCTCCAGACCCTGCGTTCGATCGGCAGCTCCATGGAAACCACGCAGGATCGTGTTTCCTCGGGCATGCGCGTCGGCGAAGCCTCCGACAACGCCGCCTACTGGTCCATCGCGACCACGATGCGTTCGGACAACATGGCTCTCTCCGCTGTTCAGGACGCTCTCGGCCTCGGCGCCGCCAAGGTTGATACCGCTTATGCCGGCATGGAAGCCGCCATCGACGTCGTCAAGGAAATCAAGGCCAAGGTAACCGCCGCCACCGAACAGGGCGTCGACAAGGCCAAGGTTCAGGAAGAAATCACGCAGCTGCAGCAGCAGCTCGTCTCGATCGCCAGCGGCGCCGCATTCAACGGCCAGAACTGGCTCGTATACGACAACACCAACACCGACCCGACCAACGTTGCCGACAAGACCGTCGTCTCCGGCTTCATCCGCAGCGCCGACGGCACAGTCAAGGTCAGCACCACAACCTACACCCTGCAGGATCTGCCGGACGTTAGCGCCGGCACGAACTCCAACGTTCTGTTCTCGACCGTAGACACCGACGATCATACGGCCAGCGCCGGCGGTATCCTCGGCTCGGTTATCGACGATCTCGGCGTAACGGCTGCTTCCGCCGACTGGGATGCTGCCACGACCATCGTCAACATGACGATCACCGACTACACGGACGCCGACATGGCCGACGCCCTGTCGCTCGTGGAAGCCGGCCTCCAGCAGATGACGAAGGCTGCTTCGCAGCTCGGCTCGATCTCCATGCGCATCAACCTGCAGGAAGATTTCGCCAACAAGCTGACGGACGCCATCGACAAGGGCGTTGGCCGCCTGGTCGATGCCGACATGAACGAAGAGTCCACCCGCCTCAAGGCCCTTCAGACCCAGCAGCAGCTTGGCATCCAGTCGCTCTCGATCGCCAACTCCTCGTCGGAAGGCATTCTCTCGCTCTTCCGTTAATCGGAAGACGGATAGAAAGTTTGACGCAGTTTCGAAGGCCCCGGCTCAGCCGGGGCCTTTGCCGTTTCGGGGCGCCCGTCAGAGTGGCGCGTGAAGAAAGGCCGGCATCACGCCGCCCGTTGCCCTCCGTTGGAGGTAAAGGCACGCCGTATCCAACGCCTCCCGGATGGTGACGTCCATGTCGAGATACCGATAGGTGCCGAGCCGTCCGACGAAGGTGACGTCGGTCTCGCGCTCGGCCAAAGCCGCGTAGTCGGCAAGCAGCGCCTTCTCCTCGACGAGCCGGATCGGGTAGTAGGGGATGTCGTCGGGACCGCAGGCACGCGAGAACTCCCGGTAGCAAACCGATCCTTCGTGCGCCTCCCAGGGCGAAAAATGCTTGTGCTCGGTGATGCGGGTATAGGGCACCGCGAGGTCGGCATAGTTCATCACCGCGCAGCCCTGGTAGTCACCCTGATACGAGAAGCGCTCGAAATCCAGCGTTCGATAGCCCAGCCGGCCATGGCCGTAGTCGAAGTAACCATCGAGCGGACCGGAATAGAAGACATGGGCGAAGCCATCGCTCCATGTCCGGTCGAAGCGGGTTTCCAGCTTCACCGTGATGTCGGGGTGATCGAGGATATTGTCGACCATCGCTGTGTAGCCGTTTTCCGGCATGCCCTGATGGGCGTGTGAGAAATAGTCGTCTTCGTAGTTGAAGCGCACCGGCAGGCGCTTGAGGATGGCGGCCGGCAGGTCCGCGGGCGGGCAGCCCCACTGTTTGCGGGTGTAGCCCTCGAAGAAGGCCGCGTAGAGGTCGCGGCCGACGAAGCGCAGCGCCTGCTCCTCGAAGGTCCTGGGGTCTGTGATGGATGTATCGGCCTGCGCTTCCACGAAGGCGCGCGCCTCGTCCGGGCGAAAGCATGTCCCGAAGAACTGGTTGATCGTGTGCAGGTTGATGGGCAATGAATAGACCTGCCCGCCGCTCACCGTCTTCACCCGGTTCTTGTAGGGCCGGAAGGTCTGGAAGCCGTTGACATAGTCCCACACCTCCGTGTCGTCGGTGTGGAAGATGTGCGGCCCATAGACATGCACCAGGACGCCGGTATCGGGGTCGCGCTGCGTATGGCAGTTGCCGGCGATATGGTCGCGCGCATCGATGACCTCGACCTGAAACCCCTCCTGCGCCAGTTCCCGGGCGATGACGGCACCGGAAAGCCCGGCGCCGACAACGAGTATCCTGTCCTTCGCCTGCATCCGCCGCTCCGTTTCAGGTCGCTGCGTTCGCGGGCCACAGGCGCGCATCCGGCTGAAGCGGCGCATAGGCGTCGAGGGCGGCGAGCTCGGCCCGGTAGCGCGCGCGGTAGCTTGCGTTATCCTCGAACTCGATTTCGGCGGCGGCCAGTTGGGTGCCGATCTCGTGGTAGATGTCGAGGTTGCGCAGGTCCGGGATCGGCGTTTCACCGCGTTCCGCCTCGCCCTGTATCTGCCAGAAGATCGCCTCGAGCCGGCGCGCGAGCGCGGGGGTATCGCGCAATGCGCAGGTCTCGCGCTGCTCTTCGAGGGAACGGCGGATATCCGAAAGCCGTGCCGGATCCTGCGCGAGAGCGATGGCGGTGCGCACATAATCGTCCGGCCCATCGCAGATCAGCTCGGGAATCCCGGCGGCCGCCACGATGCTGGAGCAGAAGCGTGCGGCAAAACTCTTGCCCGGCGCGGTCAGCACCGGCAGACCCTGCGTGACCGCGTCTGCGGCGGTCGAATGCGCGCCGTACGGGAAGGTGTCGAGGAAAAGATCGGCAAGGCCGATGCGGGCCAGGTGATCCGGGTTCTGCGCCTTGCCGGCGAAGATGATGCGGTCCGGCGCGATACCGCTTTCTGCCGCGCGGCTGCGAAGGAGCTCGTTGGCTACGTCGTCGCCGGCGAGCAGCCACAGCACGCTGCCGGGGGTCGCTTCAAGGATCGTCATCCACCGCGCAAAGCAGGGGGCGGTGATCTTCTGCATGCCGTTGAAGCTTGCAAAGACGAACGCATCTTCCGGCAGCCCCGCTTCCGCCCGCGTGGGACGGGGATTGACGAGGCGCGCGCGGTCCACCGGCTGGTTGCAGGGGATGCGCAGAACCTTCTCGGTATAATAAAGCTCGTTTTCCGGCGGCACGATGCGCTCGTCCGCGATCATGTACTGGTGGTAGGGGCTCGCCATGGTGCCAGGATAGCCGCAGAAGTTCACGATCGCTGGTGCCGGCCGGTAGGCGAAGATCGCGGTGCGCGCGTGTTTCGTATAGCCGTTGACGTCGATCAGCACGTCGATCTCGTCGTCGGCGATCATCCGCGCGGCGTCAAGGTCGTTCAGCTTGGCGATGTCGCGCCAGTGATCCACGGCCCGCTGGATACGCGCCTGTGTGGGATCGAGAGGCGCCGGATCGCCGCAATAATAGGCGTAGATTTCCACGCTCGCCTTGTCATGCAGTTCCAGCACCTCGCTCAGCGCGAAGCCCACGGCATGCTGGCGCAGGTCAGAGGAGAGGTAGCCGACGCGCAGCCGCGCTCCGGTGCCGGTTTTCTGCCGCACCGGCTTGGGGCTGAACGCCGCCAGGTCCGCCGGGCGGCCGACGGTCGTGCGGGCGTAGCGATAGGCCTTGGCCATCTGGAAGAGGGGATCGTCGGCATAGCAGGCGATCGACATCGCCGACATCGCCTCCATGAACTGCTTCGGCGTGACATAAAGGGAAGGCTGCAACACCGGCCATTTGCATTGGCGCATGCGCAGCGAAATCCAGTGTTGCGCCGCTTCCGGCCGGGTCGGCGCAAGTTCCATCGCCTGCCAGAGCGCGGCTTCGGCTTCCTCCAGCCTGTCCGCCCCCTCCAGCACGCGGCCGATATGCTGCAGGCTGAGCAGCCGATGGGTGATCCTGTCCGGGGTGACGTCGGCGGTCGCATCCGCATAGGCCTGCCACTGCTCGACGGCCGGTCCGATCAGGCCGCAATCCTCAAGCGTCCGACCGAGATTGATATACGCCTGGCCGAATTGCGGCTCGATGCGGATCGCTGCGCGCAGCGCATGCATCGCGCCGGCGGTGTCGCCAAGCGATGAAAGCGTGACGGCATAGTTGAAATAGGCGAGATGCAGCAGCGGATTCTTGTCGTTGAACGCGATCCAGAGCTTGTAGATCTCCGCAGCCGCGGGTCGATGCCCGGCCGCCGAAAGGTTCTCCGCTGACTGGAAGAGATCGGCAAGCGCAAGCTGCTGGTTGCGGGCGCGCGCCATGAGTTCGAGAAGCGGATTGCCCGGCACGGCGTCTACGGGGGAATTGGCAGTCATGGCATCCTGTCGGCATCGGCCTTTCAGCCCGATTTGGGCGGTTGAAGGGTCTTGCCGTCATAGCCGCCCAGACTTGCTTCGGGCTGGCCGCCCCTGTTCGATTCAGGGAACATGGCGTGCGCCGTTAATCGGAAATTAAAGGTTGTATCCTAACACTGGCACCAGTCGCGGAAACTGGCGGCTGCTGGCATAGGGATCGGGCTCATTCGAAGCGCCCGGAAGCATGACGCCCCGATGCGCAGGCTCGTGCGAGCCATGTCCTCCTTAAACATTCTTCGTCTTGCGGGATTCCTGGCGTTCGCACGTCCGGAGCGATCCTTGGAGCAAGCATGAGAGACCGTTGTCCTCATGCTGTGGCTGTGTCTTGCGAAGAATCACATTTGGCCAAGCACCGAGGTAGACACGATGTCGATTATTTCCGCCCTTAAGCCCGCCCAGTTCGCCCTTCTCGACAAGACCATTCTCGCCGGCCTGACGGCTGACGACGTGAAGTCGCTGTCCGCAGCGCAGATCAAGACGCTCGACGGCGAAAAGCTCGCCGCCCTGAACAAGGATGGCGTCAAGGATTTCACGGCCGCACAGTTCAAGGCCATCACCATCTCGGCCGTCAAGAGCCTGTCGGATGAACAGATCACCGCGATCGGCACCGGCGTTTCGAACCTTTCCGCCGCCCAGGTCTCGGCAATCTACGCTGAAAACGACGACGCCTTCGACGTCGCCCAGGTTACGGCTCTGACGAAGACGCATATCAAGGCGCTCGACGAAAAGGCCATCAGCGGCATCATCGCGCTGACCGGTGGTCTTGCCGCGCTTGCTGACGACGAAATCGCCGCAATCAGCACCAAGACGATCGCCGCCCTCTCCGATGCGGACGCAACGACCCTCGTCACCTCCGGCAAGCTGGGCACGAAGCAGATCGCCGCTCTGACCGCTACCCAGGTCGCCGCGCTCGACGCCGACGCCTTCACTGCCCTCGACGCCACGCAGGTCAAGGCCTTCACCGCCGCTCAGGTCAAGTCGATCGATATCTCGGCGCTGGGCGCCAAGGCAACGGACCTCACTGCCAAGCAGATCGCTGCGCTGTCGGATACGCAGGTCGCCGCTCTCGACGCCACCACCCAGCTCGGCGCCTTCGACGCCACGCAGATCAAGGCGTTCACTGCCGCACAGGTCAAGGTTCTCGACGTTGCCGATCTCGGCGCCAAGATCACGGACCTGTCCGCCAAGCAGATCGCTGCACTGACGGTTGCCCAGATCGGCGACCTCGACGGCGCTACCCAGGTGCAGGCGCTTGACGCCACCCAGGTCAAGGCTCTGACGACGGCGCAGCTTCAGGCCCTGGATGTCACCAAGATCGGCGACACGCAGATCGCGGACCTGACGCCGAAGCAGGTTGCGGCCTTCACGCCGGCCCAGCTTGGCGCCCTGGGTGACGAGCAGGTCAAGAACCTGACAAGCCCGCAGATCGCCGGCCTCAACGCCGCTGCCATCACCGCTCTCGGTGATGCGGACCAGATCAAGAATTTCGATGCCGCCCAGCTTCAGTCCATTAGCGTCAAGGCTTTCACCGGCCTGACCGCCACCCATATCGCTACGATCGATGCGACCCTCATCGACGACCTGACCACCAAGCAGGTCGCTTCGATCACGGCAGCACAGGCTGCCGCGCTCACCGGTGACCTCGCCACCAACCTGACGGAAACCCAGGTCGCCGCTCTGAGCGCCACGGCTCTCGCCGCCATCTCCGCTGAAGACTTCAAGACCTTCACGGATGCCGAAATCGCCCTGATCAAGCCGAAGTCGCTCGCCGGCCTCAGCGACGAGCACATCGCCGGTCTCGATGCCACGCAGCTCAAGGCGCTGACGGACAAGCAGATCCAGGCGCTGAACGTCACGCAGCTGAACGCGCTCGACCCCGACGCGCAGGTCAAGGAACTGCTCGAAGCCCAGGTCAAGGCACTTTCGACGAAGCAGATTGCCGGCCTCGATGCCGATCGGATCAAGGCCATCGACGTTTCTTACCTCGACAACAAGCAGCTTGCCGCCTTGACCACGACGCAGGTCGCTGCACTCGATCCCACCGAGCAGATCGCAAATCTGACGGAAACGCAGGTCAAGGCCTTGACGACCGCGCAGGTCGCGTCTCTGGTGGTCGAGCAGATCCAGGCTCTGACCGATGCCCAGGTCGCGGCGCTGACCACAAAGCAGGCCGCAGCGCTGACCGCAACGCAGATCGGTGAGTTCAGCGACGCGCAGGCGACCGCCCTCACGAAGGACCAGATCGCAGTTCTCTCCTCCACGGCGATCGGCGCCTTCACGAAGACTGCCCTCGCAACCTTCGCGGATGACGAGATCGCAGCGATCAATGTCAAGGCGGTCTCCGGCCTTACCGTGGAGCAGGTGGAAGAACTCGGCGAAACCCAGATCAAGTCCTTCACGGACCAGCAGGTCGCTGCCATGCAGAACGACGTCCTGCTCGCGGTGATCGCGGCCTACGCCGAAAGCAACGCCTGAGCCCTCGCTGTCCCGGCAGCATCCAACGACACAAACGGCGCGACCTCGGTCGCGCCGTTTTTGTTTTGCACACGCGCGTGCGCTGTAGAACGTCCTGACATCGTTCGAATTTACGCTTCCGTAATCTCCCTTAAGCTTTCCTTAACGGCATTAACCATTTGTTAACCATTCCCCGTTAACCAATGCTTAAGAACGTTGGACCGACGCCAGGGCAAACAAGCGCGTCGGATGCATGAAGCCCCTCCGCGTTACCGGTCCCGCCTCACTCCGGCATGTCCCCGACACTTCATTTCAGGGCAAGTGCCAATGACCAGTATTCTGACCAACTCCGCCGCCATGGCGGCGCTGCAGACGCTCCGTTCCATCGACACCAACATGCAGACGACGCAGGCGCGCGTCTCCTCCGGCCTGCGCGTCGAAACCGCCGCCGACAATGCCGCCTACTGGTCGATCGCCACGACCATGCGGTCCGACAACCGCGCCATCTCTACCGTCGCCGACGCGCTCGGCCTCGGCGCCGCCAAGGTCGATACCGCCTATACGGCGCTGGAAAACGTCATTGACGTGCTCAGCGAGATCAAGGCGAAGCTTGTCGCCGCCCGCGAGCCCGGCGTGGACAAGACGAAGATCAACGATGAAATCAAGGAGCTGAAGAACCAGCTGGTCTCGGCCGCGCAGTCCGCGTCCTTCTCCGGCGAGAACTGGCTTTACAACGCCGGCACCGATGCGCTCGGCATCAAGTCCGTCGTCGCCTCCTTCGTTCGCTCGGCCGACGGCAACGTCAAGGTCGCCACGCTGGACTTCGACACCGCCAATTCCGTGCTGATCGATGTCGAGAACCCCGCCGACGGCTATCTGACAAAGGCGATCGACGCCTCGACGCTGGCATCCGATCCGACGGCGCTCACGGGCGACTACTACCTGATCGACATGAGCAAGACGATCGACTCGGCCACGCCCGACACCGGCACCGAGATCGAGATCACCAACGACACGACCTATGAGGAACTGGACGCGATGATCAGCGTCACGGACTTCATCCTCAAGGACCTGACCAACGCGGCGTCCACGCTCGGCGCCATCACCAAGCGCATCGAAATGCAGGAAAGCTTCGTTGCCACGCTCGGCGACGTGATCGACAAGGGCATCGGCCGCCTGGTGGATGCCGACATGAACGAGGAATCGACCCGCCTCAAGGCGTTGCAGACCCAGCAGCAGCTCGGCATCCAGTCGCTGTCCATCGCCAATTCGAGCGCCGAAAACATCCTCCAGCTCTTCCGCCAGTAAGAGCCTGAGAGGTTTCCATCCGCCCGGCCGCTGGTCATCGGCCGGACGGGCGGCTGGGTCGCGCTATTTGCCCTGGCGCGGCCCAGCACCCTTCATCCTCGCACAAGTTTGAACCCCTAGGCTCGATGGCACGATCAGGAAGATTGTGCGCTTTCCGCCTCCCGGAGGGCGCTATGTCCAGGAGACAGGTCACCGGTGTTGTCAGGTACAAGTGTTTTCGAGAGCGAGCGTTCAAGCGGTCCGCGGTCCCCCCGCCGGGCCTTTTGCACGTTCGTCGGGCACGATGCGGTTTCTTGGGTGCCGGCATGAGTGTGCATCTCGCCCGTTATCTCAAGGATTTCAGCGCGCCCGCCCGCCCGCCGGCGCCGCTTTTCAAGCCGTCGAGCTTCGCGCAGCGGGATGACGGCGCAGCGACGGAGCCCTTTGCAATCGCGCCTGCCTTGCCTGCCGTAGACGTCGAGGCCGAGCGGGCCGACGCGTTCGAACAAGGCCGATCGGCTGCCGAGGCGGAGCTTCTGGCGCGGCACGAGGCCGAGCTGGCGGCCCTGAAAAGCGCGCATCAGGCGGCGCTCGAATCGCTCAAGGTGCGATACGAACAGGAATATGCCGAGGCGCTGGCCGAGCGCTTTTCCGCCTTCACCGCCGCGGTTGCCGACAGCGTTGCCGCCCAGGCCGCCCAGGTGCTGGCACCGGTCATGAGCCAGGTGCTGACGCAGGGCGCGGTTTCCGATCTCGCCCGCGTTATCGCCGAAGGCCTGCAGGAAGGCGAGGGCGTGACGATCACGGTGAAGGGGCCGGCGGACCTCTTCGACCAGCTGAAATCGCATTTCAACGAGCCGATGCCGGTCTTCCGGCACATCGAAGTGCAGGATGTGGATTTGACGGTGGAATTCGGTGACGCCGTTCTGGTAACGCGGATGGCCGCCTGGGCCGACACCGTCAGCAAGGTGCTTGGATGAGCGACGGCGAAAATCATCACCACGGCAAGAACGAGATCATCATCGTCAAACGCCACGGCGACCATGACGGGGATCATCATTCCGCCGCCTGGAAGATCGCCTATGCCGACTTCATGACGGCCATGATGGCGTTCTTCCTCGTCATGTGGCTCGTCAATGCGGCCAATGAGGAAACGAAAGCCTCGGTCGCCTCCTATTTCAATCCGATCAAGCTGACCGACGACAAACCGGCCGAGAAATCGGTCAAGAAGCCTGCCAATACGGCCGAAGGCGAGGCCACGCAGGACAAGTCCAAGGAACAGGGTCAGAAGCAGGAAAGCGGCAACGGCGCGGAAGACGGCAAGGACAAGAAGACGACGGCCGGCGAGGAGACGCAGTATTCCGAGGCGGACTTCTTCAACAATCCCTATTCCGTCCTGTCCGAAATCGCGCAGGAGGTCGGCCAGCAGGCGAATGTGAGCGCCAAGGGCGACGGCGGCGCCGCAAATTCGGGTCCCGCCACGGGCGCGAATGGCGGCGAGGCGTACCGCGACCCGTTCGATCCCGATTTCTGGACGCAGCAGGTGGAAATCTCGCAGGCGACCGATGCCGGCAGCGAAGCAAGCCCGAACAAGGACCAGTCCGCCACGCAGATGGCTGCCGTCGATACCGATCGCACGGTGGAAGATGCGCTGAAACAGGCGGATGCCGAAACGCAGGCGAAGGCCGAGGAGGCCGCCAAGGCTGAGGAAGCCAAGGCGACGGAGGAAAAGCAGGCGGAAGAGCTGAAGCAGCAGATCACCAGCCAGATCGGCACGATCGGCAAGCTTGCCGAAGGCCTGACCGTCACGCCCACGGAAGGCGGCCTTCTCGTCAGCCTGACCGACCAGCTCGATACGCCGATGTTCAACATCGGTTCGGCCGTGCCGCGGCAGGAGATGGTGCTCGCCATGGAGAAGATCGGCAAGATCCTCGAAGGACGGCCGGGTGCGATCGCCATTCGCGGTCATACGGATGCGCGACCCTTTGCCGGCGGCAAGAACGACAACTGGCGGCTGTCGATGGATCGCGCGCAGAGCGCCTATTACATGCTGGTCCGCGGCGGGCTGGAGGAAAAGCGCGTCAGCCAGGTCACCGGCTTCGCCGATCGCCGGCTGAAGGTGGCAGACGATCCGATGGCCGCCGCCAACCGCCGCATCGAAATCCTCATTCAGGCCGAGGGTGGCTGAGACGATGAAGCCATTCGCGCGCTTCCTTCTGGTGGGAACGGTTCTGGCGGCTGGCCTTTCAGCCGTCGTGCCCGCGCGCGCCCAGAGCCCTGACGATCTGGCGCCCTACAAGATGATCCGTTCGCTGCAATTCGTGCAGGATACGGTGGTGCTCGGCGATCACTCCGCCATGGAGATGCAGCGCTTCCTGTTGACGACCATCGACGAGCGCCTGCGCACGGCGGAATCCTCGATTTTCGACGATCCCCGCAATGTCGATGCCGCGCTGGTCTACGCCATGAGCGGCGGCAATCCCGACACGCTGGAATTCCTGATCAGGAAGGACGTCGACGGCCATTTCGATTCCCGTCTCACCGACGCGCTGCGCAACTATCTCAGCGGAACCGGCAGCCAGAGCGTGAAGTCGCTGGCCGAAATCTTCCCGGAATACAAGCGCTCGCGGGTGGGGCCTTATCTGGCTCTCATTTCGGCCAATTCCGTGCTGCGCAAGGACCCGGCGCTGGCGCTGAGCTATTTCGACTGGGCGCGCCTCGTCGCGCCGGGCACCATCGTCGAGGAGGCGGCGCTGCGCCGCTCCATCTATATTGCCAGTCAGGCCGGTTGGGTCGACCGCAGCATGGCCTATGCCAACCGCTATGCCCGTCGATACCTGCGCTCCCCCTATGCCAGCCAGTTCGCCGATCTGTTCGTGACGCTGGCGGTCGATCATTTCGACAAGCTCGACGAGAAGGATATTCTCGAGGTCCTGTCCTTCATGGACGTGCCGCGCCAGCGGGAAGTGTATCTGCGCATGGCGCGGCTTGCCGCGATCTCGGGCCAGAACAAGCTCGCGTCGCTGGCGGCCGAACGTGCCCAGATCCTGTCGGGAGACGGCGAAAGCGTGCCGAAGGTGCTGGCGGATCTCTATTCGGGCCTGGCGTCTGTGCCCTCGGGCGATGTCGCCTCGGCCATGGAGACGATCGTCGCCATTCCCGATGACAAGCTTTCCGTAAAGGACCGCGCCCTGAAGGAGGCCGCGCGCGCCGTCGCCGAAGAGGTTCTGCGCGCGCCGGTCGCGTCAGCCCAGAAGGCCGAGCCTCTCGTCACGACGGTGCCGGAGGGCGAGGACGCGTCCTATGACAGCCTCGACGCGGCGGAGACGGCCGCACGGCCGAGCGAGACGCCGACGGACGACGCCACCGTGGCCGACAGCGCTGCGGGCGAGCCGCAGAAAGACGCAAAAGACCAGAAAGAGCGGGCGAGCGTCGATCCCGCCTTCGACAGCTTCGTATCGGGCGGCCGGTCGAAGCTGGACGAGATCGACAAGCTACTGGAGGGAGAAGGCACATGAGCACGATCGGTAGCGGTGTGTTGGGCATCGTGTCGGGGCCCGTTCCCGGCAAGGGCAAGGCGGGCGATGGCAACGGCGCCGGCGGCGCGGACGAGAACGGCTTTTCCCACGCGATCGCCAGCCTTCACGGGCGCGAGGGCCAGGGCGGTCACAAGGGCGCTCGGATATCCATCTCCGGCAAGGGCGAGCAGGGTGACGACGAGGCTGCCGATCCCCGTGTGAAGGTGGGCCGCCACGATATGACGGTGCCCGCCAAAACGCACGGCAAACCGCAGGACGAGGCGCAGGAGGATGTGTCCTTCGAGGAGAAGGTCGCAGCCCTTCTGGGCGCTGCCGCATCCGGCCGCAAGGTGCGGACCGCCGAAGACGACGGGAAAACCGTGCCGGTCGAGCATGAAGAGCAGCCCGATGCAAAGGCTGAAGGCGCCGAAAAGACCGATGTCGGCAATCTGCTCGAACTGCTCGGCGCGCAAAACGCGATGCCGCAGGCAGCCTTGGCGGGTGCCGCGAAATCCATTTCCGGCCCGGCCCATGAGGGACGGGGCGAACCGGGCGTGAAATCCGGCGGCAAGGTCGCGGCTTCCGCCGACGGTAGCGCCAAGGGCGACGCTGCGGCCCTCGCCGACACCGATGGCGGCGAGCTGCCGCAGTCCGAAACGGACAAGCTTTTCCGGATCATGCGCGCCGATGGCAAGGGGCGCGACCTCGATTTGAGCCTTTCCGGTTCGGGTGACCGCGCAACGCTGCGCGACGCCAATCCGACGGGGCCGAAGGGTGAGGCCGTCACCGTGGTCGAGGCGCGCCGCTATATCGGCCTGGCGCAGACCAGCAATGCGGCCGCCGTGACAACGGCGATCACGCAGGACCCCGAATGGGCGAGCTCGCTGAGCGCGACGAGCGGCATCGGCCACGAGCAGGCCGCCACAGGCAAGGTCGTCAATACGCTGAAGATCCAGATGAACCCGATCGAGCTCGGCCTCGTGACGGCGACGCTGCGCCTGCATGGCGATGCGCTGGTCGTTTCCCTGCAGGTGGAGACGGGCGAGGCCTATCGCCAACTCAACGACGATCAGGACGCCATCGTGCGCGCATTGCGCGGACAGGGCTTTGCGGTGGATCAGGTGAGCGTGCAGCTTTCGCCTGTCGACCGCAGCGCCAATACGCAGCAGGGCGGTGGCGATCAGCAGCAGCAATTCTCCAACCAGCCGCAGGCGCGCGAAGACGGCCGCCGGAGCGGTGGTGAAGGTTCGGGCTCGTTTGCAGGGCAGGGAGGCTCCCGTGAGGACAATACGACGGACAACGCGCCTGGCCTTTCTGGTGGCCAGTCTCATCGGCCTGGCGGCGTCTATCTCTGACGCGCAGGCTGCCGTCGGCAGCTGCGAGCGGGAGATCCTGGCCGCGGCCGCCAAGTACGACATTCCGGCCGGCATCCTCTATTCGGTAGGGTTGACGGAGACCGGCCGGAAGGGATCGCTTCAGCCTTTCGCCCTCAACATCGAAGGCAAGGCCTATTTCGGCCGCAGCCGGGAGGAGGCGCTCGAGGTTTTCCAGGCTGCCCGCGGGCGCGGCGCAAAGCTGATCGATCTTGGCTGCATGCAGATCAACCACCATTTCCATGGCGAGCACTTCACCTCGCCGGCGGAGATGTTCGATCCGCGCAAGAATGTCGAATACGCAGCCGCATTCCTCGCGCGGCTGCATGCCCGCCACGAAACGTGGACGATGGCCGTTGCACGCTACCACGCCGGTCCCAACAACGACCCTGCGCAGAAGCGCTATGTCTGCCGGGTGATCGCAAACCTGGTTGCAACCGGCTACGGGAGCTGGACGCAGAACGCGAAACAGTTCTGTCAATAATTCGACTAAAAGTTGAATAGTTGCCATGAGGCGATGTGTGCCGGAATGTGGCGGGAATGTGCCGCGTTTTGGGCAGGGCAAGGACGCGCGTTAACCTTTGTTAACTTTTCCACGAGAAAGTAGTGGTAAAATGGCTCGATAGCCACTACATCTAGAGCAAATCGGCACGCATTGGTTAATCAACTGTTAATTCCACCCACTCACTTTCTCTAGTTGCTGCTGATTCGCCCGATTCGTACCACTGCCTTAACGAAGCACCACACTGATTCGGAGGCGGACGAATGATCGTAGTGGTTGATGAGCGCGAGCTCGTTAAAGACGGCTATACTTCTCTTTTTGGTCGCGAGGGCGTGCCCTCGACGGGGTTCGATCCCCGTGAATTCGGCGAGTGGGTCAACACCGCCGCCGATTCCGATATCGACGCGGTCGAAGCGTTCCTGATCGGCCAGTGCCAGCTCTCCATGGAGCTGCCGCGGGCGATCCGTGATCGATCGCAGGCGCCGGTGATCGCGGTCAGCGACACGCCGTCCCTGGAAACCACGCTTGCCTTCTTCGACAGCGGTGTCGACGATGTCGTGCGCAAGCCGGTTCACCCCCGCGAGATCCTGGCCCGTGCGGCGGCCATCCGGCGCCGCCTGAAGGCGCTCGCCAACCACACCGACATCGGCCCGATCCGGGTCTTCTCGGATGGCCGCGACCCGGAAATTTCCGGCGACGTCTTCGCCCTGCCGCGCCGCGAGCGCCGCATCCTCGAATACCTGGTCGCCAACCGCGGCCGACGCCTTTCGAAGTCGCAGATCTTCAACGCGATCTACGGCATCTTCGATGAGGACGTCGAAGAGAACGTCGTCGAAAGCCACATCAGCAAGCTGCGCAAGAAGCTGCGCAAGAAGCTTGGTTTCGACCCGATCGATTCCAAGCGCTTCCTTGGCTACTGCATCGACTGGCAGGGCTGAAGATCACCGCCGGCGGGCGGGGCAGGCGGACCCCGGCAGCCAGCTTCACGCAAGGCCCGTCCCATAGGGTCGCTAAGACGAGACGAACGGGGATTTGACATGAGTCTTTACGGCACGATGAGAACGGGTGTTTCTGGCATGAACGCTCAGGCGAACCGCCTGAGCACGGTTGCCGACAACATCGCGAACGCGAACACGACGGGCTACAAGAAGGCCGCGACGCAGTTCTCTTCGCTCATTCTTCCCACGACCGGCGGCGCGTACAATTCGGGCGGTGTGACCACCGACGTCCGTTACTCGATTTCCTCGCAGGGAACGTTCACCTACACGACGTCGGCGACCGACCTTGCCATCAACGGCCGGGGCTTCTTCATCGTCCAGGGTTCCGATGGTGTCGAGTATCTGACGCGCGCCGGCGCCTTCACCCCGATGAGCGACGGCACGCTGAAGAACTCCGCCGGCTTCACGCTGATGGGCTATCCCTATTCCTCGACGGAAGATCCGACCGTCGTCATCAACGGTTTTGCAGGCCTTGAGAAGATCAACCTCGCATCCGGCGAGCTGAACGTGAAGGCGTCCGAAAAGGGCTACCTGCATGTCAACCTGCCGTCGAACGAGGCGGACGGCTACAAGAAGGCCACGTCGCTCGTCGCCTATGACAGCCTGGGCAACACGCGCAAGCTCGACTTCAACTACACGAAAGTCAGCACGACCGCAGGCCCGCCGCCGACCAGCGAATGGGAAGTCTCGGTCACCTATACCGATCCCGAGACGGGCGACATCTACGACATGATGAGCGGCGCCTCGCCGCCGTCCATCGTCGCCAGTGCCGACGACGCTACGCCCCAGACCCTGACCTTCGATGCGGAAGGCAAGCTGGAGACGCCGGCAAGCCCCGCGGACCTCGTTCTGGACGAACTTCCGATCGACGGCGCCGTCCTGAAGTCGTTGACGGTTTCGATCGGCGGCGCGACGGGCGGCAGCACGCAGCTTGCGTCGGCCTTCGCGGCCAAGGGCGATATCGACGGCATCGGCCCGAGCGGTGTTTCCGGCTACGAGATCAGCGACGACGGTATTGTCTATCTCAAGTACGAAAACGGCGACCTCGCCCCGAAGTACCGTCTCGCCATGGCGAACGTGCAGAGCCCCGACAACCTCAAGCCGCTCGCCGGCAACGTCTATTCCCAGAGCAACGATTCGGGCGTCATCGTCATGGGTTACGCGGGCAACGGCGGCTTCGGAACGATCCTGTCCGGCGCGCTGGAAGATTCGAACGTCGATATCGCCGAGGAGCTGACGAGCATGATCGAATCGCAGCGCAACTACACGGCCAATTCGAAGGTCTTCCAGACCGGCTCCGAACTCATGGAAGTCCTCGTCAACCTCAAGAGATAAGGTCGCATGACGGTTCGGCGTGCACTCGAAAGTTAGGTAGAACTGATGTCGCTTACAGCAGCTATGAAGACTGCTCAGTCAAGTTTTTCCAACGTAGGCCTGCAATCGGCCGTCGTTTCGAAGAACATTGCCAATGCAAGCGACCCGGCCTATGCGCGCCGTGCGGCGATCCTCGCCACGGCGAGCTCCGGTGCCACCGTTGTCGAGACGCAGCGCGCGCAGAACGAAGCGCTGCTGAAGCAGAACCTGCTCAGCATTTCGAAGGCCTCGGCCCAGGATACCGTTCTGGCCGGCCTCTCGCGCATGAAGATGATGCTGGGCGGCGAGGACTACGAGCTCGCCCCTTCCACCTATCTCGCCAAACTGCGTGACAATCTCCAGACCTTCGCCGACAAGCCGAACGAAGTCTCGCTTGCCGAAACGGTGGTGGCGGATGCCATCGACGTCGCGACGTCGCTGAACAGCACATCCGAAGCGCTTCAGAAACTGCGGTCGGAGGCTGACGCCGACATCGACACCGCGGTCAAGGACCTCAACCGCCTTCTCAAGGAATTCAAGACCTACAACGACCAGGTCCGGCAGGGCACGGCGGCCGGCACCGACGTCAACGACGCGCTCGACCAGCGCGACAAGCTGCTGACGCAGATTTCCGGCCTCGTCGGGGTCACTACGGTCAACCGCACCAACAACGACCTGGCGCTCTACACCAGCGACGGAACGGTGCTGTTCGAGACCGAGGCGCGCACCGTCAGCTTCGTTCCCACGACCACCTATACCGCCACCGTGACGGGCAACCAGGTCCTGATCGACGGCGTGCCGGTGCAGATGGGCGCGGCCGGCAACACCAGCGCACGCGGCACGATCGCTGGCCTGCTGCAGATTCGCGACCATGCCGCGCCGACCTTCCAGGCCCAGCTCGACGAAACCGCCCGCAGCCTGATCAACATGTTCTCCGAGGACACGGTCGGCGGCGCGATGGACGGCCTGTTCATCCGCAACGGCGTGGCCGTCGGTGACGATCTCACCGTCGGCACGGTGGTGCCCGGTCTGTCGACCGTCATCAAGGTCAATCCGGCCGTTATCACCAATCAGGGCGGCAATGCCAAGCTGCTGCGCGACGGCATCAACGAGACCTTCAACATCGATAACAATGCCAGCTTCTCGGTGCTGCTGAACAATTATGCGGCTGCATTCGAGACACCGGTCACGTTCGATCCGGCTGCGGCCATCGATACGAACGCTTCGCTGCTGGCTTTCTCGAGCGGTTCGGTCGGCTGGCTGGAGCAGCTGCGCAGCGCGGCGACGACGGCCGCTGACGACAAGAATGCGCTGCTCGCACGCACGCAGGAGGCCTTGCAGAGCGTGACATCCGTCAGCCTTGACGAAGAACTCGCACTGCTCCTCGACTTGGAGCAGTCCTACAAGGCATCGGCGAAACTGGTCGCGGCGGTCGATGAAATGATCACCGCTCTTCTCCAAGCGGCGGGCTAAGGCATGAAGGCTTCTTTCGTTTCCAACGTTTCCCTGCAGAATGCGATGCGCATCACGGTCGCAAGCGCGCAGAAGGAAATGGTGCAGCTGCAGGAGGAGACGGTCACCGGCCGTCATGCGGATGTCGGCGCGGTTCTCGGCGCCAAGACCTCGCGCACCCTCGACCTGCACCGCGACCTCCAGCGCATGGAATCGCTGAAGAGCACCAATTCGCTGACCACCCAGCGCCTCGCCGCCTCGCAGGAGGCGCTTGGTCTGATGTCGTCGGCCGCCAACGATGCGATGGAAGTGCTCATCGCGCTCTCCGGCATGACCTCTTCCGATCAGCTGGAGCTGGCGCAGCAGAACATGGGCAACGCGCTGTCCACCTTCACGGCCGCGGCCAACACCTCGTTCAGCGGCGAATATCTGTTCGCCGGCATCAATTCCGACGTCACACCGCTCAAGGACTATCTCCAGGAGACCCCGCCGAGCGATGCGAAGGTCGCGTTCGATCAGGCCTTCCTCGCGCATTTCGGCTTCACGCAGACGGATCCCGGCGTTTCCACGATTGCGCCGGCCGACATGCAGGCCTTCATCGCCGATCTCGAAACGAGCTTCATGGGGCCGGACTGGCAGACCGACTGGTCGAACGCCGCCGATGAGAACATGCAGAGCCGTATCAGCGCGGCCGAGACCGTCCAGAGTTCGACCAACGTCAATGCCTCTGGCATGCGGTACCTGGCGCTCGGACTGGTCGTTGGCCAGGAACTGCTGTCGATTGGCCTTAGCGAAGCCTCGCGCAAGGTCGTCAGCGATTCCGCCATCGACTACATGGGCCGCGCCATCTCCGGCGTGGACGGCGAGCGCTCCAAGCTCGGCATTTCCGAGTCGCGCGTCACCCAGGCCAATACCTCGCTCGACGCGCAGATCACCATCCTGACCACAAGCATCAAGGACATGGAGGGCATCGACACATACGAGGCCGCGACACGCGTCACGACGCTCGAGTCGCAGCTTTCCCTTGCATACACGCTGACTTCGAGAATCCAGAATCTCAGTCTGCTGAACTACCTCTGATGAACCAGAGGGTACGGACACACATGAAGGATGTCTGAATGTACCAGTTTTCATATGCCGAGATCATGGAAGAGGGCGTTGCCGTCTCGAAGGATCGGGAACGGCAGGTGCTCGAGCGGTCGATTGCGCTTCTGAAAGCCGCAGTGGCCGCCGGTTCCTACGGCAAGGAGGCGGTGGAAGCCGTCTATTTCACTAGGCGCGTCTGGATCCGCTTCATCGAGGATCTCGGCAACCCGGAAAACGAGCTGGAAGACGAGCTCAGGGCCAACCTCATTTCCATAGCCATCTGGATTCTCAAGGAAATCGAAAAGATCCGCAAACGCGAGTCCGAGAACTTCCAGGGCATTATCGACATTACCACCATCATCAAGGATGGCCTCAAATGAAAAGTACGCTGCGTATATCGCTGAAGTCCGGTGAGCGCATTTTCGTCAATGGCGCGGTTCTGAGGGTCGATCGCAAGGTGGCGATCGAGTTTCTCAACGATGTGACCTTCCTTCTGGAAAACCACGTCCTCCAGCCGGAACAGGCGACCACGCCGCTCCGTCAGCTCTATTTCATCGCGCAGATGTCGCTGATCAATCCGGAAGGCGCCGAGCAGTCGATCGCCATGTTCCGCAAGTCGGTGATCATGCTTCTTTCGTGCTTCAAGAACGAGGAAGTGCTGGCCGAGCTGAAGCGGGTGGATGCGCTTGTCACCCAGGGCCGCGCCTTCGAGGCTCTCAAGGCGATCCGCGGGCTTTACCCGATCGAGGATCGCATCCTGAACAACCAGGAAATGACGCCGGCCACGATCGAGCAGATCCGCAGGGAGATCGCACCATGGTAGACGCTGTCAACAACAACACATCGTCCGGTTACATGCCGACGGTGACCGGCGCCGAATCGGCGAAGGACACCAAGACGGCAACGCTGAACTACGAGAGCTTCCTGAAGCTGCTCGTGGCGCAGATGAAGAACCAGGATCCGACCGAGCCGATGGACGCGACCCAGCAGATGGCGCAGCTTGCGACCTTCTCGCAGGTCGAGCAGACCATCAAGACGAACAAGAACCTGGAGAGCATGCTGCAGCGCACCTCCCTCCAGGAGGCCAACTCCGTGATCGGGCGCACGGTCACGAGCAATGACGGCGCGATTTCTGGTGTCGTCAAGGAAGTCACGCTATATAACGACGGTATTGTCGCGACGCTTGATTCGGGCGAGAAGATGGTTATCGGGCCCGGCGTAACCGTAAAGTGAATCCCATCCGTGAATGAGGCAGACGCCCTCGATATTGCGCAGTCAGCCATCTGGACGGTCATCGTGGCGTCCGGCCCGGCTGTTCTCGCCGCCATGCTCGTGGGCGTCGTCATCGCCTTCATTCAGGCGCTGACGCAGGTGCAGGAAATGACCCTGACCTTCGTCCCCAAGATCCTGGCGATCATGGTCACGCTCGCCATTTCGGCGCCCTTCATCGGCGCTCAGATTTCCATCTTTACCGATCTCGTCTTTTCCCGCATCCAGACCGGGTTCTAGCGCGGCTCCGCCCGAGCCGTTCGCGCGCTTTCCCGCCTCCTGCCACCCTCGCGCAAGCTTCGCCCTGTACGTCTGACGGCGAAAATGGGCGACGCGTGTGACGCGGCGCAGCCTCTCATGACGAGACGGGAATCTTTCAGATGGCGCAAGTACCGGCAATCAGCATTCCGAAGGTCAGCCCGAGCGGCCGCGATATCGCGTTCGCCGTCGGCATCCTGACGATCCTGTCGATCCTCTTCCTGCCCATCCCCGTCTTCATGATCGACATGGGCCTGGCGTTTTCCATCGCCTTCTCCGTGCTCATCCTCATGGTTGCGCTGTGGATCCAGCGCCCGCTCGATTTCTCGTCCTTCCCGACGGTCCTGCTGATCGCGACGATGATCCGCCTGGCGCTCAATATCGCCACGACGCGCGTCATCCTTTCGCATGGCAATGAAGGCCATGACGCTGCCGGCGGCGTGATCGCCGGCTTTGCCAGCCTCGTCATGTCCGGCGATTTCGTCATCGGTCTGATCGTCTTCATGATCCTGATCGTGGTGAACTTCATCGTCATCACCAAGGGTGCGACGCGTATCGCCGAAGTCGGCGCCCGCTTCACCCTCGATGCCATTCCCGGCAAGCAGATGTCGATCGACGCCGACCTTTCGGCGGGCCTGATCGACGAGAAGCAGGCGCAACTGCGACGGCGCGAACTGGAGGAGGAAAGCTCCTTCTTCGGTTCGATGGACGGTGCCTCGAAATTCGTGCGCGGCGATGCCATTGCCGGCCTCCTCATTACGGCCATCAACGTCTTCGGCGGCATCATCATCGGCTACTTCCGCCACGGCATGGAGCTTTCCGAAGCCGCCGACGTTTTCGTGAAGCTTTCCGTCGGCGACGGTCTCGTCTCGCAGATCCCCGCCCTGATCGTCTCGCTCGCAGCCGGCCTCATCGTGTCGCGCGGCGGCACCGCGGGGTCCACGGACCAGGCGGTCATCAACCAGCTGTCCGGTTATCCGCGCGCGCTGCTCGTCGCTGCCGCGCTCATGTTCCTTCTCGCGATCATTCCCGGTCTGCCGTTCCTGCCGTTCATGGCGCTTGGCGGTGTCATGGCCTTCGGCAGCTGGATCATCCCGCGCCGCATCGAGGAGGAGAACCGGGTCAAGCGCGAGGCCGAGGCCCAGCAGGTCCAGGCGACGCGCGACCAGGAGAAGGATTCGGTCAAGTCCGTCCTGAAGACCGCCGAAATCGAACTGCTTCTCGGCAAGCAGGTTTCCACGCGGCTTCTCGGCGCGCATCAGGAACTGGCGTTCCGCGTGGGCAAGATGCGCAAGAAGTTCGCCGCCCAGTACGGCTTCGTGGTGCCCGAGATCAAGGTCTCGGACGACATCGCCATCCCCGACAAGTCCTACCAGATCCGCATTCACGGCACGACGATCGCCTCCAACATCGTGCGCGTCGGCGAAGTGCTCGTCGTCACCGGCGGTGGCCGCAAGCCGAGCGTGCCGGGCGACGATATCCGCGAACCCGCATTCGGCATGCCGGCCGTCTCGATCCTCGAAACCTTTGCCGATGACCTGCGCCGCGAGGGCTTCCACCCCATCGATAACGTTTCGGTCGTTCTCACGCACCTGTCGGAGGTCATCAGAAACAACCTGCCGCAGCTTCTCTCCTACAAGGATGTGAAGGTGCTGATCGAGCGGCTCGACCCGGAATACCGCAAGCTCGCAGACGAGATCTGCTCCTCGCATATGTCCTATTCCGGCCTCCAGGCCGTGCTGAAGCTGCTCCTGGCCGAGCGCGTTTCCATCCGCAACCTGCATCTCATCCTGGAAGCCGTGGCGGAACTTGCCCCGCACGTCCGCAAGACCGAGCAGATCGTCGAGCATGTGCGCATCCGCATGTCGCAGCAGATCTGCGGCGACCTTGCCGAGAACGGCGTTCTGCCGGTGCTACGCCTCGGCAACAAGTGGGACATGGTCTTCCATCAGGCGCTCAAGCGGGACACGAAGGGCGAAATCGTCGAGTTCGACATCGACCCGCGCCAGCTCGAGGAGTTTTCCGAGCAGGCGACCCGGGTTATCCGCGAGTTTCTTGACCGCGGCACGCCCTTTGTACTGGTCACGTCGCCCGAATCCCGCTCTTATGTGCGCATGATCATCGAGCGCCTCTTCGCCACATTGCCGGTTCTCTCGCATGTCGAGCTTGCCAAGGGCATCGAGATCAAGATTCTCGGCTCCATTTCATGATCACGGACCCGCAGGGCACGGTGCTGGCGCTGTTCGCCGCCTTCTGCCGTGTCGGCGGGTGTTTCATGCTGCTGCCGGGCTTCTCCTCGGCGCGCATCTCCATGCAGATCCGCCTCTCCATCGCCGTGGCCGTTTCCATGGCGATCCTGCCGATCATGTGGGACACGATCTACCCGCGCGCTTCCGGCTCGGTCGACGCCTATCTAAAACTCATCGTTTTCGAGACGCTGACGGGCGTGGTGATCGGCCTGATCGCCCGGTACTATGTGCTCGGCCTCCAGTTCGCCGGCACGGTGCTGACCATGATGATGGGCTTCAATGCGCCGCCGACGCAGGACGTGCTGGAAGACGCAGCCGAAAACCAGCTGACCAACCTGCTTTCCTTCGCGGGCCTGCTCATCCTCTTCCTTCTGGATTTCCATCACGTCGTGGTGCGGGCGCTGGTCGATTCCTACAACGTCATGCCGCTCGGCGCAGGCTTCAATCCGCAGAGCGCGCTGATCACGCTCACCGACACGCTGTCCCAGACGTTCATGATCATGCTGCGGCTCGCCAGCCCCTTCATTCTCTACGGCCTGGTCTTCAACGTCTCGATCGGTCTCATCAACAAGCTGGCGCCGCAGATCCCGATCTACTTCATCTCGCTGCCCTATCTCATCATCGGCGGCATGCTGCTGCTCTATTTCGGCGTCTCTTCGCTCCTTCAGATCTTCGTGGCCGGTTTCATGCCGGTCTTCCAGGGGGGATGATGGCGCAGAACCGTTCCGACAAGCTCAAGCGTCTGGTGACCGTGCAGCGCCATCTGGAGAAGATGGCGGAGATCGACCTCGCCACCACGACCAGTCAGCGCCGCGAGATCGCCGAAACGATGGATGCCGTGGTCGATGCGATCAATTCGCTCAATCCGGTGCACCGCACCTTCTCGCGCCACTATTCCGGCCACTACAACAAGCTCCAGCAGCAGGACCAGATGCTGTCGAACGTGCAGCAGATGCATGAAATGCGGGTGGTGCGCGAACGCACCAAGGGCGACCGCATGGAAGACCGCATGAAGGAGGCGCGCGAGGCAGAGGATCGCGTGGCGGCCGACGATTCGATCTACGATCTCATCGACCAGCACCTCGCCTATAAGGGCGAGCCGGGCCGACAAGCATAAGTGCCTGTAAGAAGACGTAATTTAACGCCGTCTGATCAAGCTTGTGCGAAATTGGAGGGCGTGGGCGGCAATGTCCCGGCTTCGTCATCCGGCACCAGCCTCCCGTAAGGTTGAGCAGCGATAGTCGCATCCGGACGATGAAGAGGTTTGCCGATGCCGCCGTGATGCGGCGCGCGCACCTGTCCGGAATGGTCAAGAGCCGGTGGACCGCCATGAGGACGGGATCGGCAGTTGAGGATCACCCGAAAGGTTCTGAGACGTGGCAATTTCACCCCCCAGTGATCTGGTGCTCGATGTCGTGCGCGCGGCCGATCCGACGCAGGTCCAGGAAGCGCAGGCCAAGCTGAAGTCCAACCGTGCCGCTTTCGAGGCGACGAGCCTTGCCGAGGCCGGCGCCGGCTTCCAGGCCGCCGTCGGCATTCTCAACCGTGATTCGGTTGCAAGCCAGGCGGCAAAGGGTGTCGAGGCTGTGGGCGGCAAAGCCGTTCCCGAGCATCTGCGCAAGTTCGAGACGATGGTGCTTCAGAACTTCGTGAAGTCGATGATGCCCGAAGAGAGCGAAGAGATTTACGGCAAGGGCACGGCCGGCGAGATGTGGCGCGGCATGATGGCCGACCAGCTCGGCGAAGCGCTCGCCAAGGGCGGCGGCATCGGGCTCGCCGAAAGCCTGGCCCGCAAGAGCGGGGTCACTTCGCATCCCAAGGACACGAACGATAACGACCGGATCGCCGCAAGCATGGTTCAGTCCATGCAGCGTCAGGCCTTTGCTGACCTGACGCCCGGCATCAAGGAAGACGATAAAAAAGCATAAGCGGAGAGCAACACAATGGAACAGGCGAACAACGAACTGCGCATCCGCACCGTTCTCGGCAGGCTCGAGACGATCATCGACAACGAGAATGACAATATCGGTACGGATCCCCATTTCGACCTGTCGACCTCGAATGCGCACAAGAGCCGTTGCCTCTATGAGCTGGCCATGCTGTCGCGCGACGTGCGGCCCGACGAGGTGCCGCAGACCTTCTCGCGCGAACTCGGCCGCGTGCGCGAAAAGCTCGCCACCAATGCGCAGCGCGTCTCGGCCCATCTCGAGGCCGTGCGTGAGGTCGTCAGCATCCTGAAGAACGCCGTGCAGGATCTCGAGGCCGACGGCACCTATTCGCAGGAACAGTTCCGCCTGGGTTACGGTACATGATCAAGCTCGTCGGCACAGGCGTCTGGGTGCTTCTCGTCACGCTCGCCTCGGTCTATTTCTCGCTGAAGATGGCGTCGGCCCCGAAGGTCGACACCGCCGCCGCGGAACACGAAGCGGCGATGGAATTCGTCACGGGATACACGACCACCATTCCGGTGATCGGCGAGGCTGGCGTCAGCGGCTATCTCCTCACCAAGCTCGCCTACAAGGCGAACAAGGACCTGGCGGCCAAGCAGGTCGTGCCGCTGCCGGACATGATCACGGATGAACTCTACACGCTGCTTGTCGGCAAGAAGATGATCGACGTGGCCGATGCCGGGCATTTTGATCTCGATGCCTTCCGCGGGGTCGTCAAGGAGGGGCTCAACCGCCGCTTCGGCGCCGACGTCATTCAGGAGGTCTATGTCGAGCAGATCGATTATCTGACGACCGCCGCCGTGGAGGATCCGACGCCCAAGGGTGGCAAGACCCTGGTCAAGGGCGAGGTCCCCGCTGCCGAACCGGCGGAAAAGAGCGGCGGCCACTGAACCGACCCTCGAAAGGGCTGTGACCGGGCCGGCCGCCTAGAGCGAGCCGGCCTTTGCCATTTCCGGCCTTTTGCTTTCGGCCTTTGCACCGGAGAACTTGTAGCGCAGCACATGGTAGAGGAAGAGCGGGCCAACGGTTCCCGTATCCCGCCTGCGGGATGCGCCCCATGCCGGGAGGGAGAGCCAACCGAGCCCGAGCCTGCGTGGTGATGCGCGCCGTGCTTCGCCCGACAGCGTTTCGAACAGGCGCTCGACACCCAAAACCAGTCTTGCATGACCCGGGCCGATATGCCGGTCGATCCATTTTTCCTGGGCCGGACTGTCCATCGAGACCAGCAGGATATCGGCATTGGCGGCGCCCACACGCTCCATGGTCGCGTCCGATTGCCCGCGATCGAAGGCGTCGTCGGCGATCGGCAGGACGCTGTGCCACGGCGCATGACGGCTGAGCGCCTCGGCAGCCTTTTTCAGGGTGGCCGCATGCCCACCCACCAGCGCAATACGCATCGGCTTTGCGATATAGGTGAGCAAGGCCGGTACGAAATCCGTGCCGGCCAGCCGCGCGCGAAAGCGCTGGCCATGCAGCAGCCGGGCGGCGAGGTCGATCCCCCGGTCCTCCGGCAGCACGGTCTGGCGCGAGAGCGCCGCGCGATAATCGGGATCGCGCATCATCCGGTTGGCACTGTCGACATTGGCGAAGACGATGATGCTTTGCCCGAACGGCATCGTGGCCCGCTCCCCGGCGAAAGCCAGTGCTTCGGCCCATCCGAGGTCGCAGATGTCGAGGCCCAGGATATCGCGCCGTGCCGGAGCGATGGCGGCGGGAACAGGGTTGCCGCCGCGGACGCGGCCTTGCCGGGATACGCGCGCGCCGGAAGCCTTGCGGCTCGCCGGGCTCTGGCGGTCAGCGGAACGGATACGGTGGGGCGTCATGCTTGTCTCGGGGCTCGCATTGATCGTCGTCATGTAGCAACTCTGCCTGAAAGGCCGTTTAAGGAATTCGTGAAAAGGCCGGCTCGCGTTTTAATGCGCCATAAACCTTCCTCTATGCATTGAAGAATAACGAGTATTCCGTGCGCATTCCCGCCGGGCCGGTCGCGGCCGCCAGAATCGAGGGATGGCATGTGCCATTCTGCGTGCGGAAAAAACGCCTTCATCCGGCATGGTATGTCTGCTTTCGCATTCTCGGCGCTTGAATTTATGTGTTTTCGACAGCATAGGGCGTTAAAAGGCCATCGCACGGTGCCGGCGCGCCGTTAGGGTGCGCGCATCATTGCAGGGAGAGAAACGTGACAACCATTATCGATGGGAAGCAGGTTGCCGCTTCCGTGATTGACGCCGTGAAGTCCGCGACCGCTGCTCTTCAGGCGGAAGCGGGTGTCAGGCCCGGCCTTGCCGTCGTCATCGTCGGTGACGATCCGGCCAGCCATGCCTATGTCTCTTCCAAGAGCCGCATGGCCAAGGAGTGCGGCTTCAATTCGATCCAGCACACGCTGCCGGAAGAAACGACGCAGGAAGAGCTCGCCCGTCTCGTCGAGACGCTGAATGCGGATGAAAGCATCCACGGCATCCTCGTGCAGCTGCCGCTGCCCAAACACCTGAACTCCGATCCGATCATCCAGTCGATCCGGCCGGAAAAGGATGTCGACGGCCTGCATGTCGTCAATGCCGGCAAGGTCGCGACGGGCGATCTCGACGGCGGCCTCGTTTCCTGCACGCCTGCCGGTGCGATGGTGTTCGTGCGGCGCGTCCACGGCGACGACCTGTCGGGGCTGAACGCGGTGGTGATCGGCCGCTCCAATCTTTTCGGCAAGCCGATGTCGGCGCTGCTGTTGGCCGCCAATGCGACCGTCACGACGGCCCATTCCCGCACCAGGGACCTCACCGCCGTCTGCCGCAATGCCGATATCCTCGTCGCCGCCGTCGGCCGGCCGGAAATGGTAAAGGCCGATTGGGTGAAGCCCGGTGCGACCGTCATCGACGTCGGCATCAATCGCGTCGCCGCACCCGAGAAGGGCGAGGGCAAGTCGCGTCTGGTCGGCGATGTCGCGTTCGAGGAATGCGCCAAGGTGGCGGGGGTCATCACGCCGGTGCCCGGCGGTGTCGGCCCGATGACCATCGCCATGCTCATGGCCAACACCGTGATCGCGGCCTATCGCAAGGCCGGACGGACCCCGCCGAAATTCTGATTGGACAGGAAGACAGGCGCCCGCGGGCGCCTTTTTCATTTTTCGGGCGGCGCGGGCCCCGTCGAGGCACGCACGATGAGATCCGCCTTCCAGAGTTCCTGCTGGGGCAGCGTTTCCAGCTGGAGGATCTGGGCGATCAGCCGGCGGGCGATGCGCTGGCCGGCGGCGCGCAGCGATGAGCGCGTCGTCGTCAGCGGCACCATGAAATTTTCCGGCTTCAGCATCGGCAGCACGTCGTCATGGGCGATCAGGGAAATATCCGCGCCGATCTTCAGCCCCGCCTGGTTGATTGCCCTGACGGCGCCGAGTGCCAGGACCGTACTGGAACAGAGCACCGCCGTGGGCGGTGCCTCGAGCCGCAGGAAAGCCTGCATGGCGCGAAAACCGTGTTCATCGGTCATCTGCGCATGCGTGACGCAGTCCTCGCGCAGGCTAAGGCCAAGCTCGGCGAGCGCCCGCGTGACGCCTTTCTGGCGCCTGACGGAAAACGCCAGATAATCCGGGCCATTGATGAGCGCGAAGCGTCGATGGCCAAGTTGCGTCAGCAGGCGTGCGGCATCGTAGAACGCGCCCGTATTGTCGACGTCCAGATACGGATAGTCGTCCGGTATGCCGATCGATCGCCCGTGCACGATGAATGGCGTCTTCAGCGACTTCATCATGGCGATGCGCGGATCCTTCTCCCGCATATAGGCCAGGAACAGCGCATCCACATTGCCGCTTGCCACCAGCCTTCGGCAGGTGGCGACTTCGTCTTCCGGGTGGCTCGGATTGATGACGAAATGGAAATCGTGCCTGACCGCTTCGTCGCCGAGGCCCGCCAGGAATTCACCGAAATGCACGTCGGATTCGATGCCGTCGGCCGTTGGCATGACAAGGCCGATCGAGCCGGCGCGGCCGGTGGCAAGGCGCTGGGCGGCGCGGTTGGGGCGGTATCCCGTTTCCCGCACCGCATCGAGCACCCGTTGGCGCGTTTCGGCATTGACCTCGGGATAACCGTTCAGCGCCCGGCTGACGGTAGTCTGGGAGAGGCCCAGCAATTGCGATAATTGCTTGAGGTTCACGTGCTTGGCTTTCCAGAATTATTCGAAGCGCTTTGGATGCCGCGCGACGCGGAGCATGTAACATCAGAAAAACACATGAAAAAAGCGGTTTTGGTCGTTTTGCAGCGCAAAATGACGCTGCGCTGCATCATCTCGGCGCTGTGTTCGCGCGGCTTGCGGGGGGACTTGACGAGGGCAACGGGGAAGTGGGATGAAAGGAAATCCAAAGCGCTTTGAATTTTGAGCTGTTTTAGGAGATGGCGGCCCTGGGAGAGGGCGGTTTGTTTAGGGAGGCAAATCAGGTGAAAAAGACACTGTTGATGACGGCTGCGCTCGCCCTCGTTCTGGCAGGCAGCGCCGTCGCGGCTGACTTGAAATTCAAGCCCGGCGAGGACGCGAAGTTCAACTGGCAGAGCTTCGAGGACTTCAAGAAGGGTCACGACCTCAAGGGACAGACGCTGACGATCTTCGGCCCGTGGCGCGGTGAGGACGAAACGCTGTTCAGGGCCGTCTTCGCCTATTTCACCGAGGCGACGGGTGTTGAGGTCAAGTATTCCTCGTCCGAGAACTACGAACAGCAGATCGTCATCGACACGCAGGCCGGCAGCCCGCCTGATGTGGCGATCCTCCCGCAGCCGGGCCTGATCGCCGACCTCGCCTCCAAGGGCTACCTGACGCCGCTCGGCGACGAAACGCAGAAATGGCTTCTGGACAACTATGCCGCCGGCCAGTCGTGGGTCGATCTTTCGACCTTCAAGGGCAAGGACGGCAATGCCGCGCTTTATGCCTTCCCCTACAAGATCGACGTCAAGTCGCTGGTCTGGTACGTGCCGGAGAATTTCGAGGACGCCGGCTACGACGTGCCGAAGACCATGGAAGACCTGAAGGCGCTGACGGAAAAGATCGTCGCCGATGGTGGTACGCCGTGGTGCATCGGCCTCGGTTCGGGCGGGGCCACCGGCTGGCCGGCGACCGACTGGGTCGAAGACCTGATGCTGCGCATGCAGAGCCCGGAAACCTACGACAAGTGGGTGAAGAACGAGATCCCGTTCAACGATGCCGCGGTCGTCGGCGCGATCGATGAATTCGGCTGGTTCGCCAAGAACGACAAGTTCGTCGATGGCGGCGCCGCCGCCGTTGCCTCCACCGACTTCCGCGACAGCCCGAAGGGCCTCTTCGCCTCGCCGCCGAAATGCTACCTGCACCACCAGGCATCGTTCATCCCGTCCTTCTTCCCGGAAGGCACTGTCGTCGGCGAGGATGCGGATTTCTTCTACATGCCGCCCTATGCCAGCAAGCCGGAACTCGGCAACCCCGTTCTCGGCGCGGGAACGCTGGCCATGATCACCCGGGACACGCCGGCCTCGCGCGCCTTCATCGAATTCCTCAAGACCCCGATCGCGCATGAGGTCTGGATGGCGCAGTCGAGCTTCCTCACGCCGTTCAAGGGCGCCAACAAGGAAGCCTATGCCAATGGCCCGATGAAAAAGCAGGGTGAAATCCTGCTGGATTCGACGACCTTCCGCTTCGACGGTTCGGACCTGATGCCGGGCAAGATCGGTGCGGGCGCGTTCTGGACCGGCATGATCGATTTCGTCGGCGGCAAATCGGCTCCCGACGTTGCCGAAGGCATCCAGAAGGCCTGGGACGCCATCAAATAGGTTGCCGGGTTGACCGTCTGCCTCCTTCTCCCTGGCGGGGAGAAGGTGCGGCAGGCGGATGAGGGGGCGGCGTGGTCGGGAAATGTGGGGCTTTTCCCCCTCATCCGACCCTTCGGGCCACCTTCTCCCCGGGGGGAGAAGGGAGCGGCATACGCGCCTGAGCATGCGAAAGTAATGCATTCCAGGGGAGGGGTTGCCATGCAGCAATTGTTATTCGCCATCTTCACGATGGTCGGGGGCGTTCTCGCCTGTGTCGTCTATTTCTTCGGAACGAACTGGCTTCTCGACAAAATCTTCCCGTCCAAGGGGCTGACGGGGCCGCAGGCCTCGAAGAACCTCAGGATCACCAATGCCATCAGGCCATGGCTGTTCATGGCGCCCGCGCTCTTCGCGCTCGGCATCTATCTCGTCTATCCTGTCTTCGAATCTGTCCGCCTTTCCCTCCACGATCGTTCCGGCCAACAGTTCGTCGGCCTCAGCAATTTCCGCTGGATGCTGGGCGACAGCGAGTTCCGCCAGTCGATCTTCAACAATTTCCTGTGGCTGCTCGTCGTGCCGGCGCTGTCCACCTTCTTCGGCCTCGTGATCGCCGCGCTGACCGACCGTATCTGGTGGGGCAATATCGCAAAAACGCTGATCTTCATGCCGATGGCGATCTCCTTCGTCGGCGCCGCCGTCATCTGGAAGTTCGTCTACGATTATCGCTCGGAAGGATCCGAGCAGATCGGCATCCTCAACGCCATCGTAGTGGCCATGGGCGGTCAGCCCGAGGCGTGGATGACCATTCCCTTCTGGAACAACTTCTTCCTGATGGTGATCCTCATCTGGATCCAGACCGGCTTTGCCATGGTCATCCTGTCGGCGGCGCTGCGCGGCATCCCGGAAGAGACCATCGAGGCTGCCGTCATCGATGGCGCGAACGGCTTCCAGATCTTCTTCAAGATCATGGTTCCGCAGATATGGGGCACGATCGCGGTGGTCTGGACGACGATCACCATCCTCGTCCTCAAGGTGTTCGATATCGTGCTCGCCATGACCAACGGCCAATGGCAGACGCAGGTTCTCGCGAACCTGATGTTCGACTGGATGTTCCGCGGCGGCGGCGATTTCGGCCGCGGTGCGTCCATCGCCGTCGTGATCATGATCCTCGTCATCCCGATCATGATCTGGAACATCCGCAACGCCACAAGGGAAATGGAGCGCTGAGATGATTGCCACGTCCCGTTCGCCCCTCATCATCGTCGTTCACCTGTCCGTCCTGCTGCTCGTGGCGCTCTGGACCCTGCCGACCGCAGGCCTCCTGATCTCGTCGCTGCGTGACAAGGACCAGCTTGCCGTTTCGGGTTGGTGGACCGCGCTTTCCACGTCCTCGCAGAACATGACCGGCCGCGCGGCCTCGCCCGATGCGCAGGTCGAGAAGGACGGCAAGTTCGTGATCACGGGCAACCTCATCGAAGGCGGCACGAGCAAGGTGTCCGCCTTCGGTGTCCGGCCCATGCGGCCCACCGCCTTCGAGGTCGGCACCACCGCCGATATCGGCGATGGCCAGACGCTGACCGTCAACGAGGACGGCAGCTACGAGATCGTCTCGCCCACGCGCATGGAAGGCACGCGCGGCCAGCGCATCTTCTATACGGCCTCGGTCCCGCCGCGCTTCACTCTCGACAATTATCGCGAAGTGCTCAATGCCGAGGGCATCGGCGCCTCCTTCATCAACTCGCTGACCGTGGCGATCCCGGCGACGATCATCCCCATCCTCGTGGCGGCCTTCTGCGCCTATGCGCTGGCCTGGATGCCCTTTCCGGGGCGCGCGATCCTGATTGCCGTCATCGTCGGCCTGCTCGTCGTGCCCTTGCAGATGTCGCTGATCCCGCTCCTGAAGCTCTACAACGGTGTCGGCGCCTTCTTCGGCGTGCCCGCCAAGACCTATGTGGGCATCTGGCTCGCCCATATGGGTTTCGGCCTGCCGCTCGCAGTCTACCTGCTGCGCAACTACATGGCCGGGCTGCCGCGCGAGATCATGGAGTCCGCCCGCGTGGATGGGGCCAGCGATTTCGACATCTTCGTCAAGATCATCCTGCCGCTGTCCTTCCCGGCTCTGGCCTCTTTCGCCATCTTCCAGTTCCTGTGGACCTGGAACGACCTGCTGGTCGCCATGGTCTTCTTGGGCACCGGCAACAACGAACTGGTGCTGACCGGCCGCCTGGTAAACCTGCTCGGCTCGCGCGGCGGCAACTGGGAAATCCTCACGGCCTCCGCTTTCATAACCATCATCGTTCCGCTCATCGTCTTCTTCAGCTTGCAGCGCTACCTCGTGCGCGGCCTGCTGGCGGGGTCGGTGAAGGGCGGCTGACAACCATTTCCAGCAATATGCGGACCGGCCGGCGCTGCCACAGCGTCGGGCCGGGACGCCCAGACAGGACATATGAGAATGACGACGTCGGGTTCAACGCTTCTCCAGCCGGACAAGGACTGGTGGCGAGGCGCGGTGATCTACCAGATCTATCCGCGTTCCTTTCAGGATACCAATGGTGACGGGATCGGCGATCTCCGCGGCATCACCGAGCGGCTTTCCCATGTCGCATCGCTTGGCGTCGATGCGATCTGGATATCGCCGTTCTTCACCTCGCCCATGCGCGATTTCGGCTATGACGTGTCCGATTACCAGGACGTGGACCCGATCTTCGGCGTGCTCTCGGATTTCGATGCGCTGATCGAAGAGGCGCACCGTCTCAATATCCGCGTGATGATCGACCTCGTCCTGTCGCACACCTCCGACAGGCATCCTTGGTTCGTCGAAAGCCGCTCGCGGCGCACGAACCCCAAGGCGGACTGGTATGTCTGGGCGGATTCGCGGCCCGACGGTACGCCGCCGAACAATTGGCTGTCGATCTTCGGCGGCTCCGCCTGGCAGTGGGACCCCACGCGCCTGCAATATTACATGCACAACTTCCTGACCTCGCAACCGGACCTGAACCTGCACAATCCCGAGGTTCAGGATGCGTTGCTCTCGGTCGCCCGCTTCTGGCTGCAACGCGGCGTCGATGGTTTCCGTCTCGACACGATCAACTTCTACTTCCACGACAAGGAACTGCGTGACAACCCGGCGCTCGCGCCCGAGCGGCGCAATGCCCAGACCGCGCCGGCCGTGAACCCCTACAATTACCAGGAACACATCTACGACAAGAACCAGCCGGAGAACCTGGAATTCCTCAAGCGGTTCCGCGCGCTGATGGAGGAGTTTCCGGCGATTGCCGCGGTCGGCGAGGTGGGCGACAGCCAGCGCGGTCTGGAGATCGCCGGCGAGTATACCTCCGGCGGCGACAAGATGCACATGTGCTACGCGTTCGAGTTCCTGGCGCCCGAACCGCTGACGCCGGCCTTCGTGGCGGACACGCAGCATGCGCTGGAAAAGGCGGCCCCGGAAGGGTGGGTCTGCTGGGCCTTCTCCAACCACGACGTCGTGCGCCATATCAGCCGCTGGGGCACTGGCGTGAATGATCATGAAGCGCATGCCAAGCTCTTGTCGAGCCTGCTGCTTTCGCTGCGCGGCTCCGTCTGCATCTATCAGGGCGAGGAACTGGCCCTTCCGGAAGCGGAGATCGCCTACGAGGATCTTCGCGATCCCTACGGCATCCAGTTCTGGCCCGATTTCAAGGGGCGCGACGGTTGCCGCACGCCGATGGTCTGGGAGACCAACGACCCGACCGGCGGCTTCAGCGACGGCAAGCCGTGGCTGCCGGTACCGCCCGCGCATCTGGAACGCGCCGTCGACGTGCAGGCGGGCGACGATGCATCCGTGCTTTCGCATTACCGCCGCTTTCTCGCCTTCCGCAAGGAGCACGTGCCGCTCGTCAAGGGCGAGATCGAGTTTCAGATGGCGGAAGGCGTCATCCTCTCCTTCGTGCGCTCGCACGGCAACGAGAAGATTTTCTGTGCCTTCAACATGAGCCCGGTCGCGCGCATGGCGGATATTCCGTCCGGCACGCTCGAGGCGCTGGAAGGGCATGGCTTCGCGAGCGTCATGCATGACGAATACATCGAACTTCCGGCCTGGAGCGGATTCTTCGCCCGCTTCGTGTGACCGGTCAGAACAACAGGGGAGGTAGAGACATGACAGGGCTGGTGCTCAAGGATATCCGCAAATCCTACGGTGCCGTGGATGTGATCCATGGCATCGATCTCGACATCAAGCAGGGCGAGTTCATCGTCTTCGTCGGTCCGTCCGGCTGCGGCAAGTCGACCCTGCTGCGCATGATCGCCGGTCTGGAGGAGATCACCAGCGGGGACATGATGATCGACGGCGAGCGCGTCAACGATGTGCCGCCGTCGAAGCGCGGCATCGCCATGGTGTTCCAGTCCTACGCGCTCTACCCCCATATGACCGTCTACGACAACATGGCCTTCGGCATGCGGATCGCCGGCGAAAGCAAGGAGGAGATCGATCGCCGCGTGCGCGCGGCAGCCGATATCCTTCAGCTCACCACCTATCTCGACCGACTGCCCAAGGCGCTCTCGGGCGGCCAGCGCCAGCGCGTCGCCATCGGCCGCGCCATCTGCCGCAATCCGAAGGTCTTCCTCTTCGACGAGCCGCTGTCGAACCTCGATGCGGCGCTGCGCGTCGCCACCCGCATCGAGATCGCCAAGCTCAACGAGCAGATGGCCGACACGACCATGATCTATGTGACGCACGATCAGGTGGAGGCCATGACGCTCGCCGATCGCATCGTCGTGCTGTCGGCCGGCCGCATCGAGCAGGTCGGGGCCCCGCTCGAATTGTACGAGCGCCCCGCCAATCTCTTCGTCGCCCGGTTCATCGGCTCGCCCGCCATGAACGTCATTCCTGCCAAGATCACTTCTGCCGGCGCGGCGACCGCGCTGGAACTGACTGGCGGGCGCACCGTCACCGTCGACATTGCGACGGCGGCGTCCGAGGTTGGGAAGGCGGCGAGCTTCGGCGTGCGCCCGGAAGACCTGCAGATTTCGACCGGCGACGATTTCCTGTTCGCGGGCACGGTATCCATCGTCGAGGCGCTCGGCGAGGTCACGCTGCTTTACATCGAGGGTCTTGTGCCGGGCGAGCCGATCATCGCCAAGATCCCCGGCATTCTCGACGTAAAGCGCGGCGACACGATCCGCTTCACGGCGGACAGGGCGAAGCTGCATCTCTTCAATGCCGCGGGGCAAAGCTACAGGGCTCTTTGAGGCGCGGCGTCTGCAAAAAAATGCGCCGGATGCCCTTTGGAATGGCAGGATTTTGGCCTGCCGTTCAACGCGATGTTAAGCGTTGTCGCCGTAGCATTTCCCGGTAATGCAGTGCCGGGGCGAGCAGTCTGATGGGATTTTACGGTGACGTATCGCGGGGAAGCTACCTGAACAAGGAAGAGTCCTTCATGTATGATCGGGAAAAGACCTTCCCGATGGAGGACACCTGCAACGAGGCCCGCATCGAGTTCACCGAGACGGGTGGCCTCGTCAATCTCGTCTCTCGCCGCGGTGTCATCGTCAAGCTGTCGCGCAGCGGGGCCGTCATCACCATGACGACGAAGTTCCAGCTTCCGCGCAATTTCTACCTCGACATCGTCAGCGCCCGCATCCCGATGATCGGCTGCCTCACGCAGCGCGTCTATCCGAATGATGTCGTGGAAGCCCGCTTCCTGCGCCTGCTCTCCGACAAGGACCTGCAGCGCATCTTTGTCTACTCCACGCACCGCAACCACCAGAACCGGACGTTGGATATCTACGGCTGATGTGAAAAGAGGGGCGAAACGCTCCTCTTCTTATGTCTGCCAGATATCGAGCTTGGCGCGACCTCCCCCTCCGTCATGCTCGGGCTTGACCCGAGCATCAAGTCCAAGCGCAGACCACTGCCTGTGGCTGTGGATCCTCGGCTCAAGGCCGAGGATGACGTTGAGTTTGTGGCTCAGGCCTGACCGAAGGAGGCGCCACTTAAGCGAACAGCACGCTCGCTCCATGGTCCGCCGGGCCGGCAATCGCGCGGAAGGGGGCGAAGAGTTCGCGACCCATGCCGAATTCGTTGCCGGAAAGATCGGCCGCCGCCTGCGGGCGGGCGGCGAATTCGGCGGCATCCACCAGGACCTCGATCGTGCCGTGGGTCGCATCGAGGCGGATGATGTCGCCGTCGCGGATGCGGCCGATCGGGCCGTTGTCCACGGCCTCGGGCGTCACATGGATGGCGGCCGGCACCTTGCCGGATGCGCCGGACATGCGTCCGTCGGTCAGAAGCGCCACGCGCTGGCCGCGGTCCTGCAGGATGCCGAGCACCGTCGTCAGCTTGTGCAGTTCCGGCATGCCGTTGGCCTTCGGGCCCTGGAAGCGCACGACGGCGATGAAATCGCCCGTGAGTTCGCCGGCCTTGAAGGCTGCGTTCAGCTCAAGCTGGTCATGGAAGACCTTGGCGGGCGCCTCGATGACATGGCGCTCGGGCTTCACGGCGGAGATCTTGATGACGGCATTGCCGATATTGCCGGTGAGCATCTTCAGGCCGCCGGTCGGCTGGAAGGGTGTCTCGATACTGGCAAGCACCTTCGGGTCGTGGCTGACCTTCGGAGAGGGCTCGCGCAGAACGGTGCCGTTGGCGCCGAGCCGGGCATCGACCGTATAGGCGTTGAGCCCCTGGCCGTAGACGGTGCGCACGTCGTCATGCAGCAGGCCGTGCTTCAGGAGTTCCTGGATCAGGAAACCCATGCCGCCTGCGGCGTGGAAATGGTTCACGTCGGCAAGGCCGTTCGGATAGACGCGGGCAAGCAGCGGCACGACATCCGACAGGTCGGAAATATCTTCCCAGGTCAGGAGGACGCCGGCGGCGCGCGCCATGGCGAGGAGGTGCAGCGTATGGTTGGTCGAACCGCCCGTGGCATGCAGCCCGACAACGCCGTTGACGATGGAGCGCTCGTCGATCATCTCGCCCGCCGGCGTGAATTCGTTGCCTTGGGCGGTAATGGCGAGCGCCCGCTTGGCGGCTTCCTTCGTCAGGGCATCGCGCAGCGGCGTGCCCGGATTGATGAAGGAGGCGCCCGGCATGTGGAAGCCCATGATCTCCATCAACATCTGGTTGGAGTTGGCCGTACCGTAGAAGGTGCAGGTGCCAGGGCCGTGATAGGACTTGGATTCGGCCTCCAGCAGCTCCGCACGGCCGGCCTTGCCCTCGGCGAAAAGCTGTCGCACACGCGCCTTCTCGTCGTTCGGAAGGCCGGAGGTCATGGGCCCGGCGGGAATGAAGACAGCGGGCAGGTGGCCGAAGGTCAGCGCGGCGATCGTGAGGCCCGGCACGATCTTGTCGCACACGCCGAGATACACGACCGAATCGAACATGTTGTGCGACAGGCCCACGCCGGCCGCCATGGCGATGAGGTCACGCGAGAACAGCGAGAGCTCCATCCCCGGCTGGCCCTGGGTGACGCCGTCGCACATCGCCGGCACGCCGCCTGCCACCTGGGCAACGCCGCCTGCTTCGCGTGCGGCCTCGCGGATCAGCGCCGGGTAGGTCTCGAACGGCTGGTGCGCCGAGAGCATATCGTTATAGGAGGTGATGATGCCGAGGTTCGGAACGCGGTCGCCGGCGAGCGCGTCCTTCTCGGCGGGGGAACAGACCGCAAAGCCGTGGGCGAGGTTGCCGCAGGAGAGCACGGACCGGTGCACGCCGCTGGCAGCGGCAGCCCGCACGCGGCCGAGATAGGCTTCGCGGTGAGGCTTCGAGCGTTCGACGATGCGGGCGGTGATGGCTTCAATGCGCTTGTCGGCGGACATGGGATTATCCTGACTTCCTCGATTGCATTTTTACACGGCAAGGCGAGCGCGAAAGCTGCACGATCCGCGGGTCGATGGCGCCATGCGCCGGGCATGTTCGGCTTCAGCCGGCTGGGCGCGCTCCAGAGCATTGACAGCCGAAGAAATCTCCGGCGTGGGGCAACGCTCTAGGGCGCCCAGTAGATATCGACCGGCGTTGCCGCACGCCGCAGAACGGCGCGGATCGGCATATCGGTTTCCGGCCCGTCACCTTCCGCCGCGGCGAGAACGTCCTTCTTGCCCTGGCCCTCGATATGCAACACCAGAAGACGGGCATCCTGAAGGCTGGCGAAGGTGAAGGTGAGGCGGGTTTCGCCGGCGCCTTCCGCTTCCATGGTGATGACGCCGCGCTGCGTTTCCGCCGAGATCGCCGTGGCCAGATTGTTGCCGCCGGGAAAGAACGAGGCGGTATGGCCATCCGTTCCCATGCCGAGAATGACGACGTCGAACGGCGCGCCGAGCGCGTCCGCATCCCGCGAGACGATCTTGGCCGCCTCGTCGGCGCTGTCGGCCTCACGGTACAGCGGCAGGAAATTCGCCGCCTGCGCCTTGCCCTGAAGCAGGTTCTCGGCAACGAGCAGATGGTTGGAGCGCGGATTGTCCGCCGGCACGAACCGCTCGTCGACAAGCGTGATCGTCACATTCGCCCAATCGATGTCGCGCGTCGAAAGCGACTTGAAGAAGGCCTTCGGCGTGGAGCCGCCCGATACGGCGATGGTGGCCTTTCCACGGGCGGCCACGGCATCGGCAAGGGCTGCGGACACGCGATCCGCCAGACCTTCGGCCAGCGCCGCACCGTCCTTGAATTCATGCAGTCTCGCGCTCATCGGCCTTCCTTACGTTTCATGCCAGGTGCGGCCGTCGCGCTCGATGAGGGCGATAGCCTGGCTGGGCCCCCAGGTGCCGGCGGTGTAGCCCTGCACCTGCTGGCCGGTCGCTTCCCAGGCCTTGAGGATCGGGTCGACCCAGCGCCATGCGGCCTCGACTTCGTCGCGGCGCATGAAGAGCGTCTGGTTGTTCCTGATGACGTCGAGCAGCAGGCGCTCGTAGGCGTCGGCGTTGCGGGCGTCGAAGGCCTGCGCGAAGCTCATGTCGAGCGAGACGTTGCGCAGGCGCATGCCGCCCGGACCCGGATCCTTGATCATCAGCGACTGCTTGACGCCTTCGTCGGGCTGCAGGCGGATGATGAGCTGGTTCGCCTCGATACGGCCCGCCGAGGGGTCGAAGATCGAATGCGGGATCGGCTTGAAGGTGATGACGATCTCCGACATGCGCGCGGCAAGACGCTTGCCCGTGCGGATGTAGAAGGGCACACCCGCCCAGCGCCAGTTGCCGATCTCGGCCTTGATGGCGACGAAGGTTTCCGTGTTGGAGACGCCGCCGTCCAGCTCTTCCAGATAGCCCTTGACCGGGCCGCCGGCGGACGCGCCGGCGCGATACTGGCCGCGCACCGTGAGGCGCTCGACATTGTACTGGTCGATCGGCTTCAGCGCGCGCAGGACCTTGAGCTTCTCGTCGCGCACGGCTTCCGCGTCCATGGAGGAGGGCACTTCCATGGCGACGAGGCAGAGCAGCTGGAGGATATGGTTCTGCACCATGTCGCGCAGAGCGCCGGCCTTGTCATAATATCCGGCGCGGCTTTCCAGTCCGACGGATTCGGCGACCGTGATCTGGACGTGGTCGATATGCGCGGAATTCCACAGCGGCTCGTAGAGCGCGTTGGCGAAGCGCAGCGCCATCAGGTTCTGCACCGTCTCCTTGCCGAGATAGTGGTCGATGCGGAATATCTGCTCTTCGCGGAACACCTTGCCGATCGTGTTGTTCAGCTCGTCCGCCGACGCGAGGTCGCGGCCGATCGGCTTTTCGACGACGATGCGCGTCTGCTTGGTGATGAGCTTGTGATCGCGGATCTTCTCGGAGATATCGCCGAAGATCGCCGGCGCGACGGCCAGGTAGAACGCGCGCACGCGTTCTTTGCCCTCGTCGAGCAGCTCCTTCAGCTTGTCCCAGCCGGCGTCGGACTTCGCGTCGACCGAGACGTAGAACAGGCGATCGCAGAAGATCTTGACCTGCTCGTCCTCGAATTCACCGGGCTTCAGGTGCTCCTTCAGCGCATCCACCGCGAACTTGCGGTATTCCGCATCCGTGAAGGCCGTTCGCGACGCGCCGATGATGCGCGTGGGATCGGAAAGCTGGCCGGCGAGCTGCCGGTGATAGAGGGCCGGAAGGAGCTTGCGTTCCGCAAGATCGCCGGTTCCGCCGAAGACGACATAGTCAAAGGGCTCAACGGGAATGATCTGGCTGCTCATCGGATATCTCGATCTGTTCTGTTGGCGGGTGTTATAATCTAATCGATTTAAAAACGCCAGCGTGCAACGCAACAAATTCGACGTTTCGACTCGATCAGAGCTTGTCGCGTAGCGCGTACCACGTCATGGCGAGGAACAGAAGCGGCGAGCGGAACCGCGAGCCACCGGGGAAGGCCGGGATTTTCAGGGCCTTCAACTCGTCGAGCTCCGCGCTGCCGCCGGTCACGTCCTCGGCATAGAGCTTGCCACAGTAGTTTGACAGCATGACGCCGTGGCCGGAATAGCCGCCGATCGTTGTAATACCCGGCATGACCTCGCGCACATAGGGTTTGCGCGGCATGGTGATACCGACGGAGCCGCCCCAGGCATGGGTGAGTTCGATGCCCTTGAGTTGCGGATAGACTTCCTCGATCTGCCGGCGGATGGGCGGCGTCATGTCGTCCGGATTGTCGGAGGTGTAGGCCTCGCGTCCGCCAAACAGCAGCCGGCCGTCGCGCGTCTTGCGGAAGTAGCGCACGACGAAGCGCGTGTCGGCGATGGATTCCCCGCCCGGGATGATCGACGGAAATTTTTCGAGCGGCACGGTCGCGCCGATGAAGGAGCGGATCGGCATGACATGCGCCGCCGTCTTCGGCTCAAGATCGCCGATATAGGCATTGCAGGCGATCAGGGCCTTGTCGGCCCGGATCGTGCCGCGCGCCGTCGTGATCACCGCCTTTCCGCCGGACCGCTCGATCTTGAGGGCGGGGGTTCTTTCGTGGAGATTGGCGCCCGCCTCCTGCGCCGCCCGCGCGACGCCGACGATGAGCTTCATCGGATGGATATGGCCGGTGCCGGTATCGCGGATGCCGAAGAAGAAGCGCTTCGAGCCGACGCGTTCCTCGGTTTCCGCCCGGTCCATGAAATGCATGTGCGGATAGCCGAAGCGGGTCGCGGTGATCTCGATATGATCGCGGAAGTCCTTCTCATAGCTTGTCTTGTGGCTGACATTGAGCTGACCGGGCACGTAGTCGATGTCGAGGTTCTGCGCGGCGGCGAAATTGTGGATGTGATGCTTGGCGTTTTCTGCAAGGTCGAACAGCGCCCTGGCGCGCTCATAGCCCAGTTCGGCTTCCAGTTCCTCCGCATCGGTGCGCTGGCCGGTGCCGAGCTGGCCGCCATTGCGGCCGGACGCGCCGTCACCGAAGCGGTGCGCTTCGATGAGCGTGACGCGCACACCCTTGAGGGCGAGGTTGTAGGCGGCCTGGAGGCCGGTGAAGCCGCCGCCGACAATGGCGACATCCGTCTCGACCGAACCGTCGAGCGGCGCATATTCGGGGCGGTCTCCAACGCTTGCTTCATACCAGGAGACGCCGGGGGAAATCGGGCTTTGCCAGGGCATAGCGCACACTCATGGGGCAGGAGGCTGCGGCGGCGCACCGGGGCGCCGGCCGCTTTCGGGGCTCAGTGTCGGGCGGCCCGGACCGCCGGCCGCTCAGACGTTGAGCAGCAGGAACTCGCGTTCCCAGGGGCTGATCACCTGCATGAAGGTCTCGAACTCGCCGCGCTTGACGCCGGCATAGAGACCGATGAACTCCGCGCTCAGCACCTCCGCAAGCGCGGGATCGGATTCGAGCAGCGACACGGCCTCGAGCAGGCCGCGCGGCAGATCGATCGTGCCCTCGTTGGCGGTGTCCTCCGTCGGCGGGCTCGGCTCGATCCCGTTCATGATGCCGAGCAGGCCACAGCCGAGCGAGGCCGCGAGTGCGAGATACGGATTGGCGTCCGATCCCGGCAGGCGGTTTTCGATGCGGCGGGCGGCCGCGTCCGACACCGGCACGCGGAAGGCCGTGGTGCGGTTGTCGTAGCCCCAGGCATTGTTGACCGGCGCCGACATGTCGGGCGTCAGGCGTCGATAGGAGTTCACATAGGGCGCCATCATGACCAGCGTCTTCGGCACATAGGCCTGCATGCCGCCGATGAAGTGGAAGAACTCCTTCGAGGGCGATCCGTCCGGGTTGGAAAAGACGTTCCGGCCCGTGTCGAGCTCCACCACCGACTGGTGGATATGCATGGCCGAGCCGGCCTGCCCTTGCATGGGCTTGGCCATGAAGGTGGCGTAGATGCCGTGCTTCAGCGCCGCCTCGCGGATCGTGCGCTTGAACAGGAACACCTGGTCGGCCAGTTCGATGGGATCGCCGTGGCGCAAATTAATTTCGAGCTGCGCGGGGCCTTCCTCGTGGATCAGCGTATCGATCTCGAGGCCCTGCTTTTCCGAGAAGTGATAGATGTCGTCGATCAGCTCGTCGAATTCGTTGATGCCGGCAATGGAATAGCCCTGCCCGCCGAGGATGGCGCGGCCGGAGCGGCCCTTCGGCGGATGCAGCGGATAATCCGGGTCGTCGTTGACGGCGACGAGATAGAATTCGATCTCGGGCGCGACGACCGGCTTCCAGCCGCGCTCGCGATACATCTGCACGACGTTCTTCAACACGTTGCGCGGCGTATAGGGCACGTTCTCGCCGGTCGAGCCGACGATATCGCAGATCACCTGCGCGGTCGGATCGGTTTCCCACGGCACCACGGAAAGGGTGGAAAGATCGGGCACCAGCTTGAGGTCGCTGTCGCGCGGCTCATAGCGGAAATTGCCGGTCTCCTCCGGGTAATCGCCCGAGATCGTGTGGCGATAGAGCGCCGAGGGCAGCGCCAGCGACGTGTTGGACGTGAACTTCGACGACGGCATCATCTTGCCGCGCGGCACGCCCGCAAGATCCGGCGTGATGCATTCGATGTCTTCAATGCCGCGGGCACGAAGCCAGTCTGCGGCGTCCTTCCAGGTCTTTACTCCGCGTGGCACGCTGATGGCGGGAGGGATTTTGGTGGAGCGTGCTGCTTTCTCTATGGTGGGCGTAACGACTTTCTTCCTGGACGGCATGACACACCGGGGTTGGTTGATGATGCGCCATCATAGACACAGATTGATGCTTGGCTAGCTCCCCCCTGCGCATCAAAACGGGGATTTCCGTTCTCTTTCCCGTTTTCATGCCCGGATTGACATTCCGCTGCGATGGCCGAAAGAGAAGGAAAAAGAGGATTTCAACGTGGCAGAGCGGCGGGACGTCGTCATTATCGGAGCCGGCGCGGCAGGCATGATGTGCGCCATCGAGGCGGGCAGGCGAGGACGTCGTGTGCTCGTTCTCGACCATGCGAAGGCGCCGGGCGAAAAGATCCGCATTTCCGGCGGCGGCCGCTGCAACTTCACCAATATCCATGCCGGCCCGAAGAACTTCCTGTCCGCAAACCCGCATTTCGCAAAGTCGGCGCTTGCCCGCTATACCCCGCGTGACTTCCTCGATCTCGTCGAGCGCCACCGTATCGCCTGGCATGAGAAGACGCTGGGCCAGCTCTTCTGCGACAATTCGGCGAAGGACATCATTGCCATGCTGCTGGCCGAGATGAAGGCCGCGGGCGTGGAACTCAGGCTTTCCACTGCGATCGGCGACGTCGCCCATGACGGGACATCCTTCCGCATCTCGACGGAGCAGGGTGCGATCGAGGCCGCCTCGCTGGTCGTTGCCACCGGCGGGAAGTCCATTCCAAAGATGGGCGCCACGGGATTTGCCTATCGTATCGCAGAGCAGTTCGGGCTGCCCGTTATCGAAACCCGTGCCGGTCTCGTGCCGCTGATGCTCGATCCCGCCACACTTGCCGCGCATGAGGGCCTGCCCGGCATCGCGGTGGACGTGGCGGCACGCCACGGCAAGACGGCGTTCCGCGAGGCAGCGCTCTTCACCCATCGCGGGCTGAGCGGCCCGGCCATCCTGCAAATCTCCTCCTATTGGCGCGAGGGCGAGGAGATCGGCCTGCATATCCGCCCCGATCTCGACTTCGCCGCCATCATCGCCGCCGCCCGCAGGCAGAACGGCCGGCAGGCCGTGCAGACCGTTCTCGCCGAGCATATCCCGAAAAAGCTGGCGCAGTTGGTCGTCACCGATCTGGGCATCGACGGCCCGCTTGCCGAACTCTCCGGAAAGCGGATCGATGCGCTGGTGCAAAAGCTGCGCGACTGGCGGTTCCGGCCGCCGGCGTCGGAAGGCTATCGCACGGCGGAGGTCACGCTCGGCGGCGTCGATACGGTCGCACTCGATTCCCGCAGCATGGCGGCAAAGGCGCTGCCGGGGCTCTACTTCATCGGTGAGGCGGTGGATGTCACCGGCTGGCTGGGCGGCTATAATTTCCAATGGGCCTGGGCCTCTGGCCATGCCGCAGGGCAGGAAGCGTGATTCCCGTGCGGTCTTTTACCGTCCGTTAAGACCTCGGGGCGGATGCTCTCGAAATGTCGGCGTTTCCCGCTCTCGGGATGGGAGACTACATGATGTGGGCCGGCAGACCGGATCATCCGCGTTGCCTGTTGTTTTCACGTAACGGAGTATCGCCGCATGCCTGCCACACGCCGCCCCGCCCGTGCCATCGCCATTGCCGCAACGGAAGAAAGCCGCCGCCGTCTGCTGGCAATCGGTGTCAATTGCGCGCTCGCTGCCATTCTCGTGACGGCACTCGCGCTCATCGCCCTGTGACGTTCGGACCGGGATAAATCGGTTTAAAAAGTCAGGGAATTTTAAAGATTGCCGCCGATGATCTCTGGATAGGGTTCCGGAAGCCGCGTCCCATGATGGATGCCTGCGGCTGGCAATGAATGCTCCCCCGGATACGCGGCATTGCAGCCGCATGAAGTCGGTAATCCGGCGTCCGAATCCTGGGGAGGCTCTGAAAACGAGCAGGGGTGGAGCACGCCGACAACGGATGTTCCGCCATGTTTATTGATCGCATTCTTGCCCGTTTCAAGATCCAGACCAAGGTTCTGGTCTTCATCCTGCCGTTCGTTCTGAGCATTTGCGCCGTCGGCTTCACGGGTCTCTATGCCACCGGCCTGCTTCAGGGCCGCATGGAGATTTCCAACAGCGTCCTCCAGTCGCTCAGCGGCTTCAAGGATGTCTATGCCAGCATGAACCGCTTCCTGCAGGATACCAGCAAGGAGACCCGAGACGAGGTCAACCAGCGCCTGAAGGCGCAGGTCACGCTGCTGCGCCAGACGATGGATGGCCTGACCCCCGACGTCGACGCCTCGAAGCTGCTCGACGCGCAGAAGCAGACCAAGGACATCGAGGCGCGCATGGAGGGCCTGTGGCTGCTCTATACCCGCGAGACCAGGCTGCATGACGCGATGGGCAAGAACCTCAACTACCTTGCTGCCGAACAGATCAAGATCCTTGAAGAGGCCACCAAGCTGCAGCGCTCCGTCCGCCAGGACGAGAACAGCGCAAAGAGCATGCTGCGCGAGGCCGACCGCCTGACCAATGCAGGCCGGTTCTTTGCCGATTTCCTCAGCGACTTCGCCAAGGCGGCGACGCCGGACGAAAAGCTGAAACTCGTCAAGGAGCGCTACCCGCTGATTTCCAAGACCGAACGCTCGATTGCGGCCATCCTGCCGAAGAGCCAGAAGGTCGTCTCCACCACCATCCGCACCACGATCGACGAACTCGGCGGTTACCTGGCCTCCAGCGATACGGCCGATGTCGTCGTTCCCGAGGTAGCGCGCCGCATCAACCGCTTCCGCCAGATCGCCATCCAGTTGCAGGGCGGCGCCGGCGAGAAGATGCGCGAAGCGACGCGCATCTTCGGCGAACTCGACGAGCCGATCATCAAGTCGGAAGCCGTTCTGTCCGCCACGCGCAAGCTGGTCAATTCGATCTATGACGCCGAAATCATCGCGGCCCGTTTCCTCGGCGATACCTCGGAGGAAAATCGCACCAAGCTGCTGGCGTCGCTGTCGATCGTGACGAGCGAAATCGAAACCCTGCGCGGCAGCGCCAACGGCCTCGCCTTCTTCGACGGTGTCGGGCAAGCGGTGACGCCCGTCATCGACAAGATCAACGCCGACAGCGCCACGCTGGTCAAGATCAGCACCCAGCGCACGGCCGACTTCGATGTGGCCGGCCAGTCCATCGACAGCATCTGGAACCTGCTCAGCCAGTTTGCCGAGGAGCAGAAGACGAGCGCCGGCTCGGAGCGTGAGAAGGCCAACCAGGTCTCGGTGCTGGCGACCGTCGTCGGTGCGGCCATCGCCGTGCTTGCCGGCATCGCGCTGGTGCTGACGCTCAAGGGACCGATCGGGCAGATCACCGGCGCGATGCGCCGCCTTGCCGACGGTTTCCTCGATACCGGCATATCCGGCCAGAGCCGTGCCGACGAAATCGGCGACATGGCCCGTGCGCTCGGCGTCTTCAAGGAAAACGCCCTGTCCAAAATCCGCGTGGAGGCCGAAAGCGAACAGCAGCGCGCCGAGGCGGAGGCCGAACGCCGCCGCAACGACGCCGAAAAGCAGGCGATGGACCAGCAGATCGATTTCGCGGTGAACGCGCTTGCCGCAGGCCTCGGCCGCCTGGCGCAGGGCGACCTGTCGCGCCAGATCGAGACGCCGTTCTCCGGTCGCCTGGAGCAGCTGCGGCAGGACTTCAACGTCTCGCTCGTGCGCCTTCAGGACACACTGGGCCAGATCCGCAACAATGCCCTGTCGATCCAGCGCAGCGGCGCCGACATGCTGCAATCGGCAGACGCGCTTTCCAAGCGCACCGAATCGCAGGCTTCCTCGCTGGAAGAGACCGCGGCTGCCGTCGAGCAGATCACCGCGACCGTGCGCTCCTCCGCCGAGCGGGCGCATGAAGCCAACCTCGTCGTGGGCGCCACCAAGCGCAGCGCCGACAATTCCGCCGGCGTCGTCAGCAACGCAATCGATGCGATGGGACGCATCGAAGGGGCTTCCCGCCAGATCGAGCAGATCATCGAGGTCATCGACGACATCGCGTTCCAGACCAACCTTCTGGCCCTCAATGCCGGTATCGAGGCCGCGCGTGCTGGCGAGGCGGGCAAGGGTTTTGCCGTTGTCGCGCAAGAGGTGCGAGAGCTGGCGCAGCGCTCGGCGAGTGCCGCCCGCGAGATCAAGGTGCTCATCGAGAAATCGACGAGCGAGGTGAATGCCGGCTCGCATCTCGTGCAGGAAACCGGCGCCGTGCTCGCCGCAATCAGCCAGCAGATCGTCACCGTCAGCCACCATGTGGACATGATGGCGACGGCAAGCCGCGACCAGGCTGCAGCACTCCAGGAGGTCAACGGCTCCGTCAACCAGATGGACCAGATGACCCAGCAGAACGCCTCGATGGTCGACGTCACGACGGCGGCGAGCCGCAAGCTTGCGGGCGAAGCCGACACGCTGATGATGCTGGTCGAGCAGTTCCGCCTCGAAGCGGAAGAACACGATCACGGCGCCTACCGCGCCGCCTGATTGAGCCGCCTTTGTTAACCCAAAAAGGCCTGGGTTTCCGGGCCTTTTTTATGCCTGGACGTCCCGATTTACCGGATGTGGTGGCGGATTTTCAGCTTTTCTTATATCTTGATTTTTATCATTTCGGGACAACAGGAGCCCGACAATGAGCAAGGTATTCCGATCTTCGATCGCCTATCAGTATGCGGCGATGACCTTCGCCTTCATCTTTCTCAGCGCCGCCGTCATCGTCGGCGTCATGCATTACAATCTGAAAAGCTATGTGCTGCAGGATGCGGCCAATGACGCCCATGACGCCACGCGCAACATGGCGGTTCTCTACGATGCCGTGATAGACGGGGCGTCTATCGATCTGAAGGACGGCGCGCTTGCAGGCGTGCGCAGCGATGCGATGCCGGAGCTTGCGAACCACGATCTTGTCGATCGCACCGCCACATCCATTGCCGGCGTCGCGACGATTTTTGAAAAACAGGGACCGGACTACGTCCGCATCTCGACGAATGTGAAGAAGGAAGACGGCAGCCGCGCGACCGGCACGAAACTCGCCTCGGATCATCCGGCGCAGGCGGTGCTTGCCAAGGGCGCGCCCTATTTCGGGCCCGCGCAGCTGTTCGGCCGTGATTTCATGACGGGCTACTTCCCCGTCAAGAATGCCGCTGGCGCCAATGTCGGATTGCTTTTCATCGGTATTCCGATGGAGGTCTATTTCCAGAAGATCCACGACCTCCAGCTTCGCGCGATCATCGCGGGTGGCGTTTCCATGCTGCTCTTCGGCTGTCTCGCCTATGTCGCCGTGCGCCGTGCGACCCGTCCGCTGCGCGCGCTTATCGGTGCGGTGGGCGCGATTGCGCAAGGGCGCCTCGACACGGATATTCCCAGCCGGGACAAGGCCAACGAGTTCGGCCAGATCGCGCGCGCGCTGGAGGTTTTCCGCGAAAACGCGCAGCGCCGGATCGACATGGAGGCGGTCGCCCAGCGTCAGAACGAAGAGGCGGCGGCCGAGCGCGAAAAGGTGGACACGGAAAAGCGCGAAACGGACCGGCAGATCGATTTCGCCGTCAACCAGCTCGCCGCGGGCCTCGGCCGGCTTGCGCAGGGCGATCTTTCCGAGACGATCGACGTGCCGTTCTCCGGCCGGCTTGAACAGCTTCGGCAGGATTTCAACGATTCGCTGTCGCGCCTGCAAGGCACCCTCGGCAGCATCCGCGCCAATGCGATTGCGATCCAGTCCAGCGGTGCCGACATGCGCCGGTCCGCCGACGATCTGTCGCGTCGCACGGAATCGCAGGCCGCCTCGCTCGAGCAGACGGCGGCGGCGGTGGACGAGATCACCGTTACCGTTCGTTCCTCCGCCGAACGCGCGCAGGAGGCCAACAGCCGGGTGGCGGAGACGAAAGCGAGCGCCGACAGTTCCAGCGCCGTGGTGACCAGTGCGATCGAGGCGATGGGGCGGATCGAAGACGCCTCGCGAAAGATCGAGCAGATCATCGAGGTGATCGACGACATCGCCTTCCAGACGAACCTGCTTGCCCTCAATGCCGGCATCGAGGCGGCGCGGGCCGGTGAAGCCGGCAAGGGCTTTGCGGTCGTCGCACAGGAAGTGCGCGAACTGGCGCAGCGCTCGGCAGAGGCCGCCAAGGAAATCAAGGGATTGATCGACAAGTCGACGCAGGAGGTCAGCACGGGCGCGAGCCTGGTGCAGGAAACCGGCGCGGTGCTCGCAGCGATCAGCCGCCAGATTGTCGGCATCAGCGACCATGTCGCCCTGATCGCGACCGCCAGCCGGGATCAGTCCGCAGCGTTGCAGGAGGTCAACGGTTCCGTCAACCAGATGGACCAGATGACCCAGCAGAACGCATCCATGGTGGAATCGACGACGAGCGCGAGCCGCCAGCTCGCAGGCCAGGCGGACGAGCTGATGGCACTTATCGGCCAGTTTCGTTTCGAAGCGGGAGAGCGCAATTCAAGCGGACGGACCGCCCGCGCGGCCTGACGGTTTTGCGCGACGTTGAAGGCGCAGCGTCTTGAGCCTTCTTCACCGGATACTGCCCTGAAACGAAAAACCCCCGGCGCAGGGACGCCGGGGGTTTTTCTTGACTGGATATAGGCCTGTCAGCCGCGACCCTGCGTTACGATAACCGGGATCAGCAGGTCGCCCCAGTTGCCCTCGCCGCCATGGTGACGGGCGGAGCGGACGAGCTCGACCGACACGCCGACGTCGACCGCCTTCATGACGGACTGGTTGAGGCGGTGCAGGTCGTTGGCGACCATGCGGATCATGGCCTGCTGGTCGGATGTCATGGCGGACGCCTGTTCTTCAGCACGTTCCTTGACGCGGGTCTGGACTGTCATGGCATTTCTCCTCTTGTAATCAGGGGTTCTTGAAAGGGTGGTTCGGGTTTACTCGGCGGCCGGGCGGAACTGTTCGTGCTCGGTCGATTCATGCATGGCGGTGGTGGACGACTGCCCGCCGGTGATGGCCATGGAGACGGCATCGAAATAGCCGGTGCCGACTTCGCGCTGGTGCTTGGTCGCGGTGTAGCCGTTGATCTCGGCGGCGAATTCCGCTTCCTGCAGCTCCGAATAGGCGGCCATCTGGCGCTCCTTGTAGCCGCGGGCCAGTTCGAACATGCCGAAGTTCAACTGGTGGAAGCCGGCAAGCGTGATGAACTGGAACTTGTAGCCCATCGCGCCCAGCTCGCGCTGGAACTTGGCTATCGTCGCGTCATCCAGGTTCTTCTTCCAGTTGAACGAGGGCGAGCAATTGTAGGCGAGCGGCTTGCCAGGATGGGCCTTGTGCACGGCCTCGGCGAACCTGCGGGCCTGTTCGAGATCGGGCTTGCCGGTTTCCATCCAGATCAAGTCGCAGTGCGGTGCATAGGAAATGGCGCGCGCGATGCAGGGCTCGATGCCGTTCCTGACCTGGTAGAAGCCCTCGACCGTGCGGCCCTTGTCCGTGTCGACGAAGGGCTGGTCGCGCTCGTCGATGTCGGAGGTAAGAAGCTTGGCGGCTTCGGCATCGGTGCGGGCGACGATCAGCGTCGGCACGCCCATGACATCGGCCGCGAGCCGCGCGGCATCGAGGTTGCGGATATGGGCGGCGGTCGGGATCAGGACCTTGCCGCCGAGATGGCCGCACTTCTTTTCCGAAGCCAGCTGGTCCTCGAAGTGGACGCCGGCCGCACCCGCCTCGATGAACGCCTTCATGATCTCGAAGGCGTTGAGCGGACCGCCGAAACCGGCTTCCGCATCGGCGACGATCGGGGCGAACCAGGTGTCGACCGAAAGGCCGTTGCCTTCCGCCGTCTCGATCTGGTCGGCGCGCTGGAGCGTGCGGTTGATGCGCTTGGCCAGTTCCGGCGCGGCATTGGCCGGATAGAGCGACTGGTCGGGATACATGGCGGATGCGGTATTGGCATCGGCGGCGACCTGCCAGCCGGAGAGATAGATCGCCTTCAGCCCGGCGCGGACCATCTGCATGGCCTGGTTGCCCGAGAGCGCGCCGAGTGCGTTGACGAAATCCTCCTCGTGGATGAGCTTCCACAGGCGATTGGCGCCGTTTTCCGCCAGCGTATGGCGGATCTGGACGGAGCCGCGCAGCTTCTCGACCGTCTCGGCCGTATAGGGGCGCTCGATGCCATCGAACCGGCCCTTGGGCGCGCTCGGAACAAGATTGTAAAAATCAGTCATTCTATCCTCCAATGCGATGTTTTCAGGATCGGGCGGCAGCTCCTTGTTGCCCGATTTCATGTGACAGTATTTACATCGCAGCGCACAATCCGGCGAGAAAAATCCGGTAAATCAGGCTGTAAATCGAGTAATGATGTGTTGTCTTTGACAGATGGACGATGTAAAAAAGTAAAAATTGTAAAGTCTGATGCGCAGGCGGGCGTGTAAAGGATTTGACATATGGCGGAGAACAAGATCTTTGCAGGCCCGAAGGTCCGGCGCATCCGCAACACGCTCGGCCTTACCCAGACGGCCATGGCCGAGGGGCTGTCGATCTCGCCGTCCTATCTCAATCTCATCGAGCGCAATCAGCGACCGCTCACGGTGCAGCTTCTTCTGCGGCTTGCCTCCGTCTACAAGGTGGATCTCGATGATCTCCAGGGCGAAAGCGCCGGCAATGCGCGCCAGTTGCGGGAGGTCTTCGCCGATCCGCTGCTGGCCGGAGAACTGCCCGGAGACCAAGAGCTTCTGGAAATCGCCGACGCGGCGCCGAATGTGGCGAGCGGTATCCTCAAGCTCTACCGGGCCTATCGCGAGCAGGCTGCGCGCCTGACGGACCTTGCCGATATGCTGGCCCGCGAGGGGCGCGCCACCATGCTGGCCGGCACCCTGTTGCCGATGGACGAGGTGCGCGACAAGCTGGAAAACCGTCCCAACTATTTCGGCGCCATCGACGAGGCCGCCGAACGGTTCCACGCCGCGCTCGCACCCGGCGACGAGCTGGCCGCGGCGCTGAAGGGCTGGCTGCGCAAGCAGCACGGCGTCGTCGTGCGCCTTCTGCCTGTCCATGCCATGCCGACCCTGCGCCGCCGCTTCGATCGGCACTCCATGCGCCTCTTCCTGTCGGAGCGCCTTTCGCCCTTCGACCAGCTGCGCGAGATCGCCATGGAAACCGTGCAGCTGGCGCTTCAGGACGAGATCTTCGCCGAACTCGATCTGCTTGCCTTCTCCACCGCGGAGGCAAAGCGCATCGCCCGTTTCGAGTTGGCGCGCTACGCGGCCCATGCCCTGATGATGCCCTATGAGGCCTTTCACGCCGCCGCACAGCGCGTGCGCTACGATATCGACATGCTGCGCTCGCGCTTCGGCGTTTCCTACGAGCAGGCGGCAAACCGCCTGACCATGCTCCAGCGGCCGGGCAGGGCCGGCGTACCGTTCTTCATGCTGGAGATCGACAATGCCGGCCACCGTTTCCGCCGGGCCGGCGCCCAGGGGTTTCCCCAGGCGCGGTTTGGCGGCGACTGTCCCAAGCTCGGCGTGCACGCGGCCTTCGCCCAGCCGGGGCAGATCCTCGTCGATCGCGTGGAAATGCCTGACGGTGCCGCATTTCTCGCCGTCTCCCGCACGCTGGAAGGGCCGCAGGGCGCCTTCGCCGAGCGTGTGCGCCGCACCGCACTGCTCATCGGCTGCGACGCGGCGCACGCGGACGAGACGGTTTACGCGGAAGCGGTGCGTCGGGACGCTGCCGTGCCCGTCGGCACCGCGTGCCGGCTGTGCGAGCGGCAGGGCTGTCTTGCACGCGCCGAGCCGCCGGTCACGCGTCCGCTGGGGCTCGACGAAATGGTGGCGGGCCTCAGCCTTTTCGACTTCCAGTAAGTTTTGACTTGATTTCCGTCGGAGATGCGGATGAGATATGATAGGAATGGGAACAATGTGATATAAAATTCGTCGGGCCTTTACGTAGAATGCGGCTTGTCGCCTCTTGAAAAAACTCCATAATCGGCGACAGACGTTCGTGCGAACGCATCGGTCAGTTAAAAAACTGGGAGAAAAATCAATGGTAAGACGTACTCTTTTTGCGACGGCCGCTCTCGCGGCGCTCATGGCGGCCGGCAGCGCTTTCGCGCAAGAGAAGGTTGTCAACGTCTACAACTGGTCCGATTACATCGATAGCTCGATCATCGACGAGTTCACCAAGGAAACCGGCATCAAGGTCGTCTACGACGTCTACGACTCCAACGAGATCCTTGAGACGAAGCTGCTTGCCGGTGGCACCGGCTATGACGTCGTCGTGCCCACCAACACCTTCCTGCAGCGCCAGATCGCCGCGGGCGTCTACCAGAAACTCGACAAGTCCAAGCTGCCGAACCTCAAGAACATGTGGGACATGATCTCCGAGCGCATGCAGCCGTTCGACCCGGGCAACGAATACTCGATCAACTACATGTGGGGCACGATCGGCATCGGCTACAACAAGGCCAAGATCAAGGAAGCGCTCGGGGTCGACGAAATCGACAGCTGGAGCGCCATCTTCGATCCGGCCAATGCCGAGAAGCTGAAGGACTGCGGCATCAACATGCTGGATTCCCCGACAGACATGATCCCGGTCACGCTTGCCTCTCTTGGCCTCAACCCCGACAGTCATGATCCGGCAGACATCGCCAAGGCCGAGGAAGCGCTGCTGAAGGTTCGTCCCTTCGTGCGCAAGTTCCACTCGTCGGAGTTCATCAACGGCCTTGCCAATGGCGATATCTGCATCGCGATCGGCTGGTCGGGCGATATCTTCCAGGGTCGTGACCGCGCCGAAGAGGCCAAGAACGGCGTCGAGATCGGCTATGCCATTCCGAAGGAAGGCACGCAGATGTGGTTCGACCAGATGGCGATCCCGGCCGATGCGCCGCATGTCGAGGAAGCCCACGCCTTCCTGGACTACATCATGCGTCCGGACGTGATCGCCAAGGCGTCGACCTACATCCACTACGCCAACGGCAACAAGGCCTCGCAGGAGCTTCTGCCGGAAGACATCATCAAGGACCCGACGATCTACCCGGATGACGCGACGCTGAAGAAGCTCTTCACCAACACGGCGCTCGATTCCAAAACGCAGCGTCTGTTCACGCGGACGTGGACAAAAGTCGTGACCGGCCAGTAATCGGTCCAGTGCAAATTGCCCGGAAGAACCTTCCGGGCAATTTCATTTGTGCTGCCAATAAAAAGAGATGGGGACAGGCATGAAATCTCTCGGCAATATCCGTCGTTCCTTTGCGCCCTGGGCCGACCCGGCCGCAAAGCCGTTCATCACCTTCCGCAATGTCACGAAGAAGTTCGGTGATTTCACGGCTGTCGACAATCTCACGCTCGACATCTACCACCGCGAGTTCTTCGCCCTGCTGGGCGCTTCGGGCTGCGGAAAGTCCACGCTTCTGCGCATGCTTGCGGGTTTCGAACGGCCGACATCCGGCGAGATCATCCTCGATGGCCAGGATATTGCGAGCATTCCGCCCTACAAGCGGCCGGTCAACATGATGTTCCAGTCCTACGCGCTCTTTCCGCACATGACCGTCGAGAGCAATATCGGCTTTGGCCTGCGCCAGGACGGCATGCCCAAGAACGAGATCGCCGAGCGCGTCGCCCAGATGCTCAAGCTGGTGAAGCTGGAGCAGTTCGCCAAGCGCAAGCCGCATCAGCTCTCCGGCGGTCAGCGCCAGCGCGTGGCACTCGCCCGTTCGCTGGCCAAGCGCCCGAAGGTACTGCTGCTCGACGAACCGCTCGGCGCGCTCGACAAGAAGCTGCGCGAGGAAACCCAGTTCGAACTGATGGACCTCCAGCAGGATCTCGGCCTCACCTTCGTCGTCGTCACGCACGACCAGGAGGAGGCGATGACCATGGCCGACCGCATCGCCGTCATGAGCCACGGCAAGGTCATCCAGGTCGCGACCCCCGCGGAAATCTACGAAGCGCCGAATTCGCGCTTCGTCGCGGATTTCATCGGCGACGTGAACATTCTCGACGGCAAGGTCTCCGCAAGCGGCAACGGCAAGATCGAACTGGTGACCAACGACGGCTTCACCGTGCGCACCGCCTCGGCGGGCGCACCTGCGAGCGGCAGCGCCGCCGGCTTCGCCATACGGCCTGAGAAGCTCAAGGTCTCGCGCAACGCCCCCACCGACGCCACCGTCAACGCGGCCGAGGGCGAGGTCTGGGATATTGGCTATCTCGGCGACATGACGGTCTTCTACGTCAAGCTCGGCAGCGGCAAGGTGGTCAAGGCCTCTATGCTGAATGCCCAGCGCGAGGTGGAGAACCCCATCGCCTATGATGAAAAGGTCTGGGTTTCCTTCGGCGAGACAGCCGGCGTCGTGTTGAAGGATTGAGCGCATGAGCAAGCTCGGCTCCGCCATCTTCAGCCGCCTTGTCATCATCATCCCCTATGCCTGGCTGCTGTTCTTCTTCCTTGTACCCTTCATCATCGTCTTCCGCATTTCGCTGTCCACCACCGCCATCGCGCAACCGCCCTATGTGCCGGTTTTTGCCCTGGCGGACGGCCTTTCCGGTATCTGGGCGAAGATCGGGGAGTTCAGCTTCGACAATTTCGTCTGGCTGACCGAAGATGCGCTCTATCTCAATGCCTATCTGTCGAGCGTGTGGATCGCCGGCGTTTCGACGCTTGCCACCCTGCTGATCGGTTATCCCATCGCCTATGGCATGGCGCAGGCGCCCCGTTCGCTGCGTCCGACGCTTCTGATGCTCGTCATCCTGCCGTTCTGGACGAGCTTCCTCATCCGCGTCTATGCGTGGATCGCGATCCTGAAGCCGGAAGGGCTGCTCAACCAGTTTCTGATCGGCACGGGGATCATCGATTCCCCGCTGATCATCCTGGGCACGAACTGGGCGATCTATATCGGCATCGTCTATTCCTACCTGCCCTTCATGGTGCTGCCGCTCTATTCCGCGCTGGAGAAGATGGACAACACGCTGATCGAGGCGGCACAGGATCTCGGCTGCCCGCAGATCACCGCCTTCTGGAAGATCACCTTCCCGCTGTCGCTGCCCGGCGTGGTGGCAGGCTGCATGCTCGTCTTCATCCCGGCCGTCGGCGAATTCGTCATTCCCGACCTGCTCGGCGGATCGCAGACGCTCATGATCGGCAAGACATTGTGGAACGAGTTCAATGCGAACCGCGACTGGCCTGTATCCGCTGCCGTGGCGACGATCCTGCTGCTCATTCTCGTCGTGCCCATCGTATTCTTCCAGAACGCACAGGCCAAGGCCGAAGAGCAGGGGAGATAAGCCATGAACACCTGGTCCCGTTTCAACATCGTCTCGGTCGTTCTCGGCTTCGCGTTCCTCTACCTGCCGATCGTGCTGCTGGTCGTCTTCTCCTTCAACGAGTCCAAGCTCGTGACGGTCTGGGCCGGCTTCTCGACGAAATGGTATGTCTCGCTGTTCAACAACCGCGGCCTGATGGATGCGGCTTGGGTGACGATCCGCGTCGCGCTCCTGTCTGCCACCATCGCAACCGTGCTCGGCACCATGGCGGCGCTGGCCCTGACGCGCTACACGCGTTTCCGCGGCCGGCTGCTCTTCTCGGGCATGGTCTATGCGCCGCTCGTCATGCCCGAAGTCATCACCGGCCTGTCGCTGCTGCTGCTCTTCGTCGCCATCGGCCTCGACCGCGGCTTCGTGACGGTGACGCTCGCGCATATCACCTTCAGCATGTGCTTCGTGACTGTTGTCGTGCAGTCGCGTCTCCTCTCCTTCGATCGCTCGATCGAGGAGGCGGCGATGGATCTCGGCGCCACGCCGGTCCGCACTTTCCTGGAGGTGACGCTGCCGGTCATTGCGCCCGCCGTGCTGTCCGGCTGGATGCTGGCCCTCACGCTCTCGCTGGACGACCTCGTTATCGCCAGCTTTACGTCCGGCCCGGGCGCCACGACGCTGCCGATGAAGATCTACAGCCAGGTCCGCCTCGGCGTCACGCCCGAGATCAACGCGGCCTGCACCATCCTGATCGGCCTTGTCGCGATCGGCGTCATCATAGCGTCGATCATGACGAAACGGCGCGAAGTGCAGCGCCAGCGCGACGAGCAGGCGGCCATCGCCGGCCGATGAGATGGCGAAGAGGCGTTACTGGCGGGGTTGCCGTCCCGTCAGGACCGAGGCCGGCGAGATGACCGGATCGGGCCAGGAGCCGCCGACGAAGAAGCTGAGGCCCGGTTTGCCGTTTGTCGCATCTGCTGCCGCCCGATCCTTCAGCAGCCCGGCCAATGCCAGGCTGCCGGTCCGGTAGGGCACCATTCCCGACAATGTCAGCAGCGCATCGTTGCTTTCGATCTCGGCCTTTGTCAGCTCGGCGAGCCCCCGGTCGAGACGCGCTTCGACATCGGCCCGGTTGAAATCGAACGACCCGTCTCCCGCCGCGGACATGCTGAAGAAGTTGCCCTGTGCCGCGAGTTTCTCGAAGGCCTGTCGGTTGAAATGCGTGAGCGTGCCGGACCCCAGCCGCAAGCGGAACTTTCCGGACATGTCGGAGGGCGTGGTTGCCCACAGCGGCAGCTTCGTCGAGAGTTCGAAATCCGCCGATCCGATGCCTGACGGCAGCGGCCCCGGCAGCGCGAGCGTGCTGGCGATGCTGCCGATGTCGACATTGCTGAGCGAGAATTGCAGCTTGCCGCCGCCGCGGAAACCTTCCTCGGCCAGCGCGATACGCCCCGTCAGGCGCCCGTCCAGCAGGGTGCTGTCGCCGATATCGAAGGACGCGCGTCCGTTCTCGATGCGCATGCCGGCGGCAAGGTCCTTCAGCGCAAAGGGCGAGAACGTTGCCGTTCCTGCCGAAAGACGCAGGTCCATGCCGAACTGATGGATGAACGTGGTATCGATCGTCGGAGCGTTCTGGTCGGCGCCGGGAAGCGGCGAAAAGGCCGAGAGGAAGGCGCGCAGGTCGATACGGTCGAAGGCGAGCGTGCCCCCGATCCGCGGCACGCTCTCTGGTGGCATGTTGAGGTCGAGCACGCCGGTCGCCTTGGAGCCGTCGAGCGCCAGCTTGACGTTTTCCAGTCTGGCGGCGTAGCCGGATGTCGCGATGTTCGCTTCGACAGTCATCTGCCCGATGGTGCTGACAGCGGGAATGTCCCGGCCCTGCCAGGCGAGCAGACGGCTGAGCGAGGGCGTCGAAAGCTGCACGGTGCCATTGACGAAGCCGCTGCCGGAAAGATTGGCCGCGCCTTCGAAGCTGACGGCACCCGGGTCGGCCGAGAGGCTGGTGCGAACGGTGGCATCGCGGCCGGCAAGCAGGGCGAGCGGCTGGTCGGCATCGAAGGCCAGGCGCGTCATCTCGCCGTTGCTCACACCCGAAAGCGCCATGGTCAGGCGTTGCCGCAGGGTCGGCCAGGTGACGGTGCCGTCGATGTCGGAGATCCGGTAGGGACGGCTCTCGCCCGAAACGATCTCCAGCACGCCGTCCACCAGCGTGATCGTGCCGATGCGTTCATCGGACGGTTCGGATGTGGGCTTGCCCCCGGCGGCCTTCGTCGCATCGATGGCCTGGACGAGCCAGCCGCTGTGCCGCCAGTTGAACGTTCCGTCCGCCTCCCGGCGCAGGCGTACGATGGGCCGCACAAGCTCGAAATCGCTGAAGGACGGGTGTCCGCGCACCGCGCCGAAAAGGTCGAACGTCGCCGAGACGGTTTCGGCGGAAATGAGCTCTCCGCTGCCATCGGGCACGACGCGCACGTCGCGCAGCGTCACGCGGGGATAGGGCCAGAAGCTGAAATGCGTTTCCTTGCCGACATGGACCTGCGCGCCCGTCCAGTTCTCGAGCGCCTGTTCCAGGCCCCGCTCCACCGTCTCCGGCTGGACGAGAAAGGAAAAGCCGATGCGCAGTCCCGCGACCACGACAAGCGCGACCAGAATGGCCCTTACCCAGAATTTCGATCGGACCAAACGGGGAAGGGTCATGGGGCGCGGCTCCTCTGCCCGCGGCATTCTCATCTCAGGCGAAATCGGGATAGGCCGTCGCGCGCAAGAAATCAAATCCCGCCATGGCGGAATTGCGTTCGGAGACGGCGCGATCCGGCGTTCGCCGCTTTATATTGCGGCGCACCATGATATACCAAAGCCGTGGAGTGGAGGACAAGCATGACGTCGGAACTGCCCCTGTGGGAACCCTCGCAAGACATTCTTACCAAGAGCCCGATGGCGCTCTTCATGAAGGCCGCCGGCGCTGCGGCCGCACGTGATTTCGAGACCTATGACGATCTGCACGCATGGTCCGTTGCGGACCGCGGCGCGTTCTGGACCGCGATATGGGACAGGTGCGATGTCATCGGTGACAAAGGGCAGGTGGCGCTCGAAAATGGCGACGATATGCTCGCCGCCCGCTTCTTCCCCCAGGGCCGGCTGAATTTCGCCGAGAACCTGCTGAGGAAGGCCGGCGCAGGCGACGCGATCATCTTCCGCGGTGAGGACAAGGTTTCCTATCGCTGGTCGTGGGACGATCTGCGCGCCCGCGTCTCCAGGCTCCAGCAGGCCTTTGCCGCCATGGGCATCGGCGAAGGCGATCGCGTGGCGGCCATGATGCCCAACATGCCGGAAACCATCGCGGCGATGCTGGCGGCGGCATCGCTCGGGGCGATCTGGTCGTCCTGTTCACCCGATTTCGGCGAGCAGGGCGTGCTGGACCGCTTCGGCCAGATCGAGCCGAAGCTGTTCATCGCCTGCGATGCCTATTGGTATGCCGGCAAACTGCAGGATGTTTCCGCGAAGGTGAAGGCGGTTGCGGCCAGGCTTGGCGCACCGGTGCTCGTCGTGCACTACGCCGGCGATGCCGAGGCGCTTGCCGCCGCCCTGCCGGATGGCCGCACTCTCGATGCGCTGATGGCGCCCTTCGAGGCCAGGCCGCTCGAATTCGCCCGGCTCCCCTTCCGCCACCCGCTCTATATCTTGTTTTCCTCCGGCACGACGGGTGTTCCCAAATGCATCGTGCATTCGGCGGGCGGCACCCTGCTCCAGCACCTCAAGGAGCACCACCTGCATTGCGGCCTCGTGGAGAACGATCGGCTGTTCTATTTCACGACCTGCGGCTGGATGATGTGGAACTGGCTGGTGTCCGGCCTTGCCCTGGGCGCCACGCTCTGCCTTTTCGACGGCTCTCCCTTCCATCCTGACGGCAACGTGCTTTTCGACTATGCGCAGGACGAGCGCTTCGCGGTCTTCGGCACATCGGCGAAATATATCGATGCGGTGCGTAAGGGCGGCTTCACGCCGCGCACGACGCATGACCTTTCGAGCCTGCGGCTTCTCACCTCGACCGGCTCGCCGCTCTCGCCGGAAGGGTTCTCGTTCGTTTATGAGGGCATCAAGCCGGATGTGCAGCTCGCCTCCATTTCCGGCGGCACGGATATCGTCTCCTGCTTCGTGCTGGGCATACCGCTGAAGCCGGTCTGGCGCGGCGAGATCCAGGGCCCCGGCCTCGGCCTTGCGATGGACGTCTGGAACGAGGACGGCCAGCCGGTGCGGGGCGAAAAGGGCGAGCTTGTCTGCACCCGGGCCTTCCCGTCCATGCCCGTCATGTTCTGGAACGACCCCGATGGGGCGAAATACAAGGCGGCCTATTTCGAACGCTTCGATAACATCTGGTGCCACGGCGATTTCGCCGAATGGACCAGCCATGGCGGCATCGTCATCCATGGCCGTTCCGACGCCACGCTCAATCCGGGCGGCGTGCGCATCGGCACGGCGGAAATCTACAATCAGGTCGAACAACTCGAGGAGATCGTCGAGGCGATTTGCATCGGGCAGGACTGGGATGACGACGTGCGCGTCGTGCTCTTCGTGCGCCTCGTGCCGGGAAGGGTGCTGGACGAGGCACTGGAAAAGACCATCCGCACGAAAATCCGCACAGGCGCATCGCCGCGCCACGTGCCGGCGAAGATCATCCAGGTCGCCGACATTCCGCGCACCAAATCCGGCAAGATCGTCGAGCTTGCGGTGCGCGAGGTCGTGCATGGCAGGCCCGTCAAGAATAAGGAGGCGCTGGCCAATCCCGAAGCGCTCGACCTGTTTGCCGATCTCGAGGCGCTCAAATCGTAAGCGTCGCCCGCGTTAACGATTTGACGCTTGTCAAATTAACCAAGATTGCGAAGTTGTGAACGAAAGCTTTGTGCCGGAACCGGCCAGGTAAGGATTTGTTAAGGCGCGCTGGCACAAGGTCGTACCAACTTGAGCGCGCCCGATGACGGGCGTATCGGTTGATCCGACCCCGATGGCATGATGCCGTTCACCCTGGCTTTCGTTGGACAGCATGCAAACTATCGGGGCGGCCTTTGGGTCGCCCTTTTTTTATCCGTTCGCCTTGTCGAGCGAGCGCGACACCAGAAAGACCGGGATGAGCCCGACCGCGACGATGATCATGGCCGGCACGCCCGCATCTTCCACCTTCGCCCGTGAAGCGTCCTCGTAGACCAGGGTCGCGAGCGTGTTGAAGTTGAACGGCCGCAGCATGATCGTGGCCGAAAGCTCCTTCATGGATTCGATGAAGACGAGCAGCGCCGCCGTCAGCGTCGCCGGCCGCATCATCGGCAAGAGCACGCTCCAGAGCGTCTGGCTGCTGGTGCGCCCCAGCGTGCGCGCCGCCATGTCGAGATGCGGCGAGAGCTTGTGGAACCCCGCATCGATCGTGCCCTCGGCCATGGTGAGGAAGCGCACGGTGCAGGCGTAGATGATCGCAAAGCCGGTGCCCGACAGCAGGAGGCCGGTGGAGATGCCGAAATTCGCGCGCAGGAAGGCATCCAGCGCATTGTCGAAATTGGCAAGCGGAATGAGCACGCCGATGGCCAGCACCGTTCCCGGCACGCCATAGCCGAAGGAGGCGAAGCGGCCGGCAGCGGCGTTCAGCCGCGAGCGCGTGGTGCGCGCCGCATAGGCCAGCAGGAAGGCGAGAAGCACGGCGATGATGGCGGTCGAACCGGAAACCAGCACACTGTGCCAGAGCGCCGAAAGAAGCCGCGAAGAGGCGAACTGCTCAAGGCGGCGCAGCGCATAACCGCCGAGCACGAAAACGGGAATGGCAAAGCCGATGACGGGCGGCAGCAGGCAGGCGAGGCTCGCCGCCCAGCGCTTCCAGCCCGCAAGCTTGAGCCGGACGGAATCATGCACCGCCGCCGTCGTCTTCTGGCTGGCGAAGCGTTGCCGCCGGCGCGCGGCGCGCTCCACCATCATCAGGCAGATGACGAAGACGAGCATGATGCAGGCGATCTGCGCGGCGCCCGCAAGGCTGCCTCGGTTGAGCCAGGTGTCGAAGATCGAGAAGGTCAGGGTCTGGACACCCAGATATTCGACCGCGCCGATGTCGTTCAGCGTTTCCATGGCCACCAGCGTCAGCCCGACCATGATCGCCGGCCGCGCCATGGGGATCTGGATGCGTGCGAACACTTTCAGCGGCCCCGCGCCCAGCGTGCGCGCCACATCCGCCGCCGCCCGGCCCTGCATCAAAAACATCGAGCGGGCGGAGAGATAGACGTAAGGGTAGAGCACGCTCGACAGCACCAGCATCGCGCCGCCGGTGGTGCGCACTTCCGGGAACCAGTAGTCGCGGCTGGTCTGGAAGCCGAACAGCGCGCGATAGGCGCTCTGGATCGGCCCGGTGAAGGAGAAGAACTCCGCAAACGCATAGGCGCCGAGATAGGCGGGAATGGCGAGCGGCAGCACGAGCAGGCCGGACAGCACACGGCGGCCGGGAAACTCGCAACTTGCCACCAACCAGGCCGTCACCACGCCCACGACAGCCGCGATGGTGGCGACCCCGGCCAGCAGGGTAACGGTGCGTAGCGTGGCGCGGGGGATGACGTTGCTGATGAGGTGCGGCCAGTTGTCGGTGCCGCCGGTCGCGGCGATCACCACGATGGCGATGGCCGGCATCAGCACGATGGCCGCTGCCAGCACGGCGGAGGCGGAAAGGACCGGATGTCGGGCGGCGCCGGAACGGCGGCGCAGGCTGCGCGCCGGTACGTTTTCAGAAAGGACCTGCACTGCGTTCCCTCGACGATGCGGCGCATCCGAACTGCGCCGGAAGAGCCGAAAGGCGTTTGTGCCGGTCTAGACCAATCCGGTCAGTCTGCCAACACACGCGGCGAGGGAAAGATCACCTCGACCAGCGTGCCCTCGTTCGGGGTGGAGTTGATGGCGAAGTTCGCCCGATTGGCATCCACCATCGCCTTGGTCAAAGGCAGGCCGAGCCCGGTGCCGTCGCCGCGCTTGCGCGCGCCCGTCGTCACCTGCCGGAAGGGCTTCATCGCCTGCTCCAGTTCGCTGCGCGTCATGCCAACACCGGTATCGCGAATGCGCAGCACAACGCTTCCATTCGCCTCATAGGCCGTCGACACGACGATCTGTCCGCCTGACGGCGTGAAGCGGATGGCATTCGACAGGATATTGAGCGCGATCTGCTTGATCGAGCGCAGGTCCGCGACGATCTGCGGCACGTTGGTGGACAGCGATGTGCGAATGATGACCCGCTGGGCATTGGCCTGCGGCTGCACGAGCGCCACGGCTTCCGAGATCGTCTCGTTGAGGCCGACGGCGGTGAACTCCATCTCCATCTCGCCCGCCTCGATCTTGGAAATGTCGAGCAGGTCGTTGACGATATCGAGCACATGGCGGCCGGAGCGGCCGATGTCGTTGGCATATTCGATGTAGCGCGGATGGCCGATCGGCCCGAAGCGCTCCGTCGCCATCATGTCGGAAAAGCCGATGATGGCATTGAGCGGCGTGCGGATCTCGTGGCTGACGCGCGCCAGGAAATCGCTCTTGTGGGCGTTCGCGGTCTCGGCGGCGCGCTTGGCGTTGCGCAACTCCTCTTCCGTGCGCTTCCACTGGGTGATGTCGCGGATCACGGCGCAGAAGCCGGCAGAGGAGGAGAGGCGCCCCATGGTCATGAACAGCGGAATGAACCCGCCGGACGCCTCGCGGCCGATGACCTCGCGGCCGTCATTCAGCACGCTGGCAACGCCATGGCCGGAAAGCCCTGTGAGATAATCGAGAACCGCCTTCTGGCTTTCATGGGCAAACAGCATGGCGAAGGGCCGACCGCGCGTTTCGTCCTCGTCATAGTTGAAGAGCGCGCTGGCCGAGCGGTTCATGGAGCGGATATCGCCGTCCTGGCCGACGACGACCACGCCGTCGGTTGCCGTTTCCAGGATGGAGCGAAGCTCGCTGACCTCGACGCGCAAGGCGGATACGGCGGCCTGTTCCTCAGTCTTGGCTTCGGCGTCAGAAGGTGCAGGCGCGGTCTCGACCAGCGAGAGCACCGGCTTTTCCTGTATCGGCGTCAGCGCCAGCATCAGCGCGGTGCCATCCTCCCAGCGGATGGACTGGAGACGCGCGCGAACGGTGCTGGTGCTCTCCCCATCGGCGTGGCGCAACATCATCGCGCCGTCATGGTGCTCGGCCTCCTCGTCCCGGCCCGCAAGCAGGATGTCGATGCCGCCGGAGGCTTCCAGATCGCCGAGATCAGCATAACCGGTCAGGCGGAAGAATTCGGGATTGGCATGGATGAGCCGGTCGCCGACATGCACAAGCAGGGCAACGGGAAGGGCATCCACCACGGCGGCGGTCAGGCCATAGTCCATCTGTCGGCGTGAGGGGGCGAAGCCGCTGCGCTCGCTCGCCGGCTCCTCATGCAGCATGTCGTCGGCGTGCGGACCGACTTCGAGGCCGGGCATTTCCGTCTCGTTTTCGGCGGCAACGACTGCCTCGGCTGTCTCGCCGATGCCGGCCGTGTCCTCACGGTTCGCGGTCACGTCGTCCGTCGCATCCGGCGACGCATCGTCTGTCGGGCGGTCTTCCGGCTTGCGCTTGCCGAAGGTCTCGCCGAGCTGGCGGGCGATCTCGCGGAACGCGGCCTGCTCGCCGGTGGAGAGGCCATCGAGAAGACCGCCACGCATGCGGCGGCTCTCGAACTGCACGACCTTGTCGGAATGACGCCGGGCCGGCGTCTCGACCAGGCGAAGCGCCGGACGTTCGCCGCGAAACGCATCCTCGTCCTCGGGCGCCGGCTCCGGTGCGGCGGCAGAGGCGACGTCATCCTCCTCGCTGGCTTCAGGCGTGATTTCGGCAGGGGGCTGCGTATCTTCCGGTGCCGGATCGCTGTCCGCCTCCAGTTCGTCGGCCGCCATTTCCAGAAGGGCCCCGGTTTCTTCCGTCAGGACCTCCTCCACCAGCGTGTCCTGTTCGGTGGGCGTGGTAACGGTCGCAAGCGTGAGGCCGCGCGCATGGGGATCGGCCACCGCATCGGCGATCCGCACGATGCCGAAACCTCTAAAGCCGTCGAATTCGCGGTTGCGCGAATAGGTCGGCAGCGCGGCCAGATCGACCGGTACCACGAGGTTGGTGCCTTCGACCGGCCAGAGGATCGTCTTGCCCGACCAGGTGTCGCGGCGGCGCAGAAGATCGCCGATCTTGCCATCCGGGTCGAGATCGAACCGGGCGGCGACATCGCTGAAGCGTTCGCCGGAAATGCCGGCGGCGCGCGGGCCGACGGCGGCGGCGAATTCCTCCGAGATCTCGCTGAACCGGCCTTCGGCATCGATCTTCCACACGAAGCGGACGGGACGGCCCTGCCGGTTGAAGACAAAACCGGAGGGATCGACGTCCGAGGCTGATGGATCATCGCCTTCGAGCGCGGCCGGTTGCTCGTCCGCCGTCTCCGCGGGTGTTTCATCGATGACCGGTTCAGCCGTGACGGCTTCCGTATTTTCAAGCTCAACGATTGTGGCTTCGGGAAGTGGCTCGTTCGAAGGACGATCATCCTCGGCAGCAACAGGCTGCTCCGGAACCTCCTCGGTGACGAGGTCGGCGGGTGCTTCTTCCTGAGCGGGTTCGACAGCGGCGCCGTCTGTTACGTCCGCCTGCGGTTCGGCACCGGCCTCATCGGGGTCGAGATGGCCGAGGATCGTTTCGACGGCAAACAGCAGGTGCAGCGCCGGGTCGCTGGAGATGCGGCCGATGGCGGCGGGGAGATGGCCGCGACCCGTGGCGATGGGGCGCTTGACGAGATGGTCGGCGCTGCGGCCGGTGGCCTCCACCAGGGTGCGACGCGTCTCCGGGCTGATCGCCAGGGCCTCGAATTTTTCCGAGGCGGCGATAACGGCGCCGTCACCGTCGAGAACGGCCATATGCGTGTCCGGATCGTCCAGACCAGCGATCATTGCCGCCGCGGCGTCCCCCGCGCTCTGCCTGGTGTCGGAAACCGGCGCGCTGAACAGCATGGCGTTCTCGCCCGGACGCAGCGTGATGCCTTCGACGGTCGCGGTCACGGTCGCGCTGCGGAAGCCGCTGCCGATGCGCATGAGCAGCGTGCGCCGCTCGCCGGGCGTGCGGACCTGGCGGCCGGTGGCGATGAGCTGGCGGAAGGCGACATCGGTGCGATCCGGGCCGGCATCCAAGAGATCGTAGACATTGTCATGGCCGAAAAGCGTGGCGCCGCGGCCGTTCGACCAGAGCACGCGGTCCAGGTCCTGCGAAAACAGCACGACGGCCTCGCCGCGTGCGAACGGCAGGCGCACCCGTTCATGGACGGCGACGTCGATAAAGGGATACTGTTTTGCGGACATGTTCAGGCCTGAATCTCGATCCGGCACCCCGGCTTTCCATTAACGCTTTATTAATAGCGGCCGGGCGGCAAAGGGTCCAGCGGCGGCGGCCCGCAGCCCCGCGCTTTCAGGAGAAAGGGTTAACGACACCGAGCGTTATTGTGCGGTGCACAATTATGTTGCAATGCGAAAGGAAATCGCCTATATCAAGCTCACTCGAAACATGGCGCCTCTGAAGAGGCGCCACATCCAAGGAGCGCAGACAATGGCGACCAAGAAGATCGAAGACGTATTCTCCATCGCATCCATCGACCCGAGCAAGTTTTCCGAAAGCTTCCGCGATTTCGCCGAGAAGGGCGCCGCGCAGACCAAGGAAGCCTATGCCAAGATGAAGGAAGCCGCCGAAGACGCCACCAAGACCGTCGAATCGACGCTTGAGAGCGCGCACGCCGGCTCCGTCGAACTCGGTCTCAAGGCCATCGACGCGCTTCGCACCAATGCCGAAAACTCGCTGTCGCACATGGAAGCCCTGCTCGGCGTGAAGTCGGTCGCGGAACTGTTCGAACTGCAGACCGCCTTCCTTCGCAAGCAGGCCGAAGTCGCCGTCGAGCAGGCCAAGACCCTTCAGGAAACCTCCAAGAAGGTTGCCGAACGGGTCGCCGCTCCCGGCAAGTCGGCTGCCGAAAAGGCCATGAAGTCCTTCAAGGCCGTCTGAACCGCCCATCGCGCGGCTTCTGCCCGCAGGGTTTGAAATGACCGGGCCATCGCCCGGTCATTTTCGTTTGATCCCGGTAAAAAACGCTTGAAAAAAGGTGCGGCTGCCCGTATGTGACGCACCAAGCGCGCAGGACGCGCCGTGTGCGGTTGTAGCTCAGTTGGTTAGAGCGCAGGTTTGTGGCACCTGAGGTCAGTGGTTCAACTCCACTCAACCGTACCATTCTTCTCCACCACTGAAAATCAAGACAGGTTTGCCGACCGCGGCTGCGCTCTGACTTTCGCAATGTCCCACCGGTCCGGTTTCGTCAAAGAAAGATATCGTGCTCCTGCCGCACGAGTTCCTGAAGGAATTCGGCGACTGTGCGCACGCGGGCGAGGTCTCGTGCGCTTTCATGCCATGTGGTCCAGTAGGCGCGGCGGATGATGTTGGCCGGAAGGACGCGCACCAGCTCGTGGTGTTGCCGGGCAATATAATCGTGCAGGATGCCGATGCCGGCGCCCGATCGCACGGCTTCCGTCTGGCCCGTGGCGCTCGAAATCTCGAAGCCCGCATCCCAGCTACGCATGATCTCGCCGGTGAAATTGAGCGAGGCCGTGAAGATCAGGTCCTCCACATAGCCCACGCGCCGATGCGTTTTCAGCTCGTCCACCGTTTCCGGCGTTCCGTTCTCCGCAAGGTAATCGCGCGAGGCGTAGAGGCCGAGCGTGTAGTCCGTGAGTTTCGAGGAGACGAGGCGGCCCTGTTCAGGCCGTTCGAGCGTGATCGCGATATCCGCCTCGCGCTGTGACAGCGAGAAGGAGCGGGGAACAGGCACAAGCTGGATCTTCAGTTCCGGGTGTCGCGCCGTCAGCTTGCCGAGGCGCGGCGCGAGGAAGGAGACGCCGAAACCATCCGGCGCGCCGACGCGCACCGTGCCGGCGACGGCGGTATCGATGCGGCCGATGCTCGCCTGTGCCGCCAGCATCTCCGTTTCCATCCGCTCGGCGGCCCGCAGGAACGTTTCTCCCTCCGCCGTCAGGTCGCAGCCGTTGGTGCGCCGGATGAGAAGGCGGGTCTTCAACGCCTCTTCCAGCGCGCTGACGCGCCGGCTTAGGGTGGCGTGGTTGACACCGAGCCGCCGTGAGGCCGCAAGAATCTGGCCGGTACGGGCCACCGCCAGGAACATGCGCACGTCATCCCAGTTCATGCGGCCTCCGACTTCAATTCTTGCACAACGGTTCCTTATCTCAGGCGATTGTGTTGTGCAAATTGAAGTGCGATCATCTCCCCATAACAACGGAGGACTCCCCATGTACCAGATCGGCCACTTTATCGATGGCAAGCAGGTGCCCGGCACCAGCGGCCGCACCGCCAATGTCTACAACCCCGCAACGGGCGAAGTGCAGGCGCAGGTCGCGCTCGCCAGCGAAGCGGAACTCCAGGCCGCCGTCGACAGCGCGAAGGCCGCGCAGCCCAAGTGGGCGGCCACCAACCCGCAGCGCCGCGCCCGTGTCTTCATGAAGTTCGTCGAACTCCTGAACAAGCACATGGACGAGCTGGCGGTCCTGATCTCCAAGGAGCATGGCAAGACGGTCGAGGACAGCAAGGGCGACGTCATCCGCGGCCTGGAAGTCTGCGAATTCGTCATCGGCATCCCGCACCTTTCCAAGAGCGAGTTCACCGAGGGCGCCGGCCCCAACATCGACATGTATTCGATCCGCCAGCCGGTCGGTATCGGCGCGGGCATCACGCCGTTCAACTTCCCCGGCATGATCCCGATGTGGATGTTCGCGCCGGCCATCGCCTGCGGCAACGCCTTCATCCTGAAGCCGTCCGAGCGCGACCCGTCGCTGCCGATCCGCCTTGCCGAACTGATGATCGAAGCCGGCCTGCCGGCCGGCATCCTCAACGTCGTCAACGGCGACAAGAGCGCCGTCGATGGCCTGCTGACGCACCCGGATATCGGCGCGATCTCCTTCGTCGGCTCCACGCCGATCGCCCGCTACGTCTATGGCACGGCCGCCGCCAACGGCAAGCGTGCGCAGTGCTTCGGCGGCGCCAAGAACCACATGATCATCATGCCGGACGCCGATCTCGACCAGGCCGCCAACGCCCTGATGGGGGCCGGCTACGGCTCGGCCGGCGAACGCTGCATGGCGATTTCGGTTGCCGTTCCCGTCGGCGAGGAAACCGCCAACCGCTTGATCGAGAAGCTGACGCCCATGGTCGAGAGCCTGCGCATCGGCCCCTATACCGACGAGAAGGCCGACATGGGTCCGGTGGTGACCAAGGAAGCCCAGACGCGCATCCTCGGTCTTATCGACAAGGGCGTCGAGGAAGGTGCCAAGCTCGTGGTCGACGGCCGCGGCTTCAAGCTGCAGGGTTATGAAGACGGCTACTTCGTCGGCGGCTGCCTGTTCGACAACGTCACGCCGGACATGGAAATCTACAAGACCGAAATCTTCGGTCCGGTTCTCTCCGTCGTTCGCGCCAAGAACTACGAAGAAGCCCTCGACCTGCCGATGAAGCACGAATACGGCAACGGCGTCGCGATCTATACCCGCGACGGGGATGCGGCCCGCGACTTCGCCAGCCGCATCAATATCGGCATGGTCGGCGTCAACGTTCCGATCCCGGTTCCGCTCGCCTACCACTCCTTCGGCGGCTGGAAGTCGTCGTCCTTCGGCGACCTGAACCAGCACGGCACTGATTCCATCAAGTTCTGGACCCGCACCAAGACCGTGACGAGCCGCTGGCCGTCGGGGATCAAGGACGGCGCCGAATTCGTCATGCCGACGATGAAGTGATCCACCCGGACTGACGATGAAGGGCTCCCTCGCGGGAGCCCTTTTGCATTGCCGTTTTTTTGTGCTTTGCGATGAATAGGGCGGAAGTCAGGTCCGTTACCCCCGTGATCATGTATTTCGGAAGGGACAGGATATGGCATCGGCAGACACTGCGCCGCCCGCCGCCACGGCAGGCGCGTTTCATCGCATCGGGTTTACCGGCAGGGCTTCTGAATATTTCGGTATCTGGATCGTCAACGTCCTCCTGACGATCCTCACGCTCGGCATCTATTCCGCCTGGGCGAAGGTTCGGCGCAATCGTTACTTCTACGGCAACACGGTGCTGCTCGGCCGGTCCTTCGAATACCACGCGCGCGGCCTGCAGATCCTTATCGGCCGCCTGATCGTGATCGGCGCGGTCGCCGTGCTCAACCTCGTCAGCATCTTGAACCCGTTTCTGGCCCTGTTGCCGGCCATCGCCTTTCTCATCGCGCTGCCGTGGCTGGTCGCCAGAGGCCTGCGCTTCAGCGCGCGGGTGACGAGCTACCGCAACGTCCGCTTCGATTTCGTCGGCGGCCCGGGCGGGGCCTTCAAGGCGTTCATTCTGGGTAGTGTGATCGCCACTCTTACGCTGGGTATCCTCACGCCGCTCGCCAGCCGCTGGGTGGCACGCTATGTCGGCGCCAACCTGCGTTACGGCGGCAAGGCTTTCGACACGGACCCCAAGCTCGGACCGCTGTTCAAGGCATGGCTGATGTCGGCCGGTGTCGCTGTGGCTGTCCTTGCCGTCGTCGGAGGCTTCGTCGCCCTGAACTTCGAAGCTGTTGTCGATGCGATTGCGGGATCGGCCATCGCCGGCCAGATGACCTTCTCCATCTGGCACTACGTCATCCTCGTCGTGTACATCGGCTTCTTCGTCCTGTTCGGTGTGGTCGGGCTGTTCTATCGGGCCGCCGTGCGCAACATCGTCTGGTCGGCGACCACCTTCGATGGCCGGCACAGGCTGCTGAGCGACATGTCGCGCGGGCGCTACATTTGGATCGCCGTCTCGAACGTCATCGTGACGATCCTGACCCTCGGCCTGATGCGGCCATGGGCGGCGGTGCGGCTGGCGCGGTACGTCTATGAACACACCGGCGTCACCTTCGTTGGCGATGTCGGAGAGCTGTTCAGCGCCATCGAGGCGCAGGGTTCCGCCGTCGGCGCCGAGTTCATGGATTTCGAGGGCTTCGATTTTGGCTTCTGAAACCGTTGCCAAGGCCGGTGGGGCCATCGCCAAGGGGGACTGGCATCCCGCCGGCTCCAGCCGCTCCGTGGAAGCCCTGCTCGTCGAAGCGGCGGGGGAGCTCGTTGCCCGGCCCGCCGCAGGCGGCAAGGCGCTTGCCGGCGCCGGCCTCTCGTGGCTGGACATATCCGGCCGCGTCGGGTCCATTCCCCGCAGGGTGACCTTTCCCGACGGATCGGTCTTCGAGACGTGGGACAATGACGGCATAGACCGCTACCTCGCTGCGCGGGGCAAGGGCAGCGCCGGTTTCGTGCACTGGCTGGAACAGTTCCGCCTGCGCCTTGTTGTCATCGTCCTCGTCGCCTTCGCGCTCGGCGGCGTCATCTATCGCTGGGGCGTTCCCGCCCTGGTCGAGGTCGCCATCCTGACGACGCCGCCGATCGTCCCGCAGCTCATGGGGCAGGGGACATTGGCGACGCTCGACAAGACGACCTTTTCCGGAACGAAACTGCCGGAGGCGCGCCGCAAGGAGATCATCGACGGTTTCGCCAGGATCGCGGCCCAGTCGCCGCGTGGCGCCAAGGCCTACAACCTCAACTTCCGCGATGGCGGCATCATCGGGCCGAACGCTTTCGCACTGCCGGACGGAACGCTAGTTATCACCGATCAGCTGGTGGAACTGGCGGGAAGCGATACGGAAATGCTGGTCGGAGTGCTCGCCCATGAGATCGGCCATGTCGAACTCGAGCACAGCCTGCGGCAATTCTATCGCGCTGCGGGCATGACGGGTCTCATCATGCTGATCGCCGGCGATGTCGGCTCGGCGATGGAGGACGTGCTGGTGCAGGGCGGCGGCCTTCTGGCGCTGTCCTATTCGCGGGCGGCGGAAGCGGAGGCGGATCGGCGCTCTGTCGAGCTGATGGCGAAGGCCGGCTACGATCCGACGGCGATTGCCCGGTTCTTCGGCGTGCTGGAAGACAAGCTGGGTGACCGGTCGGATACCAGCATCCTCTCGACGCATCCGGGCACGCCGGAGCGCAGGAAGGATATTACCGATTACGCGCGGATCATCTCGGGCCAGTCGGACCCGGACCTTCAGTAAGGAACCCACGACCGTGCAGTGAGGATCGGAGACAGAAACGGCGGCCAGAGGCCGCCGTTTCCATTCGCCTTGGGAGGCAGGGATATTACTGCGACGGACCTTCGTTGTAGCCAACCTTGTCGACGAGTTCCGAGGCCTTCTTGCGGTTGGCCGCGATTTCGGAGAGCGGCAGCGGATCGGCCTTCAGCGTGCCGAAGGCCTTGACCACGTCGGAGGGCTCGGCACCCGGCAGAACCGGATATTCATAGACCTGCTCGGCATAGATCTGCTGGGCGGTGCCGGCCGACAGGAATTCCATCAGCTTCAGCGCATTGTCCTTGTTCGGGGCGTTCTTGGCCATGGCCATGCCGGAAACGTTGACGTGCGCGCCGCGGTCGTTGACGTTCGGGAAGAGCACCTTGATGGCGGCCGCCCATTCCTTCTGCTCGGGCTCCTTCTCGTTGGTCTGCATGAGACCGACATAGTAGGAGTTGCCGAGCGCGAGGTCGCATTCGCCGGCGAGGATCGCCTTCGCCTGGTCGCGGTCGCCGCCGTCTGGCTTGCGGGCGAGGTTGTTCTTCAGGCCCGTCAGCCACTTCTCGGTTTCGGCTTCGCCGTGATGGGCGATCATGGAGGCGATGAGGCCGATATTGTAGGAGTGCTGGCCGTCACGCGTGCAGATCTTGCCTTTCCACTTCGGGTCGGCAAGTTCCTCATAGGTGATTTCGTTCTGCTGAACGCGATCCTTCGAGGCGTAGACGACGCGCGAACGGGTCGTCAGGCCGAACCAGTCGCCATCGGGGTCGCGATACTGCGCGGGGATATCCTTGTTGATGACGTCGCTCTGGACCGGCTGCGTCACGCCGCCATCCTTGGCTTCGGTGAGGCGCGAGATGTCGACGGTCAGGATGACGTCGGCGGGCGAGTTTGCGCCTTCCGCCTGGATGCGCTCGACAAGGCCCTTGTCGAGGAACAGCACGTTGGTGGCGATGCCCGTTTCCTTGGTGAATTCGTCAAGCAGCGGCTTGATCAGGTCCGGCTGGCGATAGGAATAGATGTTGACTTCGCCGTCTGCGTGCGCCGGTGCCACAAAGGCGAGGCCTGCGGCCGAGAGGGCAAGGGCGGCGAGGGAAGTCTTGAGCAGTTGCATCGGGTCCTCCTGGTGCATTATTCTTTACTGCAAAACTCTCCTTTAAAGGCTTGCCAAACGCAGTCAACTGTACCCTTCATAACATGACTGTGATTTTCCGCTTTTTGGAATTGTTCTAAACGACGAAGTGTCCTATATGTAGGCGGACTGAAAACCGGATTCGGAGTTCCCGATGCGCCTGACGAAGCAAACCAACTATGCTGTCCGCATGTTGATGTACTGCGCAGCAAATGGTGGCAAGCTTAGCCGCATCCCCGAGATCGCCAAGGCCTATGGTGTCTCCGAGCTCTTCCTGTTCAAGATCCTCCAGCCGTTGACGCGCGCAGGCATCATCGAGACCGTACGCGGCCGCAATGGCGGCGTGCGCCTTCCCAAGCCCGCCAGCGAGATCACGCTGTTCGACGTCGTGCGTGTGACCGAGGACTCCTTCGCCATGGCGGAATGCTTCGAGGCCGGCGAGATCGAATGCCCGCTGGTCGACAGCTGCGGCCTCAATGCCGCGCTGCGCAAGGCGCTGAACGCCTTCTTCGAGGTGCTCCAGCAATACACGATCGATGATCTGGTGAAGGCCCGTCCGCAGATCGGCATGCTGCTGGGTCTGGAAACCGCGGCGGTTGCCCGCCAGCCGGCGGCCTGACCGCCGGTTTTTCCTTCGCCCCGACGGATCTCTTTATTCCGGCAGAGCCCGTTGAAACGGGTCGTCCTACAGTCCCGCGCTTGCCTCGCGCCGGACGTATTCCCGCAGCAGGAATTCGATCGCGGTCGGGTCGAGCTCCGCCTTGTCGATGCGAAAGTCGACCCCGTAGTCTTCTATTTTCTGGAAATACGCATCGCTGATCGATGACGAGATGACGCCGACCGGGCCGATATAGCCGGCGCGGCGCAGTTCCGGCACGGTTTCCCGGAAGTCGGCCTGCGGCTGAAGCCGGTTGTCCATCAGGATCATGTCCAATGCAACGCCCGAGGAGCGGATGAAATCCAAGGCTCCATCGACCGTCTCCACATAGTGCAGGGTGATTGCGTAGCTCGTGACCTTGCGCATCAGTGCGCTGAGAATGACGTTTTCAGCCGGGTCGTCATCAACGAGCAGAATATTTACGTGTGCTGCCATGGTGGGAATGAACCTGTTTGCGAACGCTCTCGTCTCGCCGTGGCTACTCTTGTCCAGACGGTGGATATTAACAAGTCCCTAAGTCTACTATCCCGAACGCTGTGCCATTTTCTTGCAGCTTTACTGGATGATCTGCTCGCGGATCGCCTTTGCCACCATCTGCGTGCGATTGACCACGTCGAGCTTCTTCAGGATCGTCGCGGTGTGCGAGTTGACCGTGTGCTCCGAAACCGAGACGATGAGCGCGATCTCGCTGGCCGTCTTGCCGTAGGAAATCCAACGCAGGATTTCCGTTTCGCGTGGTGTCAGGCCCATACCCGCCTTGTTGGCGAGGACCTGGCGATAGAAATAATCGAAGGCGCAGGTCGCCTCGTAGCAGATCTCGAAATGCTCGGCTCGGCCGATGTCGTCGCCATCGCCGAGAAACAGCACGACGAAGCGCGTGCCGGCGACCGAGTGCACCGGCACGGACAGCGCCATGTCGAAGCCGATCTGATCGAGAAAGCTTTCATGCGGGCTTTCCTGGTCCGCCGCGCGATCCCGGTCGCGCCAGACCGTGGAGATCGTTGAGACATAGAAGCTCTTGAAGAGATCGCTATCGTTGAAGCGATGGCGCTTGTCATAGGCTTCGGCGAGGCCGGCGGGCAAATCGTGCAGCGTCAGCCGCTGTGCCAGCTGGCTCGTTTCGTGCTCGTTCGTCAGCTGCAGCACACCGAAGTGCTCGAAGCCGTACCGAAGAGCCATCGTGTGAAAGATACGGAAGAAGTCGACGCGATTGAGAGCTTTCTCAAGGTCGCTTTCAAAATCATACCTTCTGAAATGTTCGTTCAAAGCAATCACGTGGCGTCCACCCCCAGAGTCCACGCCGGCAATCTAGCGCCGCAATCTCTGGCAGCAAAGGGTTTTGCCGGACAAATTCATGGTGTCTCTCCTTTTTTCACGGCGATATCGGCACAATCCGTTGAGTTTTATGGACAATTTAACATGCTTTCGCGTGTCGCCATTCCGGTGTCCGCTGTGGTGTATTGACGCCCTGCCGGTCATCCACGGAAGCATAACACGTTAGGGGAACGCCCGGTTCCGCAGGCCCCCTGGTCCACATCGAGGCTGTGGAGAAGGATATTTTTCCGGTTTTTTCCGTTTGGACAAAATTGTGGTCCGACTTATTGCAATCCGCCGGCAAATGTCGTTCCATCCAGCCCAAGGCTGGCGCAGGACATGCGCATGAGCCTGACAACAGAACAAAAAAGCAAACCTGGGAAGCTCACTATGAAAAAGCTGACTACTCTCCTCGCAGCGACGGCGCTTGCCTCCATGATGGCAACGGCCGCCTGGTCGAAGACTCTGGTCTATTGCTCTGAAGCCTCGCCGGAAGGTTTCGACCCCGGCCTCTACACGGGCGGCCAGACCTTCGATGCCGCATCGCGTACCGCTTACAACCGCCTCGTCGAGTTCAAGCATGGCAGCACCGAGCTGGAGCCGGGCCTCGCTGAAAGATGGGAAGTTTCGGCCGATGGCAAGGAATACACCTTCAAGCTTCGTCCGGGCGTCAAGTTCCAGACGACGGAGTATTTCACGCCGACCCGCGAGCTGAACGCCGACGACGTCATTTTCTCGTTCGAGCGCCAGTACAAGGAAGACAATGCCTGGAACAAGTATGTTGCCGGTGCTTCCTGGGAATACTTCGCCGGCATGGGCTTTCCGGACCTGATCGAGAAGATCGAAAAGGTCGACGACCTCACCGTCAAGTTCGTGCTGAAGCGTCCCGAGGCGCCGTTCCTGGCCAATCTCGGCATGGACTTCGCCTCGATCCTCTCCAAGGAATATGCCGACAAGCTGCAGGCTGACGGCAAGATGGAGCTGCTGAACCAGCAGCCGCTCGGCACCGGCCCGTTCGCCTTCGTCGCCTACCAGACCGACGCCGCAATCCGCTACAAGGCCAACCCGGACTACTGGAACGGCAAGCAGCCGATCGACGACCTCGTTTTCGCCATCACCACGGACGCTGCCGTGCGCGCGCAGAAGCTCAAGGCCGGCGAATGCCACATCATGGCCTATCCGAACGCCGCTGACGTCGAAGACCTCAAGAAGGACGAAAACCTGACGGTCGTCGAGCAGGAAGGCCTGAACGTCGCCTATCTCGCCTACAACACGCTGGTTCCGCCGTTCGACAAGGTCGAGGTCCGCAAGGCGCTCAACATGGCCGTGGATCGCCAGGCCATCGTCGACGCCGTCTTCCAGGGCGCGGCTACGGTCGCGAAGAACCCCATCCCGCCGACCATGTGGTCGTACAACAACGCCGTCGAAGACGACAAGTACGATCCGGAAGCGGCCAAGAAGATGCTCGAGGACGCCGGCGTCAAGGATCTCAAGATGAAGATCTGGGCCATGCCGGTTGCCCGTCCGTACATGCTGAACGCCCGCCGCGCAGCCGAGCTGATGCAGGCCGACCTCGCCAAGATCGGCGTCGAGGCCGAGATCGTCTCCTACGAATGGGCCGAGTACCTGAAGCTCTCGTCCGCCAAGGACCGCGACGGCGCGGCCATCCTCGGCTGGACGGGCGACAACGGCGACCCGGACAACTTCCTCGACACCCTGCTCGGCTGCGATGCCGTGGGCGGCAACAACCGCGCGCAGTGGTGCAACGAGGAGTTCGATGCGCTGGTGACCAAGGCGAAGGAAACCGCCGATATCGGCGAGCGCACCAAGCTCTACGAACAGGCGCAGGTCGTCTTCAAGCGCGAAGCGCCGTGGAACACGCTGGACCACTCGCTCGTCGTCGTTCCCATGAGCAAGAAGGTCACGGGCTTCAAGATGGACCCGCTCGGCATTCACCGCTTTGACGGTGTCGATATCGCCGAGTAAGATCGCATAGAAGAACGGCACGCCGCAAAGAGCGTGCAATGGCCGGCGGCCCGAAGATATTCGGGCCGCCGGTTTTTCAAAATAAGAAGGGATTGGCTCCCATGTTTCGCTTTATCTTCGGACGGCTTGCCGTCCTGATACCCACGTTCCTCGGGGTATCGATCATCGCGTTCTCCTTCATTCGACTTCTGCCGGGCGATCCGGTCATGCTGATGTCGGGTGAACGCGTGATGTCGCCGGAACGGCACACCCAGATCATGCACCAGCTGGGGCTCGATCGGCCGATGTACGTCCAGTACTTCGATTACCTCACCGGCCTGCTCACCGGCGACTTCGGTTCGTCCATCGTCACCAAGCGCCCGGTGCTGGACGATTTCCTGCAACTGTTTCCGGCAACGTTGGAGCTGGCGCTCTGCGCCATCATCGTCGCCATGGTGCTCGGCATTCCTGCCGGCGTGTTCGCCGCGGTGAAACGCGGGACATGGTTCGACCAGTCGATCATGGGCGTCGCGCTCGTCGGCTACTCGATGCCCATCTTCTGGTGGGGCCTGCTGCTCATCATCTTCTTTTCCGGCTATCTGGGCTGGACACCGGTTTCGGGACGCATCTCGGCGATGTACTTCTTCCCGCCCGTGACCGGTTTCATGCTGATAGACAGTCTGCTTTCAGGACAGACCGGCGCATTCAAGTCCGCCGCGACGTACCTGATCCTGCCGACGGTCGTGCTGTCCACGATCCCGCTGGCCGTCATCGCGCGCCAGACACGTTCGGCCATGCTCGAAGTGCTCGGCGAGGACTATGTCCGCACCGCCCGCGCCAAGGGTCTCTCGCCGTTCCGCGTGATCGGGGTGCACGCCCTGCGCAACGCCATGATCCCCGTCATCACCACGATCGGCCTGCAGGTCGGCGTGCTGCTCGCGGGCGCCATTCTCACGGAATCGATCTTCTCCTGGCCGGGCATCGGCAAGTGGATGGTCGATAGCGTCTTCAAGCGCGACTATGCCGTGGTGCAGGGTGGCCTGATGCTGATCGCCGGCGTCATCATGATCGTCAACCTCGTGGTCGACCTGCTTTACGGCTGGATCAACCCGCGAATCCGGCACTAGGAGACGGCCCATGAGCATCGTTCAGAACACGGCCGAAACCAAGACGGGTGGCACGCCGCCCTCCGGCCTTTCCGAATTCTGGTATTACTTCTCGCGCAACAAGGGCGCCGTCATCGGCCTCTTTGTTTTCCTCTTCATTCTGTTCATGGCGATCTTCGCGCCCTTCGTCGCTCCGCACAGTCCGAGCATCCAGAACCGCGAACTTCTCCTCTTGCCGCCTGTCTTCCAGCAGGGCGGATCCTGGGGACACATCCTGGGCACGGACGCCGTCGGTCGTGATATCCTTTCGCGCATCATCTACGGCGCGCGCTTCTCGCTGTTCATCGGTCTCGTCGTCGTGACGCTGTCGGTGGTGTCGGGCGTTCTGATCGGTCTCGTCGCGGGCTATTTCCGCGGCAAGGTCGATACGTTCATCATGCGTATCATGGACATCATCCTGGCGTTTCCCTCGCTGCTTCTGGCGCTCGTGCTCGTGGCGGTTCTGGGGCCGGGCCTGCTGAACGCGATGATCGCCATCTCGCTCGTCAACCAGCCGCATTTCGTGCGCCTGACGCGTGCGGCGGTCATGACCGAAAAGTTGAAGGACTATGTCGTCGGCTCTAAGGTCGCGGGTGCGGGCACGCTGCGGCTGATGTTCCTGACCATCCTGCCGAACTGCCTGGCGCCGCTCATCGTGCAGGCGACGCTCGCCTTCTCGGCGGCGATCCTCGATGCGGCGGCCCTCGGCTTCCTCGGCATGGGCGCCCAGCCGCCGACGCCGGAATGGGGCACGATGCTTGCCGAGGCGCGTGAATTCATCCAGCGCGCTTGGTGGGTCGTCACGTTCCCGGGCCTTGCCATCCTCATCACCGTGCTTGCCATCAACCTCATGGGTGACGGCCTGCGCGACGCCCTCGATCCCAAGCTGAAGAGGTCGTGATGTCGCTTCTCGAAGTCAAAAACCTCACCGTCGAGTTCCAGACGGCCTCCGGTCCCTTCCGTGCCGTGGACGGTGTCTCGCTCAAGGTCGACGAGGGCGAGGTTCTCGCCATCGTCGGCGAATCCGGTTCGGGCAAGTCGGTGTCCATGCTCGCCGCCATGGGGCTTCTGCCCTGGACGGCGAGGGTGACGGCAGATGTCCTCACCTTCAACGGCCGCGACATGCGGACGATGTCGGATGCGGAACGCCGCAAGATCATCGGCAAGGACATTGCCATGATCTTCCAGGAGCCGATCGCCAGCCTCAATCCGTGCTTCACGGTCGGGTACCAGATCGAGGAGGTGCTGCGCATCCACACCGACCTGTCGCGCAGGGCGCGGCGGGACCGGGCCATAGAGCTCTTCCAGTCCGTCGGCATTCCGAACCCGGAAGAGCGGCTCGGCCATTTCCCGCACCAGATGTCGGGCGGCCAGTGCCAGCGTGTGATGATCGCGACGGCGCTTGCCTGCAATCCGAAGCTCCTGATCGCCGACGAGCCGACCACCGCACTCGACGTGACGATCCAGAAGCAGATCCTCGACCTCCTGATGAAGCTCCAGGCCGAACACGGCATGGGCCTCATCATCATTACCCACGACATGGGCGTCGTCGCCGAAACTGCCGACCGTGTCATCGTGCAGTACAAGGGCCGCCAGATCGAGGAAGCCGATGTGCTGTCGCTGTTCTCGGCTCCGAAAAGCGTCTACACCAAGGCTCTTCTGGCAGCCCTGCCGGAGAACGCCACGGGCGGACGCCTGCCGACGATCACGGAAAAGCTGACCGACGCCGAGATTTTCGCGGGAGCCATGCGATGACCCCAGTTCTCGAAGCCAAGAACCTGAAACGCGATTACCACATTCCCGGTGGTCTCTTGAAACCGTCGAAGACCGTTCACGCCGTCAAGGGCGTGAGCTTCAAGGTCGAGCAGGGCAAGACGCTCGCCATCGTCGGCGAAAGCGGCTGCGGAAAGTCCACGGTCGCGCGCATGGTGACGATGATCGACCCGATCACCTCAGGCGAAATGCTGATCGACGGGCGCAGGATCGACATCGTCAGCGAGCCGCTGACGCCGGAAATGCGCAGCAAGGTGCAGATCGTCTTCCAGAACCCCTATGGTTCGCTCAATCCGCGCAAGAAGATCGGCGACATCCTCACCGAGCCGCTGGTCATCAACACCAAGGTCCCGGCCGGCGAGCGGCGCGATCGCGCCATGGCCATGCTCAAGAAGGTGGGCCTGGAGGAGAAGCATTACGGGCGCTACCCGCACATGTTCTCCGGCGGCCAGCGCCAGCGCGTGGCGATTGCCCGCGCGCTGATGCTCAATCCACGCCTTCTGGTGCTGGACGAGCCGGTCTCCGCGCTCGATCTTTCGGTGCAGGCGCAGGTGCTCAACCTGCTCGCGGATCTGCAGGACGAGTTCCAGCTGACCTATGTCTTCATCAGCCACGACCTTTCGGTCGTGCGCCATATCGCCGACGATGTGATGGTGATGTATTTCGGCGAGGCCGTGGAATACGGCAGCCGCGACCAGGTCTTCAACGACCCGCAGCACGATTACACCAAGACGCTGTTTGCCGCGACGCCGCGCGTTGACGTTGATGCCATCCGCGCCCGCATCGAACGGCGCAAGCGCGTCGCCTGATGCCACAATCCGCCGGCCGGACCCGTGCCGGCGGATTTTGCCACTGGCGTCGCTGCCGGTGGCCCCGTATAGACGGCTACCGCGCTTGCGGACACATTTTCCACACCTGACAGGAACGAGACATGGACATCAAACGCTTTGAAACCGGCCCACGCATGAGCCAGGCCGTCGTGCACAACGGCACCGTATATCTGGCCGGTCAGGTCGGCGAAGCCGGTTCGGACGTGACCGAACAGACGAAGCAGGCTCTGGCCGAGGTGGACCGCCTGCTGGCGCTTGCCGGAACCGACAAGACCCGCATCCTCTCCGCCCAGATCTGGCTGGCGGATATGGCCGACTTTTCCAAGATGAATGCCGTTTGGGACGCCTGGGCGCCGCAGGGCCACACGCCGGCCCGCGCCACCGGCGAATCCAAGCTCGCCACGCCGGATTACCTGGTCGAAGTCATCGTCGTCGCCGCGCTCTGAGCGCGACCGCGCGACTGACCCAATGACACGACTGAAAATGCAAAAGGCCCGCTCGCGCGGGCCTTTCTGTTGATGCCTGTCGTGTCAGGCCGATTTCGACAGCCGCGACTGCTCGTCGAAGAACAGCGCCTGGCTGATCAGCGCCTTCACCATGTCCGGATTGAACGGCTTGGTGACGAGGAAGGCCGGCTCCGGCTTTTCGCCCGTGAGAAGGCGCTCCGGGAAGGCGGTGATGAAGATCACCGGGATCGTGCTGGTCTTGAGGATATCGTTGACCGCATCGATGCCCGAGCTGCCGTCGGCGAGCTGGATATCCGCGAGAACCATGCGCGGCGCGGTGCGATTGTAAAGCTCCACGGCTTCCGCATGCGTGCGGGCAATGCCCGTCACGTTATGGCCGAGGCCGCGCACCATGTCCTCGATGTCCATGGCGATCAGCGGCTCGTCCTCGATGATCATGATATCGGTCGCGACCTGGCTGGAGATGTCGCGCGATGCCTGTTCCAGAAGTGAGGCAAACGCCTCTTCGGAGACATCGAGAATATCGGCGCCCTCGGCGACGTCGAAGCCTTCGACGGCAACGAGCAGGAAGGCCTTGCGCTCTGCCGGCGGCAGGTTTGCGAGGTTAGCCGCGGCCTGCCGCTCCCAGCCGAAGGGCGACGTGTTCTCCGGCAGCGCGATGTCGAGGTTTTCGAACAGCGTGCAATAGAGCCGGTAAAGGGCGTTGCGGTCGCTACGGCCTTGCGGATAGAGGGATATATCGGCGACGAGCGCTTCCAGCATGGCGGCCACATAGGCGTCGCCGGATGTCTGGGAACCCGTCACAGCCCGGGAAAAACGCCTCAAATAGGCGAGATGCGGTGCGATACGGGTGGACAGTGACATTTCGTTCTCCCTGAGTGTGTTCCTCATCGGAACAGTTTCCGCTAGAATTCATTATGCGGAAACGAATTGGTAGCATGCTGGCGCTGAGTGACTATTGGTAATCTTGGGCAAAAGGAAGATAACGGGCGGCAGACGATGGAAGCAAGACCATGATCGAGCCCAGTAAGAACAAGAGCGAGACCGACGGCGTTGCCGCGGACACGACGTCCTTCGACCCCAACGGCCCGATCGGCCGCAAGCTCAAATCCTTTTACGACGTGATTGAAACCGAAGATGTGCCGGACCGCCTTCTCGAACTTCTGGAGAAGCTCGACGAAGCAGAGCGCAAGGCGACGGGCGGGTCCTGACGGCATTCAACGTCCCTGATAGCAGACATCAAGAAACGGGCCGATGGGCCCGTTTCCTGTTTTCCTGGCGATGACGCTCAGCGGCAACGGGCTTCGTAGCGGTGGCCGCGGCGGTCGCGGTAGATGCAGTAGCCGCTGCGATCGGAGCGGGCGATCAGGTAGCCCGCGGCGCCGCCCACGGCCGCACCCACCAGCGCGCCTCCGGCGCGACCGGTTACCGCACCACCGATAATGGCACCGGATGCAGCGCCGATGGCGGTGCCGCGCTCGGTCTGGCTGCATGCGGAAAGCGTGATGGTCGAGGCTACGAGGGCAAGGGCTACGATAGTCTTCTTCATGGTTCCGGCTCCGGTCTTGGGTTTGGTCAGATGCGTCCCATCAGGACGAGGATGAGAAGGATGACGACGATGAGACCGAGGCCGCCGGACGGGCCATAGCCCCAGCTGCGGCTGTATCCCCAGTTCGGCAGGGCGCCGATGAGAAGAAGGATCAGGATGACGAGGAGGATGGTGCCGAGCATGTATGCGTCCTTTCATGTCCCACGCAGTCGAGCGATGGCACGAAAACGCCGCAATTCGAAATTTGTTCCCGCGAATGTGACAGACCGCGTCGACCAGCGTCATTGCATGGGGCAGACCGTCATACACTGCGTCGATAGGGAACTTTTTCGGGAAGGCTTCGTTTTCCTGCCATCAACGGAAGGAGTTCGAAAATGCTTTATTACGCTGTCGTCTTTCTCGTCATCGCACTCGTCGCCGGTCTTCTCGGCTTCGGCGGCATCGCCGGTGCCTCTGCCGGTATTGCGCAGATCCTGTTCTTCGTCTTCCTTGCCCTCCTGGTGCTGTCGCTCATTGCGGGCCTGTTCCGTCGGGCTTCGTAAGGCGACCGTGGATCGAGATTATGAAGAGCGGCGTCCGTGGACGCCGCTCTTTGCATTTCAGGCCGTCTTGCGGCCTTCATCGGCATTGGATAGTCATCTCGGTGTTCCCTCAATTCCTGTGAGTCCCGCCGATGAAATCCCTTGAACTCCTGGTCGAGCGCATCATCCTGTCGAGCCGCTGGGTGCTGGTCATCTTCTATCTCGGCCTCGTCGCCGCACTTGGCGTCTACGCCTTGTCGTTCCTGTCCAAGTTCCTCAAGGTCGCACAGAACGTCTTCATCTACGACGATGCGGAGATGATCCTGGCCATGTTGGGCCTCATCGACGCCGCCCTGGTCGCAAGCCTGATCCTTATGGTGATGATCGCAGGCTACGAAAACTTCGTGAGCCGCTTCGATGAAGGCCAGGCCGATGTGTCGTTCATCGGCAAGCTCGATTCCGGCAGCCTGAAGATCAAGGTCGCCTCTTCGATCGTTGCGATCTCGTCGATCCACCTGCTTCAGGTCTTCCTCAATGTACAGCAATACAGCGATGCGAAGCTGATGTGGCTGACGATCATGCATCTCGCCTTCGTCGTGTCCGCTTTGCTGCTCGGCTTTCTCGAGCAGATCATGGCGAGACTGAAAGGCTGATCCCTCTGTCCGGAAGGGAAGGGGAGGGCGCCGCGGTCAGCTGCCGGCGCCCTTTCTGCGTTTAGGCGTCAAGCGGAAACGCGTCTTCATCCCCGATATTCCTGTTTTGCACCGGGCGTCGGAACCATTTTCAACGCGCGGCGCCCCCTTGTGGTACGACTGTACCGGAGATGGGGCATGAGGTGACGGCAAAAGGCGGTCTATCGCGGCCCCAAAGCCCCCTTCATCCGAATTCCTCTTTATAAACCAGTACGTTACATCTTTTCTCATTTTTTCTGAAATCGTCTGTTGACGCCTCTGGATGATGGTCCTATAACGCCGCTCATCGAACGAGAGCGGCGGCGCTTCTGGCGGCCGACGAACTCGCTCTAGGGTTTCCTTGAGAAGCTGGTGAGAATTGAGCCGAACGAGGTTCGGGGATTTCGCTGCTTCGTGTGAGACTGGGACGGTATTGACCGTCGGTTTTTTGACAATTGAAGAGAGAAGAAAGAGAAACGTGGTCGGCGATGTCGTGGATCGGTTTTGAACCGGTCCTGGAAAGAGACTTTGGCGGTCACGTTTATCAAGAGAAGTTACACTGGTTTTCGGGCTTTTCCGCAAGGGGAGGCTTTGGAGAACAGGTGTGAAGTTCTCGTCGATTTCGAACGTGATTTAAGCCAATGATTGAATTCTCAACATGAGAGTTTGATCCTGGCTCAGAACGAACGCTGGCGGCAGGCTTAACACATGCAAGTCGAACGCCCCGCAAGGGGAGTGGCAGACGGGTGAGTAACGCGTGGGAATCTACCTTTTGCTACGGAATAACTCAGGGAAACTTGTGCTAATACCGTATGTGCCCTTCGGGGGAAAGATTTATCGGCAAAGGATGAGCCCGCGTTGGATTAGCTAGTTGGTGGGGTAAAGGCCTACCAAGGCGACGATCCATAGCTGGTCTGAGAGGATGATCAGCCACATTGGGACTGAGACACGGCCCAAACTCCTACGGGAG